>Ga0190272_10000473_pt1 | contig 21350 bp, 16 predicted proteins | sample Popmic504T_FD_133746 | JGI IMG/M metagenome (GOLD analysis project Ga0190272, IMG submission 133746) | Populus adjacent soil microbial communities from riparian zone of Shoshone River, Wyoming, USA - 504 T | ecosystem: Environmental > Terrestrial > Soil > Riparian zone | place: USA: Wyoming... | reverse complement strand
TCAACAGTTCGCTCAGTCTGTGTGACCGAGAAGCCAGGCGCCAGCGAACCTTCCGCCGAACCGGTCACCGAATCTCGTTCTCCATTGCGCCCGACATACGAACCGCGGTCCCCGGGAGCCGTAAGTGAGATGAGCTCCTTGTCTTTCGACTCGCCTTCAGTGAGCGTGCGCACCACTCCACGACCCGACGCATCCGGGTCGACACCTTCAACCTCAGGCGGGGTGGCAGCGGCAACCTCGGACTCGGTGAACCCCTCCCTCGACCGAAGGCCCGGGCAGGCCACGACGGTCTCGCTCACGGGGACCTCTGACGCGACTGCTGGGGCGGGCCCTCGAGTTTCCGGAGCAAGGGTGGTGGCCACGGCACCGGCCGCAACAACCAACACCGAAACCACGAATACGTGCAGCAGTGGCCGGTGGCGACGTTGAGTCATACCGTCGACTCCCGCTCGCGGCGAAGGGTAGGCATAGCCAACACCAGGAGCACGAAAAATCCAGCGAGGCTGACCAGGTGAAAGGCAAACCTCAGGGGGTTCTGCGCTTCCACCTCGACCTGCACCCCTTCCGAAGACGGCAGGATGAATCCCTGGGCCCATCCCGCGAAAGGCCGTGCTTCCAAGGCGGCACCTTCTTCCTGCGCTCGCCAGGTGTCGTCAAACAACTCGGCCAGCGTTAGCACGCGTTCGCCCTGTCCAGTTGGCAGGTCGACCGTGGTGTCGACTGGGTCAGAGGGAAGGACGGTGGATTCGCCGTCGGATGCAACGACACGAACCCGCCCGGCGGCCACCTCGACCCGCCACAGTGAAGACTCTCCGGGGTCGGCCACTCGAATCAGGCCCGGCGCGGAGTCGAGCGCAACTTCCAACGCTGGGTCAACGGGCGCCTCGGCGAGGACGTACTGCACCGCGTACTGCGCCAATTGGTCGACTGGCGCACTCCCCCGACCGGACGCAAGATCGGCGACAACAGTGTCCAGGCCTTGGAGGCGAACCGCTTCGGGGGATGTCTCGACGTCTCCGAGTTGTGCGTCGCGGTCGCGCAACAAGGTGTAGGTCAGCCGCCCACCCTTTGGTTCAAGGACTAACGTGCGAATTTGGTCGGGTAACTCCGACTGCGCACGCACAAAGGCCGGCAGCGGATTCGCTACCCCCCGCGCCAGCGGCCCCTCGGCGCCCCGCCCGAGCCACCACCCAGTAACAACCAAGGGGCCAACCAAAGCCACCAATACCACCACGGCAAGCGCCGGTTGCTGCCATGACAGGGATCGGTCCGCGAGCCGCTTCCGACTGGAGCGGGCCGCCAGCGCCGCGGCGACGATTAAGGCAAGAGCCGCCACCATTAAGGGCGGACCTGCCCACGGGGCCACGGCCACAGCGCTGAAGGCGGGCGTGACCGCAACAGAATCGACGACCAGTGACGCCAACAATGCGGCCCCCGCAACCACAAGGGCAACCCGTACCGCTCCTACCGACGCGGCACGCACCACGGCGGCGAAACCGCCAACCACGATCCCAACGCCAAGGAACACCGGGAGAGAAACAACGCCTCCGGCATCGAGCAAAAGAACGCGCCATGGGGCTTGGTCGTCAAAGGCATCGGGCACCCCTGACTCCAGCCACAACAGGGTCGGGTCGCTCCACATCTGCGGCATCCATGCCAGCAAAAGAATCCCGGGGGCGACAGCAACACCGACGACGCGAAGGCGTACGGCACGACGATCTCCCAGACGCACTGCGGCAAGTACGGCCAACACGACGATAAGTACCCACAGCACTGGCGCTACGGCGACAATGGTCGTGACTAACAAGGCAGCAACCGCAGCGGCTCGAACCGACGGTGGGTGGCTTCCGAGTCCACACGTGCGGGCAAACGCCAAGGCAAGCAACGGCAACAAGATGCCCACCAGCACAGTGCCCCATCGACCTTCCACCGTGGCCGCAGCCATCACGGGGTTTACCGCATACGCAAAGCCAGCCCACCACCGCAGCCGGGTCGACACCCCGAATGCGCGGAGCGCAACGTAGACCAGGCACCCCGCTATCGCAGGCCCAAGGGTAAAGAGCAGCGGTGCCACCCACGTTGCATGTCCGAGTAACAAAGTGGCGAGGACGGCAAAGACCAACAACGAGGGGTGGCCAGCTGCTGGGCTGCCCGCGGAGATGGGGTGCCAGTTGGCGAGATAAGTCGCCCACACGTCGCTAGCCCCCGGGGGTACCGGCAAGAGTGCGCCGCCGTGCAGGACGCCCTCGCGGTACAACCCGCGCCATGCGAGCAAACTGATGGCCAGCAGCGTGACGAACAGGAGGGTGCCCGGACGACGCACCAGGCGGGCGAAACGACCAGTGCCGGTGCTAACGAAGATGTCAATGTCATCGTCGGCTGGCCCGCTCTCCAGGATTGACGACGGCTGCACTTCGGGATCGATAGTCAGCGCTCCGGCGACAGTCTCCAGGGTTTGACGAAGTTGCTGTCCCGGTGGCGCAAACAGGCCGCGAAGTTGTCGTTGACGCACCACGCGTCTGCGTTTTCGAGCGCGACGTCCGCGGCGAATGGGTCGCGGACGCAACAGCACGTGCCCGATGGCGCCGATTTCTCCGGCTGCCTCTTGCGGCGCCTTTGCGAGCAGGAATCCCAGCGAACGCAAAAGCGAAACAAGGAGGAGCCAAACCCAACGAGGGAGGTAAGTCAGTGAAGAACTATTGGTCAGCAACACATACAGAGCACTGGCGCGGTCCTCGCGGTGGATCTGTCGACCGGGAAGTTCGCGTCTGCCGTGTGAAGCTGCTTCCGCGTGGTGCACCGCGGCCGTCGGCACGACGACAACTCGCTCACCCGCGAGGTTGGCGCGCCATCCGAAATCTACGTCCTCGCGAAAAAGTCTGATGGACTTGTCGAAACCACCGAGGGCATCCCAGGTTTCGCGACGCACCAGCAGACCCGGACTTCCGACTGCGAGAACATCACGCTCGGCGTCGTACTGACCCTGGTCTTGTTCATGTGCTTCCAGGCCGGTGTGCCGCCGACCAGAACGGCCAATGCTGACACCGACCTCCAGCAGGCGGCGCGGCTCGTCCCACCCCAAAACCTTCGGACCGAGGACACCGACAGACGGCTGGAGGTCTCCCGCAGCCAGCAGCGTTGCCAACGACTCCGGCTCAGGCGCACTGTCATCGTGCAACACCCAAATCCAGTCGCTAGCACCAGCCGCATCCACCCCGGCGTGGACGGCCGTCGCAAAGCCGGTGCGGACGGGCACTCTGATGATCTCGTTGACGGGGCTTCCTGGGGCACGCAGGAGGTCCAGGGAGTCGTCGGTGGACCCGGCATCAACCGCGATCACCCAGTCGGGCCGGGTCGTGAGAGCACTGATCGCCGCCAGGGTGCGGGCGATGAAGGGGCCGCCATTGTGGGCGACGAGGACGGCAAGCACCCGACCGCGCGAGGCGGGGTCGGGTGCGGCAGAGGGAGACGTTGAGTTCATGGCGGGCGGCAGCCCACACTACGCGCGCGCAAACCGCTCCACCTGCCGGGATGGGGGCGGGGATGTGCCGGGATGGGAGCTAGACGGCTTCCTTCTTGAGGCGGCGGCGCTCCCGCTCGGACAGGCCCCCCCAGATGCCGAACCGCTCATCGTGGCCCAGCGCGTACTCCAGGCAGTCGCCGCGCACGTCGCAAGACAAGCAGACCTTCTTGGCCTCCCGAGTGGATCCGCCCTTCTCGGGGAAGAAAGCCTCCGGGTCGGTTTGAGCGCACAGCGCGCGCTCTTGCCAGCCCATCTCGTCCTCTTCGGTGGGCACCCATTCGATCGTGCCCAGCTCGCTTGTACTCGGCTCGCTCAGTACCGGCTCACTCAGTACCGGCTCACTTAATACCCGCTCATTCGTGCTCACAGTCTCGACCTCAGTCACCGCGCTCCTCCTCGACCCTTGCGCGTGGCGCCGGTTGCGGGAGTTGGCAGGGAGCCCCAGGCCACTACTAGCTGGCCCGCCGCAAACGACATGCGTGGAATTACACGCGCGTCGCTCCCCTTAAGTCAAGCCCCTGTCTGCTAGCCGTTCGGTTGATGTCGGCGCCGAGTAATCGTCTGACTACGTTCCGCACTCAGTGTTCCGGCTGGTCTCCCTGGCTGTTTTCGCAGGTCAACCGCTATTTATCGGTCATAACACGGGACCCACTCAGCGAGCCGTGCCCGTCCAACTGACGGTGACAACCTCGCGGAAATTGTTTGGGTCGGTGCCGGTCAAATCGTCCAGAGCCGCCGCGACTTCGGGGATCCGGTCGCGAGACAGGCAAAGACGGCGAGCCACCAGGGCTGCCCGATCCTGCGGCGACTCTTGCCCGGACCCATCGGGTTTTACCGGATCAAACCGCGGCCAGCGCTCGGCTCGTAACTCCCCCACGCCCTGAAGAGTCAGGATCGTCAGCAGGTCGTGGACCGTGGGAGTCGTCGGCCGCACCAAACCATAAAAGTGCTCCCACAAGGGGCTCATCCAGGTGAGCGGATGAGCCGGCGGCAACTCCAGGACGACACCGACTCGTGCCTGGCCGGTGAGACCGCGGAGGAACGGCCCAATCTCTGCGACGTTGTAGGCGACGTGATGGCACAACACGACGTCGTGCGTTCCGGCGTCGGGTGCGTCTTGGGGCCACGAGCCAAGGACTTCGCGGTGGGCAACGCCCATCGCATCGGCGCGCTGAGCGAAGGCGGTCAACATTTCACGGTCGACATCCAGGGCGGTGATAGCCGAACACTCGCCCGCATGCGGCAAGGACGCCGCCCCGACGCCCGCGCCAACATCGAGCACCGTCACCGCGGGTGATCCGGCAGCAGCGATGAATCTTTCCGCCTGCTCAAACGAAATACCCGACCGCTGCCGCACCGCCCGGTCAGCCCGACCGGCAAACCGCTCTACCGGGAATCCCCAGGGGTCTTCCGGTGCAGCATTAAGGATGTCCGGAGGAATCGCCCACTTCCCTAGCGCTCTCGCCCAGCGCTGCTCGGCGGCCGGTAGTCCCTCAGCCTGCATGGCGGTCATGCGAACCGATGTGATGGGGGCGCGAAACGAGGCGCACGACGTGGACGCTGAATACCTTCGAGCTCCATAAGGCGTTGAACGCGATACCGATGTCCGCGAAACGGCTCGAGCAGTTCTGCCATCCGCGCGTCGTCACCTGATTCTCCCGTCAGCCACCAACAGATGTTCTTAGCCACGTGAAAGTCTCCAAAGGAAACGGCGTCGGCATCACCGAGCGCGCGTTGACGAACCTCAGCCGACGTCCACACTCCGACACCCGGAAGGGACTGAAGCACCTGGTCTGCCCGCGACTGCGAGGCGAAGCGCATGCGTTCCAGGGCTGCGGCCGCCACACTGATGGCGCGCAAGGTTCTGATGCGCTGCGGAGTGACGCCCGCCGCTCGGTAGTCCCAGTCGGGAAGCTCGGCCCACACCATGGGTGCAGGCGGCAGGAACATTTCTCGCGGAACCGGTCCGGGAGCCGGTGTTCCAAAGCGGCGAAGCAGGGTTCGCCACGAATGGCGCGCTTCTATCCCCGTGACTTTCTGTTCGATCACCGATGCCGCGCACGCTTCGAAGACCCGGCCACTTGCACCGACTCGGACATGACGGTGCCTACGCCAGGCCTTCGCGCCTTTGTGATCTGCCGGGCTAAACGAATCTGGGGAGTCGCTTGCTCCGAGGAGTTGCGGCAGCTGCTCCAGCAGCCAGGAGGCACCCTCGCCCCAGGCTCGTCCGTCAATCGACCGGTCGCGGGCAGCCACCGACACGTTGATGGTTCCGGGGCCGTCGGGGGTGTTGGTGCACCACCACACGCCGGATGTCGTCACGGTCAGTGCGGGGTCCGCTGATCCTCTGCGGAGTGAACGTAGTGTCTGGGCGACGTCGATGGGCTGGGCGCTGAGCAAACGCCGAGTGCCGGACGCCGTCGATTCAGATGCTCGTTGCATTCGCACCGACCGTATCGCTATCGCCGACGAGTTGGTTGACCACGCGTGAGCCGGCTTCGATGCGTGCACCTGCACCCACGACCGAGCGAGTCACATGCGCCCCAGCTTCCACGATGGCGTCCGGCATGACGATCGACGACGCCACCTCGGCGTTCGCTTCCACGCGCGCACCGCCGCCGACGAATGTTCCAGAAGAAAGTGTGGCCGAGGGGTGAACCGTCGCCGAGGGTGCTGCCAAGGAATCAGCCGGGGCCCCCACGACTTCCCCGGATGAGAAGGTCCCTTGCACTAAGTCAGCCGAAGCCTGGACCAACGTGGTGGGGGTGCCGACGTCGAGCCAATACGCGGATTCTTTCCATGACGCTACGTGGTCCCCGGCCGACAGCAGTCCAGGAAACGTCTGTCGCTCGACCGACACGACCGCATCTCGCGGAATCGAGTCCATCACGCTTCGTCGGAAGACGTAACAGCCGGCGTTGACCCAGTGAGTGATGGGGTCAGGCATCTTCTCCAGGAAAGCGGTGACACGACCGGAGTCATCGGTGGGCACGCATCCATAGGCTGCGGCATCGCGCACCTCGACCAAGTGCAACGTGACACTCGCGTTCACGCTGCGGTGATGGGCGATCTGTGCGCGCAGGTCGTGGGCCGAAAGCACGTCGCCGTTGTAGATGACAACGGGCTCTTCTGGCTCGCTGTGCAGCAGCGCTGCCGCATTGCCGATAGCTCCACCAGTGCCCAGGGGCGCCGATTCCTCCGCGTAGGTCAGCCGCACTCCGAAGGACGCGCCGTCTCCGAAGTGGGTCTGGAAAACCTCAGCCCGATAGGACGTGGCGAGCACGATGTGCTCAATTCCGCCGTCCCGTAATTTGGCGATTTGATGCTGGAGGAACGGCACACCTGCCACCGGCAACATCGGTTTAGGTGTGGTGAGAGTAAGCGGACGAAGTCGGGTGCCTTGCCCGCCGACGAGCAAGACGGCCTCACGCATGCCCACAGCCTAAGCGTTCTTGATGGTCCACCACGTCGACTTAAGGCCCAGCCCCCAGCGGAAGGAATCTCCCGAGATTCTCACGGTTCCCTTGGTGCCGACCAGGGCCAGCGAACGCACCCGTCCATTCCATCGGCCATTGCCATCGCGCGAGAGCACCTTGATGGCCTTGAGTCTGCCGATCGTGGGCCAAGCCTGAGAAATCGTTCGGGCCGACACCGTGACATCCCAACTGTGCCCCCAGTTGGCGGCTCCGGTCACGATGCCGTCATAGGGATCACGCTTGGCCACCAGGTAACCCCGGCTGCCTTGGACCGAATAGCCGCCGTTGGCGGAAGAGAATTGGGTGAAGGCAGGCTTTCCTTTACTCGACAGATACTCACCTTCGGTGGCTTTCACCGCCAGCGACTCAGCTTTGGACTCAAAGCCCACCGGCCCGTATGCCTGGCAGTTGGTGTTGTCGCATATGTCGTACCGACGCCCTACTCGGCGAGCGTCTACCTGTGCCAACAAGGCGTAACTGCGTGCCGCCACTGCCTGCGCACGCAAGGCTGCCTTGGTCCAGCTACTCGGAACTTCGGATGCCACCACCGACCGGAGATAGTGCTCAAGAAGGAGTGTGTTGATTGGCAAAAGCCCAGAAGCGGAACGACGGACATCGAGGAAACCTCGGTAGGTCTTGTCTTTTCCGCTGGTGGAAACAACAGTCACTCGGCTCGCGGCTGGTTTGGCATTGGTCAGGAACCGCACACCACCAGTGACACCACTTGCCACCACCCGGGATGCGCCCCCTGCGTACGCTCGCACTTGCATCCCGTTGCTCGTGCGCAGCACGCGATACACCCCCGCCCGATGTCCATCGACCCTGGCGGGCAGAGCATGGGCCTTGCCGTTGTGGAGGAAGCGAAGGCCCTCCCGAGGGCGCAACGCCACCACGGTTTTCCTGAAGTCATGGCGGACGATCCCCGACAGGAGCACCGAGATCTTGCGCGTTTTGGCCGTGCGATCGAAGTTTGTTCCGGGGTAGTAGAAGTTGAGGACTTGCCGATACGACTTGCCGAGCAGCCCCATCCCTTGCGCACCGAACTGCGACATCCCGATCCCGTGGCCAAAACCTGAACCAGCAAGTTTGAATCGACCGCTATCCGGCACCCGGTAAACCTCAGCGGATCCGGCGGCCGCCGCTGGTGCCAACGCGCCAGTGCGAAGAGCGGGTACCCCGGCCACGGCGACCGCCAACACCAGGGTGATCAACAGTCGAGTGATCAACAGTCGAGTGATCGACAGGCGGGGAACAGCAGTCACACAGGTCACACCTGTAACTTTCGGCCGGGGCGCCGAAAACCTGAGAATCGCCGCCTGTTTACGACCCTATCCAGCCCAAAACGATCACGCGGGTGCCTACCGCACTGCCCGCGGCGTGCACGCGAATGTCTCCCCGATCGCCGAGACGAACGATCGCCATACCGTCTCGCTCGACGCGCTTGGGGATGTACAGGTTGGCCGGTGAGGGCCGCGCTCTGCCGCGCGGCCATACGGTCAATTGTGCCTTGTCGCGAGGATTCAATCCGGTGACGTGCACCACCACACTGCGGGCACTTGCCGGCACACCCGCTCGCCCGCGGACGCTGAGGTTCGCGGTGTCACCGCGGCCGATCCGCAACCCTTCTCTGCTGATGCGTCGGGGCACCATCGGGTGAAACGACTGTTCGCTCGAGCCTGCGACGTAGCCGACCACGTCAAGCGAGACTTGCCCCGCACGGTCACCGGCGACGCGAATCTGGTCTCCTCCGCCCAAAGGCACCACGACCATGCCAGCGGCGGCGGAACCAGCGGAGCGGGTCCACGTGCTGGGGACGGGTCGATCCCCACCGGTTGGCCAAGCCCAGACTTGCCCGACTTTGGAGTTCGCTGATCGCCGCACGTTGAGCATGACGGCACGAGCATCGGAGGGCACGCCAGCTTGTCCGGCAACATCGATGTTGACGCCCCCGGCGTCAACAGACAGCGGGCGGGCACCCGGTAAAGCCTTCCGTGGCAACGAGACCAGGCGGCCGCCGTTCCCGGTGGTACTTACGTATCCCACCACCGTGACGCTCACCGCCACCGCGCCTTGCGCATTGCGAATTGTCACATCGCCCCGAGGGCTGAGGCGAGCCACGGTGAGGCCGCGCGCGCTCCCATTTCGATTGACGGTGACGACGCGGGAAAATCCCTCGGCCAATCCACCCGGTGCCAGACTCACTGAGGTGTGGGCCGATGCACAGCTGGCCTCGACAGAAAGCGCCACGGCACTCACGCCATTGTCAGGAACCCCAGCACGCCCAAGCACTTGCACGTCCAAGCGGTTCCCCGGGCCGAGCAGCAGCGGCCGACGCAGTCCTTTGCCGGTCGCAGTGTCGGCAATCTCGGTCGCCTTCACCGGCACATATGCACCGCCGCCCACCCGAGCCAGAGTGGACCCGGCAGCTTTGCGCGCATCGCCACCGACCCCCACGGAAACCGCTTTGCTCCACGGCCAGGCCGTTGTGCCCCCACCAGAACTGGCCAGTGACAGCCGGTACCTTCCGGGTCGGACCCGTTCGCCGTCAGAGTTCTTTCCGTTCCATCGTGCCCTGATCGGATTGCCGGGTGCGGCGTTACCTGAGATGCGCCGGACCACGGCGTCATCGCACCAGCGCGAAATCGTTAGCGTCCAACTTTGCTGACGCATCACCCGAGACTTGACCGCGATATCGATGTCTTGTCCCGCACGAACAACAGACGGTGATGCCGACGGTTCAACCAGGTTCGCGCCCATGTAGTTCTTGGTGAGCCGCCGAATGTCATTCATGCGGTTGTAGAGGCGCTGTCCGGGGCATGCAGTGAATCCTGCGTTTCGATGACCGGAGACCACCCGGAACTTTCCTTTCTCACCGCGGTCATAGCGCGACGAGCCAGTCTCTGCACGCAGCTTCTTCACATCGTTGGGGTTCCGGTGGTAGGCCGACAAGCGAAACGCCATGATGCGCGCGATTCCTCGCACGAGCGCATCTGACGCTCGTGCCGATTGGAAGTTTCCGAGGGCGACTACCGACATCGTGTCTTTGTTGAAGCCTCCCGTGGCAGCTTGGCGCACTGGTTCGGTGATGCTTCCCGCACGACCTTCGTAAATGTTTCCGTACTTGTCGACCAAGAAGTTGTAGCCGATGTCCGCGTAGCCCAGGCTGTTGACGTAGTAGCTGTACAGGCCGCGCACGACCTTGGGGCCTTCATTGGGCCCATAGCTGTTTGAGCCGGCCGTGTGGTGGACAAAACCGACCTTCACGGTTTCGCTCATGTCCAGGTTCTTGTCGCGCAGTCTTTCGTCAGCGCCCCACTGTTTACGCGTCACGATGTTTGGCTTGTTCGTGGAGGCAAACGCCGCACCGGAGAAAGAAGGGGAACCGATGGCGGCATCGGCAGCGGACTCGCCTGGATCAACGAGGTCGACCTCGACATCGCGAGGCTCGACTTTGCCTAGGGAATCAACCCGCACCTGGACGCCGTCGGAGTCACCCGCCCAATACGGCGAGGTAGCCAGTCGTCCGTTGGGAGTTCCACCGACGTCGATGTCGTCGGAAGGTTCGAGGGAGAACCAGTCGGTCCATTCGCCCTTGGTTCGCGTGCGCACCGTGATGGCCACCTCGGCACGTTCGTCGGCGGCCCACGTCACACCAAGCATCGTGTAGTCGATGGTGTCCATGGGCTCGGTAACTGCCACTGGAGGCTGCTGACTGAGAAGGCGCCGGGCGCGCAACGAACTGATCTGTTCGTGTTCGACCAACTCTTCAACGAGTGCCTCTGGCGCAGCCGCCCTTTGGCGCGCGGCGCTCCCCAAGTCGTCGGGCGCGTCAACAACCGCGATCTGCTGGGTTTGGGGAGTCACCGGATGGGGCGAAGGTGCCGACACCCGAACAGTCGGGGCGATCAACACCGTAGGCACGACGAGGACAGCCGCGAACAACGCGCCCGGGGTGCGGCGAGGGAGTCGCACGCCATCAACCTTTCGCCGTCATGTGTGGGGGAAAGCAAGTCTTGTGCAGCATCGGCGCGCCCCGCCGCCTCCTGGAGTGCTCCGCTAATCGGGGTCGGTGATCGGGGTCGGGCAATCCGGGCTGAATTTTCCCACCTACCCTAACCCGGTGGCCCCTGCTATCCCCTCGCCTCCGCCGTCTGGCCCGACGTCTGGTGCGACGTCTGCTCCCCCGACCGCTTACGCACTGCTGAGCGCCGCGTGTCGGCGTGACGGCGCGCGCCCCCGCCTGACCTGGTACGACAACGACACCGGTGAACGTGCCGAACTTTCCGGTGTCACACTGCTGAACTGGGTGCACAAGACGGCAAACTTCATGATCGATGAATTGTTTGTGGAGCCGGGCGTGTCGGTCAGCCTGCAACTCCCCCGCCACTGGCTGACCGCCGTGTGGTGGTTGGCCGCTCACACTGTCGGCGCGCACCTAGAGGTAGCAGCGCCGAGCAGCGAACTTCCTGCGGGCAGCTTCGATGTCGCGGTGTTTGGACCAGACGCACTCCCGCAGTTCGCAGCGGTCGAGCATCTGGTCGCGGTAGCCCTTACCCCCATGGCCACCGGGTTCGTCGGTGCCGGGCGTCCCTTGCCAGCAGGGATGACCGACTTCGAGACAGAAGTTCGGGGTCAACCCGATGCGTTTGTTGGCAGCGACGACGGATCAACGGACGTTGGCAGCGCCGCGCTCGATCGCGCCCGCCAGTGGTCGCTCACGAGCAAAGATCGCCTGCTGGCGGCGGGGCCTGTCAACGGCGCCGATGATCTCGTCCGTGACTTACTGGCCCCTCTCGCCGCCGATGCCAGTTGTGTCTGGATCAGGAACCCAGAGGCTGGCAAAGACGTCCAACATGCGGTGACCGAGCACGTCACGGTCACCACCATGACTGCCCCTGAACTGCCCGCCCCCGGCGGTACGAGTGGACCGATTCGTTACCTGACCTGATCTTCCGTATTCTGCTAGCCCACCCCGTAAAAGGACTCTGATGACCCTGCCCGATTCCGCCGCCTCCGGATCCCCGCCCGCCGGAGGCGCCCCCGCGGGTCGACGTCACTCGCGTTGGCGCAAGGTCGCCGTTGTTCTCGGGGTCACATTGTCGGTACTGCTGGTGGCCGGCGGCGTGGGCGGATTCTTCCTGTATCGGTATCTCGAGGGCAACATCACGGTGTTCGACCCGACCGAGGCGCTGGGCACCGACCGGCCAACCAAGGAACCGCGCGCGGAAGAAGACGAGAACGAGCCCCTCAACATCCTGGTCATGGGTTCAGACACGCGCCAAGGCCAAGGTGTGGGATTCGGATCCGCGGGTGTCATCACCGGTGCACGGTCAGACACCACGATGTTGTTGCACCTACCTGCCGACCGCGAAAGTGCGTTAGCGGTGAGCATCCCTCGCGACACCATCGTTGACATTCCCGAGTGTAAGACCGAGACCGGTGTTTACCCGGCACACCGAGAGCGCTTCAACGCCGCTTTCTCCATTGGTGGTCCGGCGTGCACCATCAAAACTGTCGAGTCGCTCACCGACGTTTTTATCGATCACTTCATCGTCGTCGACTTCCAAGGCTTCGAAGGAATCGTGGAGGCACTGGGCGGTGTCGACGTCTGTCTTCCTGAGCCGATCGTGGAACCCAAGAGCGGACTCGACCTACCGGCGGGACTGTCCACCGTCAGCGGCGACCAAGCGCTGGCATACGTGCGGCTCCGGGCCTACGGTACCGGCAGCGACATCAGCCGTATCGACCGACAACAAGCATTCATGAGCTCAGTGGTGGATAAGGCCAAGAGCAGTGGCACGTTGCTCAATCCGGTGAAGCTCGTCAGATTTCTGGACGCCGCAACCAAATCGCTGACCACCGACCCCGGCCTGGGCAATCTCAGTGAGTTGCGCAAGCTCGCGGGGCAAGTGCGGTCGATCCCCTCCAAGGACATCACGTTTCTGACGACTCCCTGGATCGTGAATCCAGAGGATCCCAACACCGTGGTGTGGAACGAGCCCAAGACGAACAAACTCTGGGAAGCTCTCCAGACCGATTCTGAGTACCCGCCGCCCGCGCCAGAACCCGTTGTCATTGACGGCGAACCCCTCACCGCATTCCCCTCGGACATCTCGGTGCGAGTGCTCAACGGATCGCAGACCGATGGCGCGGCGACGGGGGCAGCAGCCCAACTAACCCGGGCTGGTTACAACGTGATCGGCGTTGACACCGCGGAATCCTCCGACTTTTTGAGCACCGTCGTTCGCTACGAGTACGCCACCGACGCGGCTCGCACGCTGACGGCCGCGATACCCGGCTCCACGCGGGTCAAGCGCGCCGGGCTAGGGACCGTCGTGGAGGTTGTCGTTGGCGACGACTGGCAGGGCGTGGAAAGGGTTGCCGTTAAGAAGCCGCCACCGACGGGGATACGCACCGCGAACGACGACATCTGTAAGACCGACTCCTAGCAGTTACGCATCCAAGTCGGCCTGGCTCTTTGAATCTTCCGGATCAGCGAACGCGGCGGCCGCGTCCACGGCGAACAGCACCGCCCAGCCGATGGTCGCGACGATGAGACCATCATTGAGCGAATCGGTGGCCGCCAACACTAGGTAGAGCACAGGCCGCCCTAAAGCACCCAGGCTCAAAAGAAATGTCCAGGCGGCTGGCGGTGATTCGGCATACGTCCGACGCGCTGAGATGTCTGAGCGGTGAAACGCCAAAACCGCAATAAGCACGAAAGCGAGGGGCAGTAACTCCTCGTTCTGCCATCGCACCACCGCGATGAGCGCGACTGCCTCGATGAACCAAGTGAGCCACGGCAAAAAGGGGCCGACCGACGAGGCGGCCAACCGCCGAAGCAGCGACAAATGTGGGTCTTCTCGACCCACAAGAGTTGAAAGCGGGCCAGGGTCAGACTGCTCGAACAGGTCACGGGCGACCTCGCTGCGCTGCTTTCGACGCAGGTATGCAGGCATCGGCTCTCGAGCCGGGCGAAGCACAAAGGCGATGGCGGTAGCAAGGGTGATGACCAAACTGATCCCGGCAATCAGCACCACCACCAGTCCCGAAGAGCCGGTGAGCAACGCGACGGATACAGCAAGCAGTACCTCGCTCTGCGGCGGACTCCAGAGCTTGGCGCTTTGCCGATCGCTCATCGCAGTGGCAGACGACCGAGTCATCAGCTCCGCTCCGGTAACAAGTGCGGCTGCCACAGCCACAGACAGCCACAATGGCTGTCCGAGTTCGTCAAGGCCGATGCCCAGCCCGGCCAGCAGGGCGAGCAGGACGATCGGCCGCGTGATGCGGTGAAACCAGCCACCGAACGCACTCTGACGTCCGCCGCGCGCGACAACCTCGCCATGGACGCAGGTGAACACCACCGCAACCTGCACCAGCACTCCCGCCAACGCGAGAGCAAGCCACGTACCAGCGCACGCAAGCAAAGCGGCAGCCAGAATGGCTGCCAAGTTGACCACAGTGACCGAAGCGGGCCCTGCGTCGATGCGTAAGGCTCGCGCCGCCAAAGGATCCGCGAGGTAACTCACAACGCGCCTTGCGTACCACCCCTCGTAGGTCGAGCCGGGTTTTGGAGCATCGTCATCGGAGATACCTGCGGCCCGGAGGGCACGTTCGATATCGACCAACGGCCCAGCGTCTGCATCGTGTGCCTGTCCGGTGTTTGCCAATTCACGCACTGCTAAGGCATGCAGTAGCGCGGCACATGCGCTGACCTTCGATGCAGGGATGGAAATGGCGTCGCTCCACGTGGCGGGCGTCTGCCCGCGCAGGTCTACCAACCACAGCTGGTCAGTGCACTCTCCTGCTACATCAGCAAGTGCCGCCAACTCGTCAGCCTCGGTGGCTTGCGCAGCAACGTGCCGAAGACCGGAGCGTTCCGGCAGGTCGAATGCGGCTGGCGCCACAACGAAACAAAGCTGTCGATGACGCCGAGCCAGCCGCATCCATCGGCTGACCATCTTGGCTGGTTCCTCGCCCTGGAGCGTGCGATCGGTAAGGACGGCAATGGTCACGAGTTCGCCCTGCCTGGTGCTGCCGGCAGGTCCTCGAGCCCCTCGCCCTCCTCATCGATGACGTCGTCTTCGGTGGGGAGCAGGCCGGCGGCCTTGAGGCGTTCAGCTTGACGCTTTCGGCGCCGCCGTTGTCTGCGGGCCTTCTTCCGCTCGCCGTGCCAGCCGGGATGCCCCTCCGTTTCCCGGTCAGCGTTGTACCGCTGCAGGATCTCCTCGATGGGGCCATCGCTTACGAGTTTGCCGCGCCGCAAGTAGAGACCTCGAGTGCATAGCCTCTGTAACTGCTGCTCTGAGTGAGACACCAAGAACACCGTTTTGCCACCGGCGAGCATCTGGTCGAGTCGCTCATAGGCCTTCTTCTTGAAGGAGCGGTCTCCTACGGAAAGCGTTTCGTCGATGATGACGGTGGGTTCGTCGAGGGACGTAATGAGCGCGAAAGCAATCCGCGTTTTCATGCCGCTGGAAAGATGGCGAAACGGAGTGTCGACGAAGTCGCCCACCTCGGCAAAGTCAATGAGGCCTTCGAATCGTTCGTCGACGGCAGGTTTCAGCATGCCGTGCAGTCCCGCGACGATGTAGATGTTGTCGCGAACCGTGAGGTCTCCTTTAAAGCCACCGGAGATGTTGACCAGTGGTGCGACACCGCCGTTGAGTTGCACCCACCCTTCGTCGGGGATGAGGGTGCCCGCGACGAGTTTGAGCAACGTGCTCTTGCCCTGGCCATTGGCTCCTACAACGCCAACTGCCTCACCTTCAGGAATGGTGAAGGAGACATCGCGTAGCGCCCAAAACTCACTGGACGCCGCACCCTTCTGTTTGCGGAACAGATGCCGCCATTGGCGATTTCGGATGCGGTTTCGGCGAAACCTAATGCCTAGTTCATGCGCCTCGATGGCCACCGGTGGTGACGCAGCGGCGGAAGTACCCACTACATCTCCTTCAGCACACGTGACTCGAGCCTACGGAAGACCCACCAGCCCACGATGAGGGTGAGGACAGAGCCAGCCGTGGCTATCGGAAGTAGGGCGGCACCCTTGCTGTTGTCGGGGAACAACACCGAGTGGTACACGTCAAGAATACCGGCCAACGGGTTGAGTTCGTACAACGTCAAAATCCACTCCGGCCAGGTCTGATCACCGAAGAGCATCCACGACGGCCAGTCTTGCTTGTCTCTGAGCAGCGATTCCAGAAACACAACACCGTAGAGAACTGGCGACAAGTAGCGCAGAAGTTGAGAGCCGACGCGGACTACGCGCTGGATATCGGGATACAGCATCGACATCGGCGCAAAGAACAGAGCCAGACCGACGTTGAAGATTCCTTGCACCAAAAATGCGACCGGCACGAGAAGGAGCGCCGACCACACAGGCACAGACGGCATGAGCATCGATGACAGCGTGCTGTAGAGCAGCACCGCCACCACGGTAATGGGAAGAGTGAAGAGGAACTCAATAAAGCGCGACAGGACCGTGCGGATCGGCCAAATCTCCCTGGGGAGACTGGATGACGTCACCAACTTCGCATCGTTGCCTAGCAGCTTGCCGCAGTCGTTCAGAACGTGGCTGGTCCATTGGAACGGCAAGATTCCGGTGAGCAGCCACAGCAGGTAAGGCTGCTCTTCGGGCGATCCGCGAGCGAGGATGAAGCCAAAGACAAACCAGTAGACCAAGGTCAGTAGTAGTGGATCAAGGAGGGTCCACACGTACCCCAAGACCGAATCGCTGTAGCGGACCTTCAGATCACGAAACACCAAAATGCGCAAGATCCGACGGTTGACCCATAGCGACTTCGCCCGGGACATGGCCGACGGCCGGTGTGCGGGCGTTGCGCCGGTCAGGCGCACGGAAACTTGGGTGTCGGTCATGTTGGAAGGCTGAGGGTATCCGTCGGGGAGGTGGTCTACCCAATCATCGCAGGGGTTGCGGCCACATGTGGCGAACGCCACTCGTACAGGCGTACGACGTCAACACTCGACGGCGGCGGGCTCCAGAGCACCAGCCGTGGGCGGCGGCGCGCCGGATTGGGTGACCTGGCGGCTGTCGCCTAACCTCGATGGACCCAACGGAACCACCGCCGGAGCGCAGCCGTCCAACCTTGGCAGCTGACCCCACCCGCCACAAAAACCGCCAAGAACCCCAAAAAGCCCGCTAAGAACCTGCCCTACGGACGTACGAGGAGCCTGCTGACCCATGAGTGCGGTCCTTCCCCCTGAGTTGTCGCCTCGCCCAGCCACAGGCGAACGAGGACGCGGGGCGCGGCTGGCCAGCATTACTGCCACCGTGCTGGCTGCCGTGGTCTTCGTGGCCAGCACCGGAGGGTGGGTACTCGCCACCTACTACGACATGCACCTGGACCGAATCCCTGGACTTGGAGAGGCACTCTCGCAAGATTCGGAGGGTCCGCTCACGTTCCTCGTCGTCGGTTCGGACAACCGCGAAGGCTTAACAACCAGCCAGGCACGCGAGTTGGGCACCGGAACCGCGGCAAACGCAGGCACCGGCCAGCGCTCGGACACCACGATGCTTGTCCATCTCTCGGCGAACCGAGATGACATTACCGTGGTCAGCCTCCCCCGCGACTCCTACCTGACGATCCCGGCTTACACCGACACCGATGGACAACGCCATCCCGCGCACAAGAACAAGCTCAACGCCGCCTTCGCGCTAGGGGGCGCGGAACTGCTCATTAACACAGTCAACGACGCCACCGGACTGAAAATCGACCACTACATCGAGGTGGGCTTCGCCGGCGTCGTCAAGATGGTGGATGCCCTCGGAGGCGTCGACGTCTGCGTGCCGACAGCCGTCAGCGACAGGCGATCAGGCCTGGACCTACCGGCGGGCACAACTCACGTCGACGGCGTGATGGGCCTGTCCTATGTTCGCGCCCGCTACATCGACCCGACGGCCGACATTGGGCGCATGGAACGTCAGCAACGCTTCCTTGGATCGATGTTCCAACAAGCCACCAGCGCGGGTGTGTTGCTCAATCCCCTCAAACTAGACAGTTTCCTCAAGGCGGCGCTTTCTTCGGTGAAACTCGACGAAGGGATGTCGCGTGACATGCTCCTCGATCTGTCCGGAGATCTGGCCGACCTAACGCCACGCGACCTCCGGTTTCTGACGGTGCCGATCGCCAATGCGAACTACACCACCGAGGTCGGCAGCTCGGTGTTGTGGAACAAGCGACAAGCCCAGGAGGTCTTCGCAGCCCTGGAGGCGGACCAACCGCTGGTGAAGCAACCCAAAGGCACAGCGGTTGAGGTCGCACCCGAGGACATCAGCGTCCAGGTACTCAATGGCAGCGCTGTCGAGGGCCTGGCGACCGAAGCCAGCGACGACCTCGAGAGCGCCGGCTACGTCATTGGCTCGAGCCCGACGAACGCCGAAGCCACCGACATCACCACGACGGTGATTCGCTACGACCCCCAGTGGAATACATCGGTCAAGACGCTCCAGGCCGCATTCCCCGATGCCACGTTGGAGAAAGCGCCCGGCATCGGAAGCACCTTCCAAATCTTGGTCGGTACCGAGTACGCGCCGCCGGAAGCAGTGCGCTTGGTCAAGCCCGACACAAAACTCAACTCCCACACGGCGGCCGACGACATTTGCGGCTAGGTGACTGAGGGCTCTCGTCGCCGAAGTTGTTCGATCTCGTGGCGGCGGGAAAGCCGATGTTGCCGGCGAATCTCGGCTTCGGCGAAACGACGTCGCTCAGCCTCTGTTTCGGCCAGTAGCGGCGGCACCTGACGCGGACGCCCCTCATCGTCGACAGCGACGAACACCAAGTAAGCCGATGCCACATGCATTGCTGGCGCTGTCTCGTTCCACCGCTCGGCCGTCACTTTGACGCCCACCTCCATCGACGTGCGACCGGCCCAGTTGACCGTCGCATGTGCGTGGACTAAGTCGCCCACCTTGACCGGCTGCAAGAACACCATCTCGTCCATGGACACCGTCACGGCAGGTCCGCCACTATGACGACCTGCGGCTGCACCTGCGACAGAGTCGACCAGGCGCATCACCACACCGCCATGAACGGTGCCGAGCAAGTTGACGTCCAAGGAGGTCATGATTTGACTCAGGGTCGTTTGCGCAGCTGACGCCGGCACCGGGCGAGACGATGTATCGCTATCGCCCGATTCGCCAGTCTTCTGAGTCATGAAGCCTTCCCACCGCCTTCCCACTGCTTCACCTATGGTCCACTAACCTTGCCGCGTGGCACTTAAGTTGACAGTACTGGGCACCGGCTATCTCGGCGCGACCCACGCGGCCTGCATGGCTGAGCTTGGGTTTGAAGTTCTCGGCATGGATGTTGATGCCCACAAAGTGGAGTTGCTGAACAGTGGCGAGCTCCCCTTCTACGAACCAGGCTTGACCGAAGTGCTGCAGCGCAATCTCACAGCTGGCAACCTTCGATTCACCACTTCGTATCAGGATGCAGCAAAATTTGGGGACGTCCACTTTCTGTGCGTGGGGACGCCGCAGCAAGCGAGCACCTATGCGGCCGACCTGACCTATGTCGAGGCCGTGGTCGATGGGCTCGCGCCACATCTGACGCGACCAACCTTGGTTGTGGGAAAGTCGACCGTGCCGGTGGGCACCGCAACAGCGATGGCCACGCGCATTCGTGATCTGGCCCCGGTGGGCGCAGCCGCCGAGGTAGCTTGGAATCCCGAGTTCCTTCGCGAGGGTCACGCGGTCAAGGACACCCTTCACCCCGATCGGCTGGTGATCGGCGTGCGGTCCCAGGCCGCAGAGGACACGCTGCGCGAGGTTTACGCGCCAGTGCTGGCTGCGGGAACTCCCCTGGTGGTCACCGACTTCGCAACCGCGGAGCTGGTCAAGGTTGCCGCCAATGCCTTCCTAGCCACGAAAATCTCGTTCATCAACGCCATGGCTGAGGTGTGTGAAGCCACCGGGGCTGATGTCACGTCGCTGTCAGAGGCACTTGGTCATGACCCGCGCATCGGTAACCAGTTCTTAAAGGCGGGCTTGGGATTTGGTGGCGGCTGCCTTCCCAAGGACATCCGGGCCTTCATGGCCCGTGCCGGGGAACTCGGCGTCGAGCAGGCGCTGACTTTCCTGCGCGAGGTGGACGACATCAACCTGCGACGCCGCGACCGACTGGTCGACCTCATCACCGAGGAACTGGGCGGTAGTTTGCTCGACCAACGCATCGCCGTCCTTGGCGCGGCCTTCAAGCCCGAGAGTGATGACGTCCGTGATTCGCCTGCGCTCCACGTCGCGGCCGCGCTGCACCTGAAGGGGGCAGACGTGCGCGTGCACGACCCCATCGCCAACGCAAATGCCGCACGGATTTTCCCGAGTCTGACTTACGTTGACACCGCAGAGTTGGCCCTACAAGACGCAGACATTGTCGTCATCTTGACCGAATGGAACCAGTTCAAGTCATTGAATCCGCAGGCTACCGGCGAACTCGTCAAGGCCCGCAAGATGGTGGACGGCAGGCTCTGCCTGGACCCCACCACGTGGCGCGACGCTGGGTGGACGTACCGGGCCCCCGGTCGCCCGTAGCAACGTCGGTAGCAACTACCTTTAACAAACTCGAGATCAGCCACGCTAGGGCGCGCCGGTGAACCCAACCGTAGGTCCCGCCCGACGATTGCGCAGTGACTCGCCCTTGGCCAGTGATTCAATGCGCATGCTCTCTTGAAATTTCTCCATCTGCTCACGCAGGGAGTCGTCTGAGATTGCCAGGATGCGCACCGCGAGCAAGCCCGCATTGCGTGCGTTGCCTATGGCGACTGTGGCCACCGGTACCCCTGCGGGCATCTGGGCGATGGAGAGCAAGGAGTCCATGCCATCGAGCGCCTTCAGCGGGACCGGCACGCCGACCACGGGCAAAGGCGTCACCGAAGCCAGCATTCCCGGGAGGTGTGCAGCGCCGCCCGCGCCAGCGATGATGACCCGCAACCCTCGTTCGTACGCGCTGCGCCCGTACGCCAACATCTCCGTGGGCGTGCGATGTGCAGACACCACATCCACCTCGGTGGCCACTCCGAACTCATCGAGGGCATCGACCGCAGCCTCCATCACAGGCCAGTCTGAGTCGCTCCCCATGACAACGGCGACAAGCGCCTGGTCGCTGGTGTTCATTCGGTGATGTCTCCCCTCAAGTACGCCGCTGCGTGACGGGCTCGTTCGATCAAATCATCCTGCTCGGCTCCGCACACCGTGACATGGCCGACCTTGCGACCCGGCTTGACCACCTTGCCGTACATATGGATCTTCAAGCCAGGATCGTGTGCCAGGCAATGCAGGTAGGCGGGGTAGAGGTCGGGCAGGTCGCCACCCAACACATTAACCAAGACGG
>Ga0190272_10000472_pt1 | contig 21369 bp, 20 predicted proteins | sample Popmic504T_FD_133746 | JGI IMG/M metagenome (GOLD analysis project Ga0190272, IMG submission 133746) | Populus adjacent soil microbial communities from riparian zone of Shoshone River, Wyoming, USA - 504 T | ecosystem: Environmental > Terrestrial > Soil > Riparian zone | place: USA: Wyoming... | reverse complement strand
CTGGTCGGCGAAGCGCCGGACCGCGCATTGCGCCAGCTCGATTTCGAGGTAGCCGGCGATCGCCTGGGCGAGCGTGCGGTTGGAGTTGCCTGCCAGCAGCTTCATTGGGACTCGGGGTGTTAGCGGACGCCTGCGAGGGCTTCTATCAGGGGCCATGCGCGCGGCAAGCCCCTCATATGTCTAGTCGAGCATGATGGCCGACAGCAGCCGCCCGTAATCGCCCTCGCCCCGGTGGTGGGCGCGGCGGTTGGAGAAGAACAGGTCTTCCTCGGCGCAGGTGTCGTGGCCGACCCATTCAGCCTCGGCGACGCCGGCCAGCGACAGCCGATCAAGCACGAAGGCGGGCAGGTCGAACAGGCGCTTGTCGCCGGCCTTGGCGGGCTGGAAGAAGCGCTCCGAACCCGGCTGCTCGGCCCCGAACCGCTCCAGGAACTCCAGGCCGACCTCATAGGATTTCGGCCCGATGCAGGGCCCGATGGCGGCGATCATGCGGTCGTTCTGGCCGCCGTGGCGGCGCATATGTTCCATCGCCGCCTCGACGACGCCCCCGAGCGCGCCCTGCCAGCCGGCGTGGACAGCGGCGATGATGCGGGCCTGCGGATCGACGATCAGCACCGGCGCGCAATCGGCGGCCAGGGCTCCGCAGGCGATGGAAGGCAGGTTGGTGACCACCGCGTCCGCCTGCGGACGGTAGGCGCCCCACGGCGCCTCGGCGAACTCGGCGCGGGCGGAATGGACCTGGTAGCAGGTGTTCAGCGCGTCGGGCATCAGCCCGAACCACTCGGCCGCCCGGCGGCGGTTTTCGGCCACGTCGGCGGCCTCATCGCGCGAGCCACGGCCGACGTTGAGGCTGTCGTAGATGCCGGTGGAGACGCCGCCCTTGCGGGTGAAGAAGGCGTGGCGAACGCCCTCGACCTTAGCCAGCAGCGGCGACTGGATGGTGGGAAGCGCGCTCACGTCAGCTCCTCGAAACCGGGCGGGGCAAGGCCGACCGAATGGATGCAGGCGGCCTTGAACAGCTCTCCCATCTGGCCCGGCGCGATCAGTCGATCAAGCTGCCGCCCCAGCGTTTGCGCGCGGTCAGGCCGGGCGGCGGCGAGCGCGGCGGCGCGGTGCTCGATGCCCAGCCGGCGCAGGAACTCACCTTGCGTCAGGATAGCCGCCCGCGCGCCGGCGTCCCGCGCGGCGGCGATCACGGCGGGGAAGTCGGCGTGGACGGTCAGGTCGGCCTCACCCGGACAGGCGAGGGAATCGACCTTCTGGTGGCGGCGCAGCGCCTGCAGGGTGTCGCCAAAGCCTGGCTCGGCGCGCCCGTAGTCGATCAGCAGCGCCGCGCCGCCTTCCCGCGCCACCAGCTCGCCGACCTGCGCGCCGAACGCCTCCTGCGCGGCGGAAACCTCGAGGATGTCGCCCGTCTCGCCCTTCGGCTCCGAGGCCAGACCGAAGGTCAGGCCTTCCTCCGTGACGCCGACCATGCGCTCGATCCAATCGCCGTCGGCTCGGACGAACTGGCGGGCCGGCAGGCAGTCGAGAAGTTCGTTGGCGATGAGGATGACTGGCGCGCCGCCGGGAACCTCGGCGAGGTCGCCGGCCCAGCGCAGGTCGCCCAACCGCTCGCGCTGGCGCGCCTTCAGCGGCTGCGAGGTCTCCACCAGCCACACCTCGGCCGCCTCGACGAAGGCCGGGACCAGCCGGGCGGCGCGCAGGATGTCGCTCATCAGCGTGCCGTCGCCGGGGCCGGCTTCCACCAGCCGCACCCGCCTGGGGCAGCCCAGCCGCGTCCACACCTCGACTGCCCAAAGGCCGATCAGCTCGCCGAACATCTGGCTGACCAGCGGGGCGGTGATGAAGTCGCCGTCCTCGCCCAGCGCCGGGCGGGTGGCGTAGTAGCCGCCTCGCGGGTCGTGCAGGCAGCGGTGCATGTACTGGGCGACGGTGAGCGGGCCGCCTTCAGCGATCTCCGCCTTCAGGCGCTCAAGCAGGCTCATTGGCCTCGGCGGCGGGAACCGGCGCCTCGCGCAGGCCGCGCCAGATCAGGTAGAGCCCGGCCAGCGCCATCGGCGCCGACAGGATGATGCCCATGGTCAGGCCCAGCGGGAAGTTGTCGAGGCCGGCGTCGGGCTGGCGCACATTCTCCAGCGACATGCGGAAGATCGCGTAGCCGAGCAGGAACAGGCCGGCGACCGCTCCACGCCGGTGCAACCACATGGCCCGGTGGGTGGCGATGCGCAGGATGATGAACAGGGCCAGGCCCTCCAGCGCCGCCTCGTAGAGCTGGCTGGGATGGCGCGGCTGCGGCCCGCCGGCCGGGAAGATGACACCCCACGGCGCGGTGGTGACCCGGCCCCACAGCTCCCCGTTTATGAAGTTGGCGATGCGGCCGAAGAAGAGGCCGATGGGCACGCAGGGGGCGACCAGGTCGGCCAGCCTCAGCAGGTCGACCTTGTTGAGGCGCGCAAAGCCGACCAGCGCCAGCGTCACCCCCAGCAGCCCGCCGTGGAAGCTCATGCCGCCATGCCAGACCTTGAGGATCTCCAGCGGGTCGGTGGCGATCAGCTGCGGCGAATAGAAGAGGACATAGCCGATGCGCCCGCCCAGGATGACGCCCAGCGTCACCCACAGGACCAAGTCGTCAATCTGCGGGATGGTCGCCGGCGGCGCCTGGCGCCCCCAGAGCCTGGCGTTCTTGACCAGCCCGGTGGCGTAGCGCCAGCCCAGCAGGATGCCGGCCACATAGGCCAGCGCGTACCAGCGGATGGCAAACGGTCCGATCTGCAGCAGGACGGGATCGAAGTCGGGGAACGGCACGGATCTACCTCTGGCGGGCTATCTGTGCCGCACCTGTAACGGCAAACCCCTTCGCTTTCACCTGCGGTTTCCCATATTCATCCCTGAGTAACCTTCCACGAGGCCCGGCCATGCAGACCCAGAACCCTTTCCTCGACGAGATGGCCAAGCTGACCACGGCGGCGATGGGCCTGGCCCAGGCGGCCGGCGAGGAGGCCAAGGCCGCCTTCCGCTCGCAGGCCGACAAGGTCGCCGCCGAGTTCGACCTCATCCGCCGCGAGGACTTCGAGGCGCTGCGGGCTGAAGTGGCGGCTTTGCGGGCGGAAATCGCCGCCTTGAAAGCGGCCGGACAGCCCGCTTCGGACGAGGCGGCGCCGGGCGCCTGAACCCATCAAAAACTTTCGCGAAAAACCGCTTGTCGCGGAGGCCGCGAAGCAGACTAGGCTCCTGATTATGGGAGCGATTCATCACGAGCGCCCGCGCGCTCGCGCTGCTCGATAAGGACGCGCAAGCACCTATGGACACTCGCCCCGAGGAAGACGAAACCCTGATGGCGCTCGACCCGCTGGACGTGGTCGAGCATGTCCTGGCGGCCGAAAACCTGACCTTCGACCGCACCGAGGACGGCGACCTGGCCTTCGCCCTGGCCGGCGACTGGAAGGACTACGAACTGTGGTTCGCCTGGCGGCCCGAGGCCGACTGCCTGCAGCTGTGCCTGTCCATGGACATGCTGTCGCCGAAGGAGGCGCGCATGGCCACCTACGAGCTGACCAGCCTGATCAACCAGCGCGTCTGGCTTGGCCATTTCGAGGTCTGGGCCGACGACGGCGAGATCATCTTCCGCCATTCCATGGCCCTGCCGGGCGGCGAGCGGCCGACGCTGGCGCAGGCGGCCTCGATGATCGACGCGGCGGTGGAGGCGGCCGACCGCTTCTACCCGGCTTTCGACTTCCTGGTCAGCGGCGGCAAGTCGCCCGACGAGGCGCTGGCCGCCTGCATGTTCGAGACGGTGGGCCGGGCCTAGGCTTCTGCTATACCGCGCCCAACACGAGGGGCGGGCATGACACCGATACTTCTTCTCGGCGCGGGCCGGATGGGCGGGGCGCTTATCGAGGGCTGGCTGGCGGCCGGCGCTTTTGCCGCCTCCGATATCATGGTCCGCGATCCGCAGCCCGGAACCTTGCCGGACGGCGTGCGGGTCAACCCTTCTGACGCCGAGCTTGCCGCCGCAAAGACCGTGGTGCTGGCCGTGAAGCCGCAGATCTGGCGCGAGGCCTCTGCCGCCATCATCCCCCACCTGGCCGCCGATGCGGTCGTCGTCTCCATCGCCGCCGGGGTCCGCTCCGGTGATATCGCCCAGGCCTTCGGCCGCCGCGTCGCGCGGGTGATGCCGACGACGGCCGTCGCCATCGGACAGGGAACGGCGAGCATCTTCGCTGGAGACGACGAGGCGCGAAGCCGGGCTCATGCGCTGCTCGCCCCGGTGGCCACGGTGGTCGACCTTGCCGACGAAGCGCTGATGCATGCGGCCACGGCGGTGTCCGGTTCCGGCCCCGCCTATCTCTATGCCTTCGTCGAAGCGCTGGAGGCGGCGGGCGTTTCGGCGGGACTTGCGCCTGAGGCCGCCAGCCAGCTTGCCCGCTCCACGGTAGCGGGCGCGGCGGCTTTGCTTGCCCAAAGCGGCGCAGAGCCTAGGGAGCTGCGCAAACAGGTCACCTCGCCGGGCGGCACCACCCAGGCGGCGCTGGAGGTGCTGCTGGCCGAACTGCCGGGGCTGATGGCCCGCGCGGTGGCGGCCGCGTCGGCGCGTTCGGAAGAGCTGGGCGGCTGATCGGCGTCTGGAGTAGGGTCGCGCCATGACACCCGCCGAGGACATGCTCGACCGCGCCGCCGCCGCCGCCCTGGCGCTGGCCGCCGTTCAGCCGTGGCGCGAGGTGTCGCTGCGCGACGTCGCCCTCAAGGCCGAGATACCTTTCGCCGAACTCTACGAGCATGCCCAGAGCAAGTCGGCGGTGATGGCCCACCTGTCGGCCCGCTTCGACCGCGCCGCGCTGGCGACGGCGGAAGGGACCGAGGCCGACCCCCACGACCGCCTGTTCGAAGCCGCCATGGCCCGCATCGAGGCGATGGAGCCACATCGCGCCGCGCTGGTTGCCATCGGCCGGGGCGAGCCGCTCGGCGTCGCCAAACACCTGCCGAGAACCGCCCGCGCGTTGCTGGAGGCGGCGGGGGTGGCCGCATCGCCGCCACGACTGGCGGCGATGACGGCGGTGTGGGCGCGGGTGCTGCAGGTGTGGCGAGACGACGAGGGTGCGCTGAACCGCACCATGGCCGAGATCGACAAGCGCCTGAAACAGATGCGCGAGCAGCTGAAGAAGGTCCGCGCCGGCTTTTAGTCGTTGGCGCTCATCCAGGCAGCCGCACCGTGGCTCGCAGGCCGCCAAGGTGGGAGGGCGCCAGGGTCAGTTCGCCGCCGTGGCCGCGGGCGACGTCACGGGCGATGGCCAGGCCCAGGCCGACGCCCTTCTCGTTCTGGTTTCTGGACTCGTCGAGCCGGTTGAACGGCTTGAAGGCCTCCTCGTAGCGGTCGGGCGGAATGCCGGGGCCGTCGTCGTCGATCATGATCTCGACGCCGCCGGTGGGTGTCGAGCGAACGGCGACCTCGATGTGCTCGCCATGGACGGCGGCGTTCATCACCAGGTTGGAGATGGCGCGCTTGAGGGCGTTGGGGCGCACGGGCGCTTCCAGCTGCGGGTCGGCGTCGATGGTGACCTGGGCGCCGGCCCGCGTCGCACCCTCGGTCACCTCCTCCAGCAGCGTCTTCAGCGCCACCGTCTCGACCGCCTCGCCGCCTTCGCCGCGCGCGAAGGCGAGGTACTCGTCGATCATGTGCTCCATTTCGGCCAGGTCGCGCTTCATGGCCTCCGTGCGCTTGGTCTTCGGCGACAGGGCCAGCTCCAGCTTCAGCCGGGTCAGCGGCGTGCGCAGGTCATGGCTGACCGAGGCCAGCAAGGCGGTGCGCTGGTCGATGTGGCGCTGGATGCGGGCGCGCATGGCCAGGAAGGCCTGGGCCGCCTGGCGCACTTCGCGGGCCCCGTGCGGCTTGAAGGCCGGCTGGTCGACCCCCTTGCCGAAGGCTTCGGCCGCCTCGGCCAGCCGCTCGATCGAGCGGACCTGGTTGCGGATGAAGAGGATGGCCACGGCCGTCAGCAGCAGGGTGGCCAGCGTCATCCACAGGACGAAGATATGGCCTTGCGTGGCGAAGGCGCGGTCGCGCGGCGCGATGATGCGCAGCACGCCCTCGTTCACCTGCACGCGGATGTCGACGTAGGCAGGGTAGCGCGTGGTGTCGAACCAGAAGGGCGCGTCCAGCCGCTCCTCCAGCGCCTGGTTCAGGGAGCGGTCGAGGTTGGCGAACAGCGAGGGCCGCCGGTTGGTCGGCAGCTTGCGCCCCTCCTGCAAGGCGATCGACAGCGACAGCGAGTCCTCCGCCCGCTGGGCCAGGGTCTGCACCGTTTGCGGCGAGGGGCTGTCCTGATAGCTCTCCACCGCCCAGGCGATATCGCCGGCCAGCCCTTCGGACAGGCGGCTGTTCACCGTCTCCCAGTGGGCGTCGAAGAAGATCCAGGTGACCACCACCTGCATGATCGCCACCGGCAGGATGATGATCAGCAAGGACCGCCCGAACAGCGAGGTCGGCAGCCAGCGCTTGAGGGTGAAGGGGATGCGCCGCATCAGTCGGGCGCCAGCCGATAGCCGACGCCGCGCACGGTCTGCAGGTAGCGCGGGTTCTTCGGATCGTCCTCGATCTTGCGGCGCAGGCGGGTGACCTGCACGTCGACCGCGCGGCCGGTGGCGTCGGCGGTGCCGCGCGCCAGTTCCAGCCGGTCGACCGGGGTGTTGGCGGCCTTGGCGAGACGGCGCAGCAGCTCAACCTCGGCCTCGGTGAGGCGAATAAGATCGCCGTCCTTGATCAGCTCGCCGCGTTCTGAGTCGAACTCGCAGGCGCCCAGCGACAGCACCGTGGGCGCGGTCTCGCGCGGCCCCGCCCGGCGCAGGATGGCCTCGATGCGCAGCAGCAGCTCCTGCGGCTCAAAGGGTTTGGCCAGGTAGTCGTCGGCCCCGACGGTCAGGCCCTCGATGCGGTCCTCGGAATGACCGCGCGCGGTCAGGATCAGCACCGGGGTATGATCCCCCGACTTGGCGCGCAGCCGTTTAGTGAAGGAGAAGCCGTCCTCGCCCGGCATCATCACGTCGAGCACCATCAGGTCGAAGTCGAACGCCTCCATCAGCCGCGCCGCCTTCGCCGCGTCCGGCGCGGTGGTGACGCGAAAGCCGGCCCGGGCCAGGTACTCGTGCAGCAGCTCACGGATGCGGTCGTCGTCGTCGACGACGAGCAGATGGCGTTCACCGTTCATGTCACCGCCCCGGCATTGACGAAAAAGGCGTCGGAGCGTCTAAGGTCGCCGTTCTCAAAAATGGAGGCGCGCGCCTTATGTCTCTCGTTCCCTTCGACGATCGCGATGGATGGATCTGGCTGGACGGCCAGTTCGTGCCCTGGCGCGAGGCGAAGGTGCACGTACTGACCCATGCGCTCCACTACGCCTCGGCGGTGTTCGAAGGCGAGCGGATGTATGGCGGCGAGATTTTCGAGCTGACCCAGCATACCGAGCGTCTGTTCCGTTCGGCCGAGATCCTCGACTTCCAGATCCCCTACACGGTGGCCGAGATCGACGCCGCCTGCAAGGAGACCTGCGCGCGCAACGGGCTGACCGACTGCTACGTGCGGCCGATCGCCTGGCGTGGGTCCGAGCAGATCGGGGTTTCGGCGCAACAGACGAAGGTCCATATGGCGATCGCGGCGTGGGAGTGGCCCAGCTACTTCAAGCCGGAGGAGAAGGCCAAGGGCATCCGCCTGACCTTCGCCAAGTACAAGCGGCCGTCGCCCGAAACCGCCCCGACCGCGTCCAAGGCGGTGGGCCTCTACATGATCTGCACCATCTCCAAGCACGCGGCCGAGCGGGACGGCTATGCCGACGCGCTGATGGTCGACTGGCGCGGCTACATCGCCGAGAGCACCGGGGCCAACATCTTCCTGATCAAGGACGGGGTGATCCATACCCCGACCCCCGACTGCTTCCTCGATGGCATCACCCGCAGGACGGTGATCCGGCTGGCCAAGGAAAAGGGCTTCGAGGTCGTGGAGCGGCACATTCCGCTGGAAGAGCTGTCGACCTTCTCTGAGGTGTTCATCGTCGGCACGGCGGCCGAGGTGACGCCGGTGGCGGAGATCGGTCCCCACATCTTCAAGCCTGGGAACATCAGCCTGTCGCTGATGGACGACTACGCCCAGCTGGTGCGGCGCGCGCTGCAGCCAGCCTAGACGAGCCAGGAACCGGGGCGGGGGTGAGCCTCGCCCCGGGCCAGGTAGATCGCGCCCAGCACGCAGCGGACGAAGAACCATACCCACCAGGCGCCGACCAGGAAGAGGGCGCCCATCAGGATGGGTATGCCAACCAGTACGATCGACAGCACCAGCCCGACCGTGAAGATCACCGCCGTCACCAGCAGGAAGGGGATCGACTTCCAGAAGGTGCCGATCAGGAAGTCATAGTGGCTCCTGGCGGTCGGTGAGGCGCTGTCGCGGCAGACGTAGGCCATGATCACCCCGATCAGGGCGGTGAAGCCGTTGAACAGGGCGGCGATGTAGAGGGCATAGGCGATGCCCGGCAGGATGCGCTCGTCGCTGGTGGCGCGGGCCGGCGGCGTCGGCTCCATGATGGTCGTGGTCGGTTCGGACATCGGTCCCTCCTGATCTCGACCATAAAGGTCGTATCGGCGGGGGCCGGTTGCAAGTGAAGGTCCTGTCACCTTCCGCGGCTACCCCCGGACGGCGGTGATCTCCACGCCCGCGCCGGCCGCTTGCGGGGCCAGCGCCTGGGGCTTTTCGACCCGCACGCGGGCGCGGGTGACGCGGGGGTCGTCAAAGCAGCGCTCGGCCAGTCGTTCGGCGAAAACCTCGACCAGCTCGATGTGCCCCGAGGCGGCCAGCTCGCGGGCGGCGGCGGCGATGGTCTCGTAGTTGACGGTGTCGCCCAGTCGTTCGAAGCCGGCGGCGGCGATGTCCAGCTCCACGTCGACGACCAGCGGCTGAAGGCGGCCGCGCTCGTGGGCATAGACGCCGACCTCGGCGTCCAGCTGGATGCCGCGCACGAAGACCTTGGTGCTGACCACGCGGTGTGCCGGGCGCGGCGGGCTGTCGGGGAGGGGAGCGGCCACGGGTTATTCGTCCACGATGTCGGGGGTTTTCCAGCCCAGGTGCTGGCCGCCGTCGACAGCGATCATCTGGCCGGTCACCGATGACGCGTCAATGAGGTAGCGCAGCGCCGCGGCGATCTCGCCCGGCGTGGCGCGGCGTTGCAGCGGCACGTTGGCAGCCTCGGCTTCGAAGTCTTCAGCGGATTGGTGGACCGAAGGCAGGGTGGGGCCAGGAGCGATGGCGTTGACGCGGATGCGCGGGGCCAGGGCCTGGGCCATGGTCTGGGTCGCCCACCATAGGCCGGCCTTTGACAGGCTGTAGCTGAAGAACTGAGGGTTGGGCCGCCAGACGCGCTGGTCGACGATATTGACCACCAGGCCCTCGCCGCCCTGGGCCGCGAAAGCCTGGGTCAGGGCGATGGGCGCACTTAGGTTAGCTTGCATGTGCATGTCCCAGCTGTCGCGGGTCATGGTGGTCAAACGGTCGTCCTCGAACACCGAGGCGCTGTTGACCAGCAGGGTGACGGGCCCAAGCGCGGCGCGCGCCTGCTCGATCAGCCGTTCAGGATGGTCGGTCAGGTCGGCGGCGATGACGGCCGCCTTGACGCCAAGCGCGCTCACTTCGTCAGCGGCGCTTTGGGCGTCCTCGGCGGAGTCACGATGGTGGATGGCGACGTCATAGCCGGCCTCGGCTGCGGCCAGCGCCAGGGCGCGGCCGATACGCCGCGCCGCGCCCGTGACGAGGGCTGCGCCCCTGTCCGGCATCAGTCGATGCGGCCGAACTCGTAGAGGTTCAGCGCGGCGAAGGCGATGACGAAGAGGGCGATGACGCCGAGCGCGACCATGGGCCGGTTCCTTCAGTTCAAAGTCGCTGCCGCTTTAACCGCGCCCACCGCCCACCGCAAGACTTGGCGGGCGGCGCGCAGGCGTGGTCTGGTGGCCGCAAAACACGAAGGGAGAACGCCCATGCCGCTCAGCCGTATCCCAACCGAGGCTTTCGAGAAGGTCGCTGTCGGCATCGACCGGCCCGAGGACGTGGTGGTCGGCAAGGACGGCCGCGTCTTCGCCTCCGACCACCAGTGCGCGGTCGCCGAAATCCACGCCGACGGCTCGTTCACCCGCATGGGCCCCAGAGGGGGCGCGCCCAACGGCGTCAACATGGACGCGCAGGGGCGCATCCTGATCGCCAACTTCGGCATCTACGACCAGGAGCCGGGGCCGCTGCAGCGGTTCGATCCGCAGACGGGCCTGCACGAGACACTGGCCTTCGAAGCCGACGGGCGGCGGCTTGGCTCGTCCAACTATCCGGTGATCGACCGGGCGGGTCATATCTGGTGCGCCAATTCCACCGACGCCACGACCTGGCCCGAGGCGCTGGACGGCCGCACCGACGGCTTCATCTTCGTGGTGCGGCCCGACGGTTCGGCCTCGGTGGTGGCGGAGGGGTTGAAGTTCCCCAACGGCTTGGCGCTGTCGGCCGACGAGCGCTTCCTCTACTGCGCCCAGACCAGCGGCGCCGACGTGCTGCGCTTCCCCATCGACGGCGACCGGTTGGGCAAGGGCGAGCGCTACGGGCCGGTGCTCGGCAAGCTGATGAGCCCGGCTGACCCGAACCCCGACCACAACGAACTCGGCTACACCGACGGCATAGGCTTCGACGCCGAAGGCGCCCTGTGGGTCTGCCTGCCCGCGGCCAACAAGGTCGTGGCGATCACGCCCGCCGGTTCGGTCGAGACGGTGGTCCACGACCCCGACGGCTCGGTGGTCAACCATCCGACCAACGTCAGCTGGGGCGGGGCGGACCTGAAGGACCTCTACATCGGCTCGATTCGCGCCGATTACGTGCTCAAGGTCCGCAGTCCGGTTGCTGGTCAACCTCACGTGCACCAACTCTAAGCGGGCTTCCCAGCGGCCCGCCGATGATTAAAATGACCGTTTGAATTTTGCGGCCGCAACGACGGCCATCCGGGAAGCGAAGGATCAGGCCATGCGCGACTATCTGAAGTTCTACATCGACGGCCAGTGGGTCGAGCCGGCGGCGCCCAAGGCGCTCGACGTCATCAACCCGGCCAACGAGGAAGTCGCCGGCCGCATCTCGCTGGGGTCAGCCGAGGATGTGGACCGCGCCGTCAAGGCCGCCCGCAAGGCCTTCGCCACCTGGTCCAAAACCTCCCGCGAAGAGCGTATCGACGTGCTGGAGCGCGTCATCGCCGAGTACCAGAAGCGCTACGAGGACATGGCCAAGGCCATCACCGAGGAAATGGGCGCCCCCAGTTGGCTGGCGCAACGCGCCCAGGCCGCCATGGGTATCGGCCACGTCCAGACCGCCGTGGAAGTGCTCAAGAACTACAAGTTCGAGGAAGACCGCGGCACCACTCGCCTGGTCAAGGAGCCGATCGGCGTCTGCGGCTTCATCACGCCGTGGAACTGGCCGGTCAACCAGATCGCTACCAAGGTCGCGCCCGCCCTGGCGACCGGCTGCACGATGGTGCTCAAGCCCTCCGAGGTGGCGCCGTTTAGCGGCTATATCTGGAGCGAGATCATGCACGCCGCCGGCGTCCCGGCCGGCGTCTACAACATGGTCAACGGCGATGGGCCCACGGTGGGCGCGGCGATCAGCTCGCACCCCGACATCGACATGGTCTCCTTCACCGGCTCGACCCGCGCCGGCATCGAGGTGGCCAGGAACGCCGCCCCGACCGTCAAGCGCGTCCACCAGGAACTGGGCGGCAAGAGCCCTAACATCATTCTGGAAGACGCCGATTTCGAGAAGGCCGTCTCGGGCGGCATCGCCTCGGTGATGATGAACTCGGGCCAGTCGTGCAACGCGCCCACCCGTATGCTGGTCCCTTCGCAAAAAATGGATCAGGTCATCGCCATCGCCAAGGCGACGGCCGAAGCCCACAACGTCGGCGACCCCAACGGCAACGCCAAGATGGGCCCGGTCGTCTCGGAGGTTCAGTTCGACAAGATCCAGACGCTGATCAAGAAGGGCATTGCGGAAGGCGCGACCCTGGTCACCGGCGGCCCCGACCGGCCGGAGGGCCTCGACAAGGGCTACTACGTAAAGCCCACCGTCTTCGCCAACGTCACCAACGACATGTCGATCGCCAAGGAGGAGATCTTCGGCCCGGTGGTCGCCATTCTCGGCTACGAGAGTGTCGATCAGGCCATCCAGATCGGCAACGACACCGAGTATGGCCTAGCGGCCTACGTCTCCGGGACCGACCAGGCCAAGGTGCGCGAAGTGGCCTCGCAGCTGCGGGCCGGGCAGGTGAACCTCAACGGCGCCTCGCCCGACATGATGGCCCCCTTCGGCGGCTACAAGATGAGCGGCAACGGCCGCGAATGGGGCGACCACGCCTTCGCCGAGTTCCTCGAAACCAAGGCGGTCCTGGGCTACTCGCCCAAACAGGCCGCGGAGTAGGTCCGCCCATGACGGACCTGTCGCTGATCAAGTCCGTCGCCGATGTCTCCCGCGTTCAGGCCAGGGAGCGGCCTGACGCGGCGGCGATCTTCTTCCAAGGGCGGACCACCACTTTCGGCGAGCTGGACGCCATGTCCAACGCCTGCGCCCAGGCGCTGTTGGCGCAGGGGCTCAAGCCCGGCGACCGGGTGGCGGTGCTGTCCAAGAACAACGATGACTTCTTCGCCCTGTGGCTGGGCGCGGTGAAGGCGCGGGTGACCCTCGCCCCCGTCAACTTCCGTCTGGCGCCGCCGGAGGTCGCCTTCATCGTCAAGGACGCCGGCGCCAAGCTGCTGGTCTGCGGCGCCGATTTCGTTGGCGTCGTCGACATGATCCTGGCCGACTGCCCCGACATCAAGGGCCTGGTCCAGTTCGAGGAGGGCCACCCGCGCTGGCCCTCGTTCCGCCAGTGGATCGGCCAGCATCCGGCCGATGACCCCAGGCTGCCCGTGCGCCCCAACGACGACGTCATCCAGCTCTACACCTCGGGCACCACGGGCCTCCCCAAGGGCGTGCAGCTGACCGACGCCAACTACGTCGCCCTCTTCCGCATGGCGCTGGAGGCCGGCTGGGCGCGCTACGAGGCCGGCAAGACCAACCTCGTGTGCATGCCGCTCTTCCACGTCGCCGGAGTGAACACCGGCCTGCTGGCGCTGCTTCAGGGCGTGCGGATCTTGGTCATGCGCGAGGTCGAGCCGAACCTCATGCTGCGGCTGTTTCAGGAGGAGGAGGTCGCCTACGCCTTCCTGGCCCCCACCATCATCAACATGCTGCTCAATACGCCGGGCATCGAAACGGCCGACTTCTCGAAGCTGGAGCGCGTCTTCTATGGCGCCTCGCCGATCGCCCAGGACGTGCTGGAGCGGGCGCAGGCCAGGTTTGGCGCCGACTTCACCCAGCTCTACGGGCTGACCGAGACCATCGGCGCGGCCACCTACCTGCCGCCGGAGGCCCACGAGGGGCAAAAGCTGCGCTCCTGCGGGGTGCCGTGGCCCGGCTTCGAGATTCGGGTGGTGACGCCGCAGGGCCAGATCGGCCAGCCGGGCGAGGTCGGCGAGGTGCAGATCCGTGGGCCCGGCATCATGAAGGGCTATTGGGCGCGGCCCGAAGCCACTGCCGAAGCCATCGACGCCGAGGGCTGGTTCAAGTCCGGCGACGCGGGTTACTTCGATGAGGAGGGCTACCTCTACATCCACGACCGGGTGAAGGACATGATCGTCACCGGCGGCGAGAACGTCTATCCGGCCGAGGTCGAGAACGCCCTGTTCGGCGCGCCCGGCGTCGCCGACGCCGCCGTCATCGGCGTGCCCGACGACAAGTGGGGCGAGGCGGTCAAGGCCATCGTCGTGCTGAAACCCGGCGCGCAGCCCGACCCCGAGGCGATCATCGCCCACTGCCGCGGCAGGATCGCCGGCTACAAGGTCCCCAAGTCCGTCGACTTCGCCGCCGCCCTGCCGCGCAATCCTTCCGGCAAGGTCCTGCGCCGCGAGCTGCGCGCGCCCTACTGGGAAGGCCGCGAGCGGCTGGTCGGGTAACCCCACAAGAAAGAACACCCGGATGCTTGATCCCCACTTCAAGGCCATGCTCGACCAGCTCGCCTCGGTCGAGATGCCGCCGCTGTCGGCGCTGCCGCCGGCCCTGGTGCGCGAGGGCTACCGCTCGACCCGGATGGGGCTGGACGCGGGCGCGCCACAGAATCTGGAGGTCCGCAATCTCGAGGTGGCCGGCGGCGCGGGGCCGCTCAAGGCGCGGCTCTATACGCCGAAGGACGCCGGCGCCGCCGGTCCGGGGCTGGTCTATTTCCACGGCGGCGGCTTCGTCATCGGCGACCTCGACACCCATGACAGCTTCCTGCGCCGGCTGTCGGCCAGCTCGGGCGTGCGGGTGCTGGCGGTGGACTACCGGCTGGCGCCGGAGCACCCATTCCCGGCGCCGCACGACGACGCGCTGGCCGCCACCCGCTGGGCCTTCGACCATGCCGCGCAGATCGGCTTTGACCCCGCCCGCATCGCCATCGGCGGCGATAGCGCCGGCGGCAACCTGGCCGCCTCGATCTCGCTGGAGATGCGCGGCGACACCACCCGCAGGCTGGCCTTCCAGCTGCTGCTCTACCCGGCCACGGCGATGGATCAGGACACGGCCTCGCGCCGCGAGCTGGCCGAGGGCCACGTGCTGACCCGCGAGGCGATGGAGTGGTTCGGCCAGCACCTGAACGCCGGCGGCCATGCCGAAGTCCACCGGGCCGAGCCGGGCGCGGTCGCCGACCTGTCAGGCGCGCCGGCCTGCCTGGTGGTCACCGCCGGCTTCGATCCGCTGAAGGACGAGGGACGCGCCTATGCCGAAAAGCTCGGCGCCGCCGGCGTGGCCGCCCATCACGTCGAGTACGCCGGCTTCGTCCACGACTTTTACACCCTGGGCCACGTCTGCCCGAAGGTCTTCGACGTCATCGACGAGACCGCCGCCGCGTTGAAGCAGGGGTTGGCTTGAGCAGGTGCATCTCGCCAGCCGCGTGATTGAGGATGGTGCGAAAGCCCTCCATCGCGCCGACTCCCAGCAGGCCCTTGGGAAAGCCGGGGAGGCGCTGGCTGGGGAAGATCAGCACGTCGACGTCGCTGAACACCGCGCCGGCGAAGGCCACGGCTTGGGCGGTGACGATCTGGCCGGCTAGCTGGCCGCCCAGCACGGCGCTGGCCCCGTAGCGCGGCTTTTGCCCGGTCATCAGGCCCGCCGCCTGAGCCACGTCGCTGGCCAGCGCCAGCACCATCGAGGCGCCGGTGTCGACCGTGACCTCCATGGGCGCGCCGTTGACGAAGACCTTGGCGGCCAGGGCCCGGCCCCGCGCCTGCACCGGGGCGGCCAGCACCCCTTGCGGCAGTTCGTGCTCGGCGTCGGCCGCTAGCATCAGCCGGCGGCGCGGAAAGTCGATGTCGGCCACCACCTGGCGCAGCACGTCCTGGCCCAGGATCAGCGGCGCCGACAGGCCGCTGGGGCTGGCGATCGGCCCCAGCTCCAGCACGCCCGCCTTCAGCCTGGCCAGCGACAGGTCGCCGACCTGCACGTCGACGGTGGCGCCGCGGCCCAGCTGCGGCTGGCCGCCGACGCCGACGGCGATCAGCGGCGTGAAGCTGGTGGCCAGCTGCATCTCCTCGGCGAAGGCGCGATCGACGACGGAATACTGCGCGCCGCTGTCGAGCAGCGCGTTGACCTCGCGGCCCTGCACGGTGGCCTTGATCGTCGGCATCGGCTGGCGCGGCACGGCGAAGGATAGCCAGCCGCTGGAGCCGCCGCCCTGCGCGAACCGCGGCTGCGGCGCCGACCACAGGATCTTGTCGCGCACCAGCCAGAAGGCGCCCCCGGCCGCGGCCAGCCAGAAAGCTTGGGAGAGGAAGGAACGGCGGGAAAACATCGCGGGTGGAAGCATGCCGCCCGCCGGTCGGTTCCCCAAAGAAAAAGGGCGGCCGGATCGCGCCAGCCGCCCCGATGTCTTCAACTGCGCCTGAAGCCTAGAACTTGGTGCGCAGGGTCAGGCCGAACGTCCGCGGCGCGCCCAGGAAGGCGTTGTAGACGCTGACGCTGTCATCGGCTTCGTCCACCTGGAACGGGCCGTTGAAGCCCACTTGCAGATAGTCCTCGTCGGTGAGGTTCTGGCCCCACAGCTCAACGGTCCAGCGCTCGTCCGGCGAACCGACCCCGACGCGGCCGTTCAGCAGGGCAAAGCCCTCCTGGTTCTTGGCCGGGTGCAGGTCCGAGCCGGTGTTGTAGCTGGAGGTGTATTTCACCGACAGGTTGCCGCGGAACTGCAGGTTTTCGGCGATGTCACGCTCGTAGGTGGCGGCCAGCGAGCTGGACCACTTGGGCGCAAACCCCATCCGGGCGTTGGGCAGCCGCGACAGGCTGGGGAACCGCGACGGGTTGGTCAGGTCTTCGGCCTCGAAGTCCGAGAACTGCGTTTCGGCGTAGGTCACGCCGCCCTGGAAGGTGAGGCCATCCATCATCGGCGGGAAGTAGAGGAAGTCGACGTCCACGCCGACCGACGTCACCTCGGGGATGGTCTCCACGATGAAGGCGGTGCCGACGAAGGTGTTGAGCTGGAAGTCCGTGAACGTCTGGTGGAAGGCCGTCGCGTTCAGCTGCAGGGAGTTGTCCAGCAGCTGGCTCTTGACGCCGACTTCGTAGGAGTCCGCGAACTCGCCGCCGAAGCTGGTGTCCGGGTTGGCGCCGAACAGCGGCACGCCGCTGGGGGCCAGGGTGATCGCCTGCGAACGGTCGAGGTTGAAGCCGCCGGCCTTGTACCCGCGCGAGTAGGACGCATAGGTCATCAGGTCGTCGGTGATGCGGTAGGCCAGCTTGGCCGTACCCGACCACTCCTTCTCCTCGGACTCCTGCGTGGTGACGCCGAGGTCGTCGAAGTCATTGTTGTGGCCGTTGAGGCACAGGCCGCCGACGACGCTGATCGCGGTCGCCGAGCCCGCCGCGCCGATCAGGGCAGGGTAGGCGGATTCGGCCTGGTCGCAGGATTCGCCGGTGGTGTTGTAGTCGCTCACCAGGGTCTTTTTATCGATCGTGTAGCGAAGGCCCAGCGTCAGCTCGAGCCGGTCGGTGATGTCGATGTTGTTGTTGGTGAACAGGGCGAAGGTCTTGCCCTCCTGCGCGTAGCGGTCATCGACGCCCGTGCCCGGTTGCAGGATCGTGCCTTCGGTCAGGCCGATCAGGCCCGGCGCGCCGCTAAGAACCCGGCGGGCGAAGTAGTCGTAGTAGTCCTCGCCGAAATTGAGGATGGCACGGCTATTGAGGTCTTCCCGGGCGAAGAAGCCGCCGACCAGCCAATTGACGCGGCCCGTGTCGCCGGCCAGCCGCAGCTCCTGCGACAGCTGCTTGAACTGCACGTAGTTGTCGCCGTTGCCGGGACGCCAGATGAGGTCGGCCGCAGTGAAGTCCGAGTCCTGGCCGGTCTGCGCGATCCAGTCGCGGGCCGCGGTGACCGAGGTCAGGCTCATGTCGTCGTTGATGTCATAGGCGACCTCCGCCGACAGGCCCCTGTCCTCGATGTTCTGGTCAGTGTCGCGGTTGGCGTAGGCGCGGCGGTCGAACGGGGTGTCGGTCAGGTCCAGCGAACCGGGGCGGACGGCCGCGATCATCTGGGCGCGGGACGACGGCGAGTCGCCGACGAAGAGCTGCGTGCCCAGGCAGCAGGACTCGTCGCGCTTGGTGTAGTCGGCGATGACGCGGACGGTCAGGTCCTCGGTCGGGACGGCCAGCACCTGGCCGCGGATGGTCCAGAAGTTCTGGTCGACGTCGTCGGTGCGGGTGCGCGGGCCAGGGCCGGTGACCACGTCCAGGAAGCCGTCGCGCTGGCGCTTGGCCACGAACAGGCGGCCCGCCACCGTGTCGCCCAGGATCGGGCCGGTGACCGAGGCTGAGCCGCCGATGGTCCCGTAGTTGCCGACGGTCAGCTCGCCGTTGGCGCCGAAGTTGAACTCCGGCTCGGCGGTGATGATGTTGATGACGCCGGCCGAGGTGTTCTTGCCAAACAGCGTGCCTTGCGGGCCCTTCAGCACCTCGACGCGCTCCAGCTCGCCCAGGTCGCCGAACGAGACGCCGTTACGAGGGCGGTAGACGCCGTCGATGATGACGCCGACCGAGCTTTCCAGGCCGGGGTTGTCGCCGACCGTGCCGACGCCGCGGATGCGGGCTGTGGTGACCGTTTCGTTCGAGGTCGAGGTGACGGTCAGGCCGGGGGTCAGGACCTGCAGGTCCTTGATGTCCTTGACGCCGGCGTCCTGCATCAGCTGGCCGGAGAGGGCGGTGACCACGACGGGCACGTCCTGCAGGTTCTGCTCGCGCTTCTGGGCGGTGACGACGATCTCATCGACCGAACGGGGGGAGTCAGCGGCGGTGTCTTCGTTGGTGGCGTTTTGCGCGAAAGCAGCGCTGGAACAGGCAAGGGCGCCAAGCACGGCGACGGACGCCGAGCAGCGTAACAACTTCAGAAAACTCATGTTCATCCTGGGTTTGGGGCGCGGGCCAGGCCCGCGCTGTTGGACCTTCGACGGGCTTGAGGCCGTCACTCCCCCAGGGCTCAGGTATGTGGCAAACCGTTGCGCGGCAACGGGTTGCGGCGGTTAAACGATCGTTTGATTTCTCGTGTGACTATCGAGCGACAGACAACGTTATGCGAGTCGCCGGAGCGCCGTCGGTCAGGCAGCGCGACGGCGCATCTGGGCGATCCGCAGCACCACGGCGCCGGCGACGATCGACAGGATCGAGCCGCCGATCACGCCCAGCTGCACCTGCGCCGCCGTCTCGCCGCCGTCGGGAAAGGCCAGCCCGCCGATGAACAGGCTCATGGTGAAGCCGACGCCGCAGAGCAGGGAAATGCCGAACAGCTCCAGCCAGGTCGTGCCGCTGGGCAGGTGGCCTAGCCGCAGCATCACCGCCAGCCCGGCCGCCGCCATCACCCCGATCGGCTTGCCGAGCAAAAGCCCCATGGCGACGCCCAGCGGCAACGGCGCCAGCATGTGGCCAAACTCCATCGTGGCGAATGAAAAGCCCGCCGCCGCGAAGGCAAAGATCGGCAGGACGCCGTAGGCGACGTAGGGGTGCATCCCCTCCAGGAAGTGTTTGACCAGCCCCTCTTCGCCCGGCCGGTTGGCGCCGATTGGCACCGTCATCGCCGCCGCCACCCCGGCCAGCGAGGTGTTGACGCCGCTCTTCAGCGTGAAGGCCCAGACGGCCAGGAAGAAGAGCCCGTAGAGCAGCGGCGTTCCTCGCCGCGTCCGCCCCATCAGCGCCATCAGGCCCAGCGTCACGCCCGCGCCAGCGATGGCCGCCAAGTTCAGCTCGGCCGAGAACAGCAGCGCGATCAGCGCCACCGCTCCCAGGTCGTCGGCGATGGCCAGGGTCAGCAGGAAGATGCGCAGCGAGCTTGGCAACCTGGGCGCGGCGATGGCCAAGGCGGCCAGCGCAAAGGCGATGTCGGTGGCGGTCGGGATCGGCCAGCCGCGCGGCACGCCGCCGTCGCCGAGGTTGAAGGCCAGGAAGACCAGCGCCGGCGCCGCCATCCCCCCCACCGCGGCCAGCACCGGCAGCGCCACCTTCTTGAAGCTGGAAAGCTCGCCGCGCAGGACCTCGTATTTGATCTCCAGCCCGACGACGAAGAAGAAGATCGCCATCAGCCCTTCCTTGATCCACTTCAGCGTGGACAAGGTTTCGACGAAGCCGCCGATCTGCAGCGTGTGCTTGGCGTGGACGAAGCCGAAATAGCTCTCCGCCCAGGGCGAATTGGCCAGCACCACCGCCGCGACGGCGGCAAACGCCAGGACCGAGCCGGAGGCCGCCTCGGTCTTGAGAATGTCGAGCGTCAGTTTGCGGGCCATGCCCCCGCCTAGCATGCGAGCTACTCACACTAAAGCCGAGCCGGCCTTGCGCGCGGCGGGGGTAATCGTCATCTGCCGACGATGCCCATCTCCGACCGCTATCGCCCCGATCCGCAATTCCAGACGCTGGGGGGCGAGTTCGCCGACCCCGTCGAGCCGGCGGCCTTTCCGCAATCGGTCCTGCGCTATCGCAACGATCGCGCGGCCCAGACGATGGGGCTGGAGACGCTCACCCCCGACGAGTGGCTGGCGCATTTCGCGCGCTTCGAGCCGCTGCCCGGCAACCAGCCCAGGCCCTTGGCCATCCGCTATCACGGCCACCAGTTTCGATCCTACAACCCCGAGCTTGGCGACGGCCGCGGCTTCCTGTTCGCGCAGTTGCGGGAGCAGGGAAGCGACCGACTGCTCGACCTGGCCACCAAGGGCTCGGGCCAGACGCCCTACAGCCGTTTTGGCGACGGGCGGCTGACCTTGAAGGGCGGCGTGCGCGAGGTGCTGGCCGCCGCCATGCTGGAGGCGCTGGGCGTGCCGACCAGCCGCGCCTTCTCGCTGGTCGAGACCGGAGAGGAACTGGAGCGCGGCGATGAGCCGAGCCCAACCCGATCGGCGGTGCTGACCCGGCTGTCGCACAGCCACGTGCGCTTCGGCGTCTTCCAGCGCCACGCCTATCACGACAAGCCGGCGCAGATCATGGCCCTGGTCGACCACGCCATCGCCGCCTATTTCCCGGAGCTGGAAGGCGCCGCCGACCGCCCCGCCGCGCTGCTGGACGCCGTGGTCAAGCGCACGGCGCGGCTGGTGGCCGGCTGGATGACGGCGGGCTTCGTGCACGGGGTGCTCAACACCGACAACATGGTGGTCACGGGCGAGAGCTTCGACTACGGCCCGTGGCGTTTCCTGCCCAAGAACGATCCCAATTTCGTGGCCGCCTACTTCGACCAGACCGGCCTCTACAGCTTTGGCCGCCAGCCCGAGGCCGCCTTCTGGAACCTGCAGCAGCTGGCCGCCTGCCTGACTCTGGTGACGCAGCAGGAGGCGCTGATCGAGGCGTTGAACGGCTTTGCGCCCGCCTATCGCGAGGCCTTGCAAACCGCCATGCTGGCCCGCCTCGGCCTCACCCCCCGCAGCGACGACGAGGACATCGCCCTGGTCAACGCCGCCTTCCAGGCGCTGGCCGGCGGCGGGGATGAGCTGCGCTGGGAGCCCTTCTTCTTCGACTGGTTCGGCGGCAAGGCCTCGGAGGCGAGGGCGCTGGCCGGCCCCCGCGCCGGGCTCTATGCGGGGGAAGCCTTCGCCGACTTCCGCGCCCGGCTCGTCGCTTACGATACCGACCGGCCCGAACGACTGTCCCACCCCTACTTCACGCAGGCAGAACCCGAAGAGATGCTGATCGACGAAGTCGAGGCCATCTGGGCGCCCATCGCGGCGGACGACGACTGGAGCGCCTTCAACGACAAGCTGGCCCGCATCGAGGCTGCCGGG
>Ga0190272_10000471_pt1 | contig 21390 bp, 22 predicted proteins | sample Popmic504T_FD_133746 | JGI IMG/M metagenome (GOLD analysis project Ga0190272, IMG submission 133746) | Populus adjacent soil microbial communities from riparian zone of Shoshone River, Wyoming, USA - 504 T | ecosystem: Environmental > Terrestrial > Soil > Riparian zone | place: USA: Wyoming... | reverse complement strand
TGTGGCGGCCTCCAGATGCTGTGCCTGCGCATCGACGACCCGGTGGAATCAAAGGCGGGTAGCGTCGACGGGCTCGGCCTGCTCGACGCCGACATCGTGTTCGCACCCGACAAGACGCTGCAGCATCACGAGAGCCCGCTGCACGGCTACGAAATTCACCACGGCCAACTCGCGGCGTCGACCGAAGAAGACTGGCTCGGCGTCGGCATCCGGCGCGGCAGCGTCTACGGCACCCACTGGCATGGGCTGCTTGACAACAACGAGTTTCGACGAAGCTGGTTGAGTGACGTCGGCCGGTCCGGCTTCGTCGTGGCCGACGACATCGACGTGCCTGCCCGCCGCGACGCCCAACTCGACCTGATGGCAGACCTGCTGATCGCCCACGTCGACCTCGACGCCATCACGGGGCTTCTTGAGCACGGTCCGCCGGCCCGGCCCACGATACTGACCTCAGCCTGAGAGCTCCGTGTACGGGCGGGCACGATCGGCCGCGACGGCGACGAGCCGCTCAAGGCGCGGGCGCGCAACGTCGGCAAGAAACCGTTGACGTTCGTCACCGGTGAGCGGAAGCGATTCGCGCCACACCGACCGTCCTGCAATGAAACCGGAGGCGCCGCCCTCATCGAAGGCAACCTGCAGCACTTCGGTGAAGTCGTCGAACGGGACGCCCGCCGACAACACCGCCCACGGCCGGTCCAGCACCTCGGCAAGCCGGCGACAGCCCTCCGGCGAGCCGGGGTACTCCAGCTTCAAGAGGTCACAGTCGATTTCGTTGAGTGCGCGTGCCGCCTCGATGATGGCGTCCTCGCGGCGCCGCCCTGTCAGGTCTTCACCGTCGAACGGGTACACGAGGTTCTCGATCACCGAAGGGATGCCGACTTCTCTGCAGTCGGCGACGACCTCGCGCACCGCAGCCAGACATTGCGCAACAAGGTCCGGCTCCCCGGCGGCAGGCGCAGGACGGTCGGCCCGCAGTTGGGCGAAGAACTTGTTCGCATCGCCGCCCTGCGATAACACCCAGCGCGAGTCCAGGTCCGGGTCACGGCGCGTGATCGGCTCGACGCCGAGCTTGCCCCGTTCGGCAGGCTCAGAAGCCACCAGCAGGCCGCACGTATCGGCGAGCGCGCCGGTGCCGGTGACCGCGGGCACGCCGTACGTCGGGTCGAACAGGATGCCGCTGGCCAGCGGGGTGAGCGCACGTGCGACGTCGGACTTCGCCGTCACCATGTCGTCATCGGTGGCTTCGACGCCAACCGCACTGAACATGCGTCGCAACGTGTTTCGTTGGTCCATCGCGATGATCGAGAACTTGCCGTCCGGCGTCGCGATATCTTCCAATGAGCGAGTGGTGGATGGTGTGGACATGCTCTCCTCTTTCTAAACGGTGCTTGCGGTGGCCACCCGCTCGGCCAGCAGCGCGGCACCGGCGACGACGGGTTCGGGAACTTCGGAAAAGGTCAGATGGTCGATCACCGCGGACTTCGCCGTCCGCACGCTGGCCATCCGGGTCCAGCCGCCGCTGGCAACCGCGTGCGCATGCGGCCCGACGATCGACTCGATCAGATCGAGCAGGACCCTGGTCTCGCGCGCGGTGTATCGGGTGGCGGCCGCCCAGACGGTTGCGGGATCCGCGTCGTCACGCAGACGCAGGACCACGTCGTCTCCGGTCGGTCCTGCACCGGAGACGTCGAGCCCGGCGGGTAGCTCGCGGACGGCGAGCGCGGCGTGGTCGAGCGCGTCTCTCTGCTCAGCGGTTGTCACGCCGAGCAGAGCGAGCACGCGCCGCAGTAACAGGCCCCCGCGCACGCCGCCGATCACCGCGCTGGTGTCGGGGAGTACGTGCATGCCGACCGAGACACCGCGCCCGACAAGGCGTTCGCGTTGCTCGTCGGTGACCGCGCCGGGCCGCGACCGGACCACGACGTCGGACGTTCCGCTGGAGTTGAGTAGTTCGTCCGCGCCGGTGGCGCCGACTCCGATGGTCGCCACCGGATGGTCATGCCCGCCTACGAGGAGCGCGGCACCCTGTAGCCCCGAGGGCAGCGCGGCGTGCCGCAGCGTCCCGGCACTCTGGCCGTACGGTTGGCGGGCAGGCAGCAGCGTGGGCGGCAGGCCGAGCTCGACCGCGCCGTCGGCCCACGCAGCGCCGGTCGCCTGGTCGAGCAGACCGGTGCGCGACGCCAACGACGGCTCGTGCACGAGCTCGCCGCCGAGCCGGAACACGATGTACTCCGGCACGCTGAGCCACCGGTGTGATGGCGTGAGCTCAAGGCCTGCGCTGACGAACCACAGCACCTTGGCGACGCTGGCCTGGCAGTCCAACGGCAGCCCAGTGTGCCGCGCGAACTCGAGCCCGAAACCGTTGTTGCGCAGCGAAAGCGAATCGATCTGCTGGGTGCCGCGGCGGTCGTACCACGCGATGATGGGCGTTCGGGTCTGGCCGGCGTCGTCGAGCAGAACACCGCTTTCCGCCAGCCCCGCGACGGCTACCGCGGAGATCCGCAGCGGCGCATCGGCGGCGGCACGCGCGTAGCCGCGTCGCAGCAGCTCGACAGCGAGCTCGACAAACGCCTCCGCGCTGATCTCCGTGCCGCCGTCCGGCGTGGTCGTCCACGGGGTGCGGACCTTGACGAGTGCCAGCTGCTCGCCGGTTACCGTGCGCAGCAACGCCTTCGAGACAGTGGTGCCCAGGTCGATACCGACCACCGCCTCGCGGGCGATCACGGCCGCAGCTCCCCGGAGCCGCGGGGGATCAACCGCACGGGGACGTGGATCGTCGTCGCTGGCAGATCGGGATTCGCGATTCGCTCGGCAAGCCGGGCGGCGGCGGCCGCACCGACGGCGTCGGCCGAGTGATCGACGACGGTGACGCCGGGTTGCAGCAAGTCAGCCATCGCGAAGTCGCCGAAGCTAACCAGCGCGACGTCGGTCCTGCCCATCGCGTGCAGGGTCGGAACCACGCCGAGTGAGCAGCGGGTGTCCGCACTCAACACGGCGGTCGGGGTGCCGGAATCATTGCGGCCCAGAAGGTCTCGTGTCGCGGCCGCGGCGGACGCACCGTCGGGGCAGTCGGTGCGGACGAGGCGGGGGTCGACTTCGAGCCCGTTGGCCGCCATGGCCCGCCGGTACCCGGCGAGGCGCGCCCGCGATGTCGGCACGAGGGGTTGGTCGCTGATGTAGGCGATCCGCCGGTGGCCGTGGGCGACGAGGTGGTCGATGGCATCCGCCGCGGCGGCTTCGTCGTCGATTCCGACGACGTCGGTATCGAGGCCCTGCGCAGCGCGGTCGACGAGCACCAGCGGCGTGCGGGTGTCCAACCAGGCGTGGTCTCCTGCGGTGGGCGCCAGCAGCATGCCGGAGACCCGGCGCGCGAGCATGTGTGCGACGACGTCACGCTCGCGGGCGGCGTCCCCGTGCGTCGACGCCACCAGCACCGACTTGTCACTCGTCGACTCGGCCTGTTCCACGGCGGCCACCATCGCGGAGAAGAACGGGTCGGCCACCGACTCGACAACCATGCCGACGGCGGTGTCGGTGCCTGACCGCAGGGACCGCGCCATCGCGTCGGGCGTGAACTTCAGATCGCGCATCGCCTGCTGCACCCTTGCGCGGGTGGCGATCGCGACCCGCGGGTCCTCGTTGAGTACCCGCGACGCGGTGCGCAGGCTCACGCCTGCGACCTCAGCGACGTCGCGCAGGATGCTTTTGGCCACCACGTCTCCTCGTTGTGCCATCGATGGCACAAGCATGTCAGAGCATTGCCATCGATGGCAAGGGCGGGTTCCGCTTGCGCAAATCAGAGATCAGAGAACGGCGTCGAGCACCGCGCCAGCCAGGACGTCGGCAGGCAGGGTGGCGTCAAGGGCGAGATGCGGAACGACGGGCGGCGCACAGGTCACGGCCAAACCGGCAAGGTACGCGGACTCGTCGGCGAGTTTGGCCGCGTCCCTCGCCGCATTGCGCTCTCGCAACCGGCGCAGCACCTCGGCAGGCGAAAGTCGCAGCCAGACCAGCAGCGGCCTGCCGCCCGCGGCCGCCAACCGGTCGCGCGTTGCCGACCATGCGGCGGGGTCGAAGCGCTCCGCGGTGAACGGCGCGACCACCACCACCGGCATGCCCGCGGTCAGGTTGTCGACGGCCATGTCGAGCACCACACGGTAGCGCGGCTCCCTCGTCAGCCCGGCAAGCCTCGGGTCGTCGAGGTCATCGACCCCGACCAACCGCGCGACCGCATCGACGAGGGGACCGGTGGCGACATCCTGGTCGATCACCGCCGCCCTTAACGCGCGTGCGACGAGGTGCGACAGCGTGCTCTTGCCCGATGCCGGGGCGCCCGACAGCAGCACCGCCGGAAGGACACTCACGCGCCGACGTCACTCACGATGTCGCAGTGCCCGGCCCGCACCTTCTCACCGGGCATCGCGCACGACGTGCGCGTGACCAGCGAAACAGGCAGGACGGTCTTTCGTCGCAGCCGCCGAGCGGGGTCGTCGAGCCTGGCGAAAAGCCGGTCCACCGCAAAGCGTCCCATCGCGTCACCGTCCTGGTGGATCACGGTGATCGCGGGCTTGAGTGCAGCCGCGGTCGGGAAGTCGCCAAAACCGATCAGCCCAATATCTTTGCGGCGCAATGCCTGTAGCGCGGGCAGAATCGCAACGGTGCAGCGCGCGTTCGAAGAGAACACCGCGGTCGGCGGGTCGGGCGCCTCGAGCATCCGCCGAAGCGCAGGGGTCAGCGTTGCGGTGTCGACCTCGCCGACATGCACCAGGTCGCTGCGCTGCGGCAGTCCCGCCTCGTCGAGCGCTTCCTGGCAGCCCTTCAGTCGCAGCAGGCCAGTCCACGCGTCATCGCCCATGAAGGCGATGCTGCGGTGCCCGTGCGAGATCAGATGCCGGGTTGCCTCTCGGCCGCCGCCGACGTCGTCCTGGACTACGGAGTCTGCGGTCAACCGGCCGGGTTCGCGGTCTGCAAACACCAGCGGCGTGCGCTGCTGCCACGGCCGCAGATAGGACATGTCCCTGCTCACCGGGCAGATGATCATGCCAGCAACCTGACGCTTCAAAAGGGCTTCGATGGACCGTTGTTCGTGGGAGGGCTCCCAGCCGACACTGGTGACGATGACAGCGACGCCCCGGCGGCTGGCCTCTTGCTCGACAGCGCCAATGATGCTGGCGAAGAAGGGATCTGCGACGCCGGGCACCGCAACGCCGATCGCGGCGTCGCGACCGGACCTGAAGGTGACGGCGAGCATGTTGGGCACGTATTGCAATTCGACGATCGCGCGCTCGACTCGTTCGCGGACGTCGGCGGAGACGTAACGGTCGTTGTTCACCACGCGTGAGACGGTCTTGGCGCTCACCCCTGCGCGGTGGGCAACGTCGCGCATCGTCGCCATCGGCCCGTCCTTTCTTGCGCACTCCGCGGCCAGTATGTCACCGATGTCAGACCGGATGGCCGATTTTCTCTGACACCGGTGACATAACCACGAATGTGGCGTAACGTCCCGGCACAAGCCAGTGACGCAGGTAACAGAACGAGGGAGGCCCCCGACCACCGTGCAGCCGCAACTCCTGCCTCCTAATGTCGTGCCGCACTGGTACGCGGGCGGTCCCGCGTTGGCCGCGTGGCGCGGCCTGCCGCCCGTCGGTCAGCGATCACCGGAGGAGTGGGTGGGCGCCACGGTCGCACGCTTCGGGGAGCCGAACCTCGGGCCCGCCCGCCTTGCCGACGGCACGCTGCTGCGCGATGCGGTGCGCGCGGATCCGCTGGGCTGGCTGGGTCGTGACGACGGCGAGCCCGGCGACACCGGTGTGCTGGTCAAGCTGCTCGACGCGGGCCAGCGGCTGCCTGTGCACGTGCATCCGACCCGGGCATACGCCTCGTGTCACCTCGGCTGCGGGTACGGCAAGACCGAGGCGTGGTACATCCTGCAGGCCGATGACGACGCCGCGGTATGGGTCGGCTGGCGCGAAGACGTCGACCCCGACCGGCTGTCGGCACTGGTCGACGCGCAAGACGCCGAAGCGATGCTGGCACTGATGCACCGGGTTCCGGTGCGACCGGGCGACGGCATCCTTGTGCCCGGCGGCACCCCGCATGCCATCGGAGCTGGCGTGCTGTTGGTGGAGGCGCAGGAGCCGACCGACCAGTCGATTCTGCTGGAGCGCACCAACACCACTGCTTCGGACGACGAAATCTTCCTCGGCCTCGACCGTGACGTCGCGCTCTCGGCCGTCGACAACGCGGCCCTCGCCGACATCGCGCAGCTGACGCGGCACGTCGACGGTGACGGCCTGCTCGCCGTGTTGCCAGAGGAGGCCGCACCGTTCTTCCGGATGGAGCTGCTCACGCAGGACGCCGAGGTGCCTGCCGGCTTCGCCGTCGCGGTGGCGCTGTCCGGGGCAGGGCAACTCGTCGCCAGCGATGGCGACCCCAGCGACGTCATTGACGTCAAGGGCGGACAGACGCTCGTCGTGCCCGCCGGCTGCGGGGACTGGCACGTCGATGGCGACCTCCGGTTACTCGTCTGCAGGCCGGGTACTACCTGGCCACCGACCACGAAGGGCATCTCATGACCGCACTGCTCGAGGCGCGGGGCCTGTCACGCAGCTTCGGCCACGTCCGCGCGTTGGACGGCGTCGACTTCGACGTGCTTCCCGGAGAAGTCGTCGGGCTGATCGGCGACAACGGCGCAGGCAAGTCCACGCTCATCTAGGCGCTGTCGGGCAACCTCGAACTCGACGACGGTGAGATCTACTTCGAGGGCAAACAGGTGCCGCTGTCCGACCCCCGGCAGGCCGAGGCCCTCGGCATCGAAGTGGTGTACCAGGATCTGGCGCTCGCGCCGCATCTCAACCCCGTCCAAAACGTGTTCCTCGGCAGAGAGATCGCCCGCAAGGGCATCCTCGGTTATCTCGGATTCATGGACGAGAAGGAGATGCGCCGCAAGGCGTCGGCGTCGTTCGCCGAACTCGGCGCGACGGTGCGCTCACTGGCGGCACCGGTCGGGGCGATGTCGGGCGGGCAACGGCAGGGCATTGCCATCGCAAGGGCGATGGCGTGGGCGAACAAGGTCCTCATCCTCGACGAGCCAACCGCGGCGCTCGGAGTTGTACAGACCAAGAACGTCCTGGAATCCGTTAAGCGCGTGCGCGACAAGGGCATTGCGGTGGTGTTCATCAGCCACTCCATGCCGCACGTGCTCGACGTGTGCGACCGCATTCAGGTGCTGCGCCTTGGCAAGCGGGTCGCCACTTATCCGGGACACAGCACCACCGTTGAGACGCTTATTGGCGCGATGACCGGCGCCCTTGAGACCAGGGAGGGCGCGGCGTGAGCACCGTGGCGAATCAGCCGGTCGCCGCCACCGGCAGCGCAGGCGAGTTGGACCCGGCGCAGTCGTTCATCAGGCGCTTCATCGGGCTGCAGGCGTTCTGGATCCTCGGGGTCCTGATCATCATCTGCGTGTTCTTCACCGTCCTCGCGGGCGATCGTTTCCTTTCGACCGGAAACTTCTCGCTGATCTCGCAGAACGTCGCGGTGTGGGCGGTGCTCGGGGTGGGCATGACGTTCGTGATCATCACGTCTGGCATCGATCTTTCGGTCGGATCGGTCTTGGTGTTCTCGTCCGTGGTGGCGGCGAAGCTGATGGAGTCGATGGGCGGCAGCGGACCAGGCGTTGCCGCTGCAGGCATGCTCGCGGCGGTGCTCAGCGGTATGGCATGGGGGGCGCTGAACGGCATCCTTGTCGCCAAGGCCAAGGTGCCGCCCCTGATCGTCACCCTCGGCACGCTCTCGGTCGCGCTCGGGCTGGCGCAGGTGCTCACCGGCGGCATCGACATCCGCTCCGTGCCCAGCGAGCTGACCGACTTCAGTGTGTACACAAAGGTTTTGGGCATTCCCGGCCTGCCGTTCGTCGCGCTGATCATCGTCATCCTCGGCGGCATCCTGCTGCACAAGACCAGGTTCGGCCGGTACACGTTCGCGATCGGCTCCAACGAGGAGGCCGCCCGCCGCACCGGGATCAGGGTCACCAAACACCTGGTGATGGTCTACGCACTGGCGGGCACCCTTGCCGGGGTCGGGGCCATCCTCTCGCTCGCGCAGTTTGGTACCACGACGATCGCCGGCCAGTCGTTGACCAACCTCAATGTCATTGCCGCAGTGGTCATCGGGGGCACTTCCATCTTTGGCGGCGAGGGCACCATCTTCGGCACGGTCGTCGGCCTGTTCATCCCTGCGGTGTTGCAGTCCGGGTTCGTCATCATCGGCGTGCAGCCGTTCTGGCAGGGCGTCGCGGTGGGCTCGGTGCTCATCGCCGCCGTCTACGTCGATCAATCCCGTCGCGCCGCCGCCCTGCGCGGTGCGCGCACCCGGGGCCTCTTCAAACGCAGAGGCTCGCAACGAGTTCCAAACGAAAGGAAAGCCAGTGAACCATAGCCGCGTAATGCTGGTCGCGGGCGCAGTGGGAGCAGTGGTGCTCGCTCTGCCGGCCTGCACGTCCTCCAAGCCGGAGTCGTCGGGCGCCGAAGAGACGACGAGTGGGGCGGCCACGCCAGCTGCGGCGGCGGCGACCACCGTTACCGCGCCCGCGAAGGCCAGCAAGGACTACAACATTCAGTTCTTGCAGGGCGTGACGGGCGACCAGTTCTACATCACCATGCAGTGCGGCGCTCAGGAGGAAGCGGCCAAACTCGGCGTCACCGTCAGCACCCAGGGCCCGCAAAAGTTCGACCCGACGCTGCAGAAGCCGATCCTTGACTCGATCGTGGCAGGCAAGCCGGACGCAATTCTGGTCGCACCCACCGACGTTCAGGCCATGCAGCAGCCCCTCGAACAGGCTGCTGCCGCAGGCGTCAAGGTGGTGCTCGTCGACACCACCACCAACGACCCGTCGTATGCGGCGTCGGCGATCGCCAGCGACAACGAGGGCGGCGGCAAGGCCGCCTTCGAGGCGATTCAGAAGCTGCACCCCGAGGGCGGCAAGGTCATGGTGATGAACGTCGACCCTGGCATCTCCACGACGGACGCGCGCGCGAAGGGCTTCGAAGACGCCGTCAAGGGCGACAGCAAGTTCCAATATGTCGGCGTCCAGTACAGCCACAACGATCCGGCGACCGCGGCGCAGCTCATCGGCGCCCAGTTGCAGAAGGACCCCGATCTGATTGGCGTCTTCGCCACCAACCTGTTCTCTGCCGAAGGGTCGGCCACCGGCATCCGGCAGGCGGGCAAGAGTGGCCAGGTGCAGGTCGTCGGCTTCGACGCGGGCCCGAATCAGATCCAGGCGCTGCGGGACGGCACCGTGCAGGCGCTGGTCGCCCAGGATCCCGGGACCATCGGCAAGTTTGGCGTCGACGAGGCGGTGACGGCGCTCGAGGGCGGCGAGAACACCAAGGACGTGCAGACCGGCTTCACGATCATCACGCAGGAGAACCTGGACGGCGAAGGCGGCGCGGCGGCCTACAAGTCGAACTGCTGAAGCTCAGCCGACGACGTCGAGCAGGTGCGCGACGGTGTCGGCAACGGCATTGCGGGCCGCGATAAGCGGCTGGCGCGGATCGGATTTCGCGGTAGCGGCGAGTGCTTCGCGCAGTGCGCCGGTGTAGGCGACATTGAGCGCGGTGCCGATGTTGACCTTCACGATGCCTGCGTCGACGGCGGCGCGCAGCGTGTGGTCGGGGACGCCGGACGAGCCGTGCAGCACCAGCGGCACCGGCACCGCGTCGCGCAGGGCGGCGATGAGATCGAGGTCGAGTTCGGCGCTCTGCGTGGTCATCGCGTGTGAGCTGCCGACGGCGACGGCAAGCGCGTCAACGCCTGTCGCGCCGACGAATTCGGCGGCCTGCTGTGGGTCGGTGCGCACACCCGGCGCGTGCGCACTGGTCGCCTGGCTGTCCTTGCCGCCGACGTAACCGAGCTCGGCCTCGACCGCAAGGCCCTGCTCGTGCAGTCTCGAACGGGCGCCCGCGGTGACCGCGACGTTCTGCTCGTAGGGCAGCGACCCGCCGTCGACCATCACCGAGGAGTATCCGGCGCCTGCGGCCTCGCGCCACAGCTCGGCCGTCTCGACGTGATCCAGGTGCAGGCTCACCGGGACCGCAGCCTCGGCGGCCAACGCGACGAGCGCGGCGGCCAGCGGCCGCACCCGGCCTGCGTGGAACTTCACGGTGTTCTCGCTTACCTGCAGGATGACCGGTCGACCGGACCGCTGCGCGCCCGTGACGATGCCCTCGGCGTGGTCGAGCGTCACGACGTTGAACGCCGCGACGCCTCCGCCGCGCGATCGGGCGTCGCTGACGAGCGTGGCGGTGGTGACCAGAGGCATTGCGCTCCTTGACGAGATTCCAACAATACGCAACCATATCCACTAATACCCAACACAGGCAAGGGAGTGTCATGGCCGCGTTCGCCGGGCTCGACGTCGGCACGACGTCCAGCAAGGCCGTGGTCTATGCCGCCGACGGCGCCGTGCTCGGCACCGGTCGCGCCGCCACCAGGTGGGCATCCGGCCCCCGCGGCACCGAGACCGACGCGGAGGTTTTGTGGCGAAGCGCGGTCGATGCGCTGAACGCGGCGGCCGAGGCAGCGGGCACGGCCGTGCGCGCGGTCGGTGTCACCAGCATGGGGGAGTCCGGCGTCCTCACCGACGCCAACGAGCGGCCGCTGGCACCGGTCATCGCCTGGCATGACGACCGTGACCACAGCGAGGTCGCCGATCTCGCCGACAAGATCGGCGCGGATGCCTTCGGCGGCATCGCGGGAAAGCCGCTGCGCGGCCAGTTTTCGCTCACCAAGCACCGCTGGTTGCTCAACCACGAACCCGCAAGCCGGGCCGCGACGAGACGCTTCGACGTGGGCGGCTGGGTGGTGCGGCGCCTCGGCGGTGACGCCGTCCTCGAGCTGTCGCTGGCGGGGCGCACCGGCTGGCTGGATGTGACCGCCGGCGACTGGTGGGACGACGCGCTCACCTGGTCCGGCGCCAGTCGCGAACTGATGCCTCCGCTCGTACAGGCCGGGGTGCCGGTCGGTGCGGTGACATCCGAGATGGCGAGCCCGTTGCTGCGCGGGGCTCAGCTGACGCTGGCCGGTCACGACCACCAGGCGGCGGCCCTCGGTGCCCGTGCGGTCGGACCTGGGTTCGAGCTCGACTCGTCGGGCACCGCGGAGGCGTTGGTGCGCACCGTCTCCCGCATGCCGAGCCGGCCCGACGCGGCACGACTGGCCACCGCGGGCATCACCACCGACCCGAGCATCGAGCCGGGCCACTGGACCCTGCTCGCAGGCACCGAGGGCGGGCTGGCGCAGAACCGTGCGCTCGACCTGCTTGGCGTCGCAGCGCACGGGCTGGCGCAACTGGATGCGGCCGCCGAGCACGCCCCCGCCGGCCGGGTGGTCGTCGGGGGGCTAGGCCGCGATGCGCTGACGCTTGGCGGGATCGCAGGCGGGGTGGGGCCAGGGGAGGTCTGGAAGGCCGTGGTGGCCGCTGCCGCCGACGAGGCGCTGGCGTTGCACCTGGCGATGGACGACGTCGTCGGCCCCGCGGTGCGCGTCGTCGTCACCGGTGGTTGGCGGCACAGCGCAGAAGTCCTGCGCGCCAAGGCCGCTCGCTTCGAGCATCTGGAGGTGTCGGCGGTCGACGAGGCAGGCGCGCTCGGCGCCGCGACGCTCGCCGCGCGCGCCACCGGTGCGATCGGCCCCGACGAGTACTTGGCGGCCCGGTGACGTCGGGGGAGCGGACGTGGTTCGCCGACGAACGGCATGCCGAGGTGCTGCGCCTCCTGGCAACCGACGGCCGTGCCGAAAGCGCGTCGCTGGCTCGGCATTTCGGGGTCAGCGCGGAGAGCATTCGCAAGGACCTTGCCCAGCTGGAGGCGCGCGGCCTGCTGCGTCGTGTGCACGGCGGCGCGATCGCAGGCAGCAGGCTGCGGGACGAACCGAACGTCGCGACGCGCACCGAGCGGGCGGAGCAGAAACTCGGCATCGCCAGGCATGCCCTGCGTTTCGTCCCCGACGGCGGCACACTACTTCTCGATGCGGGCACGACCACACTGCGGCTGGCCGAGCTGCTGCCCACCGACCGTGATCTCGTCGTGTACACCAACGCGGTTCCTGTGCTGTCGACACTGCTGCAGCGCGGCATCGCCGTCGTCGGCCTCGGCGGCCGGCTTCGCCAAGAAACGTGGGCGGCAGTGGGACCCCTGACCCTCGAAGCGCTCGCAGGCATCAACGTCGACGTCGCGTTCCTCGGCACCAACGCCCTGTCGTTTGACCGCGGGCTCACCACGCCAGACGCCGACGAGGCCATGGTCAAACACCAGATGCTGGCGACCACGCGGCAGCGGGTATTCCTTGTCGACACAAGCAAATTCGGCAGGGAGAGTCTCGCAAGGCACGCCACCCTCGCCGACATCGATGTCCTCGTCACCGACGCTGCCATCAGCGCAGACGATCGCGAGCGGTTGCGCGACGCCGACGTGACCGTCGAGGTCGCCCGATGATCACCACCGTCACCCCAAACCCGAGCCTTGACAGAACGCTGCACGTGTCCCTGTTCACGCCAGGGCACGTCAACCGGGCCACCGCCACGATGGTCGAGCCGAGCGGCAAGGGAGTGAACGTGGCGCTGGCGCTGCACGGCGTCGGGGTGCCCGTGCGCGCGGTGCTGCCGGTGGGCGGGCCAGCAGGCCAGGAAATCACCGTGCTGCTCGACGAACTGGGGCTCGACCACGTCGACGTGCCGATCGCAGGCGCGCTGCGGTCCAACATCTCGCTCATCGAGGACGACGGGCGCACCAGCAAGATAAACGAGCCAGGCCCACAACTGTCCGAGGCCGAAGTCGAAGCGGTATGCGCAAAGGCGTTGTCGCTCAGTGATACCGGTGAATGGGTGGTGTTCGCGGGCAGCCTGCCGTCCGGCTTCACCCCGCAGCGGCTCGCCGACGCGGTGGCGAGCTTCAGGGCCGCGGGTCGACTGGTCGCACTGGACTGCTCTGGGCGCCCGCTCGAGCATGTGCTGGCGCAGGACAGCGCCAGGCTGCCGCATCTGGTCAAGCCCAACGCCGAGGAGCTCGCCGACGTCACCGGCCGCAGGCTGCAGTCGCTCGGTGACGTCGCCGATGCCGCGCAGCTGCTGCTCGCGCGCGGGGTGCGCACCGTGCTTGTCAGCCTCGGCGGTGAGGGTGCGCTCCTCGTCGACGCCGAGCTGCCAGGGCCGCTGCACGGCACCGCTGACGTGGGCCGCGTCGTGAACACGGTGGGCGCAGGAGACGCATTCCTTGCAGGCTGGCTGGCCGCCGTGCACGACGGAGCAAGGGGCGCAGACGCTCTGGCGAACGCGTTGCGCTTCGGCGCCACCGCGGTCGAGCATCAGGGCACGCTGATCGGGGTGCCCGATCAACGCCGCGCCGTCTCCATAGTCGATCAGGCGTTGAGCAGCTGAACATCCACGGCGACAAGGACTTTCACGTGCTCGCCGCCGGATGACAGCGCGTAGGCGTCTGCGGCCCTGGTGAGCGGCACCTCAGCGGTGACGATCGCATCGACGTCGACCGCGCCCTCGGTGAGCAGACGGATCGACTCGGCGTAGTCCTCAGGCAGGTAGGTGGCGCTGCCCTGAATGCGAATCTGGTGGTCTTGAACAACCGGCAGTGGGATCGCCACATCGCCGACGGGAACGCCGACGATGACCACGGTGCCACCCTTGCTGGCCATTGCGACGGCGTGCCGGACGGTGGGGGTGATCGCGACGCAGTCGAAGACGACGTCGGCGCTCTCGCCGAGCGCGGTACGAGCGTGCGCGACGATGTCGTCGTCGGTGGCGTCCAGCGCGACGTCGGCGCCGAACCGCATGGCGCGTTCCCGTTTGGCGGGCAGCGGGTCGGTGATCACGATGCGTTTGGCCCCGTGCGCGCGAACGACCGCCAACAGCAGCAGTCCGATGGTTCCCGCGCCAAGGATCACGACGGCCTTGTCACGGACGCCGCCTGCGATGCGGACGGCGTGCACCGGCGTGGACATCGGCTCGATGAGCGCCGCCGCACGCCAACTCATTGCGTCAGGAAGGACGTGCACCCGGTCGGCGGGGATGGTGAAGTAGTCGGCCATCCCGCCCTGGTCGTGACCGCATCCGAAGAACCGCAGATTCTCACACAGGTTCTGCGTGCCGCCGCGACATTGCTTGCAGTCCCAGCACGGAAGGTCGGGTTCGACGGTGACCCGCTGTCCGACCGCGACGGTATCGACGCCAGGCCCGAGCGCCGCGACAACGCCGACCACCTCGTGACCGGGGTGGTACGGCAGGTTGATGAACGGGTGCCTGCCGTGTGCGGCGTGAGTGTCGGATCCACACACGCCGGTTGCCACGGAGTGGACGAGTATTTCGCCCCGCATCGGTTCGGGGGTCGGGGATTCGACGACATCGATCGAACCTGGCGACACCACAACGCGGCGCATTCGGTCGGGTACGTGCATGGGCACCTCCTGCAGGCGGATGGCTACTTGCTGCGGGTTGACAGGATCGCGCCGGAGTCGATTCGCAGTTGGTGTCCGTCGAAGCGGACGCCGCGCAGGTCCGCAACGGCCAGGGTAACGCGGGCAGTGGCGGCGGTGGCGCCAACGCCGATGATGGTTGTGACACCGGCGGCGCGCGCCGCGGCGATCCCGGCGGGCGCGTCCTCGAACACGGCACACCGTCGAGGGGGTATCGCGAGGCGCTGCGCGGCCAGCAGATAGGGGTCGGGGAACGGCTTGCCGTTCTCGACGTCTCCGCCGGTGACCAGGATGTCTGCGGGCGGCAGTCCGGCCGAGGCCATCCTGGCGGTGGCGATGTCGCGGTTGCCGGACGTGACAACCGCCCAGCTGTCTTTCGGGCAGGAGTCAAGGAGTTGGCGTGCGCCAGGTATCGCGGGCACATCGGTGGCGTGCTCGAGCTCGCGCTGTACCAAGTCAGCGGCTGCGGCAGCGACATCGCTTGGCGTGCTTATCAATTCGGCTACGACGTCGGTAATCCGCCTGCCGTGCTCGATGTCGCGATGGAAATCAAAGCCAGGCGCCCAGCGCTTCGCCCACCGATTCCATACGGTGGCCGCGGCACTGTGAGAGTCGACGAGGACACCGTCGCAGTCGAGCAGCAGCCCGTCGACTCGCAGACTTACGTCGTCAATTCCCGTCACGAGTAAGCAGAGTATGACACCGGTGACATAAATGTGTGATGATGGACGCATCATGGCTGATCTGACCGGACGCGCAGTGTTGGTGACGGGTGCAAGTGGCGGCATCGGAGCCGCCACCGTGCGCAAGCTTGTCAGTCAGGGCGCACAGGTCTACGCGGGCGGGCGGGACGCCGGGCAGCTGAGCAGACTCGCCGACGAGACGGGAGCCCACCCGGTCCCTTTCGATCTCACCTCCGAGGACGAGATCCGCACCGCAGTGTCGGGCCTTGACCTGTGGGGGGTGGTGAACTGCGGCGGTTTCGGCGGCGAAATCGCCACGCCCCAGGACACCGACATCGCCGTGTTCGACAAGGTGATCAGCATCAACGCGCGGGGCAGCCTGCTCGTCATCAAGCACGTGACACCGGGCATGATCTCGCGGGGACGCGGCGGATCCATCGTGAACGTGTCCAGCCAGGCGAGCCTGGTGGCATTGTCGGGGCACATTTCCTACGGGTCGTCCAAAGCTGCGCTCGACAACATCACCAGGGTGTCCGCCCTGGAACTGGGCAGGTACAACATCCGTGTCAACAGCGTCAATCCCACCGTGGTGATGACCGAGATGTCCGCGTTCTACTGGGGACGCCCCGACGTGGGCCCGCCCTTCCTCGAGCAGATGCCCCTTGGGCGCTGGGCCACCGAGGACGAGATCGCCGCGCCCATCGGCTTTTTGCTCAGCGATGACGCCTCGATGATCACCGGTGTCTCGCTGCCGATCGACGGTGGCTACTCCTGCCGGTAGTCACGGGTGCATGTGCGCACCCTTGAGGACCTTGTCGACGACGTTGCGCCCCGCGTACACGGCCATCCCGACAAGATCGAGGCAGTCGCGCGAAACCGCCCGCACCGCAGCGCGATTGGCGGCGTCATTGCCGGTGCTGAACAGCTCCGAGGTGAAGATCGCGACAGGTAGGCCACGGCCGAGGGCGCGGGTGTGCGCCGCCCGCATGGTCTCCTTGCTGCCTGCGAACACCAGTACGGGCTGACGGAACATCGCGAGGTAGGCCGTGCCGTCGGCGTCGGCGTACGGCTCACCGATGGTGTCGGGATTGGCGGCGGCCACACCGCTGATGAGAAACGCGCACACATTCAGGCGTTGCCAGCTCTCGAGGTCGTCGCGCAGCAGCACCGCGATCTTTGTGTCGAATCGGATAGGCGGATCTTCCATGCCTTCGATCGTTCTCGGCCGGTCGGTCGAAGTCTTGTACGTTGTTGATGTGGTCGCGGGTGTGGAAATGACCGCTTGGCGTCCGCACGTGAAGGGCATCGAGGAGGTGTTCCACGCGCGGTTCGTCGACCACGCCTATCCGCCGCACACCCACGACGCGTGGACATTGCTCATCGTGGACGCAGGCACCATCAGCTACGGGCTCAGTGGCCACGAACACGGGTCGACGGGCGCGGACGTCACGCTGCTGCCTCCCCATGTGCCGCACGACGGCCGCACGGTGACCGCCGCGGGCTTTCGCAAACGCGTGATCTATATCGAGGATGAGCTGTTGACGGGGGTCGGCGCCGCCGTCGACAACCCGACGCTGCGGGATCCGTTGCTGCGAAACCGGGTGGACGTATTGCACCGCACTCTTCGTCCTGGCGACGAGTTCGAGGCGGCCAGTCGGCTGGCCTTCATCGTCGAGCGGGTGCAGGCGCATCTGCGGCGCAGCACGCAAGAGCAGGCCACCACACGCGATCCGCAGTTGGCTGGCAAGCTTCGGGACCTCATCGACGCACGCATCGAGGCCGGCCTGACACTCGATCAGGCCAGCGCGATTCTGCACGCGGCTCCGGCCCACCTGGTGCGGACCTTCACGCGTGAGTTCGGAATGCCTCCGCACCGCTACCTGACCGGCAGGCGGATCGAGCGGGCGCGACGCCTGTTGCTGGACGGCATGCGCCCTGCGGACGTCGCGGTCACGGTCGGGTTTCACGACCAATCGCACTTCAACCGCCACTTCAAACGGATGCTCGCCACCACACCGGCGCATTATGCGGAGGCTCGGCACCGCGCCAGCTGAGTAGCCTGGGAATATGACCAGGGGGCGCGCGGCGGCGGTGCTGGCGGTCCTGCTCACGGTGGCGCTCGCCGGCTGCGGACAGGTGATCACCGGGACTCCGACCTGGCCAGGAGCCAGGCTGGAACGGGCGGTGCTGACCGCGGCGGACTTCCCGCCTGGGGTGCAATACGACCGCATCGCGCAAGATCCCACTCTCGGGGACGGCGCGGGCGGACTTCCGACGATGCTGTCCACGCCGGAAGGCTGCTCCGACGGCCTCACCAAGACCATCGCCGATTCGGCAGAACGCGGTGCGGGAAGCGCCGCGGAGTACGTGGTGGCCTACGACGGCGCACGCATCGTGATGACCGTGCTGACGTGGCCGCTGGACCTCGGCGAACTGGCGGCCACCGCCGACAGATGCGCGTATTTCAAGGCGTTCTTCGACCGGTCGGATCCGGGCATCCCGATCACCACGACAAAGCTGGATACCTCGCGCGCCGATGCGCTGGTGTACCAGCAGACGATGCGACTGAACAACGTCGACAACAGTGTGTACTTCTCGTTCGAGAATGTCGGCAACATGGCGGTATTCGGGATCGTCTTCCCGACACCGAACCCGTCAATTTCTGTCAAAGCTTCGCTGCCGCAGACGTTTCTGGACATCGCGGCCAAGCAAGCCGAGCGGGCCGAGTCGGACTGACTTGCCCGTTTCATCCACAGCAAATTCAGTCCCCCAGCAGGGGGATTCCCTGTAGCGTGGCCCAATGCCTTCCACCATGGTCACCGTCGACGGGTTTTCCATACCCGTCGATGTGACGGGTCCCGACAAAGGATCCGTCGTGGTGGTACTCGGCGCCGCGCACCACGCGCCTGCCGCATATGAACCCGTGTGTCAACGACTGCACACCGCGTCGCTGCGCACCGTCGTCATCGGACCCGACCCGCGACTGACCGCCAAATCGGTGGTCGGCATTCTCGATTCGCTCGAGATCAAATGGGCGCTGCTTGTCGGCGACCGCATCGGCGGCGAGCTGGCGTGGGAACTCGCGGCCACCCGGCTGGACCGGTTCATCGGGTTGGTGGCGATCGACAGGGGCCATCCGCGCGTCGCCGACCTCGCGGGGGTGATCCGCGACGAGCATTGTCCGCCCGTGGAGATGAACACCACCGCGCTGGCGAGCACGCCGGCGGCGCGCGCCGTTGCCAAGGCCAGCCAGCGCTACGTGTACGGCGACTTCCGGTTGGTCGACCTGCTGGGGCGGCGCAACGCTCAGGAGTCCACCGCGCAGCTGGCCGCCGAGATCGTCATGCGCACCAGCACCTGGTAGCCCACTACCGCGGCGGTTCCTCCGGTGTCCATGCCGTCGGCAGGCCCGGGTTGCCTGGGAACAGGAAATCGACGAAAGCCTTTGCGGTGGGCTGTGGCTCGTGGTTGGCAAGGCCTGGGCGCTCGTTGGCTTCAATGAAGACATAGTCCGAACCGGCGACGTCGGGCACGAGCAGGTCGATGCCGGTGACCGGAATACCGATGGCGTCGGCGGCCGCCACCGCGACCTCGCACAGCGTCGGGTTCACCTCGGCGGTGACGTCATGAATGGTGCCGCCCTGATGCAGGTTCGCGGTCCGGCGAACCCGCAGGCGCACACCTTCAGGCAGCAGGTCGCCGAACGACAAGCCGGCGTCGGCGATCGTCGCCTCGGTGACCTCGTCTACGGGAATTCGCGATTCGCCCCCGGTGGCCGCCGCCCGGCGACGGCTCTGCGCGTCGATCAGTTCCCGAACGGTGTGATGGCCGGTGCCGGTGACCTCGGCGGGCATCCGGAGCGCGGCGGCCACCACCTTGTGGTCGATGACCACCAACCGAAGGTCATCGCCTGCTGCGCGCTGCTCGATGAGCACCTCGGGATGTTGCTCACGCGCCCTGGTCAGGGCGGCGTCCAGTTCGTCGGGATTGTCGACGCCGACGGTGATGCCCTTGCCCTGCTCGCCCCGTGTCGGCTTGACCACGACATCGCCGACCTCGTCCAGGAAGCCGTAGTCCGCTTCGTCGAAGGTGGCAAGGCGCCCACGGGCGACGGCGATACCGGCCTCGGACACGATTCGCCGGGTCAGCCTCTTGTCATCGCACCGGGCCATTGCCACCGCGGAGGTGTACTCGGACAAGGACTCTCGCGTGACGACGCTGCGTCCGCCGTGGGATAAACGCATCTCGCCTGCCTCGGCGTCGAGGACCTCGACCCAGATTCCCCTGCGCATGGCTTCGTCGGCGATGATGCGCGCGTACGGGTTGAGATCGTCGACCGTCTCGGGCGGGTGCGTGAACAGCGGTTCGTTGATCGCGTTCTTGCGTTTGACCGCCATCACCGGCACCCGCTGGAAGCCGAGTTTCTCGTAAAGCGCGATCGCCGCCGCGTTGTCGTGCGCCACCGAAAGGTCCATGTAGGCACGCCCGCGGTCCCGGTAGATCGCGGCCAGCGCGTTGGTCAGCGCGGCGCCGACGCCGGGAAGGCTGGACGCGGGGTCGACGGCCAGCGTCCAGAGGCTGGCGCCGTCCTCGGGATCGGAGAACAACAGCTTGTGGTCGACGCCGGTGACGGTGCCCACCACGGTGCCGTCGTCGTCGCGCACCGCGACCAGGTAGTCGACGGGTTCGCGGTGCAGGTGGTTCTCCCAGATGACCTCGACGGGCGCGGGCACCATCCCGCACCGCACGTAGACGCGGTTGATCAAATCGGCGTCGTCGGGCGTCGTCAGCGTGCGCACGCTGAACCCGTTCGGAGGTGGCACCGACTCGTCGCCGTCGGAGAACCTCAACCGGTACGTGTGGCTGGGGTCGATGAACAGTTCGGCTGGAGCCTTGGCGATCAGGACGTGGGGTTCGCGGGCGTAGATGCAGATGTCGCGGCGCCCAGGCCCCTCGTGCCGCAGCACTTCGGCGAGCTGCTGCGGATCGGCGAAGGTCTGCCCGAAAATCAGTCGGCCCCAGCCCATTTCGAGCACCACGTCGTCGGCCATGGCGTCGACCATGTGCTGTGGCGAGGCGTCGTGCAGGCCGAGGGTGATGGCCTCGGGGTGGCTCTCGTCCGGTTCGAGCGCGGTCACGCCGCTGCGCCCCTGATGCCGTGCCGTTGCAGCCACAGCTCGAGAAGGGCGATCTGCCACAGCTCGTTGCCGCGAAGCGGGGTCAGGCGACCGTTCGGGTCGGCGAGCAACCGGTCGACCGCTTCTGGTCGGAACAGGCCGCGCTCCTTGGCGGCCGGTGCGTAAAGCGCGTCGCGAACGAGGTCGAGGTAGGGCCCTTCGAGATGCGTCAGGGCGGGCACGGGGAAGTAGCCCTTGGGCCGGTCGATGACGTCGGCGGGAACAACCTGGCGGGCGGCCTGCTTGAGCACGCCCTTGCCGTCCTGCGCGGTCTTGAGCTCGGGCGGGCACGTGGCCGCCAGCTCGACCAGCTCGTGGTCGAGGAACGGGACCCTGCCCTCGAGGCCCCACGCCATGGTCATGTTGTCGACGCGTTTGACCGGGTCGTCGACCAGCATCACGGTGGTGTCCAGGCGCAGCGCACGGTCAACGCCGGTCTGCGCGCCCGCGCGCGCGAAGTGCTCGGCGACGAACTGCTCGCTGGGATCATCTGCGGTCGCGAAACCGGGTGCCACGAGTGCCTGATACGCCGACTGGTCGCGGTCGAAGAATGCCTTGCGGTAGCTGGCCAGCGAGCCGTCCAGCGACGCGGCCTCCGGCAGGCCCATTGGGGGATACCAGTGATAACCGGCGAACACCTCGTCGGCGCCCTGGCCGGACTGCACGACCTTGACGTGTTTGGCCACTTCCTGGGACAGCAGATAGAAGGCGACGCAGTCGTGGCTGACCATCGGTTCGCTCATGGCGCCGATCGCCCCGTCGAGCGCGGGCAGCATCCGGTCGGTGCCGATGCGGATCTGATGGTGGTCGGTCTCGAAGCGCTTGGCGATGAGGTCGGAGTATTTGAACTCGTCGCCCTTCACGCCTCCGACGGATTCGAAGCCGATGGAGAACGTGGCCAACCCGTGCTGGCCCGCCTCGGCGAGTAGCCCGACGATCAGGCTGGAGTCGACGCCGCCGGAGAGTAGGCACCCCACCGGCACATCGGCGACAAGGCGCCGTTCGACCGCGAGGCGCAGCGCGCCCAGAACCGCGTCCTCCCA
>Ga0190272_10000470_pt1 | contig 21439 bp, 15 predicted proteins | sample Popmic504T_FD_133746 | JGI IMG/M metagenome (GOLD analysis project Ga0190272, IMG submission 133746) | Populus adjacent soil microbial communities from riparian zone of Shoshone River, Wyoming, USA - 504 T | ecosystem: Environmental > Terrestrial > Soil > Riparian zone | place: USA: Wyoming... | reverse complement strand
GCCTCGCGGTGGGTGTCTGCCGCATGAACGTGACACCAGTCTGGTTTCGGCCGCGCTGAACCAGACTGCTGTCACGTTCATGCGGCCCAGTCCTCGGCGCTGCCCGGTCACCGAGCCCCACCGCGCTCGTCCCACACGCCCCTTACAAGCCCGCCGTCCCGTGTCCCGTCCGCTCGTGTTTTTGTCCGTGAACTCGACACCACGGTCGTCCGAGCATGATCGAACAACCGCCCTGTCGAGCTCACGGACGTCGCTGCATGGGCGTCGCTGTGTTCGGGCGCGGCGGGCCGGCGAAGTGGTGCGTGGTGGTCCGCGTGGCTCAGGGAGGTGGGGCGGTGGGCGGCGTCGTCGGTGGGCAGGGCGGCTGGGTGGGCGGTGGCCGTCCGATCAGGCCGCCGATGAGGCCGGTGCCGATGCCGATGATGCCCTGCACGATGCAGCCCACGCCGGCCACCGGGTCGGGCAGCGGCGGCACCGCGATCGGCGGTACGACCGGGTTCGGCGGGGCCGGAGCGGGCGGCGTCGGCGTACCCGGCGGGGGCGACGGAACCCCAGGCTGCCCGGGAGCACCCGGCTGCCCCGGCTGGCCAGGGCCGGGCTGGCCAGGACCACCGGGCTGACCCGGGCCGCCGGGGGTTCCCGGGTCACCAGGACCGCCCGGCACTCCGGGAACCCCGCCGCCGGGCGGTGGGCCGGGCGCGGGATCGAGCGGCGCGCCGGGTTCGGGCACGTCGGGCACGGTCGGCACCGGCATCGCGACCGCGCCGCCGCTGCCGTTGGTCGGCCCGCCGGGGCCGACGCCGTCCGGGACTGCGGCCGTGCCGTTGGCGTAGGCGACCATCCAGGCCCGCACCAGCCTCAGGTACGACATCGACCGGTTGTAGCTGAGCACCGCCGCGTCCAGCCCGGCGTCGGTCGCCAGGTCACGGTTGTTGGCGCACAGGTAGCGGCCGGCGGCCATGCTCGCGTCGTAGATGTTGTGCGGGTTCGCCAACCCGTCGGCGTTGCCGTCGGTGGCCCACCGGGCCCACGTGCCCGGGATGAACTGCATCGGGCCGACAGCGCGGTCCCACTGGGTGTTGCCGTCGAGCCGGCCGCCGTCGGTGTCGCGGATCGCGGCCATGCCGGGGCCGCCGTTGAGCACCGGCCCGAGGATGGCCTGTGCTGTGTTGCCGCGGGTGTCGACGCGGCCCGCCCTGGCGTGGCCCGACTCCACCTTCCCGATCGCCGCGAGCAGTGTCATCGGCAGATGGCAGTCGGCCTGCGACCGGCTCAGCACGGCGGCCGCGTGCCGGTACGCGGTGAGGACCGAGATCGGGATGCCGTTGGCTGACCCGGCGGGCGCGAGGTCGACGCTGCGGCCGTCGCCTGCCGGTGCCTTGCGCTCGACCCGGCCCACGTTCGTCGGCGGCTCCGCGGTGGGCGGGCTGTCACCGTCGGCGCCGATGTCCTGCCCGGGGTTGGCGTTCCGCCCGACGGGCACGTCGCCGCGCTCGGCGACCGCCCCGGTGTCCAGCCGCGGCGGGGACTGCGGCGCCGTCGTGTCCATCGATCCGGTCGACGCGGCCAACAGCAGCACCGCGACGAGCCCGGTCGCGCGCAGGAACGACCCGCCCTCCCGCCGGTGGGTCGGCCGACGGCGAGGCCGATAGCTGCGGCCGGTCAGCACATCCGTCGGTACGGTCGAACGCTTCACAGCGGTACCACCCTCGCGGCGTCGACGAGTCAACTCCGCGAGTAGAGCACCGGCGGCACGCCCGGTGGAGGCGTCGAGGCGCTTACTGCCTATGAAGGCAACGTATTCCGCCTGTCCGGACAGCCGAACGCTTCGTAGTTGCACCGTTCAAGGCCCGCGGGGAGCTCTCACGTCCGTGCGTCCGGTCGTCACTCGGAGCTACGAGACAGCCTCCACCCGAGTGGTTCCGTGGCATCAATGTCGCAAATCCACGAACGACATTGACGCACCCCGACGCGCTGCGACAGCGTCCCTAATCGGCTGGGCAGAACTCGGTGTTCCCGTGGGCGCGCGTCACGCCCGCGGGATGGATGTCACCGTTGGCGCACCGGCCGGCCGGCTGGATGCCGGCCGGCCGTTGTGCTCCGGTCGGAGCTTGCCGGTGACCGCGCCCGTCAGCTTCTCCCGCGCCACCCCGGCCGCGCTCTGCACCGCAGGGTGGTCCGCGATCCGGTGGTACGCCCGGACCAGCTGCTCATAGCGCTCCCGCCCGGCACGCGCCCCAAGGACGTAACCGACCGCCGCCCCGAGCACGAAACCCATCATCGTGTCCTCCTGGAGTCGTCGCGGCTGCTCAGGACCCATCCTGCCCCACCCCGCGAACCCCCGCGCGGTGGTGCGCTAAGATTGTCACCGCGCCGGGCGACGTCCGGCCGCAGCGGTCCTCCGTAGCTCAATCGGCAGAGCATTCGACTGTTAATCGAAGGGTTACTGGTTCGAGTCCAGTCGGAGGAGCCCCGAACCCCAGGTCAGCGACCTGGGGTTTCTTGTTGCCCGGCCGTGTCCGGACGCCCAACAAGATCGACTCGCTGCCGTTAGACTGCCCGGACGCGGCACCCCCGGTCCACCCGCCGGGAGCTGCCCGTCCCGCGGGCACGCCACCCACGCCCTCGGGTCGACACCGGGGCAGTAGCTCAGCTGGTCAGAGCAGCGGACTCATAATCCGTCAGGTCGTGGGTTCGAACCCCACCTGCCCCACATTCTCCCAGCTCAGCGCCTCACGGTTGCTGGCCGTCTGTCGGCTCTCCCCGGAATTCCCCCGCTTTATGGCGACCGGCGCTAATCGCGTCGAGTGCATCGGCTGCCCTGGTGCTCGCCGCACGCCGACCCATGTAGACATCCTGAGTGGTCGACACCTTGGAGTGCCCGAGCTGGTCGGCGATCTCCCGAGCGGTCAGCCCGGCCGCGTCGAGGATGGTCGCCACCGACCGGCGGAAGGTCCGGAACGTGACCCACGGGTAGCCGGCCCGGTCGCGGAAGTCCCGCCACCGCGCGATCGTGTTGTGCTTGTCCCGCAGGCCACCCAGCGAGTTGGGGAACACCGGCCCGGTCAGCTCGTCCAGGTTCACGCCGTACCGGTGGGCCAGCATCACCCGCCGTTCGCGCAGCATGTCCACCAGCCAGCCCGGCAGCCGCAGCGTCCGCTCGGACACGTCCGTCTTGCCGTGGTTGATCGTCTGGCCCTGGCCCGTCACCCGGATCAAGCTGCCCGCCCACGACACGAGAGCCGCGTCCAGGTCGACGTGGTGCCAGTACACCGCCAGGGCCTCCCCGGTGCGTTCACCGGTGCCCGCGTACCAGCGCGCCAGGTCCGGCAGGTCATGACGAGCGGCGATCTCGTCCGCATCGAGCTTGGCCAACAGGTCGCGCAGCTCGTCCAGGGTGAGCGCCCGCGAGGCCACCTTGCGTCCCTCCAACCGGCCGATGTCACGCACTGGATTGGATTGCAGGGCGCCGTATCGGACGGCGAGCCCGCACACCCCGGACAGGATCGTGCGGACGGTCTTGGCACTGGCCGCGCTCTGCCGCCGCAGCGTGGTCACACACACCGCGTGCAGCCGGGGCGGAGTCAGCTCCCGGATACGCACCTCGCCCAACGCCGGCAGCACCAGCGTGTCGAGCCGTTGCCGGTAGGTCTGCAACGTGGTGGGGGAGCGGCTGCCCGCCTCGATCGCGGCCTGAAGCTCGTTCAGCCACAGCTCCGCCGCCTTCCGGAATCGGCTCTCACCCGTCAACGTGCCCGCTGTGGCCGGCAATGCCCTGTCCCGCAACGCTTCCTTGAGTGCCCGGTCCGCCGCAGCCTTGCTCCGGCCAGTGCGTTCCACGTCACGAGTCACGCCGTCGAAGTCCCGGAACTGCGTCCGCGCCCGCCACCCCGAAGCCGACTCTTGATACCGGATCTTCCCGTGGGTGCCGATCGGCAGTGGTGGGCGCGCCATCACGCAGCCTCGATGCGATCCGCCACCCACGCCTCCACATCGGCCGGCCGAAACCGGACGTGCTTGCCGATGCGGGTGCCGGGCGGGCCGTAGCCACGGGTGCGCCATTGGTAGATGGTCTGGACCGGGACGCCCAGGTATGCGGCGACTTCCTTGGGTCCCCACAGGTTGCGCATGGTCAGGCCGCCTTTCTCGGGTTGGTGTGTTCGGTGTGGAGCCGCTGCTTGCGGTGTGTGGCTTGGCGTTCGGCGATGCCGGCGGCGAGTTCGCGTTCGGCGTTGTCGCGGTAGCCGACGCCGACGAAGTTCCAGTGGTTGACCACGGTCACGGTGTCCGGGTCGGCGCCGAGGCGGGTCAGGGTGTCGGTGTGGCGCCAGGCGCGGCGGTCGTTGCGGATGGATCCGAAGGTGACCGAGTAGCGCACGGATTTGGTGAGGAAGTGGCCCCGGAAGCCGAGCATGTGTGCCCACTTCCGCAGCCGCAGCTCCGCGTACTGGGCGTGGGTGCCGAGGTCCCATGCGGTTTGGATCATGCGTCGGTGGTGGCTGGTGATGCCGGTCAACTGGTCGATGTGGGCTTGGGAGCGGATGGGGCGGTCGGTGCCGTCGGTGGTGCCGGTGCCCTTGGTGGCGTACTTGGCGACGTAGTTGGCGAGCCGGCTCTCACTGATCTGCCCGTCAGCGTCCTCAACGTCGGTGGCGGTGATGTGCCGGATGTCGACCTGTCCGCCCCACAGCAGGTCCAGGGGTGCGCCGTAGGGTCGGTGGGTGGTGAGGCTGGTCGCCCTGGTCGCGTGCCGGATGGCGGTGTCGAGTAGGGCGGCTGTGGCCCATGCGGGTGGTGGGGAGTCGGGGCCGTCGAGGCGGATGACGGCGTGGAAGTGGATCAGGCCGCGTCGCTGGTACTCGGCGACCTTGGCGTAGGACAGGCGTGCCGTCTCGGCGAACTGGGCGACGGTGAGGCCGGCGGCACGGGCGAGGGTGCGGCGTAGACGGATGACGAACCGGTGCCACAGGGCGCCGGTGTTGGCCTGCCACAGCACCGCGCCGGTGTAGTCGTAGGTGCCGGGGTTGACCGGTGTTCCCAACGCCGGGTCGTCGGGGTGGTGGTAGGTGCCGCAGCGACACGGGACGCGTCGGCCGCTGGTGGTGGTGCGGTGGCCGTGGACTGGGCCGAAGTTGGGTGCGGTGAGGGTGGCGAACACGCGCGGCCGGGCGGTGACCGCAGTGGGGATGCCCTTGGTGCCGCCGGAGAGTCCGGCACGGAGCAGGTGGAAGGCGTCGGCGGCGTAGCGGTCCGAGCGCGTCTCGGGAAGGAGGTGGCCCACATGGGCGACGGGGGAGTGCGGCAGCGCAAGCACGAGCGCATCGCCGAGGAGCTCCGCGTGCAGATCCGCACCGGTCAGCTCACCGACGGCGACCGGCTCCCCGGTGAGAACGCGCTCATGGAGATGTACGGCGTGGCCCGGATGACGGCACGCCAAGCGCTCGCAGACCTCCAGAACGAGGGCTTGGCCGTCGCGCGCAAGGGCTCAGGCGTGTACGTCCGCACCTTCCGTCCTGTACGCCGTTTCGGCGCTCAGCGGCTGAGTAAAGAGGTCTGGGGCGCCGGGCGGTCCGTGTGGGACGCCGACACGAGCAGCGCACCCCCTGTGGTCGACAGTCTTACCGTCACCACGGAGCCGGCACCCGAGGTTCCCGCGCGGATGCTCACGCTCAGCACCGACGACCGGGTGGTGGTGCGTAGCCGCCGCTACTCGATCAACGGTGAGCCCGTGCAACTCGCTACCGCGTACATCCCTGCCGTGCTGGCGGAGGGGACGCCCATCGCCGAGGAGAACACCGGCCCCGGTGGCGTCTTTGCGAGACTGGCCGACCTTGGACATGCGCCCGTGAGGTTCACCGAGGAGGTGTACGCCCGGATGCCCACGCCGCAGGAGTCTGACGAGCTACGCCTGACCACAGGTACCCCGGTCATCTGCGTCGCACGAACGGCATTCGCCGCTGGCGATCGACCCGTCGAGTTCAGCGAGATGACCCTCTCGTCCACGGCCTACGTGCTGTCCTACGACTTCCAGGCGTAGCCCTCCGGCTGGGGCGTTCAGAGTTTCTTTACTTCTTCAAGGCGGCCCCTCCGGGGCCGCCGGCCGCCTGCGCCCTATGCCGCCCGGCAAGCGCGGCGGGGCCCGCCTCCGGCACCCACCGCGCGCCGGGCGGCGTCAGGTCGGCCAACAACCCGACGCACGCAGGGCGGCGGCTGCGTCGAGAGCGGAGCAGCTCCGCGAGCAGAGAGCGGTGGACACGCCGGGAACGGCAGACGTTGTTGGACTGTGTGGCGACCATAGGATGACTACCATGGATCGCGAACGGAAGATGCATCTCCTGGAGCAGCAGATTGTCGACGCTAATGGTGGTGAGCCAGCTGACTTCAACCTGTGGAAGGAGAAGACCGAGGTCGTCCTCAGGAATGTAGTCGGGGATTCGAGTCCCTTGTATGGCAGCTTCAAGTCTATGCGGTATAGCCCCAGCGTGTGGACCGAACGCACTACACGGGAGGACGTTCGACGGTATCGCGTCGGGGGCGTGAAGCGGGCAATTTCCCTTCTAGAGGCCGCCAAACTCGATGTCGAGCTTTCCGGCGGAGCGCCGAGCCCAACCGTGGAGACTGCCAGCGGGGCAGATATCTTCATAGTTCATGGGCGCGACGACGCCAGGAAGCATGAAGTGGCCAGGTTCCTACGGGCCCTCACGAGTAGGGAACCCGTGATCCTGCATGAACAGGCGAACGCAGGCCGAACTCTCATAGAGAAATTCGAACAGCACGCCTCGTCCACTGCCTACGCTGTCGTTGTTGCAACGGCAGATGACAAGGGTGGTCTCGCTGATGACAGCGAGCTGAGACCAAGGGCGAGGCAGAACGTTGTATTCGAGCTCGGGTTCTTCTTCGGTGCTCTTGGGCGTGCAAAAGTGGCGCTTCTCTACGAGGAAGGAGTGGAGAAGCCATCGGATGTCGACGGCATTCTGTACTTACAGCTCGACTCGGCTGGCGCTTGGAAGATGCAGCTAGCGAGAGAGCTGGAAGCTGCCGGGGTAGGTGTTGACTGGCAGGCTCTGCGGTCCTGACACCAACGGCGCCGGAACAGTGACTTGCCCTCGCCGGGCGGGCAGGTCTCCGGGATGGCCAGGAACACTGTCAGCCGGCGGTTCGAAGTCGTGGCCTGAGTCCGTGGCATCCCATCGACCTCCCGGAGGGCTATCACACCACGCTGAGGGGGCGGAGCTGGGCCGGGCACACGCACGCTGAGCGGAGGGCCGCCCCCTCAGCCCGGCGCGATCGGGCTACGCCAGGTCGACGGGATGCCACGGAGGCCCCGACTTCTTGAGGGGATAGCGGCAGCGGCGGGCGGGATCATCCCCGGTTTACCCCCGGCATTGAACGACGAACAGCCACCACCGCTAGCCGACGACCACAGGAACCGTTCCGGTCTGTGCAGGTCAGGAACGGTGACGGCGGTCATCGGCAGGTACCGCCACCTACCCGTCAGGTCGTGGGTTCGAACCCCACCTGCCCCACCACCTCTTCTAGCCGAACGAGCTTGCCGCCGCCCTGCGGGAGTGGGGTCGGCGCAAGCCCGAGGTTCTTACGTGAATGCTTCCCCTGACCCCGCCTGGCGACCTCGATGATCGGGCCGTTATCCGCAAGCGTGATGGCGGGCGTTCTGTTCGCTCACGCAGGTTGCCAACCACTGGCAAAGTCCCGACTGGCGGACGGCCAGCGCTCGTATTAACGGTTGCTCGACTTTCGATCAGTCGGCGATGTTCACAGCTCGTCAAGCTGTGTCAGGCGCAACTGATCGACAGCCGACTTGATCTCGTACCGCCTGAGTCGTTGCATGGCACTCTTGGCCGGTTCGGTTTCGTTGACGAAATCGAACCGCGCACGGCACGGACTGCGCCGAACGAGCTGCCGACGGTTTGCGGGGCCGTTGCTGAGGTCATTCTGAATCGGCCCGGTGCGATGAACGCGAGCAACTTCCGGCCGCGTCTCGGTCTTGCGTACGCCAATGATGACGTGGCGTTGGCATCGCTCTTTTCCGTAGTCGGCCGGTTGCGCGAGTTGCCGGGCGCGCCGTCACCGACGTGATGTCGGTGGCGTTGGTGGAGCTATCGGGTGCGTACAGGTACGAAACGCTTGCCGGCGTGGCGTTCGCGCTCGAGGAGTGACTGCGGCCTTCGCCCGACGTCACTTTCGGTCACGACGTGACGGCATCGCGTCGCGGTCAGTCACCGCGGCTCGGTGGCTCTCCCGGCCGGCGTGACGAGCCACCTCGAGCCCCGACAGAAGGTCAATTGTTACGGTTGTCTGAATTCGCCGGGTCAGCCCGACGAGTTCCGCGAACGCCGCTTCGCGCGCCCGTAAGGCCGAGAGGGGCGTGGGTCGCTGCATATTCAAGATCCACCTTGATGGCAGGTCGGACGAGGAAGGCCATTCCCCGGGGCCGGCAGGTGGCAAGGTCAACGGGTGGCGAACACTCATCATGCTATCCTCGAACAGAAACAGGGTGATACCCGAAGCCGGGGCGATGATACCGCCTGAGAGGCGATGCGATATGAGAGGCCTTGTTGATGCCTGCCACATTACGGTGAAACATGCTCGGGTAGCTCCGAGCGTCACGGTTGACGACCTGACATGACGGTTCAATACCTCGCCGAGTCACCGAAGCCCGGAGGTTCTGTTCGTCCCATTCGGACTCATTCACGTGGCTTGCATTTCCGCGTGCTCGGGGCATTGGAATTGGGCACGGGCTCTCAGCAGGTGCCGCTGCGCGGGACTCACCCGAAGGCTGTGCTCGGGTTCCTGCTCCTGAACGTCAACCAGGTCGTGGCCACGAGCCGGTTGATCGATGCCCTCTGGCCGGAGGACCCGCCGCTGACGGCAAGGAAGATGTTGCAGAACGCGGTGTCCAGGGTGCGCAGGGCGCTCTCGGTCGACACCGGAGAGCATCCCGCCACGATCCTCACCTACCCGTCCGGCTACCTACTGAAGGTTGTCCCCGAACGGGTGGACCTGTGCCGGTTCCGACAACTCGCTGACGTCGGCCGGGTCCAGGTGTCGGTGGGGCAATGGGAATCGGCGTCGTTGACGCTGCGCGAGGCGTTCTCCTTATGGCGTGGAGCGATTCTGGTCGACCTGGACGGTGTCAGCGGGACCTGGCCGGAACTCGACGTGCTGCGCAACTCACGACTTGCGGCGCTGGAGGACTACGCGGAGGCCGAGCTGGCCATGGACAACCACCAGGAGGTCATCGCTCGGCTGGAGACCGTGCTCGCGGATCCCGGCCAGCTCACCCGGGAACGGTTGTCCGGCCAGCTGATGCTCGCGCTGTACCGCTCCGGCCGGCAGGCCGACGCGCTCGCCGTGTACCGGCGCACCCGCTCGGCCCTCCTCGATCGACTCGGCCTGGATCCGAGCCCGGAGATCCAGGCGTTGGAGCGAGCCATCCTGGTACACGACGAAACCTTGACCGTGAGCGGCTCGGCCGTGGTGGTGCCGGCCGTCTGGTTGCCCGGCCGGATGCTGCCCGTGGCGGATCGCGACGGTCCGGTGACACCGCCGGCAGCCGGCGAGCGCAAGGTCATCACCGTGATGCTGATCTTGGCCGACATCCCACATGGCGACGAGGACTCCGACCCCGAGGACGAACGGGAAACCAGGGCGGCACTGGCCGAGACGATTCAGGAGGTCCTTCGGCGCTTCGGCGGTTCGGTGCGCACGGAGGTCTTCGGCTCGTCGTGGAGTATCCAGTTCGGGGTGGTCCGTACTGGCGAGCGCGACGCCGAACTGGCCATCCTCGCCGGCCTGGAGCTGCGGCGCCGGCTTTCCCAGCTGCGGTTGAGCGGCGCCCGAGCCGGTCGGCTGGTCCCGCGCATCGCGCTGGCCACCGGCGAGGCCTTGGTGGTTTCGCGCCAGGGCGAGGACGTTGAGGTGACTGGCGGCGTCTTCGACACCTGCCTGCGGCTGGTGAGCACGGCGAAGCCGGGTCAGCTGCGGCTCTGTGACGCCACAAAGGAGCTCTGTACACCGGCGTTCCGTTTCGTCAAGGGGGCCGGTCCGGGCCGCGACTGGCAGATCGGCGCCGCCGGTGAGCCGGAGGACGCTCGCGTGATGACGTCGTTCGTGGGGCGGGTCCACGAGCTACAACTGTTGCGCGCCCGGTTCCGGGACACGCGACTACGTCGTCGTGCGCACCTCGTCACGCTGCTCGGCGAACCTGGCGTCGGTAAGAGCAGGCTGATCGCGCAGTTCCACGACTCGTTCGGGTCGCGGGAGTCGGTCCGTCTGCTCGTCGCACGTACGCCGTTCTTCTGCACCGAGCCGCCGCATGTGGCGGTACTCGGCCAGATCCGGCGATCGCTCGGCGCGGAGTTCACCGCGCCGGGCAACGGCGAGGACGCCGGCACCGGAGAGCTGGTCGAGCTGTGCGCCGCGGCCGGCCCGACGGTCCTCACGATCGAGGACGTGCATCTGGCGGATGACGCCCTCGTCGAGTTCGCCGAAGGCCTCGTCCGCGACGCGGGTTCAGTACCCCTGCTGGTGGTCGTGACCGCGCGTCCGGAACTGCTGCATCGCCGGCCGCGCTCGGCAGGGGGTTCGGCCAGCGCCACGACAATCACCCTGGACCCGCTTCCCGAGCATGACATCCGGCAGCTCTTGAGCAATCTGTGGAAAGACCAGCCTCCGGCTGGCACCTGCCCGGAGTACCTGGTCGACCTCGCCGCAGGCAACCCGCTCTTCGCGCAGGAGTACGTGGCACAGCTGCGGATGCATGGCTCCCGCCGGCCCTCGGGTGGCGTCCATGGCCCGGCGGTGCCGGCCACGCTTCGCCGGCTGATCGCCGCCCGGCTGGACACGCTGCCTGCCCGGCACAAGGAGGTGATCCAGGACGCGGCGGTGTTCGGTGACGTGGCCTGCTCGTCCGCGGTGGCGGCGGTGTCCGAAAGTGACCAGGCGGAGATCGCGGTAGTGCTCGAGGACCTGGTGCATCGGGAGTTCTTCCGATGCATACCGCACCTGCTGCCCGATGGGGAGCTCGCGGACGCCTACGAGTTCCGCCAGGTAGCCGTGCGGGAGGTGGCCACGGCCGTGCAGCCGCGTGCCGTGCGCGCCGAGAAGCACGGCAGGGTTGCTTCCTGGCTGGAGCAGCGGGTCGCGAGCGTCAACCAACAGCTGATCTATCACCGCAGGCAGGCTGCCCGACTGTCGGGTGGCCGACCGGTTGTGAACGGTCGTACCGAGCAGCAGTACGGCACAGCCGTCCCGGCCGGCGCCGAACCGGTCGGCCGCAGGTACCGACGGTACGGCTGACGCCGTCCACCGCGGAGTTGGAGTTCGTGATGAGCTGTCTGGGGATCGACGTCGGCGGTACCAAGGTTGCGTTTCGGATCGAGCGCAACGGCCGCCAGCCCTACCAGGACTCGTTTCGGTGGCCCGCCGTGGAAAGCGCCGAACAGGATCTGAACGTGCTGGCCCGCCGCCTGGACCGAGCGCGGGCCGAGTGGGCTGAGCCGATTGACTTCGCCGGGGTGGCCCTACCGGCCACGATGGACTCCACAGGCCGAGTTGTGACGTGGCCGGGCCGGCCGGCCTGGGTCGGGGTGGACCTCGCCGGGGCGTTGGCGGAAATGATACCCACTACGACGGTTCGCTGGGGCGACGACGGCGATCTGGCCGCGCTCGCCGAGGCACGGGCCATGGGTCTGGCTGACGCGGTCTATCTCGGCGTGGGTACTGGGATCGGCGGTGGGGCGGTGGTTGCCGGTGAGCTGCTGCCGGTCCGGGGCTCGGTCGAGATCGGCCACATGGTCGTCGAACGCGGTGGGCCGCGGTGTGACTGCGGGCGGCAAGGCTGCCTGCAGGCGGTCGCGTCCGGTCCGGCGACGTTGCGGCGGGCGGAACAGCTCAGTGGCTCCCCAGTGGAGTTCGCGGACTTCCGGTCCGCGTTGGACCAGCGGCGATCATGGGCGATGCGGGCGGTCGGCGAGACCTGGGACGCGCTGGCCGTGGCGGTGGTCAGCCTCGACGAGCTGCTGCACACCTCGGCGGCGGTGATCGGCGGTGGCTTCGCGGACGGGTTGCCGGGGTTCGCGGCGGGGGTCGCGGCACGCGCCGGGCAGTTGGCGCGTCCCGGCCATCCCGCGCCACCGGTGCGTCCTGCCGCGCTCGGCGGGCTGTCCTCACTGCACGGCGCGGTCCTGTTGGCACGCCGGCAGGGATAGCCTCAAACTCAGACTTCGACCTTGTGCAGCAACGCCTGGGCGGCAAGCCGGTAGCCGAACGCGCCGAGCCCGACGATGACCCCGGTGGCCAGTGGCGCCAGCACCGACTCGTGCCGGAATGTCTCCCGACGCCACACGTTCGACAGGTGCACTTCAATGAACGGGGCCGGATAGTTGGCCAGCGCGTCGCGCAGGCTCCAGCCCGCGATCATCAACGCGCCCGGGTTCACGATCGCGCCCACGGTGTCGTAGTTCTCCTGGATCACCTGGATGAGCCCACCCTCGGACTCCCGCTGGGCCGAGACGACCTTCCAGCCCGAGCCACTGACCTCCGCCGCAACGGCCTCCTCGATGTCGGCCAGGGTGTCACGGCCATAGATCTCCGGCTCGCGCCGGCCGAGGATGCCGAGGTTCGGGCCATTCAAGAGAAGTAACGTGGACATGCACCCAGTTATAGCAGGAAACCGGGAAATGGAGCGGTGCTCTACCGCGGGCTTGTTCCGTGACCCGCAAGATAATGGATAAATAGGGGTGCCGTAGGGGAATGACGTGCCGTTAGTGCTGCGGTAACGTCCCAAACGCGGTGCGCCCGAGAATGCGGGTCGACGTCGCGACATATCGAAAAGGGATCTTTCCTCGAAAGTCCGACCCCCTATGAAAGGCGCTCCAGGCGTGACTGATTCAGCTCAGGATGTGGAATTCCCCGACTGGCCACAATTTGACGACGAGGAACGTGCCGGACTCATGCGTGCGCTGGAGCAGGGCCAGTGGTGGCGTATGGGAGGCAGCGAAGTCGACGAGTTCGAGCGGAGCTTCGCCGAGTACCACGGCTCCCCGCACGCCCTGGCCGTCACGAACGGCACCCATGCGCTGGAACTCGCGCTCGAAGTCGCCGGCGTGCGCCGCGGCTCCGAGGTCATCGTCCCCGCGTTCACCTTCATCTCCTCATCGCAGGCCGCCCAGCGACTCGGTGCGACCGCGGTGCCGGTCGATGTCGATCCGGACACCTACAACATCGACGTCACCGCGGCCGAGGCGGCCGTCACGGAACGAACGTCGGCAATCATGCCGGTGCACATGGCCGGCCTGGTCGCGGATATGGACGCGCTGGCCAAGCTGTCCGCGGACAGCGGTGTGCCCATCGTCCAGGACGCCGCCCACGCGCACGGCGCGCACTGGCAGGGCAAGAAGATGGGTGAGCTGGGTTCGGTGGCGGCGTTCAGCTTTCAGAACGGGAAGCTGATGACCGCCGGCGAGGGTGGCGCGGTGCTCTTTCCTGACGCAGAACTGTATGAGTTGGCTTTCCTCAAGCACAGCTGCGGCCGTCCGCGTGCCGACCGGGGATACTTCCACCAGACGTCCGGCTCGAACTTCCGGCTCAACGAGTTCTCCGCCAGCGTGCTCCGTGCTCAGCTGAGCCGTCTGGACGGGCAGATCGAGACCCGTGAACAGCGCTGGCCGTTGCTGGCCGGGCTGCTCGGCGAGATTTCCGGGGTGCGGCCGCAGCAGCAGGACAAGCGATGCGATCGCAACCCGCACTACATGGCGATGTTCCGAATTCCGGGTATCACAGAAGAGCGCCGAAACGCACTGGTCGACGAGCTGGTCCGCTGCGGGCTGCCCGCTTTCGTGGCATTCCGGGCCATCTATCGGACCGACGCCTTCTGGGAGCACTCGGCACCGGCGCAGACCGTCGACGACATCGCTCGCCGCTGCCCGAACACCGAGGCCATCTACCGCGACTGTATCTGGCTGCACCACCGCACGTTGCTGGGCACCGAGAAACAGATGGTGCGCATCGCGGAGATCCTCGCCGGAGCGCTGGCCCGGTCGTGAGCCATCCCGCGATCATTCGCGTCGCCGTCATCGGCCTGGGTTGGGCGGCCAGGTCGATCTGGTTGACCCGGTTGCTCTCGCATCCGAGCTTCGTGGTGACGGCGGTGGTCGACCCTGACCCGGCCGCTCGCGCGGCGGTCCGGCGTGAGGGCGTCGACACGCGCTCCTTCGCCAGCGTGGCCGAGCTCGACGCGGCGACGCTCGACCTTGCCGTGCTCGCGGTGCCCAACCACCTGCACAGCAGCATGGCCTGCGAGCTCCTCTACCGCGGAATCTCGGTCTTCGTCGAGAAGCCCGTGTGTCTCACGGCTGCCGAGGCCGATCAGCTGGCCAGTGCCGAGTTGGCCGGTCCCGGAATGCTGCTGGCCGGCAGCGCGGCCCGCTACCGGGCCGACATCCAGCGCCTGCATGCCGTGGTCGAGCAGATCGGTGCGCTCCGTCACGTGGAGGTCTCCTGGATCCGGGCGCGCGGCGTCCCCGGGGCCGGTGGTTGGTTCTCCCAACGGCAGCTCTCCGGTGGCGGCGCTCTTGTCGACCTGGGATGGCATCTGCTCGACGTGGTCAGCCTGCTGTTGGGACCGGTGGACTTCAGTCGGGTAGTCGGTACGACATCCAACGATTTCATCCGCACCGGAGCGGCCGATACCGCCTGGCGGGCAGACCGACCGGCAATGAACGGATCGTCCGATGTGGAGGACACCGCCCGGGGTTTTCTCGTCACCGGCAGCGGCGTCTCGGTGTCGCTGAGCACCAGCTGGGCTTCGCACGAGCTGGTGGACGTGACCTCGATCCGGGTCTATGGCCGGGACGGGACAGCCGATCTGCGGTGCACCTTCGGGTTCACGCCCATACGCGTGCCCCGTTCGGCGTTGAGCAGGACCCGGCTCGGTGAGACGACCGCCATTCCGGTTCCGAACGAGCTGATCGGCGCCGAATACGACCGTCAGCTGGACGCCATTCCGGCCATGCTCGTGGATCCGGCTTCGAGGGGACGTGCGGCGGTTGAGTCCCGCCGCACCGTCTCCGTCATCGAGCGCCTCTACGACTCGGCACATCAGTACCCAGTGGCCACATACACCCAAGCGTAGCTTGCCGAATCAGGAGCAGGAATGAGCATCGAGCCGAGAACCCGTTCGATCGCAACAAAGAGTAGCGAGGTGGCGTTTCCGGGACTGCGCGCTGTCGTGTTCGACATGGACGGGGTGCTCGTCGACAGTTTCGACGTGATGCGAGAAGCGTTCAGAATCGCGTACCGGGAGGTCGTCGGTGGTGGGCCGGCGCCGTTCGAGGAGTACCGAAAGCATCTTGGCCGGTACTTTCCGGACATCATGCGCATCATGGACCTGCCGCTGGCGATGCAGGAACCCTTCGTGCGGGAGAGCTATCGGCTCGCGCATCGGGTGCCGCTCTTCGACGGTATCCCGCAACTGTTGGCGGAGCTGCGGTCCGCGGGGCTGATGCTGGCGGTCGCGACAGGCAAGAGCGGGCCGCGGGCCCGGTCCCTGCTCAGCATGCTCGACGTGCTTCACCAGTTCGACTACGTGATCGGCTCCGACGAGGTCGCCCGTGCCAAGCCCGCTCCCGACATCGTGTTCCGAGCGCTGGAACTCCTGGCGGTACAACCAACCGAGGCGGTCATGGTGGGTGACGCGACGACCGATCTGGCCGCCGCGAGGGCCGCCTCGGTGTCGGCGATCGCCGCGCTGTGGGGTGAGTCCGACGAGGAGGCACTGCTGGCCGTCAAGCCGGACGCGGTGCTGCGCACCCCCGCTGACCTGTCGGCGTTGCTACTCGTGACCGGCTGAGCGAGCCGGTCACATCCGACGCAGGGTCGATGCGACGATCTCCTCGGGCACGTCGCTGACCAGCTCCGCGCCGGCCGGGCCGTCCAGCACGAAGCTCAGCCCGGCGGTGGCCTTCTTGTCCATACGCATCAGGGACATCAGTCGGATGGTGTCGATCTCGTCCGGCAGTCGGGTCGGCAGTCCGTACCCACTGACGACGTCGAGGTGTTCCGCCGCGCGTGGCTCGTCGATCCGGCCCAACGCCAGCGCGAGCCGGCCGGCGAACACCGTGCCGATGCCAACCGCCTCACCGTGGCGCAACCCGAAATCGGTGACGTGTTCGAGTGCGTGGCCAAGGGTGTGGCCGTAGTTGAGGATGTGCCGCAAGCCGGTGTCGCGCTCATCGGCGGCGATGATCTCCGCCTTGCGGGCGACGCTGGCGGCGATCTGGTCCGGCAGCGCGAGCCCGCGGAGATCGCCCGCGCCGATGAAATGGCATCGGGCGATCTCTCCGTATCCGTTGATCCGCTCACGCTCCGGCAAGGTGCGCAGGTAGTCGGTGTCGCAGAGCACCGCGGCCGGCTGCCAGTACGCGCCGACGAGGTTCTTGCCGACCGGCAGGTTGACCGCGGTCTTGCCGCCGATGCTGGCATCCACCTGTGCCAGCAGGGAAGTGGGCACGTGCACGACGGCGACCCCGCGGTGATAGAGCGCGGCCGCGAGCCCGACGGTGTCCGTGGTGGTACCGCCCCCGCAGGACACGACGGCATCCAGGCGGGTAAGGCCGAACTCGGCGAAACGCACGCACAGGTCCTCGACCGCGGCCAGCGTCTTGTTCCGCTCGCCGTCGGCCAGTTCGACCCGCAGGTGTGGCACGCCGGGGTCAGGTGTCCATTCCACCGGCCGGGCCGAGACGACCACAACCTTGCGGGCCGCGATGCGTGCGATCACCTCCGGCAGCGTGTGGCGAGTGCCTGGCCCGATATGCACTCGATAGGAGCGCTCGCCGAGCCGCACATCGACCTGATGGTGCCGCGAACTCCGGGTCAGTGTCACACGACGCTCCTTCTAGACAGATGCTTCGACGTCGGCGAGTTGTCCGCCGCGTACGATTCTGGCGGCAAGGGCCGCGATACTGACCGGAACTCCCAGCTTGTCGTGAGCCCGCTGCGCGTAGTCGAAGAGCGTGTAATTCGCGGGCCCGTCCGCCAGCAGTTTTTTCATGGTCTCCGAGTAGCGCCGCAGGCTCGGACGCCGAAGCAGGTCGGCTATCCGCACCGGTACCTCCAGCGCACTTTTCTCAGCCTGCTCGGCGAGGTCGATCCGCTCGGTCGGGGTCAACCCTCTGCTCCAGTGGTGCCAGCATTGAAAGAGAAACGGTTGGCGATCGGCCATCGGCATGGCTTCGGCGATGAACCGTAGTTGCAGGATGGCAAGGTCCAGCTTGGTAACGTCGTCGAGGCGACCACTGTTGAGCAGGTCGGTTGACGTCGTGGTCAGCCGCTCGACCAAGGTCATTTCGAATGCCTTTCATTCGGCGTCGTGATGAACGTGGAAGACCGGTTCACATGCATGGGTATTTCCCGAGCAACGCCGGTCGGATGTCAGCTACGATACGGCAGCCGTCATCACTTAATCCCAATGGCTCCCTGGCAATCCAAGTTAGGGAGGTTGTAGGGGTGAATTCAGGGGGTAGTTCTCCGGCTTCGCACGTGAGACTGGCTGCACGCTCTGTTCCAAGCCGTTCTGGGAAGTGATCGCATGCTGCGTACCGACCTGATCAGACCACTGCACGAGACGCTTCGGGCACATGCTGATCGTTTCGCCGACAAGGTCGCCTTCCGAGACGCGCGCCGCGGTGTGACGTACGCGGAGCTGGAGCGGCGGACCGGCCGCCTGGCTGGGCAGCTCACCGAGCTACGCCTGCAGCCGGGTGACCGCGCCGCCATCTACCTCGGCAGCCGGGTGGAAACGGTGGAGAGCTACCTGGCCATCACCCGGGCCAGTGCCATCGGCGTGCCGCTCAACCCGCGTTCCTCCGACGCCGAACTGGGGCACCTGCTGGATGACAGCGGTGCCCGCGTGATCATCACCGATCCCGCGCATCTCGATCAGCTGGGCCGGGTGCTCGGCAATCACCGGCAGTTGCTGGTGGTGCTGACGGACGTCGACACACCGCCGGTGGACGCTCCTTCGGGGACGGTGGCCTTCGATGCGCTGATCGCCGCCGAGCCGGCCGTCCCCGCCCGGGATGACCTGGGCCTCGACGAAGTCGCCTGGATGCTCTACACCTCTGGTACCACGGGCAAGCCGAAGGGTGTTCTGTCCACCCAGCGCAACTGCCTGTGGTCGGTGGCCGCGTGCTACGTCCCGGTGCCGGGACTGTCCGCCGACGATCGCGTCGTCTGGCCGCTGCCGCTGTTCCACAGCCTGTCCCACATCGTCTGCATCCTCGGCGTGACGTCGGTCGGCGCTTCCGCGCGCATTGTCGACGGATTCGCCGCGGACGAGGTTCTGGACGCGGTGCGTGCCGAGTCCGCCACGTTCCTCGCCGGTGTGCCGACCATGTACCACTACCTCGTCCGGGCCGCGCAGGAGCATGGGTTCGGAGCCCCGCAGCTGCGTATGTGCCTGGTGGGCGGGGCGGTGACGACAGCGCCGCTGCGCAACTCCTTCGAGCGGCTCTTTGGCGCGCCGCTGCTCGACGCCTATGGCAGCACGGAGACCTGCGGATCGATCACCGTCAACTGGCCGACGGGTGCCCGGGTGGAGGGTTCGTGCGGGCTGCCCGTGCCGGGGCTCGGGGTGCGGGTGGTGGATCCGGACACCGGCATCGACTGTGCCGCCACGCAGGAGGGCGAGGTGTGGGTGCGGGGGCCCAACGTGATGGTGGGCTACCACAACCAGCCGGAGGCGACCGACGCCGCCATCCGGGACGGCTGGTACCACACAGGAGATCTGGCCCGGCGCGACGAGTCGGGCTACTTCACGATCACCGGACGGATCAAGGAATTGATCATCAGAGGTGGCGAGAACATCCATCCGGGTGAGGTCGAGGAGGTTCTGCGGGCGGTACCCGGGGTCAGCGATGTCGCTGTCGTCGGCAAGCCACACGAGGTGCTGGGAGAGGTGCCGGTCGCGTTCATCGTGTCCGGGCCGGGCGGCGTCGACTCCGATCAGCTCTTCGCGATCTGCCGCGAGCGGCTCGCCTACTTCAAGGTTCCTGAGGAGCTCTACGAGATCGACCGGATTCCGCGCACCGCGTCCGGGAAGATCACCCGGCATGTGCTGCTGGCACAGCCCGCGCGCCTGCGTGCCGCCAGCAGCGGTCATTTCGAGTCGCTGTTCCTGCTGGACTGGATACCGGTGCCGGCGGTGACACCCGGGGAAGTGCCCGCGGATCGCTGGGCGATTGTCGGCGCTGACGCGCCCGCGCTGGCCGAGGAGCTCGCGGGCGCCGGCCACGAGGTCGCCGGCTACGGCGCGCTGGGAGATGTCCCGGTGGAGGGGTCCGCGGCCCCCGGGGTGACCGTGCTGTGTTGGGCCAGGAAGCGGGCGGACGCGATCGGTGACGAGGACCGGCTCGCCGCCGAGGTCAGCGACTCGGTTCGGGAGCTGGCCGTTCAGATCGACGCGTACGTGACCGGCAAGCACCTCCGTGACTCCCGGCTGGTGATCCTGACCAGAGGTGCGGTGGCCGCCACCGGAGGCGACGTGGTGGACCTGGCCGTCGCACCGCTGTGGGGTTGGCTTCGCAGTGTCCAGACCGAGCACCCGGACCGCCTCGTTCTCGTCGACCGTGATGACGCTGACGCACTGACCGCCGAGGCGTTGCCGGCCGCGGTCATGGCGGGGGAGAGCCAGGTCGCGATCCGCGGTGGAGTCACGTTCATCCCGCGCATCGCCCGCGCCTTCGCGGCCGAAACAGACGCGCCAGCACTGCTGGATCCACAGGGGACGGTGCTCGTCACCGGCACCGACCTGGTCCGGGCCGGCACGCTCGCGCATCACCTCGCCGCGGCACACAATGCCCGCCACTTCCTCTTGGTCAGTCCACACGGCAGCGCGGATCCGAGAACCGTCACCCTGGCCGAGCAACTCTGCCGGACGAGTGCCGGAATCACCGTCGCCGTGGGCGAGCTCAACGCGCGATCGCTCGGCGCGGCGATCGCAGCCCTGAAGCGACCGCTGACCGCCGTGTTCCATGACGTCGGCCGGCCCGACACCGACGACGTGACGCGAATGTCCATCGCCGCGGCGTTCCGGCTCCATGAGCTGACCCGGCAGCATCCGCTGCGCGGCTTCGTACTCGTGTCCAGCACCGCCGGCCTGTTCGGTGCCGCCGGCCAGCCGGATGACGCGGTGGTCGGAGCATTCGTGCACGCGCTCGCCCACCACCGCCGCTCCCTGGGCCTGGTGGCTACCGCCATGTCGTTGGCCGGGGACGACGGGCCGGCGGGCTTCGGTGCGGCGACTCCACGGCAGAGACTGGCCGCGTTCGACGCCGCACCTGCGGTCGGCCGGCCAATCCTCGTGGCCGGGCGGATCGACGCCGACGGTCTGAGCTCCGTACCCCCGTTGTTGACCAGCCTGGTCGACGTGGGCGAACCCGCGAGATCGCCCGACGACATCGTCACCGCCGGGTTGCGCGGCCGGCTGGCGAGCCTCGCCGAGCCCGATCGGGACCGAACCCTCACGGAGTTGGTCATGGCCGAGGTCGGCAGCCTGCGGGCCTGGGCCGGCAGTCAGAGCACGGCGTTCCGCGACTACGGGTTCACCTCTATCGACGCGGTGCGGCTACGCGACCGGCTCACCGCGGTGACCGGTCTGCGGCTGCCCGCCACGCTTGCGTTCGACCATCCCTCACCGACCGCGGTCGTGCGCTTCCTGAACCAGCAGCTGTTCGGGGCGCCGATCACCGTGGCCACCCCGGCCGCCAGCGCACGGACGCGGCCCGACGAGCCGATCGCGATCGTGGGTATGGGGTGTCGGCTGCCGGGTGGGGTGGTGTCGGCGGATGGTTTGTGGGATTTGGTGGTGGGTGAGGTTGATGCGATCTCGGGGTTCCCGACGGATCGGGGTTGGGATGCGGGGTTGTTCGATCCGGATCCGGACCGTGCGGGGAAGTCGTATGTGCGTGAGGGCGGATTCCTGTATGACGCGGCTGACTTTGATGCGGGGTTCTTTGGGATCTCGCCGCGTGAGGCGTTGGCGATGGATCCGCAGCAGCGGTTGTTGTTGGAGACCGCGTGGGAGACGTTCGAGCACGCGGGTATCGACCCCCTCTCCTTGAAAGGCAGCAAAGCCGGCGTTTTCACCGGCGTGATGTACAAGGAGTACGGCACCAATGTGGGCCGGGTTCCGGCTGATGTCGAGGGCTATCTCGGGGTCGGTTCGGCGGGCAGCGTTGTCTCTGGTCGGGTGGCGTATTCGTTTGGGTTTGAGGGTCCGGCGGTGACGGTGGATACGGCGTGTTCGTCGTCGTTGGTGGCGTTGCATGTGGGGGTGTCGTCGTTGCGGTTGGGTGAGTGTGATGTGGCGTTGGTGGGTGGGGTGGCGGTGATGGCGTTGCCGTCGGCGTTTGTGGAG
>Ga0190272_10000469_pt1 | contig 21441 bp, 21 predicted proteins | sample Popmic504T_FD_133746 | JGI IMG/M metagenome (GOLD analysis project Ga0190272, IMG submission 133746) | Populus adjacent soil microbial communities from riparian zone of Shoshone River, Wyoming, USA - 504 T | ecosystem: Environmental > Terrestrial > Soil > Riparian zone | place: USA: Wyoming... | reverse complement strand
TGCTCGGCTTCGCCGGGCAGCTGCACGGCATCGCCGGCGGCGACGTCGAGTTCGTCACCATCCCCGTCGTCGAGGTCGGGGCCCGCAACGAGCGCGGCCAGAGCATCATCACCGTCGACCCGCCGGCCGTGCAGGCGTTCGTCGCCGGCCTGCTGGGCGAGCAGCCCGCCCCCGACCCCGCCGCGGCAGGCTCCTCGGCGACGTCGCCGACGTCACCGACCTCGCCGACCAGCCCGACCGCCCCACCGGCGGCCGCCGACCCCGCGTCGACCATCGTCACCGTGCTCAACGGCACCAACACCAGCGGCCTCGCCGGTCGCGTCCAGAACATCCTCGCCGACAAGGGTTTCCGGGTCGGCCGGCCCGACAACGCCCCGCGCCGCGACCGGACCGAGATCCGCGTCGCCCCCGGCGCCCGCGCCGCCGGTGAGCGGATCGCCGCCGCCATCGGCCCGGCGCAGATCATCGAGGACCCGGCCCTGGCCGCCGGCCGCGCCCGCGTCATCCTCGGCGCCGACTACGCCGGCCCAGGGGTGCAGCCCCTCGCCGGCGACCCACTCCTGCGCCTCGACGGCACCACCTTCCTGGGCTCCCCCTTCCCCGCCCAGACCCCACCCCCCGACGACGACGCCCCCATCACGGCCGAAGGCATCACCTGCGTCAACTGACCCGAACAACGGGCGCAGGTCACCTGCCGGGACACCGTGCCCGCCGCTAGCGGGACATACCGGCGGTCAGCCCGGCCACGATCTGTTTGGTGGCCAGCAGAAAGAGCAGCACGAGCGGCACAGTCGCCATCACCAGGCCGGCGAAGAGCGCTCCCCAGTCGGTGGAGTATTCGCCGAAGAAGGCGGTCAGGCCCAACTGCACGGTGGCTTTGCTCTCATCGCGCAGCAGTACCAGCGGGAAGAAGAAGTCGTTCCACACCGGCACGAACTGGAACAGCATCACGGTGGCCAGCGCCGGCCGTACCAGTGGCAGCATCACCGACCAGAACGTGCGGAATTCACCGGCACCGTCCATGCGCGCGGCCTCCTCCAGCTCGTCCGGCAGCTGGCGGTAGAACGCGGAGAGCACGAACACCGAGAACGGGATGCCGCTGGCGCCGTACACCAGGATCAGTCCAAGGCGGCTGTCCACCAGGTGGAGGGAGGACAGCAGGTAGAACACGGGCACGATGCCCAGCCGGATCGGCAGCATCAGCCCGGACAGGAAGTACGCGGCCAGCACGCCGCTGCCACGGAAGGTCATCCGGCCCAGCGGGTAGGCCGCCAGCACCGAGACGACGGTGCCCAGCGCCACCCCGCCGATGGTGACCATGGTGGAGTTGAGCAGATAGCCGGCGAAGGACCCGTCCGCCCATGCCCTGCGGTAGTTGCCGATGTCCATGGTGGTCGGCAGCGCCAGCGGATCGTCGAAGATCTCCGCGGTCGGTCGCAGCGACAGGACGAGCATGAGCAACAGCGGACCGACCGCGACCAGCGCGTAACCCCACAGCAGCACGTGCACGGCGATCCGGGATGTCCTCACCGCAGTTGTTCCTCCCGGCGCCGGACGACGCGCTGCGCCAGCAGCGACCCGCCGAAGATCACCACGAACATCAGCACGGCGAGCGCGGATGAGCGGCCGATGGCATCGACATCGCCGCGGAACGCGGTGCGCCAGAACATCAGCCCGAGTACGTCGGTGGATCCGGCCGGGGAGCCTTCCGACCCGCCCATGGCGAAGACCAGGCCGAAGACGTTGAAGTTGCCGACGAAGGTCAGCACGCTGACCGTGCCGATCGCCGGGGTGAGCAGCGGCAGCGTCACGTTCCGGAAGTGCTGCCAGCGGTTCGCGCCGTCCATCGTGGACGCGTCGGTGAGATCCTCTGGGATGCCGGCCAGGGCGGCGGCGAACAGCAGCATCGGGAAGCCCACCCACTGCCACGCGTTCACCAGGATGATCACCGGGAGTGCGGTGCGCGGGTCGCCGAGCCAGGGCAGCGCCAGCGATTCCAGCCCGATGTCGCGCAGCAGGGCGTTGAGCGGGCCGAAGGTCGGGTTGAGGATCAGCGACCACAGATAGCCGACGACCAGTGGCGCGAGCAGGTAGGGCAGCGTGAAGCACGTCTGCAGGAACCGCTTGGCGAACCGGTTGCGGTACAGCAACACGGCGAAGGCCAGACCGAGCGTGTTCTGGATGGCCATCGTCGCGCCGAAGAACGCCATGTTGTGCCAGAACGCGCGGACCAACTGCACATCGAACGGATACCGGGTGAACAGGTCGACGAAGTTGCCGAGGCCGGCGAAGCCCAGCTGCCGGCTGCCCTCCCACCGGAACAGCGAGTACTGCAGCGCCGAGACCAGCGGGTACACGATGAACACCGTGTAGACGACCAGCGCCGGCCCCAGGAAACCGGCCAGCACCCACGGCGACCGTCGGGTCAGCCGCCTGGCTTGAACCACTGCGCCACACCCCGCTGCAGATCGCCGGCCACGCCCTGTGGATCGCTCTGGCCGAGCAGCATCTTCTGAACACCGCCGCCCAGCAGGACCGTGCCGTCCGGCTCGCCGTAGCGGAAGTTCACCAGCAGCAGGTAGCTGGCCGGCCGCTGCTGGTAGCCGCGCACCATCTCGGCCAGCAGTGGGTCCTCCGGGGTCACGCCGGGAGCCGGCGAGATCTGCTTGAGCAGGTCGCTGTACAGCTGGCCGAACTCCTTGCCGGCCATCCACTTCACCAGTTCGATGGCCTGGTCACGGTGCTTGGACTTGGCGCTCACCCCGTATGAGGCATCCGCCCATCCCGGCACCAGCGGCTGGCTGCTCACCGCGTCCGGTGTCGGCGGCGCGGAGAACACCCCCAGCTCGAGGTCCGGGTTCTGCTTGGCGAAGAAGCCCAGCTCGAACGAGCCGCCGGGGAACATCGCGGCCTTGCCCGAGGTGAACAGCGCCTGCGCGTCGGTGTAGGCGACGCCGGCCACGTCGTCAGGGAAGTACTGCGACAGCTGACGCACCGCGTCGATCGCCGCGACGTACTCCGGCGCGGTGAACTGTTTGCTCCCGTCCAGGATGGCCTTCTCGAACTGCGCGCCGCCGTAGCGGGTCGCGGCGAAGGTGTCCAGCACGATCGGCAGCATCCAGGTGTCCTTGCCGGTGGTGGCGATCGGCACCACGCCGGCTGCCTTCAACTTGTCCGCGGCTGCGACCAGTTGGTCCCACGTCGCCGGTGGCCGCAGCCCGTGCTCGGCGAAGATCTTCTTGTTGTAGTAGACGTACATCGCCTGCAGCGCCACCGGGACCCCGTAGAGCTTTCCGTCGGCCTTCCCGCGGGCGGCGTTCAACACGGTGGCGTCGAAGCCGCCGACATCGACCTGGCCGTCCAGCGGTAGCAGCGCGCCGGACCGGACCAGCCCCTGCAGCCCGCCGTAGGCCCGCAGCTGGGCGACATCGGGCCCGCCGTCACCGGTCAGCCCGGTCTGCAGGATTGTGTTGTACTCGGTGTTCTTGTGTGCCTTGAACTGGACCTTGATCCCCTCGTGGGTCCTGGTGAACTCGTCGAACATCTTCTCGTAGCTGTCGATGTCCTCGGTGCGCCACGACCAGACCGTCAGGGTCACACCGTCGCTGCCGTCCTCGCCCGGGCTCGGCGCGCAGCCGGCGACCAGCGCCGCGGCCGCCAGCAATGCGGTGGCCGCCCTTGCTGCCATCGGTCGAGCCATGGTGTCCCTCCACGTCGACGTTCCAACGAGCGGTACCCGGAGCATGTCAGCCACCCGGGTCGCGGTCAGCCGGCGTGTCCGGCGCCCGCGTCACCGGTAGATCAGATAAGGCTCCCGTTGCCTGCGGAACGCGGCCAGCTCGTCGCGCCAGGCGCCGACCACCTCGTCGACGCCGGCCCCTGCGTCCACCATCAGGCGCAGCCGGTCGGAGCCGGAGAGCTTGTCGATGTAGTTGTCAGGGCGCCAGCCGAACGCGGCCGGATAGAGCCGCCTGGCCAGCACTATCATCGTGACGGCCGCGCGGATCGCGTCGAACCGCCGCGGGTCCCGCAGGTGCAGCTGGACCCCGCCACAGGCCACCCCGACGTGCTTGCCGAACGTCGGGGTGAAGTACGCCTCGCGGAAGGTCACCCCTGGTAGCCCTGCGGCATTGCATTCCTCGGCCCACCGCCAGTCGGTGCCCGGCCGGCCGGTCGCGGCCACCGGTCCGCCGACGATCTCGAACGGATGGGTGGTGCCGCGGCCCTCTGAGAACACCGTGCCCTCGAACAGGCAGGTGCCCGGGTAGACCAGTGCGGTGTCCGGGGTGGGCATGTTCGGCGAGGGCAGCACCCAGTCCAGGCCGGTCCGTGCCCACAGCAGGTCGCGCCGCCAGCCGCGGACCGGCACGACCTGCAGGGAACGCAGGCGGCCGCCGGTGTCGATCGGCAGGAACTCCGCGTCGAACAGCCTGGCCAACTCACCGGCCGTCATGCCGTGCCGCTGCACGATCGGCTTCCGACCGACACCGGAGGCGAACGCCGGGTTCAACTGCGGTCCAGAGGCATCGCCGCCGATCGGGTTCGGCCGGTCGAGCACCACGAACGACGCGCCGGTAGCCACCGCGGCCTTCATGGCCTCGTACATCGTCCAGATGTAGGTGTAGAACCGAGCGCCGACGTCCTGGATGTCGAACACCACGGTGTCGATGCCGGCACGCCGGTAGAACTCGGCGAGCTTGCTCGCGGCGGCCCCGTAGGCGTTGTACACGGTCACGCCGGTGCGCGGATCGATCGTGGTGTCCTCGGCGTCGCCGGCCTGGCCGGTGCCCCGGAAGCCGTGCTCCGGACCGAACACCGCGCGCAACTCCACGGTGTCCGTGCCGGCCAGCGCGTCCACCTCGTGGCTGAGATCGCGCAGCACTCCGGTCGGGTTGGTGACCAGCCCGACCCGCCGTCCGGCCAGCAGCCGCCAGCCGTCCCCGGCCAGCACGTCCGCGCCAGGACGCACGCCACGGCCGCCATCGTGATCCTCGGCGTTGCCCTCAGGCGCTGTCGGCTCGGCCGGCTGGGCGGTGGCCGGTGCCCCGCCGGCCAGCGCGGGTGCGGCGGCGGCAGCGGCCGCCCCGGCCAACAGCCGGCGTCGGGACAGCTCAGGCATCGCTCGCTCCCTCGCGGCCGGGCGAGTTACGTCACCTTGGTCAGACGATCACAGCTCACAACGGCTTTCCGTTGGAAAGTACCCATATCGTCACTGGGAGGTCAACGGTCCTCTCCGGCGAACGGCACCGGCTCGCCGGGTGCCGGCACCACGATCGTCGGCCCAGGCATCCTGTGAGAATGGACGGGCGGGCCGCACGGGGCAGACAGCGGACGCCTTGGTACGGACCAGATCGTGGCGGCGGAAGCACAGCTGGAAGGACACAGGGTGAGCCTCACCGAGCGGTTGTTGGGGCCGGTGCTGCGGGCCGACGGGGCGCGGCCGCTGATCACGTTCTACGACGACGCCGACGGCAGCCGCGTGGAGCTGTCCGGTGCCACGGTGGCGAACTGGGCGGCGAAGTGCGCGAACTGGCTGCGCGACGAGTGCGAGGTCGAGGTCGGCGACCCGGTGCACGTCGACCTGCCGGCCCACTGGCAGACCGCCGGCGCGCTGCTGGGCACGTGGTGGTGCGGCGCCGACGTGGTCGCCGATCCGGCGGAGGCCGCGGTGAGCCTGGTGGCGCCGGACCGGGTCGGCGACGGGCTCGCCCAGGTGAACGCGGTGGTCTCGCTGCACCCGATGGGCCTCGGCATCGCCGCGCCACCGGCCGGGTACGTGGACTACGTCGGCGAGATCCGCGTCCACGGTGACTTCTTCCACCCGATCGACCCAGTGCCCGACGACAGCCCCGCGCTGCTCGGCTCGACGGTGGACGAGGTGGCGGCCGCAGCGTCGGCGCGGGCCGACGCGCTGGGCATCGGCCGCGACGCCAGGGTGCTGTCCACCCTCGGCTGGGCCCTGCCGGACGGCGTGGTCGACGGGTTCCTGGCGGTCCTCGCGGCCGGCGGCTCGCTCGTCCAGTGCGCCCACCCGGACCCCGCCGCCCTGGACACCAGAGCGGCCCGGGAACGGGTCACCACATGGCTCCCGGGCGAGAACAGGACCACAGCCGTGTGACGGAATCGGCGACAATGCGCCCATTCCGTCACACGGTTCGGAAATGTCCTCGTCAGCCCAGCGAGACGGTCACTCCGCCGCTGAAAATCGAGTCGTGCAGTTCGATGCTCGTTGGCTGCACGTCCTTCGGCACGTCGAACACCACGATGCCGTTGACCTGGTTGCCCGGATTGATCTCGTTGAGGAACGACTGAGAGTCGTCGAGGTAGATCGCCGCCGCGGTGTCCGCCGAGAATTCGCGACCCTGGGCGTCGAACAGTTTCTGACCACTGTCGCTGAAGATCTGCGCGACGTCGCCGATATTGCCGATCGTCAGGTGGACCAGGATGAACTGGCCCTGGGCGTCCTTGCCGAGGTACTGGTTGCCGATCCGCGCGGGACCGACCTCGACCTTGGTGACGGTGAACTCGAACTTGCCGTCACGCACCGGAACGCCGATGCCGGCGGCGGAGGCGGGGGCGGCGGAATCCCCGGCGGCCGGGGCGCCCGCGGAGTCCCCGGGCGCGGGCGGCGCAGCGGCGCTGACCGACGATTCGAAGTCGTCGACGGCCTTGTTCACCCCGGCGCCCGCGGCGGCGAGAATCGCCATACAGCCACCGACGAACAGGACGAAGACCACAGCCATGATTCCCAGGATCATGGGCGCCTTGGACTTCTTCTTCGGCACGATCGGGTAGCCGCCCGGCGGAACGTAGCCCTGCGGGAATTGCGGTGGCATCCCGTACTGAGTGGTGTTCGGCGGACCGGGCTGCTGGTACTTCGGCGACGTCATCGGGGTCCTCTGACTCAGAGTGACAATACGCCCAGCCTGTCGCGCCATTCGTGCATCTCGTTACCCCGAACAGACGCCGCTCCACCATAAAGCCTTGTCACACCGTGACTATTCACTCGAACGAGTGACAAGCCGCCTGCGCTACTTGAGCAGGGCTCGGGACATCACGACGCGCTGGATCTGGTTGGTGCCCTCGTAGATCTGGGTGATCTTGGCGTCGCGCATCATGCGCTCGACGGGGAAGTCCTGGGTGTAGCCGGCGCCGCCGAAGAGCTGGACGGCGTCGGTGGTCACCTCCATGGCGACGTCGGACGCGAAGCACTTGGCGGCGGCGGAGATGAACCCGAGGTTGGGCTCGCCGCGCTCGGCGCGGGCCGCGGCGACGTACACCATGTGGCGCGCGGCCTCGATCTTCATGGCCATGTCGGCCAACATGAACTGCACGCCCTGGAACTCCGACACAGCCTTGCCGAACTGCTTGCGGCCGCGCACGTAGTCGATCGACGCGTCGAGCGCGCCCTGCGCGATGCCGACGGCCTGGGCACCGATCGTGGGGCGCGTGTGGTCGAGGGTGCGCAGGGCCGTCTTGAAGCCGGTGCCGCGCTCGCCGATGATCCGGTCGGCCGGGATGGTGCAGTTCTCGAAGTAGATCTCGCACGTCGGGGAGCCCTTGATACCGAGCTTGCGTTCCTTGGCCCCGACGCTGAACCCGGGGTCGTCGCGGTGGACGACGAACGCGCTGATGCCGTTGGGGCCCTTGCCCGGGTCGCTCACCGCCATCACGGTGTACCAGGTGGACTCGCCGGCGTTGGTGATCCACGCCTTGGTGCCGTTGAGCACCCAGTGGTCGCCGTCCAGGACCGCCCTGGCGCGCATCGCGGCGGCGTCCGACCCGGCCTCGCGCTCGCTCAGCGCGTAGGAGGCCCCCTCACCGGCCGCCACCGACGCGAGGACCGTCGCCTTCAGGTCCTCCGACGCGGACAGGATGATCGGCATGGTGCCGAGCTTGTTGACCGCGGGGATCAGCGAGGACGACGCGCAGACCCTGGCGACCTCCTCGATCACGATGCAGGTGGCCACCGAGTCGGCGCCCTGCCCGCCGTAGGCCTCCGGGATGTGCACCGCCTGCAACCCCGACCTGGTCAGCGCGTCGCGTGCCTCGGCGGGGTACCTGCTGTCGGCGTCGACGGCGGCCGCGTGCGGCCCGATCTCCTTCTCGGCCAGCGAACGGACGGCGTCGCGGAGGGCACCGTGCTCCTCGGCGAGCTGGTAGGTCCCGAAGTCAGGGTTCACGTCGAAATGATAGGTGACCCGGCTATCCGGCAGGCTCGATCGACGGTGGAGACGCGGGTTCCAGCGAGGACCCCAGAGAGGAGCGCAGCGACGCGTCCTTGTCCAGCACCAGCTGGTGCAGGTCGGCCTGGAAGCGCACCATCCGCTCCAGCAGGGCGTCGTCGGACATGGCGAGCATCCGCACCGCGAGCAGGCCCGCGTTGCGCGCCCCGCCGACGGACACTGTGGCCACCGGCACCCCGGCCGGCATCTGCACGATCGAGAGCAGCGAGTCCATGCCGTCGAGGTGGCGCAGCGGCACCGGCACGCCGATCACCGGCAGCGGGGTCGCGGCGGCCACCATGCCGGGCAGGTGCGCGGCGCCACCGGCACCGGCGACGATCACCCGCAGCCCGCGCCCTGCGGCGGACTCCGCGTAGTCGAGCATCCGCCGCGGGGTGCGGTGCGCGGACACCACAGACACCTCGTGCGCGACGCCGAACTCGGCCAGTGCCTCGGCGGCCGCGGACATCACCGGCCAGTCCGAGTCGCTCCCCATGATCACGCCGACCACCGGCAGCACGGCCATCACGTTCTCCGCTCCGTCGCTCCTGCGCTCCCGGGTGAATGGCCCATTCGGCCAGTAGAACCGGGCAAATGTGCCATTCACCCGGGGCGGGCCGGGCCGTGGGGGTCCCAGCCGTCCGGCCAGACGCCGGCGGACAGCCAGGCGGCGGCCAGGGCGGCGCGCGGGCGCACCGTGTCGACGGTGTCGCCGAGGAGGGTCACGTGGCCGATCTTGCGGCCTGGCCGCTCCGCCTTGCCGTACAGGTGCACCCGCGCGTCGGGGTAGCGGGCGAAGAGGTGGTGCAGCCGCTCGTCGATGCCCTGCCTCGGCGTGGACGCCGCGCCCAGCACGTTGGCCATCACGGTGGCCGGGGCGGCCGCCTCGGGTGAGCCGAGCGGGTAGTCGAGCACCGCCCGCAGGTGCTGCTCGAACTGTGAGGTCCGCGAGCCCTCGATGGTCCAGTGCGCAGAGTTGTGCGGGCGCATCGCCAGCTCGTTCACCACCAGGCCGGACGTGGTGTGGAAGAGCTCGACCGCGAGCACCCCGACGACGCCCAGCGACGCGGCGACACGCAGCGCCAGCTCCTGCGCGGCCACCGCGAGCCGCGGCGTGATGCGGGGCGCAGGGGCGAGCACCTCGACGCAGATGCCGTCGCGCTGCACGGTCTCCACCACCGGCCACGCCGCGCCCTGACCGTACGGCGAGCGGGCGACCACCGCGGCCAGCTCGGCGATCATCGGCACGCACTGCTCCACCAGCAGCGGCGTCCCCGCGGTGAGCAGCTCGGTGACGGTGCGCCGCGCCCCGGTGGGGGTGTTGAGCATCCACACGCCGCGGCCGTCGTACCCGCCGCGGGCCGCCTTGAGCACGCACGGCCAGCCGTGGACCGCGCCGAAGCGGACCGCGTCGTCGTCGGAGGTCACCTCGCGGAACGGCGGCACGGGGACGCCGAGGTCGGCCAGCCGGTGCCGCATCACCAGCTTGTCCTGGGCGTGGCACAGCGCGTCCGGCCCGGGGTGCACCTGTACCCCCTCGGCGGCGAGGACCTGCAGGTGCGCCGACGGCACGTGCTCGTGGTCGAACGTCAGCACGTCGCAGCCGGCGGCGAAGGAGCGCAGCGCGTCGAGGTCGGTGTGGCTGCCGATGACGACGTCGCGCGCCACGAGGGCCGCCGGGTCCGTCGGGGTGTCGGCGAGGACCCGCAGGGACTGGCCGAGCGCGACCGCGGCCTGGTGGGTCATCCTGGCCAGCTGGCCAGCTCCGACCATGCCGACGACGGGTGTTCCGGTTCGCTGATCCACTAGGCGCGGGAGCCTACCGGGGCTATCGCCCCAGGTGGGCGAGCAGGTCGCAGGCGGCTGGGTGGGCGCTCGGCAGCTGCTCCAGCCAGATCCGTACCGGCCCGACGCACGCGGAGTCCGGGTCGCGGGCCACCAGCTCGGTCGCGAGCCGGCGCAGCCGCTTGCTGCGCAGGGCGAGCCGCTCGTCGCGCCCGGCGAGGATCACCGCGACCGACGGCGTGAGCAGCGTGAGGGTCTCGCCGCCGTCGAACACGGCGCGCATCGCCTCGGCGGCCATCAGCATCGGCAGCAGCCGGCTCCACCCGCCGGCGCGGGTGAGGTCGAGGGCGAGGACCACCAGCACGTGCCGCTCGTCGGCGGTGTGGCCGTCGACCTCGGCGTAGCGGTAGACCTCGGCCAGCCTGGTCCGCAGGTATCCCGCGGTGGTGAGGCCGGTCAGCTCGTCCACCACCCTGGTCGACGCCCGCTCGCCGGCGACGACGTCCGCCCAGCCCAGCGCGGTGGCCCGCAGCAGCCGGGGCGGCACGTGATCGAGCACGGACGAGGCGCCGTCGGTGGTGGCCGCGGTGCCCGGCCCGGCGAGGCGCCCGGTCGCCGACACGACGACGTACAGCGTGGCGAGGTCGCGCAGGGTCTCGTCGAGCCCGGCGCCGGACTCGGCGCGGGCGCGGCCCAGCCGGCCGAGCGCCTGGGTGGGGTCGCGGCCGTCGGTCGCCGCCTCGCACACGGCGTCCACCGCGGGCACACCCCAGTCATCGGGAAAGGGCCACCCGGCGGCGAGGGCGGCGACCCGCCAGCGCTCGCGCAGGGCCAGCGGGCACTGTTCCGAGCCTCCGGTACGGGGACGCCGCACGGCTCGGCCCACTGCTCACCTTCCCTCACGACGGTCCGCCCGCTCGGACCGGCGGGTCGCGGATGGGACGCGGCCACCGTTCACACATGACGGTGGTTGCTGTCACGAACGGTGTCGAGGATCGGTCACACTGTCAGGGAAACGGGGAGGGACTGTAGTGACTACTGCGTCGGCGCAGGAGCAGGGGCCGAGCGACGCCGAGCTGATCGACGCCGTACGCGAGGGTTCGACCGAGGCGTACGCGACTCTCTACGCACGTCACAGAGCTGCCGCGTACAACCTCGCCCGGCAGCTGGCGCGCTCGACCGCCGAGGCGGACGACCTGGTGTCCGAGGCGTTCGCCAAGCTCCTCGACACGCTGCGCGGCGGCGGCGGGCCGGACTCGGCGTTCCGGGCGTACCTGCTGACGGCGTTGCGGCACTGTGCGTACGACCGTACCCGGCGCGACCGCCGGATCGACCTCACCGACGACGAGAGCGCGTACGACTCCGGCGTCCCCTTCACCGACACGGCCGTCGCCGGGCTCGACCGGTCGCTGGCCGCGCGCGCCTTCGCCACCCTGCCGGAGCGGTGGCAGACCGTGCTGTGGCACACCGAGATCGAGGGGCAGGCCCCCGCCGAGATCGCGCCGCTGCTGGGGCTGACACCGAACGGGGTGTCGGCCCTCGCCTATCGCGCCCGCGAAGGGCTGAAGCAGGCGTACCTGCAGGTGCACCTCGCGGACACGGCCGCGGCGGGCGGGGGTCTCGACCGCTGCCAGGCGGCTGTCGACCGGCTCGGCGCGTGGACCAGGTCCGGCCTGTCCAAGCGGGAGACCGCGCAGGTCGAGCAGCACCTCGACGAGTGCGACCGCTGCCGCGCACTGGCCGCCGAGCTGGCCGACGTCAACGGCGGACTGCGGGCGTACGTTGCACCGCTGGTGCTGGGCACCACGGTGGCTGCCTACCTGACGGCGAGCAAGGGCGCGGCGACCGCGACCGCGGCCATCGCAGGAGCGGGGACCGCCGGGGTAGCGGGAACAGCGGGAACAGCGGGAACCGTCGGCGGTGGAGCAGGCGGAGCAGGCGGTGCTGGTGGCGCGGCGACCGCGGGGCCTCGGCAGTTCCTCACGGTCGGCGGCTCGGCCGCGGCGCTGGCCGCCGCCATCGTGGTCGGGCTGCTCGCCGGCCCGGGTACCCCGGTGACGCCGAGCGCGGCCCCGGTCCCCCAGACCCAGTCCCCCGCACCGCAGCAGCCACCACAGCCGCCGGCCGTGCCGCCCGTCGTGCCGCCCGCGCCGGTAGACCCACCGGCGGAGCCCGACCCGGCCGTCCCCCCGGCGAGCCCACCCGGCCAGGCCCCCACCCCACCGGCCCCGCAGCAGCCGACCCCGTCGGATCTCGGCATCACCGTCCCGTCGAGCACGGTCGAGTTGCTGGCCGGCGGTGCCCCGGTGACGCTGCCGATCACGGTCCGGAACAACGGGGGCACCACGTCGGAGCCGGTGGTGGCCCAGCTCGCCCTGCCTCCCGGTGTCACGTCGACCGGCTCCGGCACGGTGAGCAGCGTCGGCGCGGCCGCCACCCCACCACAGTCGGCCTCGGGCCTGGCGGTCGGCCGGACGTCCGGCCCAGGCGCCGCCGTGGGCCCGCTGTCGAACGCCTACGCCGCGGCGGCCGGCGCCGGCCCGGCGTCGAGTGCCTTCGCCGCAGCCAGCATCGCGCAGGAGCAGGGGGTGTCGTGCTCCGGCGGCACCGGGACCATCCGGTGCGCCACCGGCCGCGGCCTCGCGCCCGGTGAGCAGGTGGTGTTCCTGTTCGTGCTGCGGGCCGAGGCCGGCGCCGCCGGTGGTGTCATCACGGGCTCCGTCAACGGGGGCATCGGCGGGCCGATGCGGCTGAACCCGGTCCAGGTCGTCATCCGCTCGACGGACGCCGTCACGCTGCGGGCGTCGGCACACGGTCAGTCGGCGTGGCACGCCAGGCTGGACGTGCGCGCCACCAACACCGGCGGTGGCGCCGCGCCGGTCACGGTCACCGTCGCGCTGCCGGACAACGTCAGGGTCAGCTCGTTCTGGGGCGTGTGCCAGGGTGTCGCCGGCAGCGCCGTGTGCTCGGCCACGCTACGGCCCGGCGAGGACGCCAGGTGGCAGCTCCGGCTGTACGCCACGGCGCCGGTGAACTCCAACGCCACGGTGACGGCCGTACTCGGCACGGCCCGCCAGTCCGTCACGGTGCCGATCGACCTCCACGGCTGGTGCCTGAACCTCCCGGGTCTGCCGGGCCTGCCCGACCTACCGAGCCTGCCGGGCCTGCCCGGCCTGGGCTGCTCACCCGGCCACTGGCCCAACTGACTCCAGCCAACGCGCCACCCCGCGCCGTCTCCGGACCCGAGTGAAAGGGGGCCTGGGCGCCGCGCCACACGGACCGAACGTCACATTCGGCCCCATCGCTGAGCCGAGGGTGTTGGCCGTCGATCAGTCGGGCTAATCCGACCAGCGGAGGTTGGGCCGATCGGTCGCTCCGCGTGTTGGCACAGCTCGGCGCGATCCGGCGACCGCTCGGCGCGACACACCTCGTTTCCACACGGTTCTCAGTTGACCGTCAGGCACTCTATGGGCCCTCACGACGAATTCGATACGTTCGACCCGGGGCCCTGGAGTGAACATGATTGATCTTTCCGTGGCGCCTCGGCGGGACACGTTGTAGTTATTTCTACGACGGCAATTATGGTCTGATCCTTCAGCCGGCCACTAGGGGTGGCCATGGTCAGCGTGGGGGTACGAACCGGAGGACCTTTGCTGGCAAGCCGACGGACTTCGCTCGAATATGTCCGGACACAAGGAGCCAGGCGGCAACCGGCCGTACTCGTCAGCCCCAACCAGCATCAAAGGATCGAGCCAGCCCACAGAGTACGGGAGGTTCACATGGAGATTGCGATCGCGATAGTTGCAATACTGATCGGCATAGGCTTGCTTGTCGCCCTGTCCCCGCTCATCGCAATCGGCAGCTTTGCGGGCGCGATCTACTTCTTCACCCAGGGGAACATCTGGGCCGGTATCGGACTACTTGTGCTGACGGGCGTCTCAGGGGCGATCGCCAATGCAATGGACGGTGGTCCGGTCTACGTGATCCTCCGGCGATAACGTCCGGTGTCTCTGACGCCTTCCGCAGCATCTGCTCCTCGGAGCGCGGACCGTCAGGCGACGCCGAGCTCGCGGGCGATGACCATCCGCTGGACCTCCGAGGTGCCCTCGCCGACCTCCAGGATCTTCGCGTCGCGCCAGTGGCGGGCGACGGGGTACTCGTTCATGAAGCCGTAGCCGCCGAAGATCTGGGTGGCCTCGCGGGCGTTGTCGACCGCGATCGTCGACGCGTGCAGCTTCGCGATGGCCGCCTGCTTCTTGAACGGCAGCCCGGCCACGAGCCGCGCGGCCGCGTCGTAGTAGGCGAGCCGGGCGGTGTGCGCGCGCAGCTCCATGTCCGCGATCTTGAACTGGATCGCCTGGTAGTGGCCGATGTTGTGGCCGAAGGCGGTGCGCTGCGCCGCGTAGCGCACGCATTCGTCGACGCACCCCTGGGCCAGCCCGACCGCCAGCGCCGCGATCGCCACCCGGCCCTCGTCCAGCGTCGACAGGAACTGGGCGTAGCCACGGCCGCGTTCACCGACGAGGTTGGACGCGGGCACCCGGACGTCGTCGAAGGACAGCTCGTGGGTGTCCGAGGCGTGCCACCCGACCTTGGAGTACTTGGGCGCCACGGTGAAGCCGGGGGTGCCGGACGGGACGAGGATGGCCGAGATCTCCCTGCGGCCGGGGCCGGCGCCCTCGCCGGTGATCGCGGTGACCGTCACGAACCTCGTGATGTCGGTGCCGGAGTTGGTGATGAAGCACTTCGAGCCGTTGACCACCCACTCGTCGCCCTCAAGCCGGGCGGTGGTGCGGGTGGCGCCGCCGGCGTCGGTGCCGGAGCCGGACTCGGTGAGGCCGAACGCACCGAGGATGCGCCCCGCCGTGAGGTCGGGCAGCCACTGCTCGCGCTGCTCGGCCGAGCCGAACCGGTGGATGGGCATGGCGCCGAGCGAGACCCCGGCCTCCAGGGTGATGGCCACCGACGAGTCGATCCTGGCCAGCTCCTCGAGCGCCAGGCACAGGGCGAAGTAGTCGCCGCCCATCCCGCCGTGCTCCTCGGGGAACGGCAGCCCGAACAGCCCCATGTCGCCCATCTGCGCCACGACGGCGTACGGGAACTCACCGGTCTCGTCGTGGTGCTCGGCACTCGGAGCGACGACCTTGCGGGCGAAGTCCTCGACCGTCTTGCGCAGCGCTTCCTGCTCCTCCGTGAGCCGAAAGTCGACCATGGTGGCACCACCTGAAATTTAGTAGGGCGTCCTACAATTATGGCTCCAGTGTCACATCCGGGCGGCACGTCCCGCCATCCCGTTGACAGTGAAGTGCGCAACTCAGGTCCGGATCGAGCGCTTCCGTAGACTGCGTGGGTGTCAGTCGTCGAATCCATCCTGACCCGGATACCGCAGCCGTACCGCGCGGTGGCCATCAAGCACCGCGAGCTCGTGAAGTTCGCGCTGGTCGGTGGCACGGCCTTCGTGGTCGACACCGCGGTGTTCCTGGTCCTCAAGTCCACCGTGCTGGCGCCGAAGCCGGTGACCGCCAAGATCCTGGCCGTGCTGGTGGCCACGATCGTCGGCTACGTTCTCAACCGCGAGTGGTCCTTCCGCACCAGGGGCGGCCGGGAGCGCCACCACGAGGCGACGCTGTACTTCGCGATCAGCGCCGTCGGCATGGTGATCAACGCGGCGCCGCTGTGGGTGTCCCGGTACGCGTTCGACCTGCAGGTACCCGAGGTCAGCCGGCTCACCATGGAGGTCGCCGACTTCGTCAGCGCGCAGCTCGTCGGCACGCTCCTCGCCATGCTGTTCCGCTGGTGGGCCTTCCGCCGGTACGTCTTCCCCGACATCGACGTCCGCCGCCAGGTCCCCGTCACGACCACCCCACCCCCGGTCCCCGCCGACCCGGAGGCCGAGAGCCTCGGCCACTCGTAGGCCCGGCTCGGCCGACCCTGCGCCTACCCGGCCAGGTTCTGCCTGGCCTTCTCGGCCTCCTCGGCGACGGCGCGACGGGGACCGTCCGAGCCCAGCGTCAGCACGTGGTCGATGGCGCGGCCGTACGCCGCCGCGAAGGCGTCGTCGGCCGGCAGCTCGACGTCCGGCTCGACGCCGACGCCCTCCCAGTTCGTGCCGGTGACCGGGTTGATCGCCCGCCCGGACGGCACGGCCGACTTGAGGTGCGTGTCCACCCGGTACCGGCTGCCGGGGTGCGCGCCGCCCCTGGTCCGCTCGCCGATGAGGACCGCGCGGCCGCGCGTCTTCAGGTTGTAGGCGAACTCCTCCGCGCCGGAGAAGGTGTACGAGCTGGTCAGCACGAACACCGGTTTGGTGCCGCCGAACCTCGGGCCGGGTAGGTACTGCTGGGTCCACGAGTGGTACGTGCTGTCGTTCGGCCGCGAGTACAGGTCGTTGAGGTGCGTGGGCTCGTCGAAGAGGAAGCTGCAGTACAGCGCGACGGTGAACGGATCGCCGCCGCCGTTGCGCCGGACGTCGACGATCAGCGCGTCGGTGTGCGCCACCAGGGTCATCGCCGCCACCACGGCCTGGCCGGCGTACGCGGCGGCGTGCATGAGGCGCAGGTCGAGGTACCCGACGTTGCCGTCGAGGCGGCGGACCTCGGCGATGCCGCCGTTGGCCAGCTCCACCTCGGCCCGGTACGCGGCCTCGTCGAACAGCTCGTCGTCGTCCTGCTCGCCGATCGGGTCGACGCTGTACAGCAGCCGCAGGTGCTTGTCCCCGTTGACGGACTGCAGGTCGGCGGTCACCGCGGCGGCGAACTCCTCGTCGCCGTCGATCTCGTCGTAGTGGCCGCCGGCGTGCCGCTCGCGCAGCACCGCGACGACCCGCTCGGCCACGTCGGGAAAGACGTAGTGGCGGACGACCTGCGAGCACAGCGTGTCGATGCACGTCGACCAGTCACGGGTGGGCACCCGGGGACCCTAGTTCCACGGCCGCAACGGCGGCGCGCGATTATCGGGCGGTGTCGTTCACCGCTGAGTCCTTCGCCGCCGGGTCGTTCCCCGCTGAGCCCTTCACCGCTGATTTGGCCCTTGCCCTGCGCCTCGCCGACCTGGCCGACCGGATCACCCTCGCCCGCAGCGGGGCTCGCGACCTCAGGGTGGACCGCAAGCCCGACCGCAGCCCCGTCACCGATGCCGATCTCGCCGTCGAGGACGCGGTGCGGGCCGTGCTGGCGGCCGAGCGGCCGGCGGACGCCGTGCTCGGCGAGGAGCGCGGCTCGTCCGGCGACGGCGACCGCGCGTGGGTGCTCGACCCCATCGACGGCACCAAGAACTTCCTGCGCGGCGCGCCGGCCTGGGCCACCCTGATCGCCCTCGTCGTCGACGGCGTCCCGGCCGTCGGGGTGGCGAGCGCGCCCGCGTTGGGCCGACGGTGGTGGGCGTCGACCGGCGGCGCGGCCTGGACCTCGACCGGCGGTGGGGCACCGCGCCGGATCGCCGTGTCCGGCGTCGCCTCCCTCGACGACGCGTACCTGTCCACGACCCACCTCGGCTCGTGGGTGGAGCACCACTCGCGCGAGGCCTACCTGACACTCGTCGACGCCTGCTGGGAGAACCGCGCCTTCGGCGACTTCTGGCAGCACTGCCTGGTGGCCGACGGCTCCATCGACCTCGCCGCCGAGGCCATCGTGAACCCGTGGGACCTGGCCGCGCTGCAGGTGATCGTCGAGGAGGCCGGCGGGCGTTTCACCGACCTCACCGGAATACGCGGCTACGAAGGCGGATCGGTCCTCTCCTCCAATGCCCTGCTCCACGACGCCGCGCTCGCGCTACTGCGCCGGTGAGCAGAAACTGGTGCTGGAACACCAGTTTCTGCTCACGACCCCACGACCCCACGACCCCACGATCCTGCGGCCGAGGAACGTCCGCGTCGTCAACGGCCGGCGTGTACCCGGCCTGGTGTCCACTGTGGGCGTGTCCGCCAGCACCCCCCAGGAGACTTCCCTCGCGCATCACCGCGGCTGACCGAAGAACGGGACAAGCCGGTCGGGAATCTCCACACACGTCTCACCATCCGGACGCTCATGGCCGCGAGTGCGGCATGGTCGGTGACCACCCAGCCCTGCACCACCCACGACTCGCGATCGGTGCGGTACAGCGTCGGCGACCCGGTTGGAGATACGCGCTCTCCAATTCTTGCCCGTGGCCGCTCTTGCGTCCGACACATCATGTTCCGCCAGTGGAATCGATGAGCCACGCCGCATAGGCGGGATGCGTATTCACTTCGATGACACGGAGGCCGGGTACAGCGTAAGGGTGTTCTGCCAGCGTGCGGTCCATGATTTCGGGGACGCGAGATCGGTGAGTGTGGAGTACCACCCGTGCCTCGGGTCGGTCTTCGATGGCGTCGTTCCACCGGTAGATCGACCGCACCGCCGAGATGTTCCCGGACGCGACCAGTCGATCCTCGACCAGTCGGCGAGTGAACTCGGCAAGCCAATCCGCATCCGGGGCGGTGATCTCCACGTCGACGACCTCACTCACAGCGCTCCCCCTTCGACCAATTCGGCGAGCACTGCACGCGCGTCGTTCTCGGTACGGGCCATTGCTGCGAGTCCGGTCACTGTGTCGCCGTCCCAGGACAACCCTACCCAACGACCGGTCATACGTTGCCCCTGAGGATGCACAACGAAGTAGACGGTTCCCTTCGACCGCACCGACCCATCGTCGGCCGCGTACCACCCCATGACCACCTCGTCGTCCCAGAGTCGCATCTCGCCACGCCATAGATACCCACCTTCGGCAATCGGCCGACCGCGCCGAATCGCCTTCATTCGAATCTCTTCACCCCGCTGACGGAACTGCACCGGCTGGACGGCAAGCACGGCGTCGTGGTCGCGGGACGATTGCCAGCCGGCCCACCAATCCCCGGACAGATCCATGTGCATGGGCACGGGGTCGTCGCCGAGGCTGAGCAGGCTCACCAATAACGGCTCGTACAGCCGACTTGGGGCGGTGCCGCGCTCCCAACGCTTCCAGGATCGCACGATGGAGTCCACATCCGGCAAGGGCTGCCCGCTCCTACGCTTCAACTCTCGCGCCGCGTCAGCGATCGTCAATCCTGCGGCCTGGCGAGCCGCCCTGATCATCTCTGGGCTGAGGTAACTCATCTGGACCCTCTCCGTGGTGACAGGTGTCCCCACACTGCCGCCTACTCGCCCCTGGTCGCCAGCACCGAGACTCGCGAATCCTGACCTCATGCAGCTGGCTGACACGGGACAAGCAGGTTGTCCGGCCATGGCCGATGAGCGCGGCATCCTCGCGGATCTGCGGCGCGTGCATGGGCAGGTGCCGTTGTTCGTCGTGGAGTTCACCACGGGTGGCTTGTCGGTCGACGCCGAGGTGGCTTTCGCGCGCCGGTTGATCGACGTGGCCGACGGAATCCTCCTTCACGCCGATGCCAGGAGGTGTGCGCTATGACGGTGGCCGCGCAGCTCGTGTTGTTCCAGGTCGTGTTCGGCGCGGGAGTCCTGGGTATTTCGGCATGGGCGGTCGTGTGCCGGCGTCGCGATCGTCACCGGCGAGCCACCTTGCGTCATCACGACCGAATACGACATGGGCCGCCGCCGCGTCACGCGGCCAGATGACGTTGTGAGGCCGGGCGGGTTCGGGAGTCCATGTCGGGTCGGCCGTGTCCTGCCCGCCCGCGCCCATCGACGCCACTCGAAGGGAACATGCGGGCACCCGGGTTGTGCGGCCGGCCCCTCACCCCGAGGGCCGGCCGCACAACCCCAAGCTCCAGGAACGCGAAGGGGCGAAACGTGATGACGATACGCGGAAAGGGTGTTGTGATGGCGAATCGGTCCCCGGCTGGGGCGCCTGCGGTGTACCAGGTGATGCTCAAAGACCTGAAGGACTCAGGGCTCTGACTTCGGGGCCATGGAACAACTGCCCGTGATCGACGTCCACGGCGGGCGCATGTACCTCGGCACCGCGTCGGTCAAGGTCAGATCCAGATCGGGCCCGAAGGAAGACGCGGACCTGTATATCGACGTCCGCCCTCACGGAACCGAAGCCCGCATCGATATCTCCACCGTGGCCGCGCAACCCCCGTTCCCGCTGTGCCTACGCGCCACCGCCGACACGGTCCACCAGCTGGCCGAGATGTTGCAGGACACCCGCCGCGTCCTGAACGGAGAAGCACCTTCGGCCAAGGCGTGAGTGATGCCCTGGACGATCCACCGGGCCACGCCAAAGGCGGGCAGTACACCCCGGTCACGAGGTGTTCGCGAGCGGAAAATCGCTGGGTGGCCGACAGGAGGGCGCATCCGGGAGCAGGGGTTCGGTGTGTTCGAACTCCACAGGGCCGACCACGATCCGCACGGACGGGGACACGGATATGAGCAGGCAGGCGGCGCCGGCGACGACGATCCCGGTCACGGCCACGATGGCCATGAAGCGCAGGGCGGTCGGCCAGTCGCGTACGCACTGCAGCGCGCGGACCGTCGCGTGTTCCGAGAAGCCCGACACAGACGCACGAAACGACGGACACACGCTGTCGAAACGACGGACACGCGGGTCCTGGGGTGATGGCGAAGCGTGGTCGGGTCGGTCGCGGTTTACAGTCATACGACGGTCTCCTTCGCTGGCGATCTCGAGTGGGGCGTCCTGGACGCCCTGATGAGGCGAGTGCTGCCCGCGAAGGTCCGAACAGCCCTCTCCTACCCGAGAGGGCTGTTCCTTTCCTCGTCCACGAAGCCGGAACGGCGATAGAAACGAGGAGAACCGTTGCTGGACAACGACTTCCAGCGTAGGCACTGCCTGTTCCTACGAGTGTTCCCGGTCGCCGACCGGTGGCAGGACCACGATCGACGGTGCCGCGCCGTCGGCCGAAGGGGTCAGGTGGGCACGGCGGCCTCGACACGCCCGCGAGCCTGCCGGCATCCGATTATCACGTTCATGATGACAACCGTGCCTCGAACGGGGGCCACCAATGCGCGAAGAGGTGGCGCACCGTAAGCGCGGACCGCCGATTCAGGACAGCCGACAGCCCGAATGCCTGGACGCGCCGAACGGCCACGGCGGGCGACAAACGGTGTCACCCCGGAGGCTCAACTCATTGCAATAAGCAAGATACCACACGATATACCTGTCAGACCGGAGTGACTCCGTGGCGGCGGCGGGAGAAGTGGCGGTCCTTGGTACGGGCCGCGGCGAACCGTCGCACCAGCTCGGCGCGGAGGTCCTCCGGCTCGATGACCGTGTCGACGACCAGTTCGCTGGCCAGGCGCACGATGTCGATGTCCAGCTCGTACTCGGCGCGCCGGGCCGCGACGAACTCCGCACGGGCCTCGTCGAAGTCCAGGGCCGCGATCTTGTTGGCGTACACCGCGTTCACCGCGGCCTCGGCGCCCATGACGGCGATCTTCGCGGTCGGCAGCGCGATCGTGGCGTCCGGCTCGAACCCGGGCCCGGCCATGGCGTACAGGCC
>Ga0190272_10000468_pt1 | contig 21447 bp, 15 predicted proteins | sample Popmic504T_FD_133746 | JGI IMG/M metagenome (GOLD analysis project Ga0190272, IMG submission 133746) | Populus adjacent soil microbial communities from riparian zone of Shoshone River, Wyoming, USA - 504 T | ecosystem: Environmental > Terrestrial > Soil > Riparian zone | place: USA: Wyoming... | reverse complement strand
CGGGCCGACGAGGTGAACCCGCGCCACGTCAACCGGCACGGGCACGTGCTGGAGCTGTCGGAGGGCAACGGCGACCACACCGGCACGGCGTTCTCGTGGAAGCTCCTCCTGGTGTGCGGGGACCCCGACTCGCCGGACACCTACTTCGCCGGCTTCGACAAGACGCAGGTCAGCCCGATCTCCTGCCCGGACAACGTGGCGTTCGACCGCCACGGCAACCTGTGGATCTCCACCGACGGCAACGCGCTCGGCTCCAACGACGGGCTGTTCGCCGTGCCGCTGTCCGGACCGCACCGCGGCCACGTCAAGCAGTTCCTCACGGTGCCGCGCGGCGCGGAGGCCTGCGGTCCGGTCATCGAGGACGGCTTCGTGCTGGTGTCGGTGCAGCACCCCGGCGAGGTCGACGGCGCGTCGGCCGACAACCCGGCGTCACGCTGGCCCGACGGCCCCGGCACCCAGCCGCGCCCGTCCGTGGTGGTGGTGCACTGACGTGCTCGTGAGTGGCGTTTGGTGTCAGAACACCAAACGCCACTCACGACCTGTCAACAGGGGCCGCCCACGCCCCGGACGGCGTTCGTGGTGATCTGCTGGCCGCCGTAGGTGGCGGTGAGGCGGTGCCACGCGTCGCAGAGGTCGCCCTCGTACACCCAGTACGAGGCGTACTCGTTGTCGTAGAACACGTCGTACTGCTCCAGCGTGGTCCACGGGCCGGTCTGGCTCGGCGCGATCTCCCAGTTGTTCGCCACGTCGCCGGAGCAGTCCTCGAGCCCCTGCGCCCAGCCGTAGTTGAGCGCACTGTAGTTCAGCGGTGTCTGGATGAGGCGGCAGGCCTGGGTTTCGGCCGTTTGTTCTCCTTGTTCTCCGGACGCCGTACCCGAGGTCACGGGCAGCGCCATCGCAACGGCGAGGGCGCACAGTGCGATCAGTCGAACGGACCTGTGCATGGTCGTCGATCCTCCCAAATCGTCGATCTCGCGGTCCGTCCCGACGTTACCGTGCGCGAGCGAATACCCTGCGGCGGTGAGTGATCGCCCGTTGGCCCTGATCACCGGGGCATCCCGTGGCATCGGCGCGGCCGTGGCCACCGTCCTGGCCCCGAGCCACGACGTCCTGCTCGGCGGCCGCGACCTGGATGCCCTGCAGCGCATGGCAACCGCCCTGCGCGGGGCGCATCCGTGGCCGGTCGAGCTGACCGACGCCGCCGCGCTCGCCGCGGCCACGTCGGGCCTCGAATCGCTCGACGTCCTGGTGCACTCGGCCGGCATCGTCGAGCTCGGCCCCCTCGCCGACGCCGATGCCGACACGTGGCGGCGCACCTTCGAGCTCAACGTCGTCGCGGTGGCCGAGCTGACCCGGCTGCTGCTGCCCGCCCTGCGGACCGCCCGCGGCCACGTCGTGCTGATCAACTCCGGCGCCGGGCTGAACGCGAACCCCGGGTGGGGCACGTACGCCGCCAGCAAGTTCGCCCTGCGCGCCTTCGCCGACGTGCTGCGCGCCGAGCAGCCCGACCTGCGCGTCACGTCGGTCTTCCCCGGCCGCACCGCCACCGACATGCAGCGCGGCGTGCGGGCGGCCGAGGGCCAGGAGTACGAGCCGGAGCGCTACCTCGCGCCGGACACGGTGGCCGGCGCCGTCCTCGCCGCGCTCACCACCCCAGCCGACGGCCACCCCACGGACATCGTCCTGCGCCCAGCCGCCCACTGACGCAGGAACCGGGCGGCCACCGTCCGAACCGCCCACTGACGCCGGAACCCAGGCGGGCGCCGTCCGAACCGCCCGCTGACGCCGCAGCGCGGCCCGCCGCCTGCGCTCCCACCGCCCTGTCCGCATGAACGTGACGCCAGTCTGGTTTCGGTCGCGCAGAACCAGACTCACGTCACGTTCATGCGGGCTACCCGGCCGACCCACCACGGCCACGGTCTACCGAAACGACGGACACGGTGTGTCGAAACGCCGGACACGCGCTACTGGAATGACGGACACGCGCTACCGAGACGGCGGACACGCGCCTGGGTGGGTGGGGCTACAGGACGATGTTCACCAGCCGGCCGGGGACGACGATCACCTTGCGGGGCTCGCGGTCCGCCACCACGGCGGCCACCCGCTCGTCCGCCAGTACCAGCGACCGCAGCTCGTCGGCGTCCGTCACCGCGGCCGGCAGCACCACCCTGGTGCGCACCTTACCGTTGACCTGCACCGGGTACTCGACGGTCTCGGCGACCAGGTACTCCGCCTCCGGCTCGGGGAACGGACCGTGGGCCAGCGAGCGGTCGTGCCCCAGCCGCGACCACAGCTCCTCGGCGACGTGCGGGCACAGCGGCGCCAGCATCAGCACCAGCGGTTCCACGACCGACCGCGGCGCCCCGTCGGGGTAGGACTTCGTCAGGTGGTTGGTCAGCTCGATCAGCTTCGCCGCGGCCGTGTTGTGGCGCAGGGCAACGAAGTCCTCGCGCACCCCGGCGATCGTGCGGTGCAGCAGCCGCAGGGTCTCGACCGTCGGCTCGACGTCGGCCGCCCGCACGGATCCGGTGGCCTCGTCGACGGCCAGCCGCCACGCGCGCTGCAGGAAGCGGTACGAGCCGACGACGTCGCGCGTCGCCCACGGCCGGGACGCGTCCAGCGGACCGGTGGACATCTCGTACAGGCGGAACGTGTCGGCGCCGTACCGCTCGCACATCTCGTCGGGCGTCACGGAGTTCCGCAGCGACTTGCCCATCTTCCCGTACTCGCGGCGCACCTCCGCCTCGTTCCAGAAGTATCGGCCGTCGCGCTCGACAACCTCCTCGGCGGGCACGTACGAGCCCCGCGAATCGGTGTAGGCGAACGCCTCGATGTAGCCCTGGTTGAACAGCCGCCGGAACGGCTCCTCTGAGCTGACGTGGCCCAGGTCGAACAGCACCTTCTGCCAGAACCGGGCGTACAGCAGGTGCAGGACGGCGTGCTCGACGCCGCCGACGTACAGGTCCACCCCGCCGGGGTCGGTCGCGCCGTGCTCGTCGGGGCGCGGCCCCATCCAGTACCGCTCGACGTCGGGGTCGGCGATGGCGTCGGGGTTGGCCGGGTCGGTGTAGCGGATCTCGTACCAGCACGAGCCAGCCCACTGCGGCATGGTGCTGGTCTCGCGGCGGTAGGTGCGGACGCCGTCGCCCAGGTCCAGATCGACGGTCACCCAGTCGTCGGCGCGGGCCAGCGGCGGCTCGGGTGAGCTGTCGGCGTCCTGCGGGTCGAACGTCCTTGGGGAGTAGTCGTCGACCTCGGGCAGCTCGATCGGCAGGTGGTCGGCCGGCAGCGCGATCGGCAGGCCGTCGGGGTCGTTGACGTCGTAGACGACGGGGAACGGCTCGCCCCAGTACCGCTGGCGGGAGAACAGCCAGTCCCGCAGCTTGTACTGGACGACCGGCTCGCCGGCGCCGCGGGCGGCCAGCCAGTCGATGATGGCTGCCTTGGCCTCGTCGACGGCCATGCCGTCCAGGCTGATCTCGTCGTTGGCGGAGTTGATCGCCGGGCCGTCGCCGGTGAAAGCCTTGCCGTCGAAGGAATCCGGGGGCTCGACGGTGCGCACGATGGGCAGCTCGAACTTCTCGGCGAACTCCCAGTCCCGCTCGTCCTGGCCGGGCACCGCCATGATGGCGCCGGTGCCGTAGCCCATCAGCACGTAGTCGGCGACGAACACCGGGACGGCCGTCCCGGTCGTGGGGTTGGTGGCGTACGCGCCGGTGAACACCCCGGTCTTCTGCTTGTTCTCCTGCCGGTCCAGCTCGGACTTCTGCGACGTGGCCAGCCGGTACGCGGCGATCGCGTCGGCCGGCGACGCGGCCCCACCGGTCCAGTTCAGGTCGACGGCGCCGGCCGGCCACTCGTCGGCGGTGATGACGTCCACCAGGGGATGCTCGGGCGCCAGCACCATGTAGGTCGCGCCGAACAGGGTGTCCGGCCGGGTGGTGAACACCTCGATGGCAGTATCATCGCTGTCACCCCGCACGACGGGGAACCGGACCCTGGCCCCGTGGGAGCGGCCGATCCAGTTGCGCTGCATGGTCTTGATGGAGTCCGGCCAGGCCAGCCGGTCCAGGTCGTCGATCAGCCGGTCGGAGTACGCGGTGATCCGCATCTTCCACTGGCGCAGGCTGCGGCGGAACACGGGGAAGTTGCCGCGGTCGCTGCGGCCGTCCGCGGTCACCTCCTCGTTGGCCAGCACGGTGCCCAGCCCCGGGCACCAGTTCACCGGCGCCTCGGACAGGTAGGCCAGCCGGTGGTCGTTGACGATCGCCCGCCGCTCACCGGCGCTCAGCTCGTCCCACGGCCGCCCGTCGGGGGTCGGGCGGGTGCCGTCGGCGTACTCGGCCTCCAGCTGGGCGATCGGGCGGGCCCGGTTCGCGTCGGCGTCGAACCAGGAGTCGAAGATCTGCAGGAAGATCCACTGCGTCCACCGGTAGTACTCGACGTCAGCGGTCACCACCCTGCGCCGCTCGTCGTGGCCCAGCCCCAGCCGACGGATCTGCCCCAGGTAGCGCTCGATGTTGTTCGCGGTGGTCTTGGCCGGGTGCTGTCCGGTCTGCACCGCGTACTGCTCGGCCGGCAGCCCGAACGCGTCGAAACCCATGGTGTGCAGGACGTTGGCGCCGCGCATCCGCTGGTAGCGCGCGTACACGTCGGTGCCGATGAAGCCCAGCGGGTGCCCGACGTGCAGCCCCTCTCCCGACGGGTACGGGAACATGTCCATCACGTACAGCTTGTCCGCGGGCACGCTCGGGTCACCCCACGGACCGGCCGGGTTCGGCGCGTGGAACGTGCCGTGCTCGGCCCAGTGCTGCTGCCAGCGGCGCTCGATCGCCCCGGCCAGCGTCGCGGTGTAGCGGTAGGCAGGGGTGTCTTGCGCCGCCACTGCGGCCGGCGCGGCTTCGGTGGTCATCGGTCCTCCAGTCGGTTCTGCTCCGGAAAATGCGAAACCCCCCAGGTCCGGTCCGGACATGAGGGGTTGCCGCGCTGAAGGCCGGGACTCCGGCTCAGCGCGGCTCGGTAAGGAGCAGGCACTGCGAGCTCATGGGGGCAGTGTATCGCGGGTGCCCAAGGCCGTTACTCGCAGGCAGGTCGACCCGCGGGCTAGCATGACGATCCGTGCAGGTCGTGGTGGGTGTGTTGGTGGCGGTGGCCGGGGTCGCGGTGGGGCTGACCGGCTGGTCGGGGCTGCGCGGGACGCTGCCGCGCAACCGTTTCGTCGGAGTCCGCACCCCCATGACCATGGCCGACGACGAGGCGTTCCGCGTCGGCAACCGGGTGGCCGGGCCGCCGCTGATCGCGGCCGGCGTGGTGGCCCTGCTCGGTGCGCCGGCCGCGATCGCCGCCCCGTCGACACCGGCGTTCGTCGTCGTGCTGGCCGTCGTGGGGTTCGGCGTCGTCGGGCTGTCGGTGGCCGGTGGGCTGCTCGGCTCGCGGGCCGCCGTCGCGGTGACCGCGGCCACCGTTCCGGCCGGTCGTCCGCCGGCGTGCGCCGGGTGTGCGTGCGGCGGACCCGGCACCAGTGCGTGCGCAGTCAAGTAACAGATCGTAATCATCACGGCAAGGGACTACCGGTCACGGTCTTCCCGTCCGACTCCCCCTTCACCATTACGCTGAGTAAGGCCATACTGGTCGCGCTGGTCCATTTGGGTCCAGCCCGCGGGGGAGAGGCCACGATGCGTGATCATCTGACCGAGAAGCCTGGTCTGATGGACATCTCCGAAGTTGTCAATCGAGTGATCGCCGCGATCATGCTGGCTACTCTCAGCGGCCTGGCCGGCGCCGTTCTCGCAGCTCAGTCCAACACCACGGTCGCCAGCGCCCCCGTCTACCCCGAGCCCGACCAGGTCGGCGCGCTCGACATCGAACAGCAGGGCCCCACCATCACCGGCGGCACCAGCGACAGCAGTGGTCGGCACCGGCAGGGCTTCCTGGTGGTCGAGCTGGCCGACCAGCCCACCGGGCTCGCCCGCGGCGGCAGCCAGCTCAGGTGGGTCAACATCACCAATCCCCACGACGTCGACATCGTGGTGACCCGGCTGACCGCGGACGTCGGCCTGCCGATCGTGCCCGACCACGATCACGATGGCACGTGCCTGCCGAGCGACTTCTCCGTCGAACCGCTCCCCGGGCCGGTGACGGTGCTGGCGAACGACTCGATCGAGCTCGCCCTCATCGGCCGGCTCGACGCGGCGGCCCCGATGGCCTGCGCGAACGCCCACTTCCCGCTCACGTACTCCGGCGTCGCCACCACGCCGTGAACGTCAGTTGCGCTCGACGTCCACCGGATGGGTCGCCAACAGCGCGAGCGGCATCCCCTGGCGGCGCAGCACCCGCCCCCACAGGTCCACCCCCGGTGGCGTCATCACGTCGTCCGGCAGGGCCGGCATGACCATCCAGTCGCCACGCCCGATCTCGCCGGCCAGCTGGCCGGAGTCCCACCCCGAATAGCCCGCGAACACCCGGAGCCCGCGCAGCATGGGCACCAGATCGTCCGGGTCACTGTCCAGATCGACCAGCGCCACCGGGCCGCGGACCCCCACCACCCCCGTGATGGACGCCGGCTGCTTCCCCGGCCGCAGCGCCGCCAGGCACAACGCCGTCTTCTGCTCGACCGGCCCGCCGACGAACACCGCCTGCGGGCGTGAGGTGTGCCGGCCCCAGCTCGGCAGCACGTCGACCACAGCCACCTCGCTCGGCCGGTTCAGCACGACGCCGAGCGTCCCGGACTCCCGGTGGTCGATGACGAACACGACCGTGCGGCGGAAGTTCGGGTCAACCAGCCCCGGCGCCGCCACCAGCAACGCACCAGGCTCGACACCCGCGTCCGGCGCCGCGTCTGCTTCCACCCGGCGATGATCCCACCCCATCACCGCAGCACCGCACGCACATGGCGTGAACCCACGTCGTTAGCCTTGTCCGGTGTCCCGACCGCCCGTCCCGGTGCCGGACGAGCGGCTGGGCGTGCGCCGACTCCTCGCCATTCGCGAGTACCGGCGGCTGCTCGGATCGCGGTTCGCCGCCCAGTGGGGCGACGGGGTCTTCTCCGCGGGCCTCGGCACCGCCGTCCTGTTCAACCCCGAACGCGACGGCGACCCGGTGGCGGTCGCGCTCGGGTTGACCGTCCTGGTGCTGCCCTACTCCCTGCTCGGGCCGTTCGCCGGCGCGCTGCTCGACCGGTGGGACCGCCGCCAGGTGCTGGTGTTCGCCAACCTGCTGCGCGGCACCTTCGTCGCGGCGACCGCCGTCATGGTCGCCACCGGCGTGGACAGCGTGCTCCTCTACGTCGGCGCGCTACTCGTCACCGGCGTCAGCCGCTTCGTCAACGCCGGGCTGTCCGCGTCGCTGCCGCACCTGGTACGCACCGAGCACCTCGTCGAGGCCAACTCCCTCGCCACCACCATCGGGGCCGGGGTCGCAGTGTTCGGCAGCGGCTGCGCCATCGGCCTGCGCACCGTGTTCGGCGAGGGCAACATCGGCTCGGGGTGGACCACCGGCGTCGCCCTGCTCGGATCGCTCGTCGCGGCGCTGGTGGCGGCCGGTTTCGCCCGCGGACGCCTCGGGCCCGACGAGGTCGACGAACCCGCCCAACCGATGGTCGCGGTGGCCCGAGGGCTGGTCGACGGCGGCCGGGCCGCCTGGCGGGTCCCCAGCGTGGCCGCCGGCTTCCTCGCCCTCACCGCGCACCGGGTGGCGTTCGCCATCTCCACCCTGCTGGCGCTGCTGCTGTACCGCGGCGCCTTCACCGACCAGGGCGTGCTCCGCGCCGGCGTCGCCGGGCTCGGCCAGGCGCTCGCCGCCGGCGCCGTCGGAGTCGTCCTCGCCGCCGTGATCACCCCACGGCTCGTCACCCGCTTCGGCCGCCCCGCCACCGTGCGGCTCGCGCTCCTCGTCGCCTGCGTCGGACAGCTCGCCCTCGGCGTGCCCATGCGGCTCGCCACCGTCCTGGCCGCCGCCTTCGTGCTGTCGTTGGCCGGACAGATCGTCAAGCTCTGCCTCGACGCCGAGGTGCAGCGCGAGATCGGCGATGAGACCCGCGGCCGGGTGTTCGCCCTGTACGACACCGTGTTCAACCTCAGCTACGTGGTGGCCACGATCGGCGCCGCGGCCTTCGTCCCATCGGACGGACGGTCCGTGCTCCTCATGGTCGCCGCCGCGTCGGCGTACCTGCTGGGCCTGGTCGGCTTCCACGTCCTCCGCACCCGCGCCGCCCCCACCCACGCCATCCCCACCTGACCCGCGCACCCCGCCGCCCCCGGTTGGCGACCCGAGGTGGCCCCGACGTGGCCTCAGCGCCATGTCCCGCTCACTCCCGCGCTCACTCCCGCGCTCACTCCCGCGCTCACTCCCGCGCATGAACGCGACACCAGTCTGGTTTTCGGCCCGCACAACCAGACTGGTGTCGCGTTCATGAGGTCCGTGCACGGTGCCCGCCCACGTCGGGCCCTTGTCCATGAACTCGACAGCAGGGTTGCTCGAGCATGATCGAAGTACCATGGTGTCGAGTTCATGGAGGGTCGAGACCCGGGCGAAGCAGGTCGCGGCCGCCGCGGTGCGGGGCTACCGGGCTGAGCTGGTGGCGACGGGGTGGCGGCCGCGGCGGTCGGCGCCGGCGCGTACCCGCGAGCTGGCGCAGCTGGTGGACGTGTGCGATCCGCGGGCCGGGCGCCGGGTGGCGCGGGCCGGTGAGTACCGACGCCGGTGGGGCCAGGCGCCGGTGGGGTGCAGGCGCTGGCCGGGGCCAGGCGCAGGTGGGGTGCAGGCCGGGGTGCAGGCGCTGCCGGGACCGGGCGCCGGTGGGTACGGGGCGTTGGCGGGTACGGGCGCGTAGGCGCGGGTGCGGTGTGTTGCCGCGGCCTCGGGTGGTGTCAGGGGTCGATGAAGTCGGGGTCGCCGACGCGGTGGGTGTGGTCGACGGTGCCGTCGGCGTCGGCGTCCACCAACATCGTGTCGAGCGTGCCGTCCTCGTCGGTGTCGAGGTAGGCGGTCTCCATCCGGCCGTCCTCGTCGGCGTCGATGACCAGCTGGTCGAGGATGCCGTCGTGGTCCGTGTCGGCGACGATCTCGTCCTGGTCGCCGTCGTTGTCGAAGTCCACCCACGCGGCGTCGTCGCGGCCGTCACGATCCAGATCCTCAGTGACCGCGTCGGTGTGCTCCCGGCCCTCGCGGTCGGTCCAGGCGACCCGGTCCACGGCCGGCTCCGACGGATCCGGATCCGACGACCCGCCCGATTCATCCGACCCCGACGGATCCGGATCTGCCGGGTCCGATGAACCCGGGTCCGACGAGCCGGAATCCGACGGGTCCGAGCCGGATGGGTCCGGGTCCGAGCCTGTGGAGCCCTGATCCGACGAGCCGGAGTCGGACGGGTCCGAGCCGGACGGATCCGACGAACTCGGGTCGGACGGGTCCGAGCCCGACGGGTCGGAGCCCGGGTCGGGCGGGGCGGGGTCGGATGGCTGCGGCGCCCGGTCGGCGGCGGGGACCGGGAGGGAGCCCTTGGCGTTCCAGGTGCCCAGGCCGGTCGGGTCGTGGTAGCCGTGGTCGGCCGTGCCGTCGTCATCGAGGTCGAGCAGGGCGGTGTCGGCGATGCCGTCGCCGTCGGAGTCCCACATGGCGTCGTCGATGCGGCCGTCGCCGTCGAAGTCGAGCCGGACCGAGTCCGCCACCCCATCGCCGTCGGCGTCGTGGTCGGCCGCGTCGTTCCAGGTGGTGGGGGTGCCCTTGCCGGTGCCGAAGGAGTACGAGATGCCCGCCGAGGCCGCGGCGGGGGTCGCGGACGACAGGTCACCGGTCACGGCCGGTTCGGACGCCCAACTCGCATCGTCAGCGCGCACCGCCTCGCGCCCCCTTCCGGCCGGACACCCGTCACGGCCTGCCGTAGGACGGAACACCGTGACCGACAGTTCCAGACGTCACGCCGTCGCGCATCCGTTTCGACGTCCGGAACCGCCGACCGGGCCGGAACCCGTACGGCCTCGTGAGTAGAAACTGGTGCTCCAGCACCTGTTTCTGCTCACAGGCGAGCTACAGGCCCTGGGAGCGGGCCCAGGCGCGGAGTTCGGCCTCGGCCTCCTCATGGCTCAGCGGGCCGCGGTCGAGGCGGAGCTCCTTGAGGTGGCGCCAGGCCTGGCCGACGAGCGGGCCGGGCGAGAGCCCCAACAGTTCCATGATGGCGTTGCCGTCGAGGTCGGGCCGCACCTTCGCCAGGTCCTCATCGGCCTGGATGCGGGTGATCCGCTCCTCCAGCGAGTCGTAGGTGCGTTGCAGCGCCTCGGCCTTGCGGCGGTTGCGGGTGGTGCAGTCGGCACGCACCAGCTTGTGCAGCCGTGACAGCAGCGGACCGCCGTCGGTGACGTAGCGCCGCACGGCCGAGTCGGTCCACTCGCCGCGACCGTAGCCGTGGAAGCGCAGGTGCAGGTAGACGAGGCGCGCCACCTCCTCGGTGACGTCCTTGGAGTAGCGCAGCTCACGCAGCCGCCGTCGCACCATTTTCGCCCCGACCACCTCGTGGTGGTGGAAGCTCACGCCGCCGCCGTCCTCGAACCGCCGGGTGGCGGGCTTGCCGATGTCGTGCAGGAGCGCCGCGAGGCGCAGCACGAGGTCGGGCGAACCGTCCTCCAGCTCGATCGCCTGGTCGAGCACCACGAGCGAGTGCTGGTAGACGTCCTTGTGCTGGTGGTGCTCGTCGATCTCCAGGCGCATCGCCGGCACCTCCGGCAGCACGTGGTCGGCGAGGCCGGTGTCGACGAGCAGCTCGAGGCCGCGCCGCGGGTACGCGCCGAGCAGCAGCTTGGACACCTCGGCCTGCACGCGCTCGGCGGTGATGCGGCCGATCTCGGCGGCCATGTCCGTCATGGCCGACACCACGCGCGGCACCGGGGTGAACCCGAGCTGGGACACGAACCGCGCCGCCCGCAGCATCCGTAGCGGGTCGTCGGCGAACGACTCCTGCGGCGTCGCCGGTGTGTCCAGCTCGCCCCTGGCCACCGCGGCGAGGCCGCCGTGCGGGTCGACGAACTCGCGGTCCGGCAGCGACACCGCCATCGCGTTGGCCGAGAAGTCGCGGCGGACGAGGTCACCCTCGATGGAGTCGCCGAACTCGACGGACGGGTTGCGGCCGACGCGGTCGTACGCGTCGGCGCGGAACGTGGTGATCTCCAGGGTGACGCCGTTGCGCCGGGCGCCGACGGTGCCGAACGCGATCCCGGTGTCCCACACGGCGTCGGCCCAACCGGCCAGGACGCCGAGGATCTGCGCGGGGCGGGCGTCGGTGGTGAAGTCGAGGTCGGTGACCTCGCGGCCGAGGAGCGCGTCGCGGACCGGGCCGCCGACCAGGTAGAGCCGGTGCCCGGCCGCGGCGAACCGGGCCGCGAGGTCGTCTGCCTCCGGCGCGATCCGGATCAGCTCCGCTGCGTCCACAATGGCATTGTGAATGGCATCGTGGGTCTTCTGGTCGGTGGGCACGACGGGCGAGGATAGTTGGGCCATGGGCGGCCTGGACGAGTACCGGCGCAAACGCGATCCCGAGCGCACCCCCGAGCCGGTTCCCGCGCCGGACGCGACGCCGCGGGGCGACGACGACACGTTCGTCATCCAGGAGCATCACGCGACCGCGCTGCACTGGGACGTGCGGCTGGAACGCGACGGCGTGCTGGTGTCGTGGGCGGTGCCGCGGGGCCTGCCGACGGAGCCGGGATCGATCCGGCTCGCCGTCCACACCGAGGACCACCCCATCGAGTACGCCACGTTCGAGGGCGACATCCCCAAGGGCGAATACGGCGGCGGCCGCATGTTCATCTGGGACCGCGGCCGTTACGAGACCGAGAAGTGGACCGACCGCGAGGTCGCCGTCGTCCTGCACGGGGAACGGGTTCAGGGCAAGTACGTCTTCTTCAAGGGCGGTGGCAAGGGCGGTGGCAAGGGCGGCGCCAGAGGTGGCAGAGAAGGCGAGCGCGACTGGATGGTCCGCCGCAGCGACCCGCCGCAGGACCCGGACTGGGAGCCGCTGCCCGAGGTGATCGCGCCCATGCTCGCCACCCCCGGCGCGCTGCCGTCGCCGGCCGACGACGCGAACTGGGCGTACGAGTTCAAGTGGGACGGCGTCCGCGCGCTGGCCAGGGTGGAGGGCGGGCGGGTGCAGCTCACCGCCCGCAACGGCGGCGACATCACCGCCGGCTACCCCGACCTGCGCCAACTCGGCGCCGACCTGGGCAGCACGCAGGTGATCCTCGACGGCGAGATCGTCGCGCTGCGCGACGGCCGGCCGTCGTTCGCCGCGCTGCAGAACCGGATGCACGTCAGCAACCCCACCCAGGCCAGGCGGCTGGCCGAGCGGTACCCGGTCACCTACCTGATCTTCGACGTCCTGCACATCGACGGCCGGTCGTGTCTGCAGCTGCCGTACGCCCAGCGGCGGGAGCTGCTGGAGGCCCTCGGCCTCGACGGCCCACGGTGGCAGACCTCGCCGAGCTTCCCCGGCGACGGCGCCGTCATCCTGGATGCGGCCACCCAGCAACAGCTGGAGGGCGTCATGGCGAAGCGGCTGACGTCGCGCTACCAGCCGGGGCGGCGCAGCGCCGACTGGCTCAAGATCACCGCACTGCGCACAGCCGAGGTGGTGATCGGCGGCTGGCGGCCGGGCAACGGCAAACGCGCGGGCATGATCGGCTCGCTCATGCTGGGCCTGCCGGCCGACGGCGGGCTGCGCTACGTCGGCCAGGTCGGCACCGGGTTCACCGAGGACGTCCTGCAGTCCCTCACCACCCGGCTGCGCGGCATGGAGCGGTCGCGGTCCCCGTTCGTCAACGAGATACCGCGCGACCGGGCCGTGGGGGCGCGCTGGGTCGAGCCGGACCTCGTCGGCGAGGTGGTCTTCCGTGAGTGGACGCCGGACGGACGGCTGCGCATCGCGTCCTGGCGCGGCCTGCGCCCGGACAAGAGCCCGGACACCCTGACCGCGCCGTAGCGGCGCGGTCAGTCGTCGATCGCCTGGTACACCGAGGTCCAGAAGTCCAGGTACAGCGCGGGAAACTCCGGCGTGGCGAGGCGTTGCGTCATGAGGATCGCCACCACGTCCTCCGCCGGGTCCGAGCTCCACGAGGTGCCGAGCCCGCCGTCCCACCCGAACCGGCCCGGCACCGACGCCACGTCGTCGCGCGCGGTGACGACGGAGACGCCGAAGCCCCAGCCGCGGTTCGGCCCGAGGAACCCGCCGGCCGACTCGGCCTGCCGTGGGGTGAGCTGGTCCGTGGTCATGGCCTCGACGGACGGCCTGGACAGGACGCGGCCGTCCGCGTGGCTCCCCTTGTCCAGCAGCATCCGGCCGAACGCCAGGTAGTCGTCGACGGTGGAGACGAGGCCGTCGGCCGCGTTGCGGAACGCCGGCGGCCGCCCCCACTGACTGTGCTCGACGCCGTCGTACAGCTCCAACGCCCCGGTGTCGGGGTCGTCCTGGTAGCAGGTCGCGAGCCGGTCGAGGTCCGCGGTGGGCACGCTGAACCCGGTGTCCACCATGCCGAGCGGGTCGAAGATCCGTTCGCGGAGGAACAGGTCGAGCGGCTGACCGGCCGCGCGCTCCAGCAGGACGCCCAGGACCGTGAACCCGGTCTCGTACATCCAGACCTCGCCCGGCTGGTGCACGAGCGGGAGCGTGGCGAACCTCCGCAGCCACTCGTCCGGCTCGGGCATCGCCTGCGGCGCGGGCGCCCCGAGGCCCAGCTGCTGCTCGTCGACGGCCCGCTGGATCGGGTAGCTGCCGGGTGGCGCGAGCACGAAGCCGGAGCCCAGGCGCAGGGTCAACAGGTCGCGGGCGGTGATGGGGCGCTCGGCCGGCACCGTGTCGTCGAGCGGCCCGTCGACGTGACGCAGCACCCTGCGGTCTGCCAGCTCCGGCAGGAACCGGTCGACCGGCTCGTCCAGCCGCAGCCGGCACTCCTCGACGAGGATCATCGCCGCGACCGCGGCGACCGGCTTGGTCATCGACGAGATGCGGAAGATCGTGTCCCTGCGCATCGGGGCGCCGCCGACGGCGGTCGCGCCGATGGCGTCGACGTGGGTCTCGCCACGCCGGCTGACGAGGGTCACCAGACCGGGCACCTCGCCGCGCCCGACGTGTCCTGCCATGACCTCGTGCAGGCGGCCGAGCCGGGCCTCGGACCACGCTGCCACGCTCATCACCCCCACAGCCTGGCATCAGGCAGCTCAGCGACCCCAGGCGCACCGTCATGACCTGACCGAGCGACGCACAGTGGGAGATCCCGGGCACGGCGAGTCACCAGAGCGCACGCCGCGCCGGGTGCCGTACGGCGTGTCGCCACTACCATCGCGGTCATGTCGTCGTCGTCCGGTCGCACCGGCAATGCTCAGCCGGGACGCCGCCGACGCCGCCGCAGGTCGTCCGGCCGCGGGCAGGCCGGCGGCCCCCAGGGCGCCTCACCTGCCGGTTCCGACGCCGGCGACGCGGCGGGGTCGCCGACGGGCGCCGCGACCGGCGCGGTGGCGACCTCCCCCGCCGGCCCGTCGGGTGCCCCGGGGTGCGGGTCGACGGCCGCCAAGGACCCCGGTTCGGCCGCCACTCCCCGTTCGGACGAACGGCCGGGCGCGGGGTCGGACGCAGGCCCGGACGCCAGCTCGGACGCGACAGTCGCCCCCGGCGCGGCCGTCACCCCCGCCGAGCCCGGTCGACCACGCCGCCGGCGCCGGGGTGCGCGGCGCGGCCGCCGCGGCCGCGGGGGCCGGACCGACGACTCCCCGACCACCGGTTCGTCGACCGAGGACGGCGTCCTCCAGGGCCAGGCACCCCGTGGCGGCCGGAGCGGCACGATCAAGGACGGCGCGAACAAGGACAGCGCCGTCAAGGCCGGCGCGGTCCAGGCCGGCGCCGTCAAGGCCGGCGCGGTCAGGGGCCGTACCTCCAAGGACGGCGCCATCAGCGACGGCGTCGGCAGGGACAGCGCCATCAGGAACGACCTGGGCAAGGACGGCGCGGTCAAGGAGGACGTCGCGCAGGACGGGACCGGCCCGGTGGCCAAGCCGACGCGCCCCCGGTCCGGCCGGGCCAGGGCGGCGGCGGCCAACTCACGGGGACGACGCAGCGGACGGCGGCTGCGCACCGTCGACGAGACCTCGGCCGGCGGGCTCGTCGTCGACACCGAGAGCTCCAGCGCCGCGCTCATCGGTCGGCTGGACCGCCGCGGCCGGCTGCTGTGGTCGCTGCCCAAGGGTCACCTGGAGGCCGGGGAGACGGCCGAGGAGGCGGCGATCCGCGAGGTCGCGGAGGAGACCGGCATCAACGGCCGGGTACTCGCCCCGCTCGGCACCATCGACTACTGGTTCGTCGCGGAGGACCGCAGGGTGCACAAGACCGTGCACCACTTCCTCATGGAGGCCATCGGCGGGGAGCTGTGCGACGAGGACATCGAGGTCACCGAGGTGGCGTGGGTGCCGCTGACCGAGCTCGACGGACGACTCGCCTACGCCGACGAACGCAAGCTCGTCCGCCTGGCCGCCGGCCTACTGTCGGAGTCCGCATGAGAGTCGACAGAGCAGGTAGGGCGGCCATCGTCGTCGGCATCGCGGCCATGGTCGGCGTCGGGCTGGTCCCGGCCGCCACCGGGCAGGCCGAGCTGCGGGTACGGATCGAGCTGACCGAGATGAGCCCACGCGTGGTGACCGCGGACGGGCCGGGGGTGCTCACCGTCGTCGGGCGGGTGACCAACGACGGCGACCGCACCATCGATGAGCTCGACGTCAGGGTGCAGCGCGGCGAACCGGTCCGCTCCGAGGCCGACCTGCAGGCGGCGCTGTCCGGCGACGCGTCGACCGACACGGCGCGGCCGCGCTTCACCGACCTGCCGACGGCCCTCGGCCCCGGGGCCACCGCCCCGTTCCGGGTCGACGTGCCGCTGCGCGGCGGCGGCCCGCTCGACTCGCTGCAGATCACCGAGCTCGGCGTGTACCCGCTGCTGGTGAACCTGAACGGGCGCCCGGACTTCGGCGGCCGGGCCAGGCTGGCCGCCGTGCGGATGCTGCTGCCGACGTTCGGCCTGCCGCCGCAGGACACCCTGCCGGCCGTGCCGGCCGCGCCGCCCGCGCTGTCCACCCCGCTGACCATGTTGTGGCCGCTGGCCGACGAGCCGCACCGGGTGCCGACCAACAACCGCGAGCCGGTGACGCTCGTCGACGACACCCTCGCCGAGTCGCTGCGGCCGGAAGGGCGGCTCGGCGGGCTGGTGCGGTCCGCGCTCGACTACGCACCGGCCGGCACCCCGCTGGGCCGGGCCCTGTGCTTCGCCGTCGACCCCGACCTCGTCGACACCGTGCGGCTGATGGCCGGTGGGTACGTGCTGCCGGACGGCTCGGCCGGCTCCGGGCGCGAGGTGGCCGCCGAGTGGCTGGCCAACGTGCGGGAGCTGGTCGCGGACCGATGTGTGCTCGCGCTGCCGATGGCCGACGTCGACCTCGTCGCGCTGTCCAGGGCCGGCCTCACCGACCTGCAGGGCCGCGCCCGCACCGACGGCGCCCAGATCCTGCGCGACGTCCTGTCGATCAACCCGATCACCGAGCTGGCCTGGCCGGCCGGTGAGGTCATCGACGAGCGCACCCTCACCGACCTCGCGAGCCTCGGGGTGAACGGGGTGCTCGTCGAGGCCGGCGGGCTGAACGACGGCGCGCGCTACGCAGGCGAGGCCGTCGTCGGGCTCACCACCGGTTCGCCGGCCACCGCGTCGGCGCGCGGCGTGCTGGTGGACACCGTCGTCGGGCAGGCGCTCACCGGACCACAGTCCGACCGACCGGAGCCGACCGGCCAGGTGGCGATCGTCGCCAGCACGTCGCCGTCCGGCACCGACGCCCCGCTGGCCGGGCAGGACGGGCTGGCCGCGCTCACCTTCCAGGCCATGACCCGCGGACCGGCCGGGGTGCTGCTGGCGCCGCCGCGGCGGTGGGCGGCCGATCCGGCCGAGTCGGGTGCGCTGCTGCGCACGGCGAGCCGGCTGGTGGCCGACGGGTGGGCCGAGCCACGCGACCTCGGCGCGCTGGCCGGTGGCGCCCCACCGAGCCTCACCGCCACCCTCGACTATCCGCTGCAGGCCAACTCGGCGGAGCTGCCGCGCTCGGTGATCACCAGGGTGGCCGAGACCAGAGACCGCGTCCGCGACATCGAGGCGGCCACCCGGCGCGACCCGCGGTTCCCCGACTACGACCCGGCGAGCCTGCTGGACCCGATGAAGTTCGGGCTCCTGCGCGCCACGTCGACGGCGTGGCGGGGCAACCCGACCGCGGCCAACCGGACCGCCCAGCTGACCGACAACCAGCTGACCCTGCTGCGCGAGAAGGTGCAGCTCGTGCCCCCGCCGGGGCCGTACCTGCTGGCCGCGTCGAACTCCCCGCTGCTGCTCAACCTGAACAACCCGCTGCCGGTGCAGATCGACGTCCAGGTGACGCTGTCGCCGGTGGCGGGCCTGCGGACCGGGCCGATCGACGTGATCAGCCTGCCGGCGAACAGCCGCCGGCAGGTGCGGGTGCCCGCCGAGGTGGTGCGGGCCGGGCAGTTCAGCGTCGAGGCGCAGCTCGCCACGCCGGGCGGCACCCCGCTCGGGCCGCGCGGCGCGGCGAGCCGGATCCAGCTGCGGTCCACGGCGTACGGCACGGTGGCCCTGTTGATCACGGTCGGCGGCGGCGGGGCACTGGTGCTGCTGTCCGCGTTCCGCATCACCCGTAGGGTGCGTGCCGCACGAAGAGCGGAGAGCACTGGGCTCAGCTAGCGGGAGGCTGAACGTGACGGGCAGGACCGCGTCGTTGGCAAGGGCCAGCGGCTCGATGGCGGTGGCCACGCTGGTGAGCCGGGTGACCGGGCTGGCATCGAAGCTGTTGCTGGCAGCGGTGATCGGCCTCAGCGTCGTCAACGACTCGTACACGATCGCCAACACGCTGCCGAACATCGTGTTCGAGCTGTTGCTGGGCGGCGTCCTCACGAGCATCGTCGTCCCGGTGCTGGTGCGGGCCCAGCGCGACGACGCGGACGGCGGCGAGGCGTACACCCAGCGGCTGCTGACCGTGGCCGCGGTGGTGCTGGGGCTGGCGACCGTCGTCGCCGTGCTGGCCGCGCCGCTGCTCACCAGGCTGTACCTGGACGACTCCGGCGGCGGGGCCAACCTCGACCTGGCGACCGCTTTCGGCTACCTGCTGCTGCCGGAGATCCTCTTCTACGGCCTGGGCGCGCTGTTCGCGGCGATCCTCAACACACGCGGGGTGTTCGGCCCGCCGGCGTGGGCGCCGGTGCTGAACAACCTCGTCGTGATGGTGACCCTCGGGGTGTACTGGCTGATGCCGGGCGAGCTGAGCCTCAACCCGGTGCGGATGGGCGACGCGAAGCTGCTCGTGCTCGGCATCGGCACCACCCTCGGCATCGTGGTGCAGGCGGCCGTGCTGGTGCCGGCGCTGCGCCGCAGCGGGTTCGTGTTCCGCTGGCGGTTCGGCTGGGACCCACGGCTGTCCGCGTTCGGCGGGCTCGCGCTGTGGGTCGTCGGGTACGTGGTGGTCAGCCAGGTCGGGTACGTCGTCACCACCAGGGTCGCGTCCGACGCGGGCGCCGGCAGCATCGCCGCGTACAGCTACGCCTGGCTGCTGCTCCAGGTGCCGTACGGCGTGCTGGGGGTGTCGCTGCTGACCGCGATCATGCCGAGGATGAGCCGCGCGGCCGCTGCCGGCGACATCGCCGGGGTGGTCTCGGACCTGTCGCTCGGGTCGCGGCTGTCGGCGCTCATGCTGGTGCCGATCAGCGCGGTGCTCACCGTGCTCGGCGGCGCGGCCGGGGTGGCGCTGTTCTCGCTCGGCGAGGCCGACGTGTCGGACGCCTCGCGGCTCGGCCGGACGCTGGCCGTGTCGGCGTTCGGGCTGCTGCCGTTCGCGGTGGTGATGCTGCAGCTCAGGGTGTTCTACGCGATGCACGACGCGCGGACCCCGACGCTGATCAACGTGGCCATGGTGGCGGTGAAGGTGCCGCTGCTGTTGGCCTGCCCGCTGGTGCTGTCGCCGGAGCGGGTCGTGCTCGGGCTGGCGTTCGTCAACGGGGTGAGCTTCGTGGTCGGCGCGATCGTCGGCGAGGTGTGGCTCCGTACCCGCCTCGGCCGGCTGGACACCGCGCGGGTGCTCCTGACCGTCGGGAAGACCGTGGTGGCCGGGGTCGCCGCGGCCGGGGCGGCGCTGGCCGTCGATCTCGTCCTGCCGGATGGCATGGGCGACACGACCCGGGCGTGGCTCGTGCTGGTCGTCGGCGCCGTACTCGGTCTGGTGGTCGCCTTCGGCGTCCTCGCGCTCATGCGGGTGCAGGAGATGCGCTCGGTGACTGCTCGTTTCGGCCGTCGGGGAGCGCGCTGACCCGGCTCGCGTCATAGTAGTCGGGTGGGGTTCTTCCACCCCCGCGAGCCGGTCCCGACCAGTAAACTCGGCGGCCGGACAACCACACTGGACGGGGGTGGGGCGGGTCGTGACGAGGCAGCCGGACAGCGCAGCGCCGGACATGCCGCGAGATGCCACGCCCGAGCTGGTCACCCCCGAACTGGTGACCCCCGGCATCACCATCGGTGACGGCCGGTATCGGCTGCTGGAGCGCGTCGGCGGGGACGAGCGGGTCGGCGCCGTGTTCTGGCGGGCCAGGGACGCCATCCTCGACCGCGATGTCGCCCTCACCACGCTCACCGGTCCCGACGGGCCGAACTCGATCAGGGCGGCGCTCGCCGCCGGCCGTCTGGAGCACCAGGGCATCGCCAGGGTCCTCGACGTGCTGAGCGACGCTCGTCAGCTCGGCCTCGGCCTCACCGGGCTCATCGTCACCGAGTGGGTGCAGGGCGCCGACCTGGCCACCCTCGCCACCGAGGCGACCAGGACCGGCCGCACCCTGCCAACGACCGTCATCGCCAGGGCGCTCGCGCCGCTGGCCGGCGCGGTCGACGTCGCGCACCGCACGGGCTTCGCACTCGGGTGCGACCACCCGCAGCGCATCCGGGTCGGCACCGACGGGCTGGCCAGGCTGGCCTTCCCGGTCGCGTCGGCGTCCGGCCTGCCGACCGACGACGTCCGCGGCATCGGCGCCGCTCTCTACCTCATGATCACCGGCCGGTGGCCGCTGCCGGACCCGCCGGCCGGGCTGCTCGGCGCGCCGTCGAGCGCCACCGGGATCGCGCTGCCGCCACAGTCGTTGCGGCCCGGGGCTTCCCCGACGCTGGCGACGCTCGCCGAGCGCTGCCTGGCCGGAGCCGCGTCCAACGGCGTCCACTCCGGGGCGGCGATCCATCAGCTGCTCGACCAGGTGACCAACGCCGAAGCCGACACCATGCTGATGACGCCGATGCCGAACCTGAGCCCGCAGCGAGGATGGACCGAGGAGGACGACGGCGACAACGACGGGGACGACTCCGAGCGCGGCCGTCGGCGCAAGCTGGCGATCGGCATGGGCGTGCTCGGGCTGGCCGTGCTGCTCCTGTTCGTCCTGGTGGCCCAGCAGGTCATGGGCGTCCTCTCGGACGACACCGGCAGCGGTGCCCCCGCCGTCGTCATCCCCGAGCCGAGCGACCCGAACGCGCCGACGAGCGCCGGCCAGCCGGAGCAGCCGGCACCGGCCGGGCCCATCCAGGCGGCCACCGTGCAGGTGTTCAACGTGGAGGGCGACCCGGACAACCCGAACCGGGTCAACCGCGCCATCGACGGCAACCCCGAGTCGACGTGGAAGACCTTCGACTACGCCCAGCCGTTCCCGGCGCTCAAGGACGGCGTCGGGCTGCTGGTGGCGTTCGCCGAGCCGGTCGCCCTGGCCGCCGTGCAGGTGGACTCGCCCAGCGCCGGGTCGACGGTGGAGATCAGGACAGCCCCGGCCGGCGACGCGGGGCTCGCGGGCAGCACGGTGCTCGGCGCCGCGACGCTGGCGGCCGGCCGCACCGAGATCCAGCTCAACGAGGCCGCGGCGAGCCAGCGAATCCTGATCTGGATCACCGGCCTGTCCACGGTGAGCGGCAAGAACTCCACCGAGCTGGCCGAGCTCGTCTTCCTCAGGGCCGGCTGACTCTGCTGACCGACGAGCCGGCCGGGGGTCTCGGCGCGCCCTGACCATGGGCTGGCCGGTGGCGACATCGGCCTACGGTTAGGCTGCTCTGCGTGACCGCCGCCGCAGCCACGGACGCCGAGCTCATCGTGGCTCATGCCGCCGGCGACCAGCACGCGTTCGGTGAGATCGTCCGGCGACACCGCGACCGCATGTGGGCGGTGGCCCTGCGCACCCTGCGCGACCCCGACGAGGCGGCCGACGCCCTCCAGGACGCCTTCATCTCCGCGTTCCGCGCCGCCGGCTCGTTCCGCGCCGAGTCACAGGTGACCACCTGGCTGCACCGCATCGTCGTCAACGCGTGTCTGGACCGGGTGCGACGCCGCAACGCGCGCCCCACGTCGCCG
>Ga0190272_10000467_pt1 | contig 21483 bp, 15 predicted proteins | sample Popmic504T_FD_133746 | JGI IMG/M metagenome (GOLD analysis project Ga0190272, IMG submission 133746) | Populus adjacent soil microbial communities from riparian zone of Shoshone River, Wyoming, USA - 504 T | ecosystem: Environmental > Terrestrial > Soil > Riparian zone | place: USA: Wyoming... | reverse complement strand
ATTGCCGACGAAGTTCAGCCCGGTGGCTTCATCCTGGTGGTTGTAAACCATGTTCGGCGGATTAAAGTGGTATTGCTTGGTGGCCGGCGTAATGAAGTAGCTCATCCCGGTGGGAACGCTATCAAAACGATAATACCCAAAGGCATTTGTAATCGCCGTCCGCCTGACCGTGCCGTCGGCACTTACCAGGGTAATAGTTACACGGCCGATACCGTTGCCGGCTGAATTCGTTACCCGTCCACCGATATCGGCAGGAGCGGCGCTTGCTACCTGGACATTCAGATTCGTCCGCGAAGTCACCTGCCCGTCGGGGTTAGTTATATTGATAGTATGCAGACCGATCGCGGCGCCGACCGTGTTTAGGTTAAGCGTGACCGAGGTAGGGCTGTTGTATGTCGTGCTGTTAACGGTTATCGGCGGGCCGGTAATCGTTGCAGAGATGTGCGTAAACGGGGTGTGCGGGGCCGCAGGGTCGGCACCCGGATCATAAAATCCGCTTCCCGCCGGCAGGGCGGCTCCGTTTATCGTCACGTTTACCGACGGAAGACCGGCGTTGACGTTATACACGCCCCCAGGTCCCGCACCGTCCGCGATATTGGGCGGCGGCGGGGCAATCAGCTTAGCAACACGGACACCGTATGTGTTTGTGCCGTTCGTGTATTGCTGGACGGTCCAGATGGTCATGTCGTCCTTCGGGTCGACCGTCGTCGACGAGTAATCTCCCCAACGGCGGCTGGGACCTCCCGGATCGCCCGGAGGATTGTAAGCTGATGCGCTGGCCGTATATCCCGGCAGGGCTGCTCCTCCCGGACCATCACGTAAAGTACCGAGAGTATCGCCGGATAATCTACCCGTTGTAAACGCGTTAACGCGCTCGCCAGTGCCGGCAATACTGCAGCCGAGCGCCGCGTGCCCCTGGCCCGAAACGGCGATGGAAGGAATCCAGTAATTTCTCTGGTTCGAGTCATTAGTCGCATTGTTATCGAAAAGCGTGCCGGACTGGAGAACGGCAGGTGTCGTGCCCAGATTCTGGAGTTCGTACCAGCGCGCGGCGTTTCTATTATTGGTCGCACCCGCGACACCGGTATTATTGACGCCGATATTGTGCGCGGTCCATAACCGGCCGTTGCGGATGGCGGCGGCATAGAGCCGGTCATCGAGGGCGTCGAGACGTCCCCCGGTTCCGCCGGTATTACCCAGATGCGGGACTAGTACCGGGAAACGAGTCGTCAATGGGGTCGCGACCGATATATTCGCCGAAATGGTCGGCGCCGGCCCGAGGCTGCCCGGATTGGTTACCCGCCTGAGCATTAAAGTGTTAAAGGTCGCGTTGTCGGGCCCGATAAAATACCCAGTAGCCGTGGGGCCGGTGTTGGTTGGATCCGGATTATCGGCCCCGCGCGGCGCGAAGGGCCCGGCACCCGTTGGTGTCGCTACCAAGCCTGAGAAAGCCCAAACGGTCAGCGGACTGGCCGTCAATGCCGGGGCTTTGGGTATCACAAAGCCTTTCGTGCTGTTGAAGGCACCGGCGATGCTGAACATGTCCGCGCCGATATACATGGCGCTGGCATCGATGCCAAATGACTGATAGTCGGTAAAAAGCGTCGCATCACCCGTGAACTGGTAGAAGGTCCAAACCGTTGCTCCCGATATGGAACCGTTGCTCGCGGCATCCGATACGGCTATCAGGACCCTGTTCGGCCTGGTCGGGTTGCCGGTCGCCGCGCTAACGGGAGCATCGATTATGTTTAGAAACCACCGGTTCGAAAGCCGGTCGAAACGCACGTTAGGATCGGTCGTAAAGACAACTTCGCCGACGAGCGGCGGCGTCATCACAGACGCGAAAAATACGTCGGAATCGGCGTTGACGAAACCATCGGCAACTCCGGTCGTTTTATTAAACGTACGCAGTCGCCCGTTCAGAAAAACGAAAACCTGTGTGGGGCCAACCGCTGCCATTGTGTCCGGCGGAAAGGCCCCTGTCTCGGTCGGGCCGGTCGCGCCGTCGAACTGGGTCCCGACGGTCTGCGGGGCAAAAAACTGTTCATCAGGTACGGAAACCTTTTCGCCCGTGGGATAAGGATACTGCGATTCGGGCCGAGCGCCGGGGCCCTCGGGCAGAAGCCTGCGGTCCGGCATCGTTTTCTTTTTACGCTTAATGCCGCTTTCCCGGAGCATTTCACGGACCGTCTTATACACACCGCGCGACTCCTGATCGGCCATGATATCCGCATTGAGCTTTTCTACCGGAGCGTCGGAGACGATCTTGTCAGCCGGAATCGCGTCCGCGTCGATTACCCCTTTATCGCCGAGTTTGCCTCGTGCGATCTGTTTTACGGCGCCTTTCCGGTCAGTCCGTGCTTTTCCGGAAATTTTTGGGCCGCTGTTTCTCTGCGCAAATACAGGCAGGGCTGAAGACCCCACCAGGATCGCAATCAAACTTATAGTTAGAAATCGGGCGACAATTGAACGACGAAATAATTCTTGTACGGAAGTCATTGCTTTGCTCCTTAAAAGTAGTGAAAATAGTCCCTGCTAAACTATTATTACTAAACTCACTTGCCTCTACGTGCCGGTCCGGCAAATAGACCATAAGTATGTCCTTAATTCCAGGACTTTAAAAGCTCAAATATCGAAGTAAGTTATTAAATTTTAATACCAAAACGGGCGGTCCTAAGTATTGAACCGGGACGGGATATGAAATTCCGCCGCGGGAATTCATAGGTGTATTATTAGACTACACGAATGCTAAGTGTGTGTCAACACATACAGATAGCACCCTGTATGAGTTTGGAGAGTTTGTCGAGTTCATTGAGTTCGATGAGTTCGATGAGTTCACTGAGTTCGTTGAGTTCGTTGAGTTCGTTGAGTTCGTTGAGTTCGTTGGGTTCATTGAGTTCGTTGGGTTCATTGAGTTCATTGAGAAATAATCCCAAATCCGAAATCGAGGTAAACCCGGTCGCTACTGCTCCCGGTTCTGACCTGGAACGTCAAAAACCCCCGCTACTCTGCGGGGGTACTGACATCTTCTATTCAATTACTGGTGGGACTTCTATTCAACTACCGCCGAGATGTCCGGTGACGCGCCTTCCGGTTTCCAGACCTGCGGGGTTTCAAGCACGTCGTCTTTCTTCTCGGGTTCGAGGGCGTATTTCAGCACCTCGTCGATCATGTCGACCATATGGATCGTCAGGTCTTCGCGCACTTCCTCGGGGATGTCCGCCAGGTCCTTTTCATTTTCCTTGGATAAAATGATCGTTTTCAGGCCGAAGCGGTGTGCCGCGAGCAGCTTTTCCTTGACGCCTCCGATCGGCAAAACCTTGCCCCGGAGCGTTATTTCCCCGGTCATCGCCACATCGTGACGCGCGGCTATGCCTTTTAGCGCGGAAACCATCGCGGTCGCCATCGTAATGCCGGCGCTCGGGCCGTCCTTGGGAATCGCGCCCTCGGGCACGTGGATATGAAGATCCTTATCGCGGAAATCGTCCGGGTTGATACCTAAGGCCTCGGCCCTGGTACGCACACAGGTCAGGGCGGCGCGCGCCGATTCCTGCATTACCTCGCCGAGCTTACCGGTAAGCGTGACTTCCCCTTTACCCTTCACGAGCGTTGTTTCAACCTGCAGCACGTCGCCGCCGACCTCGGTCCAGGCAAGGCCGTTGACCAGGCCGATCTCGCTTTTGCGGGCGATGTCCTGTTTGCGGAAACGAATGGTGCCGAGCAGCTCGCGGACCTTTTCGGCGTCGATGACGGCACGAAAATCGTCCTTGGCGTCGGATACGACAAATTTGCGGGCGATCTTTCGCAGGCACGAGCCGATCTCGCGCTCCAGATTGCGGACACCCGCTTCGCGCGTGTAGTGACGGATGATCTCCAGGATGCCGTCGTCGGTAAACACTACTTTTTCGAAATCGATACCGTTATTTTCAGCCGATTTGGTGATCAGGTGACGGACGGCGATCTCGGATTTTTCGCGCTCGGTATAACCCGAAAGATGAAGGATCTCGAGACGGTCGAGCAGCGCCGGCGGAATCGTGTGCAGCACGTTGGCCGTTGCGATAAAGAAGACGTTCGAAAGGTCGTAATCGACATCGAGGTAATGATCGCGGAACGTATTGTTCTGCTCGGGGTCGAGTACCTCGAGAAGAGCCGCGCTCGGGTCGCCGCGAAAATCGCGGCCCAGTTTATCGACCTCGTCGAGGAGAATTACAGGGTTTACGGTGCCCGCGCGCTTCATCAGCTGGACGATCTGACCGGGCAGGGCCCCGATATACGTCCGGCGGTGTCCGCGTATCTCAGCCTCGTCATGCACGCCGCCGAGGGCGAGCCGGACGAACTTGCGGCCGGTAGCGCGGGCGATCGACTTTCCAAGCGAGGTTTTACCCACGCCGGGAGCGCCGACAAAGCACAGGATCGTGCCTTTCGGGTTTTTAACGAGCTGGCGGACCGCGAGAAATTCCAGGATGCGTTCCTTTATTTTCTCGAGCCCGTGATGGTCCTCGTTGAGCGTTTTTTCGGCCTCACCTAGGTCATGGATCTCCTCGGAGCGCGCCTTCCACGGCACGCTGATAAGCCAGTCGAGATAAGTGCGAGAGACGGTGCTTTCGGCGGACATGGGCGGCATAGCCTCGAGCCGGGAAAATTCCTGCATCGCCCGCTCTTTGGCCTCTTCACTCATTCCGGCCTCTTCGATCTTTTTCTTTAATTCTTCGAGCTCGGCCTTTTCGTCCTTGCGCCCAAGCTCTTTATGGATGGCCTTGATCTGTTCGTTCAGATAATACTCACGCTGGTGCTTGTCCATCTGCTTTTTGGTGCGCGAATGGATGGAGCGGTCTAGCTGGCGTTTTTCGATCTCGGTCTCGAGAATTTCGCACAGCCGCTGAAGACGTTCCTGTACCGAAAACGTTTCTAAAAGCTCCTGTTTTTCCTCAACCCCGATCCTCAGGTGCGACGACATGGCGTCGGCTATCTGGGCTGCGGATATGCCGCGCAAGCTCGCGTGCAAGGCGTCGGTATAGGCATCGGGCGAGACCCGCAGGAATTGTTCGACGAGGGTATGGATCTTTTGCAGCAGCCCGTCGGTCCGGTAACCCGATTCATCTACCGACTGGATTTTACGGACATGGGCAAAGAACATCCCGTCCTCGTTCTGCTCGATGCGCACGGATTGACCGCGCTCGCGCCCCTCGACGACGACCTTTATCTGGCCGTTTTCCTGGCGCTGGGCCTGCAGTATCCGGCCGAGGGTCCCGACAGTGTAGATCTGGTCGGGAAGCGGCTCATCGATGGTGGCATCGTGCTGGGTGGCGAGAAATATATCGCGCTCGCCGGTCATCGCTTGCTCCAACGCCCGAACGGAGCTGGGACGGCCGATCTTGAAGGCTACTTTCGTGTAAGGAAAGATGACAACGTCACGGATGGGAACCATCGGGTAGCGCTTTATGTCCGAAGGCATTTCGTCTGTAAATTCTTGCATAACTTCCGGTACCGGCTCTTTTTAAGTTTTGATGTTCTATAAAGAAATAAGGGTTAAATTTATTTACTCAAAAATCGCCGTTAAAGGCAATCTAAAATAGTGCGAAATATGAATTTTCAACTCACCGAGGTGGCAATTAAATAAACGACCATTAGACCTGTAATTTTAATTTTAAATAAACACGGGGCGCATTACCAGTTTTTTTAAACAAAAAGGCGAGAAATATGATTTCCCGCCTAGTATTTAAATAAATGTATTAGTTAAAAATCCCCTCCAAAGAGGTCGTCTAAAATTAGTGCCTGCGGTGTGCGACCCCTTCAGGGTCGGGAGGTTTCTGCCGAGTTTACCCAGGGTGGCGCTCGCTAACGCTCGCTGACCCTGGGCTTTAATATGCGTCCCCGTTGGGGACAGGAAAAGAACCCTTCAGCCGAAAACTGCCCCTCTTTGTGAAACTGCCCCTCTTTGTAAGGAAGGGATCTTCTATGCGGCCTCTTCGATGCGTGTGACCAGCTCGAAAACCGGTGTTTTTCGCTCGACCATCTCCTTGGTGATGAGCAGGTCTTTCACCTTCTTATCGGATGGAAGGAAGTACATCGATTCGAGGAGGATCTCTTCCAGTATCATCATAAGCCCGCGGGCTCCGACCTTGCGTTTAGCAGCCTCGTGAGCGATGGCGCGCAGGGCCTCATCGGTAAATTTCAAGCCGATGTTATCGAACTCGAACTTACGCTGGTACTGCTTGACCAGGGCGTTTTTGGGCTCGGTCAGGATCGTCACCAACGCGTCTTCATCGAGTTCCTGCAAGGTCCCGATCACCGGGAGACGCCCGACGAATTCGGGTATCAGGCCGTAATGCATCAGATCTTCCGGTTCGAGCTGGTTGATGGCCTCGTTGTGACGCTGGGAACTCGATTTTATGTCCGCCTGGAAGCCGAGAGATTTGTTGCGGAAACGCTTTTCGACGACCTTTTCCAACCCGATGAAGGCGCCGCCGCAAATAAACAGGATGTTCGTAGTGTCGATCTGGATAAAATCCTGCTGCGGGTGCTTGCGGCCGCCGCCGGTCGGGATATTGGCGATCGTGCCCTCGAGTATCTTTAGAAGCGCCTGCTGGACGCCCTCGCCCGACACATCGCGGGTGATCGAAGGGTTATCGTCCTTGCGGCAGATCTTGTCGATCTCGTCGATGTAGATAATTCCCTGCTGCGCCCGCTCGACGTCGTTGTTCGACGACTGCAGGAGCCGCAAAAGGATATTCTCAACGTCTTCGCCGACATAACCCGCCTCGGTGAGGCTGGTGGCGTCGACTATACAGAAAGGAACGCTCAGGACCCGCGCAAGCGTTTGCGCGAGAAGCGTTTTACCGGTCCCCGTGGGGCCGATCAGCAATATGTTGGATTTTTGCAGCTCGACTTCGGAACGCCTTTTTGCGAGCTCCAGGCGCTTGTAATGCTGGTAAACGGCCACCGAAAGCCGTTTCTTGGATTCGTCCTGCCCGACGACATATTCATCAAGAAAAGATTTTATCTCCTGCGGTTTGGGAAGCGCGCTGCGAACGGTAGTAGTCTCGGTCTGCTCGTCGTCATTGATGATCTCGTTGCAGATGTCGATGCACTCGTTGCAGACATACACTCCCGGGCCGGCGATCAGCTTTCTGACATCATTCTGCGATTTTCCACAAAATGAACATGATAAAAGTTCTTCGGTTCGTCGGAATTGCGGCATATATTTCTAGTTCGTTGAGTTTATTGAGTTCGTTGAGTTCATTGAGTCAGTATCGTTTTCTCACGAGTCTATGAACTCACAGCTCACAACTATTTCTCGCGGTGTTCGATCACCTCGTCGATGAGTCCGTATTCCTTTGCCTGGATGGGCGAGAGGATACGGTCGCGCTCCACGTCTTTTTCCACCTGGTCGAAATCCTGTCCACTATGCTGGGCCAGAATCCGGGACGTCATCTCGCGCATACGCAAAATTTCTTCGGCCATGATTCGAACGTCGGTCGCCTGGCCCGACGCACCGCCCGAAGGCTGATGGATCAGGATACGCGAATGCGGCAGCGCAAAGCGCTTGCCGTGGGCCCCCGCAGCCAGAAGCAGGGCTCCCATCGAGGCGCATTGCCCGACACAAATGGTCGTCACATCGTTTTTGATGAACTGCATCGTGTCATAGATGGCCATGCCGGCGGTAATCGATCCGCCGGGGCTGTTTATATACAGGTTAATATCGCGTTCGGGGTCCTCGGCCTCCAGAAAAAGGAGCTGGGCAACGATCAGGTTGGCGATCATATCGTCGATCGGCGTACCGATGAAGATGATACTGTCCTTCAAAAGTCTTGAATAAATGTCGAAAGCCCTTTCACCCCGGGACGTTTGCTCGACAACCATTGGAACTAAAGCCATAATTTTTCTCTCTTAATTAGTAATTACTAAATTAACGGGAATGTTTAAGAGTTAGGTTAATAAAGTGTAGTTAAGTCGTTGAAATAATGGCTATTGCCACCAGCGAGAATAGATTTTACACTTTATCTTCCAAAAAGCAAGCTCAAAAATTCCCCTCCTATTCTTTTTCCGCGGCCGCTTTTTTCTTCGTTTCTTTTGCGACAGCCGGTTTTTTCGCGGCCTTCGCTTTCTTTTTCTCCGGTTTAGCCTCTTCGGCTTCGGCACTATCACCGGCGGCGGCGGCAGCGGCCAGTTTTTCATCCACCCATTCACCGTCTACGACCTTTGCCTTGCCTATCATCGCCTCGATCGCATGCTGGGTACGCAGGTTATTGCGGATGTTTTCTTCACCCCCCTGCTTTTGCAGCGAAGCGCGGATCTCATCGACCGAGGTCCTGTAATAATCGGCCATTTTGCCGAGCTCGGCGGTAACCTCGTCGTCGGTGACTTCGACCTTTTCCATCTCCGCCACCTTCTCAAGCAGCATCGCTCCGCGGACGTCCCGCTCGGCCTGCGTCTGCATCTGGCTATAGGCCATCTGGACGAAGTCGGACTCGACGGTGTTCAGATCGACCCCCCGCTGCTGGAGGTCCTGGGCGAAATTATTTAAAAGATTGCGGGCCTGCGATTCGATCAGCGCTCCCGGAACATCGAACGCGTGATTTTCGATGAGCTTGGCGATCGCGTTGTTTCGGACCCTCGCATCGGCATCGGCCTGGGCATATTTCTCGAGATCGTCGCGCAATTTTTTACGCAAATCTCCAATCGAGTCATAGCCCTCGTCCAGGCTTTGGGCCCATTCGTCGTTCAGCTCCGGCACTTCCATTAGGCCTACCGACTTGATCTTCGCCTTGTAATCGACGGTCTTGCCCGCGAGCTCGGCCGAAGAAATGCTCTCGGGGTACGACACCCTGAATTCTTTTTCCTCGTCTTCCTCGACGCCTACGAGATTTTCAGTAAACGCTTTTTCGATGACCTCGTCACCGATAAGTATTTCAAGGTCAGTCGCAGTGATCGGCTCGGCGCCGGGTGCGTCGACAAAGGAGCCTTCCAGATCGACTATAACCGTATCTCCCATTTGAGATTTACGGCCTTCGACCGGCAAAAGCGCGGCCTGTTTCTGCACGCGATTTGCTAAAAGGTCTTCGATCTCGGAATCGGAAACTGGTTTAACGCGCCGGGTGACCTCCATTCCGTCATATTGAGGTGTGGGGATCTCGGGCATCACCTCAAAATGAACATGGAGCGAAACGCTCTGCGAACCATTGACCTTCACATTTTCGGCGTCTTCGAGATGCAGATGGGGTTCGGTCAGGGGATGAAGGCCGTGTTCCTGGATCGCGTCGGAAACGGCTTTTGAAACCACGTCCTGCAGGACCTCGTTTTTGATCTCTTCCTTGAATCGGAGGCGCACCACATCGAGCGGCGCAAATCCCTTACGAAAACCGGGCACGCTCGCACCCTTGGCATACTTCTGGCTCACCTTTTTGTAAGGCTCTTTGAAGGCCTCGCCGTCGATCTCTATTTTGATCTCCTTCTCTGTCGGAGAAACGTTTTTTATCTCACTTTTCATTTATAAATTCGCACATTGTGCGCGGTAAATACAGTCTGCAAAATCGGTCTAAATATCTCAATAATTACGGTTGAACTATAAACATTAAGCTAGAAAAAGAATAACGAAGTTCGCGTTAAAAGTCGAACGAGAGGCAGTGGGCTGCAAGGGTCAAAAAATGGTGCTGAGGGCGAGACTCGAACTCGCACGCCTTTCGGCACTAGATCCTAAGTCTAGCGCGGCTGCCAATTACGCCACCTCAGCATTTCGTGCGGCAAAACTGCAAAAATGAATTTATCGAATTCAAGGTTAAAAGTCTAGTTAGCCAGAAATAGGAGGCCTTGAACAAAATCAAACAGAAACGCCATTTGATATTCACGATTTTAAGAACTGGAACCACGAATCAACACGAAACATCACGAAAAATGCTGCATTGATTCGTGCTGATTCGTTTTATTTCGTGGTTCTCTTTCTCCGGTGCCATATTAAGTCGTTTAACGAATCTTTTGTAAGGTAAACCATCATTTCGGCAGATATTTCCGCTTGTATTCCTCGAGCGCACGGTCGGAATCTTTTATTTCGGCGATGCCGATGGGCAGCTTTTCTTCGAGTTGCTTTGGGGTTTCGTCCTTCTTAAAGAGCAGCCTGTAACCGCCGTAGCCGACGGCGGCGATAACGCCGATCACCACGGCATACCAGAGGAGCGCCGAGACTATTCCGATGGCCCAAAATCCGAACCAGACGAGGAGAAGCAAGGCGAATGCGACGAGCAGGAATTTGATAAATTTCATATGTTTGCCTCTGCGCTTGAGGGTATTTTAACTCATTTCACAAAACCGGGCCAAAATTCGTATAATCCAAGCTGACCTATACCAGCGAGGAAAAATAATCTTGTCTTTTCAAAAAGCGGAGCTCGGAAAAATTGCCGATGAGCTGAACGCCGAATTTGCCGGTGACGGCAGCGTCGAGGTCTCGGATGTGACCCACGATTCCCGCCAGGCGCGGGGCGGCATGCTCTTCGTGGCCATCAAAGGGCTGACCATGGACGGCCACCGCTTTGTCGACGACGTTATCAGGCGCGGGGCGGTCGGGATCATCTCGGAATTCGACCCGCCGGAGGGTTTTAAGAGTGCCTGGCTCAAGGTACCGGACGCCCGCGCGGCGCTGGCCAAAGCGGCAGCCGTGATCAACGGCAACCCGTCGCACGATCTGGACCTGGTCGGCATCACGGGCACAAATGGCAAAACAACGACCACCTATCTTTGCTTCGCGCTGGCCGAGGCGGCGGAAGAAAAAGCCGCGATGCTGACCACGGTGGAGTATCGTATCGGCGAGAGGTCGCAGCCGGCTGTTAGGACGACCCCCGAGGCATCGGACACGAACCGGTTTTTGAGGGAGGCGCTGGATGCCGGTTGCAAGATGGCCGTGATGGAGACGTCGTCACAGGCCATAGATCTGCACCGATGCGATTGGCTTAGATTTCGGGTCGCAATATTTACCAACTTGACGCAGGACCATCTCGATTATCACGACACGATGGAAAATTATTTCGACGCTAAAATAAGGCTTTTCGACGGGCGGTTGGGCGAGCGGCCGGGTTCAAGCGTAATTAATATAGATGACGAGTGGGGCGCCAAGCTGGCGGCCGAGCTCCGTGAAGAAGGGCAGAGAGTTGTAACCTTCTCCCAGAAAGGCGCCGCCGACCTGACCGCGGACAAAACGGAGGTATCGCTGATCAGGGGCACCTCTTTTGTGCTGACGACGCCGGAAGGGACCCGAAACATCACATCCCCGCTGGTGGGTAAACCTCATGTCTACAACATGCTGGCGGCGACCGCCGCGGCGCTCGAACTGGGTTACAGCCTGGATGTAATTCAGAAAGGCCTGGAGAAATGCGTAGGCGCGCCGGGCCGGTTCGAGCGGGTACAGCACGATGGCGATTTCGCGGTGGTCGTGGACTACGCCCATTCCGACGACGCGCTTTACAACACGCTGAAGACCGCCAGGGACCTGACACCGGGAAGGATAATTACCGTTTTCGGCTGCGGCGGCGACCGCGATAAGACCAAACGGAAACCGATGGGCAGAGTTGCGGGGGAAAACAGCGATCTCGTGATAATTACGTCAGACAATCCGCGGACGGAAGACCCATTGAGGATAATCGAGAAGATCGAGGAAGGCCTGAAAGAGACCGATTGTCAGTATTTTGTGGTTTCGGACCGCCGCGACGCGATCTATAGGGCGATCGCGAAGGCAAAACCCGGCGACGTCGTTCTGATCGCCGGAAAAGGACATGAGAACTACCAGATCGTGGGGAATGACAAGTTTCATTTCGACGACCGCGAAGAGGCGCTGGATGCGCTGCGGAAGTTGAGTGAGGATGCGTGATCCGCTTTCGGAAGAAGTTTAACGCAGAGAACGCGGAGTGCGCAGAGAGAAAATGATCACTTTTTCTTTTCTCTGCGTGCCCTGCGCCCTCTGCGTTTAAAAATCCTCGGGATATTGGCGGCGGTTATTTCTTCAGGGATTCGATGAATTTTTCGAGAAAGTCTTTTTGGGCAGGCGAAAGCTCGATAAAGCGAACCGCGAAGCCGATCTCGAAGACGTGATTTATCACCTGGCCCCAGAATTGGACCTTCATACCCTCGGTCAAAGGCAGAAATATCTTCACATTTTCAGTGTCCTCGACCTCGCCGGAGGAAAGCACGAAACAGCCCTCCCGGCTTATATCGCTGAGCGTACCGCTCTTGCGGCCGACCATGCCTTCCCATTCAACGTCGATATTTACGCTGTACCGTTCGTTTTGACGCCGCTCTTTTCCGGCTCTTCTGTCCAAAATTGACATCTACGATCTTATTCCTCTGTAACTGCTTCTTTTTCCCTCTTTCTCGCTAAATAATAATAAACAGGCAATCCGGCCAAAATCAGGAAAATTCCGATAAAGGATTGTTTAGGCTCGTTGGAAATTGTACTGACCAAAAGCCAAACCGCCACCAATAAGAAGACAATCGGGACAACCGGATAGCCGAAGGCCCTGTAAGGCCTGATAGCATCCGGATATTTCCTTCTGAAAACAAAGATGGACGCCGTTACGAGCGCGTAAAATATCCAGGAGCCGAAAACGACGTAGTTTGTCAGCGTGTCAAATGACCCGCTCATCGCCAGGATGCAGGCCAGGATACCCTGAAATATCAGCGACCGAACGGGCACGTTGGTGACCGAAAGGCGCGCCATTCCCCGGTGAAACAGCCCGTCCTGTGCCATAGCGTAGGGTATCCGCGAGCCGGATAGTATCGATGTATGCAATGTGCCGAGCGACGAGATCATCAGCCCGACCGCAAACAACGCCACGGCAATGCCGGTCGCAAAACTGGTGATATCTCCCCCGAAAAACCGCGAGACCACTGTGGCGCCGACGGAGGATGTTGTAGGTACTGACGCTACTGTTGTGGGATCCAGAAGATAGAAGTATCCGATATGCACAAAAACATAAAGGAAGATCACAAGAATGGTGCTGCCGATTATGGCCAGCGGAATATTCTTGCTGGGGTCCTTCACTTCCCCGGCCACAAAGGTCAGGTTGTTCCACCCGTCATAGCCCCATAGGGCGCCCAGCATTGCAGCCGCGAACCCGGCTGCAAAGGAATATCCTGCCGCGCCGTACCTCACGGCTTCTTTTTCAGCCCCGCAGGTGTCGCCGGTGCCGACCATCGAAAAATGTCCAAAATCGCCGCCGGTGACAAAAAGAAAAGCTCCGACGCCGACAAAGACAATCAAGGCTATCTTCACGAACGTCAGCGCGGTGGCGATCTTGCCGCTCAATGAAACGGTGGCGCAGTTGATGGTGGTAAATATAATTATCACCATTATGGCGACGATCTGGAGGGTGGTTATCTCAAAATCGGTCCCGAAGATATTCGTTTGAAACAGGGTCTGCGCCAGTTTTTTATTGAGGAAATCGTTCATCCCGATAGCAAACGCCACCGCGGCAGCGGCCTGCGAGCCGGGTTTTGCGATAAAGATCTGCATCCAGCCGAACAGGAAACTCGAGGCCTTGCCGAAGGCATCGCGTAGAAAGACATATTCGCCGCCGGCCTCCGGCTTCATTGATGTGAGCTCGGCGTAGGTCAAAGCGCCGGCGAGCGACAGGAAGCCCGCCGCTATCCAGGCGATCAGGACCCAGGTCGGGCTGCCGAGGTTGCAGGTCATCACGCGCGCCTTTAGAAAGACGCCCGTACCGATGACGTTACCGATGATGATCGAGACCGCGGCCAAGAGGCCGAGAGCGCGCACCAGCTGATGCTTGTTTTCAATGTTTGGAATCATATTTTCGGCCGGGAGAACTTCAAAAACTAATCGAAAAGGTAGGCAACATATTACGCGAAAACGCGGCTCAAGTGAAATCCGTGGGGGCGGAGAAGTCAAACAGGATCGACAGGAGCAGCGGGATAAGACAATTTACAGGGTGGAAGGGATAATCGATTCGGATTTGGGATTTCGGATTGAAATAGAACCAAACCGTCAGCTGAAGCGGCTGCCTATTGGTTTCATGATAAAATCGGCCGTGTGCGGGAAATCGATATATCATCCGACCGATTGATCGAAAGTTTGCTTGGTTTATCGGGCAGCGGACGGCTATGTATTCTCGACAGCTGCGGGATCGGCCACCTTGGATCGCACCTGCTTATCGCGGGGATCGACCCGGTCAAAACTCTGAAAATATCGAATGAAGACGCGGACGCGACGCTGAAAGCGTTCGAGGAGAATCTCGCCCATGGCCACGCCGGCGTTTTTACTATTTCCTACGATCTGGGCTTGAAGCTGGAGAAAATCACTCCCCGCGCAAAGGAATTTGCCGCTTTTCCCGAACCGGATATTTACCTGGCGCTGTTCGATACCCTGCTGGTGCACGATTACAACGACGGCAAAACATACATTGCAGGCAGCGACGGCCGATCCGATGAAATAAAAGCCGTTCTTTTCGGTGGGACGGCGGAGAATTCAGATACCGGACCGGGACGAAGCGGCCCGGCAAGGCCGAATTTCACAAAAAGCGAATATCTCGATGCCATCGGGCTGATAAAGGAATACATCCGCCGGGGGGATACCTACCAGACCAATCTAACCCAGCAGATGCGTGTAGCCGTGGCCCCTGATCTTACCCCCGGGCATATCTTCAGGCGGCTGAGAAAAGAGCATCCTGCGCCTTTTGCGGCTTTTATCGAACGGGACGATTCGACGGTGATCTCGGCCTCGCCCGAACGGTTTTTCAAAGTCAGCGGTTCGCTGACAAATTCGCGGACAATTTCGACGTCCCCGATAAAGGGCACCCGGCCGCGTGGGGAGACCCGCGAAGAAGACGATAGGCTGCGGGAGGAACTTCTAAATAGCGCCAAGGACCGCGCCGAGAACATAATGATCGTCGACCTGCTGAGAAACGATATCGGGCGCGTCTGTGATTTCGGAAGCGTCCGTATTGAAAAGATCTGCGATCTGGAAGAGCATCCGACACTTTTTCACCTCGTATCGACTGTTTCGGGAGTGCTGCGGGAAGACGTGTCCGTTTCCGAGATGATCAGGGCGATTTTCCCGTGCGGATCGATAACCGGGGCGCCCAAGATCCGGACCATGCAGATTATCGACGAGATCGAAACGGCTGACCGAGGGTTATCCATGGGCGCTATCGGCGTTTATATTCCGTCATCCTGGGGGCCGGAGTTTGAAATGCTTGACACAAGCGTGGCGATCCGCACAATGGTTGTCAGCGATGGGGAGGCGATATTTAATGTCGGCGGGGGGATAGTGATCGACAGCGATCCGGAAAAGGAATACGAGGAGTCGCTTTTGAAGGCGCGGGCGTTGTTGGAAGCGTTAGGGGCAGACGGAGGCGCAGCCTCCTGTCAATAAATTAGCGGTTGACGAAAGGCACGCCCATCTTTGCCGAATACGAATTGACCGATCTGAACGAGATCGGCAGCAACGAATAAATCCAAAATAAAAATCCGGCGCGTTTTGATTTCATACACGAATTGAGGAAATATTACCGATTTAGGCAGGAAATTGTTACCCAAAAGATAAAAAGTTATTTGAAAAATAGAGCTATTTAGGACATTTAAGCTCCAGCTTTCTCTTGAGTTTACGTCCGGCGGAACCATTTCGCGGCATATGAATTGCACCTTTGATCTTTAGAAATGAGGAAAGGAGCGGACAAATATATGAAATTCTTCAAATTATCTTTAATAACTCTTACGATCGCCGCCTTTTTGACGGCTTGTAGTTCGAACCGCCCGGAAACCGTATCTACCGATCAGAATCTGGCGGCCGAAGCCGCGAACACGTGGGCGCGGGAAAATCTCGACCTGCAGGCGGTCGGCCCTTTGCTTGAAAAAGCGGACAATGCGGAAGAGTTTGAATATTTACTCAACTCGGAAGAGGGCGTGAACAATCTTGACCTGAACGGCGACGGCTACGTGGATTACATCAGCGTCCGCGAGTTTGACGACCGCTACGACGACCAACGCGGTTTTTCGCTATTTTCGATGTTTGGTCCCGACCTGATCCAGGAAATCGCACAAATCATCTTTTATCGAGAGCGGCCGGATTATCCGGGCTCGAGAATTTTATTGGTTGGAAACGATCAGATCTACGGCGATGATTATTACTACGAGACAGATTGGCTCGACAGAAGCGTGCCGATCGCGACCTGGATATTTACCGACCGCGACGACTTTTACCGCTCACCTTACTATCACGATTATTATCCCGACTACTACGAAGTTCATGAAGTGGTCGAAACACCGGTTTATGTAACCAGAATTCAGCAGTATTACTACGAACCGGTATTTGTGAGAACGACGCAGCCAGTTTACATAACTAATATCAAGATCAAATCGCCGAATAAAGGCAAGGCGTGGAATAGGATCTATGCCCGGCTAGCCAAGCCGAACAGGGAGCAGGCGGAATTCAGAAAAAATAATCCGAACAAACCCGTCTTTGTTCCGGTGAAAAAAGGCGATAAGAAACAGCTTGAGCGAACCGAGATGCGAGAGGGCCATCCGAAACGGGTTGATCGGATCGAGATGCCAAAAGGTAACCCGAACCGAATTGAGAAACCGGAAAAGCTCAGGATCGACAGACCCGGTCGGCAGGAGAGACAAAAACCGACTCGGATCGAAAAACCCGGCAAAAGCATGAGCGAACGACCGGTAATGCGGGGAAATCCGAGTAGAATCGCGAGAGGCGCGATCAATCAGCCGGGCAAAGTTCAGCAGCAGCAGGTGAAACAGCAAAAACCCCAGGGCAATCCGAACGGCAAGAAAAATAATTCCGGCGGAAAAGGCGGAGGTAAAGGCGGCGGGAAAAAAGGCTAGATAACTCCTAAACTCACTTTTTGAATTCGATTGTCTTCACCGGGCAATCGAATTTTTTTAAAATATAAACGATAAAAAAATTTGGCACGCGGTTGAAATAGAGGGAACATTTTTATGTCCCCGGTGTCTAACTCTCCAAAACATTGAAAGGAGAGAATATGACAAAACCAAATATCAACGTGACGCCGCTTATCGACGTCCTGCTAGTTCTGCTTATTATCTTCATGGTCATTTCGCCGTTGAAGCCCAGCGCCTTTAAAGCAAAGATACCCGCGGAGCCGATACCCGATCGGCGTGTCGAACCGAACCCCCTCACCCTGGTGGTAGCCATTAACTCCGATTCGTCGCTTCGCCTTAATAATGAAAATGAAATGGGTACGATAGAAGAACCCGAAGCTGTAATCGCAAAACTTCGCGAGACCTTCTCCGAAAGATTGAAAAACCAGACCTACGCCGAGAACACCACATTAGATCATGACCTGACCGAGGACGAGAAGATCGAGAAAACGGTTTTTATTAAAGCGCCGCGCAGCCGGAACTACGGCGATGTGGCGAAGGTGATCGACGCCGTCAAACAGGCAGGCGCTCGGCCGATCAGCCTGCAGATAGACGATCTGCAATAAGGCGGTCGCCCGATTTTCCCGGCTTATTTCTAGATTTCCTTCTCGAATGGAGCTTTATTTATGATATAATTTTCTTTGCCAGAGATCGCGCGGATCTTTCTTTTTCCAACTTTTTCCGCTGTGTTCATCAACTAACGATTGATGGTAAATTACTACGATATTCTGAAAGTTTCCTCGAAGGCGTCCAATGCCGAGATCAAATCGGCATACCGAAGGCTTGCGCGTAAACTGCATCCCGATGTTAACGGCGGCTCGGAAGATACGGCCCGCGAATTTGCCAAGATCGCCCGCGCCTACGGGGTCCTGGGAAACCCGCACGAGCGCGCCAGCTACGATCAGAAAATGCTTCAGGCCGAATACAACGGCTCCTCAAACGGCAATTCAGTATTTTCATCCAGCAATGCCTACGCCAGCCGCATGCGGCAGATGGTCTATGAAAAACGCTACAACGAGATCATCGACCGGATGATCGCCGATGAGCGCGAAGAGGCGATGAACCTGCAAAAGGTTATCTTCCCGACGGTCGCGCTTTTTGTTTCGACCATATTTGTCGCGATATTCAAGCCGATGTTTTTTACGAACGCGGCGATCATCGGAAAGATCATCCTGATCTCGCTTTTTGTCGCGGGACTTATCCACCTGTTCAGCCGGCTGCGCTCGGGATTCGAGCGATACACGTATGACGAAGCCGTGATCCACGATTCGATCCTCGACGGCAATGAGCCAGAGAAAAAGGCGTTCTCGCGATTGACCGCGGCGGCATTTCTGATCCTGGGGCTGCTGGTCAGCCTGGGGATCGGGATGGTTGTCGGGGGTTACCTGGAGCTTTTCGTTTCGGCGTCGATGCCCTCGATGTATTCGTCGACGCTGCGGCCCGAGTTTATTTTTTACCCGCCGATAGTTGTGCTGCTGGTCGACCTGATGCACGCCTTTGTTTCCAAACTGGACATATAGTCCCGGACTTGACACTCACAACCCAAGCTTTTATAATCTGAAGTTTGTCTTATTTAAGGCTTTAAGCATTTTTTTATTAGAGGAATATTAATGGCAAATCATAAATCAGCCGAGAAAAGGGTCAGACAGAATATCAAGCGGAATGCGATCAACCGCAGCAACCGTACCGGTTTGCGTACGCAGATCAAAAAGCTTCGCACCGCGCTGGCCGGTCACGACCAGGCCCAGAGCACCGAGCTTTTAAACCCGACCATCTCTTCGATCGATAAAGCGGTCAACAAAGGTATTATCCATAAAAACACCGCCGCTCGTTATAAATCGCGGTTGACCAAGCACGTCGCGAAATTGAGCTAGGAAATAGTTTTTCTCCTTTGAATTAGAACGGAAGCCGCCTGTAGCGATCAGGCCGGCTTCCGATTTTTTTTGCGGGTCTAACGTCGTTCTCCTGTCGCTTTAGCTAAAGCCTTTTTTGGTAAGGACGCTAAAGCGCCCTATCTATCGACCTTTGCATCGATACCACGCCGTAAACGGCGTGGCTATGCTAAAACTTTGCACTATGATTCCGCTCCGGGCGGGACTCGCAAAAGGCGGCTGAACCCGCCTTTGTGCGAAGTGGGGAATCTGCTAAACTTCCCTTTTTAACTACGAGATGCCGGAACCCCCTAAAGCCAGACAATATCGCTACTACGACCTGATCATGGCGGCATTCGTCACGGTCCTGCTGTGCTCCAACCTGATCGGCGTTCACAAGGTATCATCGGTAAACCTTCCCTTCTACGGCGAATATATCTACGGCGCGGGCGTGCTGTTCTTTCCGATCAGCTACCTGTTCGGCGATATCCTGACCGAAGTTTACGGGTATGCTCGCTCGCGAAGAGTGATCTGGGCGGGTTTCATCGCCCTAGTTTTTGCTTCGTTGATGGCCTTTGTCGTGACGGCCCTGCCGGCGGCAAAAACGATGTCGGCCGAGCAGCAGCAGGCCATTAATCTTATATTCGGACAAGTACCGCGGATCGTCCTGGCATCGCTGCTGGCTTTCTGGATCGGAGAATTTGTAAATTCCTTCGTACTGGCCAAGATGAAGCTGTTTTCGGCGGGAAAATTTCTCTGGATGCGCACCATCGGCTCGACGGTCATGGGAGAAATAGCGGACACGATGATCTTCTACCCGATCGCGTTTTACGGCATCTGGTCGAATGAGCAGCTTATTAGCGTAATGATCGGCAACTACTTTATAAAGGTCTTGTGGGAGGTTGCGGCCACACCATTTACCTATTTCATCGTCGGTTTTCTAAAAAGGGCGGAGCATGAGGATTATTACGACCGCGACACCAACTTCAATCCCTTCACGTTAGAAACTTAAAAAAACGGCCTAATCTCTCGATCAGACCGTGTAAGCTAAGTCCCAACTTTGAATACAGGATTGGGGTGAGTAACAGAATTATTCTGCTACTGTATATTAGAATGCCCCCGCGGTAAAAGTCCTAAATTTTTCTAAAATTTACGTAAAGAAATCTAAAACCCGCCTGCTAGCGAATTTTGTCGATGATCTCCATAAATCTCGGATGGGTCCGGACGGGGTCGGCCCGGGGATCCACGATCAGCGCGACGTGCTCGAGGTCCTTTTGTTTTAATGAGTTTTCCAGGTAATCCAAACCCTTTTCAATTTCGCCGATAGCGATAAAAATATAGAAATTGTCGACGAGGAGTGAATCGGTTTCCGTCAGCGCTTGCTGAAGGGCCTTTTTCGCTTTGGCCTTGTCGCCGGCGATCGCATGGAGATATCCCAGGACCGCCAGTCGGCTGGGGCTCGGAGCGCTGTCGTATCCGCTCTGCATCAGTTTAAGGCCCTTTTTAGGATCGCCGAGTTTGGAAAAGCAGATCGCCATCGCCGGGTAGACGGGGATGCAGTTCGGGTAAAGCTCCAATGTTTTCTCGGCCTGCACGATCGATTCCTCGTATCGCTTTTGATAAAAAAGCAGCGACGCGTAGGTCTTATTCAGCGATAGCGAGAGCGGGTCGATCACGGCCAGGTGTTTTAACTGTTCCTCCGCTTCGGAAAACCTTCCCGAAAGCATAAGGAAAACGACGTACCAATAACGCGCGAGAGTATAATTCGGGTTGAGCTTGATGGCCGCCAGGAATTCTTTTTCCGCCTCCGGCCAGTTCCATTCGTAAACGTATTTGATCGTGCCCTGCGTGGCGCGTACCTCCGCGAGGTCGGGGGCCAGCTCCATGGCCTTATCAAGCGCCTCATTGGTCGCCCTCATGGTTTCTTTGGCGGGCGTAAAGGAATAGCTGGTCAACAGGAAGTAGGAGTTCGCCATACCGACATAGGACAGGGCGTAATTCGGGTCCAGTTCGAGCGCTTTCCGGAAGTAATCCAGGCCTTTTTCGAACCCTTCCTTGGTGTGAACGGACAGAAAATGGCAGCCCTTGAGATACGCGTCGTAAGCTTCCGCGCTTTCGGTTTGCTTGTAGACAAGCAGGTTTTTTTCGGTCTTATTGATGGTCGGGAGCAGTTTTTCCGCGATGGTCTGGGTGATTTCTTTCTGAATCTGGAAAATATCGGAATACGGCTTTTCGTAGCTGGTCCCCCAGATCTGGCTCTCATCGCTGACCCGGATCAGTTCCACGCTGATGGTTACCTGGTCCCGGAACTGCCTGACCCTACCGGTAAGCACCGATTCCACATTCAGGGTCTTTCCGATCTCTTCGATGTTGTAATCCTCGCCCTTGAACCGGATCACCGAGCGATAGGCCATAACCTTCAATTTCGACATCTTCGAAAGAAGATTAATAAGGCTCTCTGTCAAACCGTCGGCGAAATAGTCCAGTTCTTCGTTTTTATCGAGATTAGCGAGCGGAAGGACGGCCAGCGACGTGATCTCGTTTTTCGACCGTGCCGCATGGCCGAAACGCTCGGCGGACGCCGGCGTATCGATACCCACTTTCGCCGTGAAACAGTAGCCGCGTTTGGAGACCGTTTGAATAAAATCCTTTGAGCTGCCGAAGATCTTCCGGAGGGTCGCGACCTGTACGTTAACGTTGCTGTCTTCGACAAATT
>Ga0190272_10000466_pt1 | contig 21508 bp, 18 predicted proteins | sample Popmic504T_FD_133746 | JGI IMG/M metagenome (GOLD analysis project Ga0190272, IMG submission 133746) | Populus adjacent soil microbial communities from riparian zone of Shoshone River, Wyoming, USA - 504 T | ecosystem: Environmental > Terrestrial > Soil > Riparian zone | place: USA: Wyoming... | reverse complement strand
TCCCGAAAGTGGGGTTGCTTTCGCCGCCGCGCGACGGCGGCACGATCGCGTCGCGCTATCTCACCCCGCATGCGCTGCACGCCGCGCACGCGGTCACCGGCGCGGTATGCGTCGCGTCCGCCTGCGCGCTGGAAGGCACGATCGCGCACGAACTCGCTAGGGGCGACGACACCAACCCGCGCACCATCTGGATCGAGCATCCTTCCGGCCAGGTCGATGTGCTGTTGCAGACCAAGGGCAAGGGCGCCGACATGGAGGTCGTAGCCGGCACCTTGCGCACCGCGCGGCCGATCATGAAGGGCGAGGTGCTGGTGCCGAGGAAGGCGTTTTCCTCATCCTGAGGAGGGCGCGAAGCGCCCGTCTCGAAGGATGGCCGCGAGATCGGAGTCTGCCGCCATCCTTCGAGACGCGGCCCATAAGCGCGGTTACGCGCGTCTGCGACGCGCCATGGGCCGCTCCTCAGGATGAGGTCAGTTAGGTTTCGCCCCGATCTTCTGCAACAACTCCATCGTCGGATGCCCGTCCGGTACCATGCCGTTCTTCGCCTGCTCCAGCCGGATCACGTCGCGAAGATCGAAATCGATGCGGCCCTCGGTGTTGTTCACCGGATGGCCGAGCGCCTGCAATGTCCTTTGCAAGGCAATGCGCTGATCACGCGAAAGTTGGCGATCTTCCGTCGGCCAGGCTCTGCGGAACGGCCCGCCACCGCGTGAACGGTCAGCCAGATGACCGACTGCGAGCGCGAACACATCCGAAATGTTATAGCGCTTGATCACGTCGAAGTTCTCGCCAGCCAGAAACGCCGGCCCGGAGGCGCCGCTCGGGAAAAACAGGATCGCGTTGCCGGAAGCGGGAAGCGGTTCGCCGTCCGCCCGCTTCACTCCCACCGCCGCCCATTCGGAATAGCTTGCGCGGCTGCGCGCGTAGTCGAAATTGTTTGGAACCACGACTTCGCAGCCCCATTCCGCGCCGGCTTTCCAGCCCCAGTGTTTGAGGTAATTGGCAATCGAGGCCAGCACATCGGGCACGCTGCCCCAGATGTCCTTGCGGCCGTCGCCCGTGAAATCGACCGCGAGCGCGATGAAGTTCGACGGCATGAATTGCGGCTGACCCATTGCGCCGGCCCACGAGCCGATCATCTGGTCGCGCGCGATATGACCGTCCTGCAGGATTTTCAGTGCGGCCAGAAGCTCGTCGCGAAAATAGACTTCCCGATAACCGAGCACGGAGAGAGTCGCGAGTGAGCGGATCACGTCGAAGCCGCCGGTATTGGCGCCAAACGAGGTCTCGATGCCCCACAGCGCCACGAGGATCCAGCGATCGACGCCGTAGCGTCGCTCGATTGAGTCCAGCGTGGTCTTCCATTCCGCGGCCCTGCGAGCGGCGCCCTCGACGCGCGCCGCCGCCGCCATACGGTTGATATAGATGCCGACCGGGCTGTTGTACTCAGGCTGGCGCATCGTCGTCGCGATAACGCGCTGGTCCGGTGTTAGCCCGGCGAACGCTGCAGCGAAGGTCTTGCGGGATACTCCGCGTTTCGCGGCCTCCGGCCAAATGGATTGCAGCAATGGCTCGAAGCTTGACGGCTTCTCTTGCGCATTCGCGCGCATTGTGTAGATCGACACAACGGCAATCAGCGCGAGCCGCAAGAGAAAGCGCAACGTCATCCTCCGGCCGCTTGAGGCAGTCTGTGATTCACGTCTAGTCTGCGTCGCGTCGCAAGGTCAATGACATGCCGATTTCCACGCGCCTCACCGGATTGCTCCGCATCGAGCACCCGATCCTGCTCGCCCCGATGGCCTATGTTGCGAGCGGCAAACTCGCCGCTGCTGTCAGCAGGGCTGGCGGTTTTGGCATCATCGGCGGCGGCTACGGCGAAGAGCCGTGGCTGAGGGCCGAACTCGACGCCGCCGGCGACGCGCGCGTCGGAATAGGTTTCATCACCTGGAGCATGGCGAAGAACCCGCGCCTGCTCGATCTCGCGCTGGAGCGCAAGCCGCCTGCCATCATGCTGTCGTTTGGCGACGTGAAACCGCATGTGGACAGGATCAAGCGGGCAGGGGCGCTCATGATCTGCCAGGTACAGACCGTCGAGCAGGCGAAGGATGCGGCTGCGAACGGCGCCGATGTGTTGGTGGCTCAGGGCGCGGAGGCCGGCGGGCATGGCGTCGCGCGCGGCACGTTCGCGCTGGTGCCGGCGGTGGTTGACGTGGCGCGCGGCATTCCGGTCGCGGCCGCAGGCGGGGTTGCGGACGGGCGCGGACTGGCGGCCGCGCTGATGCTCGGCGCCGAAGGCGTCCTCGCCGGCACGCGCTTCTACGCCACGCAAGAGTCGGCCGCCATGACGGCCGGCAAGGAGCGGGTGGTTGCCGGAAGCGGCGACAACACCGCGCGCGGGATTCTGTTGGACATCGTGCGGCAGAACGTGTGGCCTGCGCCCTACAGCATCCGCGTGCTGCGCAACGAGTTCTTCGATCGCTGGCGCGGCCGAGAGGCCGAGCTGTTGCAACACCTTCCCGACGAGGCCGCGCGTTACGACAAGGCGCGCAACGAAGGAGACTTCGATACCGCGGCGGTGATCGCCGGCGAGGGCGTCGACATGATTTCGGATATCCCGCCCGCGAGGGACGTGGTCGACCGCATGGTCAAGGAAGCCTCCGCGCTGCTCGCCGGCTCGAACCGCTATCGCGTGGCCTGATTATCTTTCCGCGAGCGCCGCCTTGATCTTCTCCGGGTCGACCGCGACTTCGATGCCGGCGCGCTCCTGGCTCAGCAGCATCACGGAGCGCGAGTCCAGCCCACCCCAGCCGCGCGCCATCGCCTCGGTCATTTCGGCAAGCGCGAGATTGCAGATGCGCATCGGCAGGCCGAGCTCGCGGCCGAGCGCGTTGGCAAGCGACACGTCCTTGTGGGCGAGCTTGAGCGCGAACGCCGGCGGATCGTAGTTGTTCGGCAGGTACTGATCGATCACCACATCGAAAGTGTAGCGCCGCCCCGCCGCGCCCTGGCGCACCGCGTTCCACAGCGCGAGCGGTTCGACTCCGGCCTTGATGCCGAGCGCGAACGTCTCGGCGATCGCGCAGGTGACCGCGTAGCTCGACATGTTGTGGACGAGCTTTGCGATGGTGGCGGCGCCGATCGCCCCGATATAGGCGGCCTTGTCGCCCATTGCGTCGAGCACCGGCTTGAACCGGTCGAACGCGGCCTTCTCGCCGCCGACCCAGATCGCAAGCTTGCCGGAGGCCGCACCGGCCGGCCCGCCGCTCACCGGCGCGTCTAGCATGTGCGCGTTTTTTTCAGCAAACGCCGCGTTGAGTTTCTTCACGATGCTCGGCGAATTGGTCGATAGGTCGAACCACGCGGCGTCTTTCCGGATTCCCGCAAGCAGGCCGTCTGCGCCGGCCGCAACCGCTTCCACGTCGGGCGGCTCGGGCAGCGAGGTGAACATCACATCGCATTGCTCGGCGAGCGCGCGCGGCGACTCAGCCCATATGGCGCCGGCGTTGAGATGATGGCTTGCTGCCTGCCGGTGCAGGTCGTGCACGACGAGCTTGTAGCCAGCCTTCTGCAGATTGGCCGCCATTCGGCCGCCCATGGTGCCGAGCCCGATGAATCCAACCAGCACGTCGTCCTGTGGCATCGCTTCCTCGTTCGGCTTTTGAAATTTCGTTACGTCGGCGGGCCGTCAGTGTGGGCGGGAACGCGAGCGCCGTAAAGTATCGACAACGCCGCGCGAATAGAACATTCATGGGAGCATTCAGGGAGGATCACCATGCCGGTCGAACTGGGCTCGGGCGAATATCGTTATCGCGTGGCGGAGAACTGGGCCAAATTGCCGGACGGCTGGAATCTGACCGATGTCGCGGCGGTCGCGGTCGACAGCAAGGACCGCGTCTATGTGTTCAATCGCGGCGCGCACCCAATGGTCGTGCTCAATCGCGACGGCTCATTCATCAAGAGCTGGGGCGAGGGGCTCTTCAAGCGCGCGCACGGGCTGCACATCGACGCGGATGACAACCTCTATTGCACCGACGATGGCGACCACACGGTGCGCAAGTGCTCGACCGACGGCAAGGTGCTGCTGACGATCGGCATCCCGGACAAGCCCGCGCCCTACATGAGCGGCGAACCGTTCCACCGCTGCACGCACACCGCGCTGTCGCCGAAGGGCGAGATCTACGTGTCGGACGGCTACGGTAATGCCTGTGTGCACAAGTACACGCCCGACGGCAAGCTGATGAAGACATGGGGGCGGCCCGGCACCGATCCGGGCGAGTTCAATATCGTGCACAACATCGCGACCGACGAGGACGGCTTCGTCTACGTGGCGGACCGCGAGAACCATCGCGTGCAGGTGTTCGACGGCAACGGCAAGTACGAGACGCAGTGGAACAACCTACACCGGCCTTGCGCGCTGTGCTGCACCGGCGGCAAAAAACCGAACTTCATCATCGGCGAGCTTGGCCCCGGCATGCCGGTCAATCTGCACTCGCCCAATCTCGGTCCGCGCCTGACCATCGTGGACGCGCAGGGCAAGCGCATCGGGCGGCTCGGCGGCGAGAACGGGCCCGGGCTCGACGTCGGCAAGTTCCTCGCGCCGCACGGGATCGCGCTCGACTCGAAGGGCGACATCTATCTCGGCGAAGTCGGCGTCACCAACTGGAAGACCAGTTTCCCCGAGACGCCGATGCCGCCGGTCGTGCGCTGCCTGCAGAAGCTCGAACGGGTCAGCGGCCCTTGAAGTTCGGCTTGCGCTTCTCGTTGAAGGCGCGCACGCCTTCGAGGCGGTCTTCGGTGGAGACCATCTTGTTGTAGACGTCGATCTCGAAGAACAGCGCCGAGCGCAGATCCATCTGCATGCCGTAATGGATCGAGCGCTTGGCCTGCCGCGTGGCGATCGGCGCGTTGTTGGCGATCGCCTGCGCGGTCGCGAGCGTCTCCTCCATTAAGTTTCCGGGCGCGCACAGCTTGTTGACCACGCCCCATTCGAGCGCGTCTTCGGCGCTGAAGGGCCTGCCGGTGAGGACCATCTCCTTGGCGCGGCGCGAGCCCGCTACGCGCGGCAGGAATTGCGTGCCGCCCGCACCCGGCATGATGCCGAGCGTGATCTCGGGCAGCCCGAAGCGCGCCGTCGTGCTGGCGTAGGCGAAATCGCAGGTGAGGATCAATTCGCAGCCGCCCCCGAACGCCGCGCCATTCACCGCGCCGATCACCGGGATCGGGCAATCGAGCAGCGACAGCGTCATGCGCTCGAACAGCGCATGCTGCTTCATCCATTGCGCGTCGGTCATGCCGTTGCGCTCTTTCAGGTCGCCGCCAGCGCAGAACGCTTTGTCGCCGGTGCCGGTGAGGATCACGCAGCGATAATCGCCCGTGTCGTTGATCAGCCGCGTGAACACGTCGTGCAGGTCGGCGCCGACCTGCGTCGAGATCGCGTTGCGCACCTCGGGCCGGTTGATGCGCACGGTGAGCACATGCTCGCCCGGCTCCTCCAGCACGAGGGTTTGGTATTTCAGGTCCTTCATAAGGCGGCTTTCTTGGGCGTTTCAGGTTTGGACAGGATATCGTTATGCTGGCCGAGCGTCGGCGCGGAGGAGCGATAAGGCGGGCGCATGCCGTCGAACGTGAGCGGCAGGCCGGCGAGCGTCATGTCGAGATCGGGCGCTTTCTGCAGAATGCCGAGCGCTTGCGTCTGCTTCGAGGAGACGACCTGCGCGACATTCTCGATCGGGGCGGCGGGCACACCGGCGGCATCGAGCCGCGACTGCCACTCGGCGCTCGGTTGCGCGCGGAAGATCTCTTCCAGCATCGGAACAAGTATGCGGCGGTTTTCGACACGCTTTGAATTCGTCGCGAAGCGCACGTCGGAGACGAACTCGGTATGTTCGACCGCATCGCATAGCGCACGAAACAGGTTGTCGTTACCCGCCGCCACCATGATGTAGCCGTCGCGTGTGGGAAACGCCTGATGCGGCACGATCTCGGTCACGCCCGATCCAAGCGGGCGGCGCATCGCGCCGCCGGACAGATAGCCGCCGATGTGTGGCGCCATCCAGCTGATCGCGGTCTCGAACAGCGAGGTCGAAACGTGGCTGCCCTGACCGGTGACATGGCGCTTGTTCAGCGCCGCCAGGATGCCCATCGCGGCCCACATGCCGGCGCCCTGATCGACGATCGACACGCCGACGCGCACCGGTTCGCCGCCCTCGATCCCGGTGACGCTCATGATGCCGCCATGCGCCTGCATCAGCGGATCGTAGCCGGGCCGCTCGCGCAGCGGGCCCGTGGAGCCGTAGGCGCCGAGATCGCAATAGATCAGCGCGGGCTTCGCTGCGCGCAGCGCCGCGGCGCCGAGCCCGAGCTTGTCGATCGCGCCCGGCCGCATGTTTTGCAGCACCACGTCGGCGTGGTCGAGGATGAACGCGGTCAGCCGTTCGGCGGTGACGCGGTCGCGCAGGTCGAGCGCCAGCGCGCGCTTGTTGTGATTGAGCACATGGAACAGCGTCGAGGTGCCGTGCGAGAACGGCGGTCCCCAGTCGCGCGCGTAGTCGCCCTTGTCCGGACTTTCGACCTTGATCACGTCGGCCCCAAGATCGGCGAGGATCGAGCCCGCATAGGGCCCCGCGACGCTGTGAGCGAACTCGACGACGGTGATGCCGGTGAGCGGCAGACCGCTCGTAACGTTTTCTTCCATGAAAAATGACCTAGCGAACCGCGTCGGGGGCGTCAAAGGCCGCTGGCCCTGAACGCCGTCAGCTTTTGCGTCCACGCAGTCCGTCGATGCCGGCTTTGAGCGCGCCTTGAAACACGCCCGTGTCGGTGCCGTAGGCGAGCGCGCGGAAGCCCCAGTCGAGATATTGCCGACCCGTCTTCACGTCGCCGGCGAGGAAGCCCGCGGCCTTTTTGTTGCGCTCGCAGGCGCGCACCAATGCCTTTGCGGCCGCCTTGTAGCGCGGATGATCGAACTGCCCGTCGATCCCGAGCGCGTTCGTGAGGTCGAAGTGCCCGAGCCAGCCGACATCGATGCCCGGCGTCGCCAGGATGGCTTCGACATTCTCGATTCCCGCCGCGGTCTCGATCAGCGCGATCACCAGCGTGCGCTCGTTCGCCGCCTTCATCGCCTTGATGTGATCGCCGCCGGCGTAATCGTCATGCGCCATGCCGAACGCGAGCCCGCGCACGCCCTGCGGCCGGTAGCGGCACCATTTCGCGATATCCGCCGCCTGCTCGGCCGTCTCGACCATCGGCACCATGATGCCCATCATGCCGGCATCGAGCACCGGGGCGATCAGGTGATAGTGCGAGCCCGGCACGCGCGCCATCGGCACGAGCCCTGTGCCGCGCGCGAACGCCGCCTGTGCCTTGATGGTGTCGATGCCGGCGCCCGAGTGCTCGGTGTCGAAGATGCAAAACTCGCAGCCGGCGTTCGCCATGATCTGGCAAACGCCCGGCGTGAAGAACTCGAACGCCATGTGGCCGAGCGCGACGCCGCCCTTGCGCAGCTTCGCGCGAACCGGATTACCCCGCATCGTTTCCCCCAAACCCGTTGCGGGCCACGTTCGCCCGTTCCGTAGCGAGAATCAACGCACATCGGCGTGCATTGCGCGCGAAGATCGCTGGTTCTGCCTCGACAATCGAAGGCTGTTTTGCAACACTTGATCGCCGCGAGCTTTCGGTCTTGCGGACCGCGTGGTGCTCGTTTGCTGATGTCCGCATATGACGTTGTCGCTCCGAGCTTCGACAGCTACCGCGCGCTGCCGCCGGGCGTGCCCGAGGCGATCCGCGCGGCGGTGCTCAAGTCGGCGCGCGCTGCGCCGCGCGTTCTCGATCTTGGTGCCGGCAGCGGCAGGATCGGCGGACCGTTTGTGGCGGCGGGCGATGACTACGTGGGCGTCGACCTGTCATCCGGCATGTTGCGCGAGTTCGCAGGCCGCGCCGCCGCGCACCACGATGTGTCGCCGCGGCTGGTGCAGGCGGACGGGCAACAACTGCCGTTTCGCGACGCGGCGTTCGACGCCGTGATCCTGGTCCAGGTGTTTGGCGGGCTGCGCGGCTGGCGGCGATTCATCGCCGAGGCACGGCGCGTGCTGCGGCCTCACGGAGCGATCGTCGTCGGCCGGACCGAAATGCCGCCGGACGGCATCGATGCGCGCATGAAGCAGCGCCTCGCCGCGATCCGTGCCGGGTTGGGCGCCGAAAAGGATCGCGCGAATGCTCGCGAGGATATCGCGCAATGGCTGGCGTCGGAGTGCGACAGCAGCGAGGCCGTGACGGCGGCGACATGGACCGCGAGCCGCACACCGCGCGGTTTCATCGAACGGCACGGCAGCGGCGCGCGCTTCGCCACGCTGCCCGCGCCGCTCAAGGCGCAAGCCTTGCGCGAGCTTGGCGCTTGGGCCGCCGCGACCTTCGGCTCCCTCGACGCGGCGGCGTCCGAGCCGCATGCCTTCGAGCTGCAAATCTTCAAATTTCACAATGGGAATCACTGAATGCAGGCACCCGACAACGCGATGCTGACCGACCTCGGCAAACGGCTGGTCAGCGGATCGCTCAGCGATGCGGCGCTCCAAAAGGCCACCGAAGCGACGCCCAGTCACGCCATCCTGCCGTGGGTCAACGTGGTGAAGATCGGCGGGCAGAGCATCATGGATCGCGGGCGCAGCGCGGTCGGCCCGGTGGTCGACGAGATCGTTGCCAATCTCCCGCATCACAAGATGATCCTCGGAACCGGCGCCGGAACGCGCGCGCGCCACGTCTACAGCCTTGCGATCGATCTCGGCCTGCCGATCGGCGTGCTCACGGTGCTCGGCACCGCGGTCGCATGGCAGAACGCGCAGATGCTGCAATACATGCTGGCGCGGCACGGCATCGCGTTCCTCGAGCCGGAGGGCTTCGCGTCGCTGCCGCACTATCTGATGGAGCGCGGTGCGGTGATATGCCAGGGCATGCCGCCCTACAAGCTGTGGGAACAGAACCCCGAAGTCGGGCGCATTCCGCCGCAGCGCACCGACACCGGCTGCTATCTCATCGCCGAGGTGTTCGGCGCGCGCCGCATGACCTACGTCAAGGACGAGGACGGGCTTTACACCGCCGATCCGAAGAAGGACCGCAACGCGACGCACATCCCGCGCATCAGCGTGCAGGAATTGCTGGAGCGCGACCTCGACGATCTGGTGGTCGAGCGCGCCGTGCTCGAGATGATGCTCAACGCGCGCCACATGCGGGAGATCCAGTTCGTCAATGGCCTCAAGCCCGGCCAGCTTACGGCCGCGCTGAACGGCGAGCCGGTCGGAACCATCATCTTCAACGCGGCCGCGCCGGGAGGCAGCAAATGAACGACACCAATCCCGGGGCCCAGCACGTCGTCTCGCGCCTGATGCGCGAGTCGCTGATGGACAAGAAGCTGATCGCCGGCACCGAGTCGGCGGTTCGCGCGATCCTGCCAAGGCTGAACGTCGTGCAGATCGGCGGCCTCTCGATCATGGATCGCGGGCACACGGCGGTGCTGCCGCTGCTCGACGAGATCATCGCCAATCAGGAAGAGCACACCCAGGTGATCGGCGTCGGCCCCGGCGTGCGCGCACGGCACATCCTCTCGGTCGGCCTCGATCTCGGATTGCCGACCGGCGCGCTCGCGACGCTCGCGGCGAAATCGTCGGCGCAGAACGCCTACATGGTGTCCTGCCTGCTGGCCAACCACGGCTTCGTCTACCTCGAAGCGCCGTTCATCGTGCAACTGCTGCCCGCGATGCTGGCGGCGGCGCGCGGCGCGGTGTTCAACGGCATCCCGCCGTACGATCTGTGGGAGCACCCGCCGGCGGTCGGCAAAATCCCTCCGCATGGCAGCGATGCAGGGTCGTATCTCGTCGGCGAGGTGTTCGGCGCGCGCTCGGTCATCCTGGTGAAGGATGTGGACGGGCTCTACACCGCCGATCCAAAGACGCATCCGGACGCGAAATTCATTGCCGAGATTAGCGCCGCGGAACTCATCCGCATGCAGCTCCCCACGCTGCCGATCGAGCCGGTCGTGCTTGATCTGATGACGCGCGCGAAACTCGCCAAAAGCATCCGCATCGTGAACGGGCTCGTCCCGGGCAATCTCACGCGCGCGCTCGCCGGCGAGCCGGTCGGCACGCTGATCCACCTCTGAGTTGATCGATCCGTCAGGTTCCCTTGCGCCACGTAATCACAACGTCACGCCGGAGCGCTTGACAGAACAACCATAGGGCGACGAAACTTAGTTGGGGCCGCGGCAGGGCATCCCCGGCCGGAAACAATCAGGGATCGGCACATGGCGCGCAGGGCAGCATCCGTCGCGGCGTCGAAGGTCACCAAACTCTTCGAGCAGGTGCAGACGATCCTCGACGCGGCCGCCGGAAGCAAGAAGTCCGACTACGGCGGCGCCGGCCGTTTCTGGGCCGACCTCGACACGCTCAAGGAAGCAAGAGTCTACGGCGTGCGCATGATCGCGCCGGAAGAAAAGGCTTCCTGCTGCGATGACGACGAAAGCCGCAGCGCGCGGTCCGGCCTGATCCGGGGCTTGCGCGGGCTGGCACCGTTCGACGGCAACCGCTTTCCGCCGTTCATGTGGGGCGGCTCGCGCGTCGCCGAGGCCGACATCGCGTTCATCGCCGGCTGGATCGATGACGGCTTGCCGGCGGACGACCGCGTTCTGCCGATCGATGCCGCATCGAGCAGCGTGTCGCCCGCGCAGGTCATCGATCTCGCCGAGTTTGCCGTCAGCGACACCGGCGCGCGGCGTTATGCCTACCGCGAGGGCGAGCCGCGCCAGCGCCAGAACCTCGATTGCCTGAGCGAGCCCGAGGTCGACCGGCTGCGCGACGCGTTCCGGCAAATCTACGATCTCGACGATAGCGAGCAGGACCGGCGCAACTACAACAACCAGGCGCTGATCCACCAGAACCACTGCCAGCACGGCTGGGAGCGCTTCCTCCCCTGGCACCGCGCCTACCTCTACGAGTTCGAGCAGAACCTGCAGGACTTCCAGAAGGACATCACGGTCCCTTACTGGGACTGGACCATGCCGCAATACCGGCCGTACCACCCGGATAAAGGCTGGATCATTCCGCGGGCGTTCAAGGCATTTCTCCGGCCCGAAATGGTCGAGAAGCTGCTCGGCGAGCTCAATCCGAAGCCGACGCCACCGCAGGCCAAGGCGTTCCGCGCGATGGCCGAGCCGCGCATGTACTTCGTCTCGCAGCACAAGTTCTTCTGCTACGTGATCACCGAGGTCGGCTACAAGGACGTGACCCCGGCTCCGGACAACCCCAACCGAAAGGCGTTCATCAGGGCGCTGCTGGACTCGAACTCGCTGTGGTATCCGCTGCGCTATCCGGCCGAGTATCCCAACAACGAGACCATCAACGAGAACATCCAGTATCACTACCCCACGCCCGAAGACATCGAGCAGATCCTCAGCCTCAATAACTTCCGCGATTTCGGCGGCGGCAATGTCTACGACGCCTCGTTCGGGTTTATCGACCAGAACCCGCACAACACCATGCACATCTGGACCGGCGGGAAAAATCCCGATGCCGTGGCGGCGAAGGCGAAGCCTCCCGTTTACGCTTGCAGCCAGCCCGCGGCGGCCAGCCCGACGCTGCTGCGCGGGCAGGCGGCCGCCGAGAACCGCAACCTCGCCGTCACGGTGAAGGACCGCAAGTTCCATTCCAAGAGCGACATGTATTCGCAGCCGCCGCTCGGCGACATGTTCTCGAACCTCACCGCCTCCTACGACCCGATCTTCTGGCCGGTGCACGTCAATGTCGACCGGCTGTGGTGGGAATGGCAGAGCCGCAATCCGACCAGCCTGCCTTACGATCTCGACTCCGTGCTCTCGCCGTGGAGCTACACGATCCGCGACATGCTCGACATCTCGCGCTTCGGCTACGAATACGTGCGCTGCTCGTATTTCATTCCGGTCGGTTACGAGGCGCCGGTCGGGCGCCTCGTATCGAAGCCGATCAAGGTCAACGAGCGCGCCAAGAAATTCCGCAAGGCCGAAATCCGCATGCACTGGGTGCCGCAGCTCGTGCGCTCGTGCTTCGTGCGCGCCTTCATCAACCAGCCGGGCGCGAATGCCGGAACCGACATTCGCGATAACCCGCACTACGCCGGCTACCTCGCGATCTTCGGCCATGGCGAGTGCTATGGCGGGCCCGGCCATTGCGACCTGCCGCCGGTGCGCGCGCGGCCCTACGACGAGCGCCCGCGCAGCCACAACACGCCGCGCAATCACCGGCTCGACGTCACCAAGGCGGTGCAGCGCGCGCTGGAAAAGACCGACGAGTTGCAGATCACGCTGCTGGTGATCGGCGTCGACTACCGCGAAGACAGCGACCTGCTGCGGCTCGAGGGCGTGTCCCTCAATCTGCTCGACTGACGCGCAACCGGGCTCGATGGGAGGGACATTTGGCCACCTACAAGATCCATCCAGGCATCGGCATCGCGCGTCTCGGCAACAGCGACACCGAGTTCTACATCGCGCCCGAGACACCGGCCGGGCTGCCGCAGGAATGCGACCCGAACGGCAATCCGCGCTACGGCGCGGACGGCACGGCGCCGACGCTGGTCACGACATTTCGCGACGCGCAGGGGCGCATCAAGCGGCAGGCCGCGCGCTTCCAGGTATTCGTCTATGACGAGGGGTCGCCCGACGGGCGCCCGCTCAAGATCCGCGACCGGATCGAGGGCGGCGGCAATGCCGGCACGCTGATTGAAATCCAGTGGCAGGTCTACGTCGCCAACAAGAAGGCGTGCTGGTACGAATTCCAGGAGACGCAGGGCGAGCATGGCTATCCGCCGGGCTATCCGCGCCGCAACCCCGACGTGACCGGCGGCGAGCGCAGCCGGCTGATCATCGATCCGGGCCCGCGCATCGTCACCGCCAGCAAGCGCCGCGCCTCTTTCGACCGCAGCGGCGAGGGCAACTACGCCACCACGTTCCCGCCGCAGGACCTGGCGCCGCACTCGATCGACACGCTCGGCGAGATGATAATGGATGACGCCGGCCGCCTGCTCGTGCTCGGCGGCCACGGCCGCTCGGGTTCGGAAAAGAGCGGGCCCGGCGAGCCGCAGATCACCCAATACGCCAACAATGACGGCTGGTACGACGACACGTCGGACGGCCCGGTGATGGCGCGGCTGGTGATGTACGCCGAGAACGTGACCAGCGTCCGCTACATCGACGTCGAGTATCCCGCCTGGGTGATCGTCGGTTATCCGCGCTACGCGCCGCAGATCCTCGACATGGTGACCATGGACGAGGTGCTGCACGATCTTTTCCTGCGCCAGTTCGCGACCGACACAAGCCTGTATGGCCGACTCGGCAGCTTCAACAACCCGGACTGCATCGACTTCCGCAACGAGGGTCAACTGCAGCAATGGCGCGATGGCGGGCGGCTCACCTGGAACACCGATTACAAGCCGCTGTTCTATCGCGACATCTGGCCGATCCTGTATCGCCCCGACCAGTTCCGGTTTCTCTGCGACATCCTCGCGCAGTCGAATTATCCGCACGACCAGGAGCAGCGCGGACTGTTCGATCCCGCAAAACTCTCAATCGTGCCGGGCAGTCCCAAGGCGATCGAGATCGAGGGGGAGCAAGAGGCTGGCACGGAGCCTTCGGTCGAGCGCAAGATCGAGTTCGCCAACCTCTCGCGCTATGCAGTCCCGCGGCCCGACACGAACAAGAAGCGCCCCGCCGACCCGTACGGTCCGTTGCGGCGCTATCTGTTCGGGCTGTTGCGGATGCCGGGCGAGGAGAACGAGTTCAAGATCGAGGACCGGGTTTCCAGCCGCCTGCACAATCTGCCGCTGATGCCGTTGCTGTGCGGCGACAATCCGCTGAGCAACACCGCCCCGTCCAAATTCCTGCGGCTCACCGACTACATGCTGTTCATCCTGCGGCAGTGGGCCCAAGGAACCTTCATCAACGAGATCGACCAGGGCTGGCTCAACAGCCCGCCCTACACGCCGTATCTGCCGTATCCGACGACACCGCCCAACACCGGACGCGGGCTCGATGCCGGCGTGATGAGCAACGTGCTCGGCGGAGCGTTCTGTCCCGGCGGCGAAGTCGGCTGGATCATGCGCAATCCGGCGGTTTATTGGGAGCCGTTTCGTTTCAAGGCCGACCGTTCCGTCTCGGACTTCCTGCAGAGCGCCGCGCAGGCGAACACCGGCACCGGCGTGGACGTGGATTACACCTTCAACGTCGAGGATCCGCTCAGCCAGGACAGCGACTTCGTGACCGGCCTGCAGCCCGGCGACATCACGAAATATTCGGGGTTGCCCTGGCAGTCGGACTTCAACGAGTGCACCACCAATCCGAACGACGTCACCTACGCGGACTGGAACGTCAATTATCCCGACAGCGAGAACGACGAAGAGCTGCGCAGGAAAACCAAGGTCTGGACCACCCTGTGGTGGCCCGCGCACCGGCCGCTGCAGTACGCCGAGGTGACCTCGGTGGCGAACGGCAAGCCGAATTACGTGTGGACCAACTGGTCCAAGGGTGTGCCGCAGACGCACGCCGGCGACCTCAAGATGGTGACCGAGTGGGAGAAGCTCGGCTTCATCATCCGCAATCCGTTCCTGCCTCCCGCAATCTATGACAAGGCGGCCGACGGCGGGAGCTACATCTATGTTTCCATCGAAACCAAACAGCGTTGATCGTCACAGGAGCAAGCCATGAGCGATAATCCCTTCGTCGGCAGCTGGACCTATCGCAGCCTGCTCAACGACACCGACCCGAACACCAGCTTCAACGATCTCCAGTTCGGCCTCGGCACCATCGTCATCGAGGAAGCGCCGATGCAGCTCCTCAAGGGCACGATCGGCGGACCCGGCTGGTCGCTCGACCTCAAGGGCGCGCGCGAATACGGCAACCCGATGCACGTGCGCTTCCAGGGCAAGGGCGTGATCGGCGGGGAGGAGTGGATCTACGACTACGATGGCTATCTGGTGCCGGCGTGGCCGAACGGTGTGCAGCAGGTGCCGGCGATCGTCGGGTCGATTGTGCGCACCGTGCCGCATTCCGGCGGCGCGCCGAAGGGCGGCGGCCCGGCGCCGATCCATCCGGCCGGCGTCGTTGCCTCGTGGTACGCCGTGAAGGTGAGTTGAATTGGCCGGCTTCGATGTCCTGATCGCCGGCGCGGGACCGGCCGGATGCGCGGCCGCGATTTCGCTTGGCGATTTTGCGCCGAAGCTGCGCGTTGGGCTGATCGATGCATCGGCGCCGGACACGGCACGCATCGGCGAGACGGTGCCGCCGCCGATCAAACCGATTCTCGATCATCTCGGCCTGTGGCAAAATTTCATAGCCGACGGGCACAGCGCGTCCTATCGCACGCTGAGCGCGTGGGGCGGGCCTGAGCTGTTGAGCAACGAGTTCCTGTTTCACACCCAGCAGACCGGCTGGCGGCTCGACCGCGCCCGCTTTGACGCCATGATGCTGCATGGCGCCGCGCCGCACGTGGCCGCGCACATGGCCGGCAAGGTCGCGAAGCTCTCGTTCGCGCATGACCGATGGAATGTCGTGCTCGACGACGGCGCGATCCACACCGCGCGTGCCGTCGTCGACGCGACCGGGCGCGCAGCCGTGCTGGCGCGGCTGCATGGGCGCCGGCCGCAGCGCCTCGACCGGCTGGTGAGCTGTTTTGCGTTCTGCGAGAGCCGCGGCGGCGCCGAAGAGTTGACGATCGAGGCCGTGCGCGACGGCTGGTGGTACACGGCCGCGCTGCCCGGCGGACGCCGCGTGACCGCGTTCATGAGCGACGCCGATATCGTGCGCCGTCTCGAACTCGGGCAGCGCGAGCGCTGGCTGCGCGCGCTCAGCGAGACTGAATACGTCCGTGCCCTGACGGCAGGTGCGGAGCCGCTCGGAGCCCCGCAGTTCCACGGCGCCGGCTCGCAAATTGTGCTGACGGACAGCACGCACACGCTGATGTGTGTCGGCGACGCCGCCTCCAGCTTCGACCCGGTTTCGGGGCAGGGGATCGTCAAGGCGTTGCGCTCCGGCGTGTTCGCCTCGTACGCGCTCGCCGATTATCTCGAGCGCGGCGATCCGGACGGGCTGCGCCGCTACGGCACGTTCGTCAAATCGGAGTTCGCCGCCTATCGCGACACCTTGCGCGATTACTACGCGCAGGAACGGCGCTGGCCGGACAGCCTGTTCTGGCAGCGCCGGCGGGACGGCGGACGCCCGGACCGACCGCACGCCATCGGGCCGCATGACATGCGCGCTCCGGCGGAAAGTTTCACTCGACTATCTTAGGATGCTTTGCGAATATCGCGTCAGCCGAGGGAGAGACGGTCATGCCCGATTGGTCAATCAAGATCATTCCGAATCCGGCTGCGACCGCGGACAAGCCCGCGTTGCTGGTGCCCGATCTCGCCGGCGCCAAGCCCGGCGATCCGCTACAAGCGCAGGAGGACGACCTCGTCAGCTGGAACAACGAGACGGGTCAGCCGTATCAGCCCTGGCCGACCGACCAGAACGGTAACCCGCAGACGCTCGGTGCGGTGACGCCGCCGCCCGCTCCGCCGGCGCCGCCGTGGTTTCCTGCCGGGTACCTGTCGAACATGATTCCGGGAAACCTCTCGTCGACACCGGCCTACAACGTGGTCATGCCGAAGAAGGGCAACACAATCGACTACTGCCTGCTCGACGCCAAAGGGAACGCCACGAAGGTATGCGGACAGATTATCGTGTCGGCGATCCCGCGGGCGCTGAACGTTCCAAGCATCGGTAGCTGAAGCGTCCCGCGTTTCTCGTGCGTAGAGGCGCATATGGCGCCACGCGAGCCAGACAATCCGAGGAGGACAATATGGTCCAGTTCAAGGCGACACGCAGTGGCGTACGTTTGTTCGCGGCGGCCTCGGCGGCGCTCGGATTGATGCTCCCGCAAGCCGCACTGGCTCAAGGCGGCATGATGGACTGTCTGCCGATCGGCCAGCCGCTGCCGAAAATTCCCGAGATCGTGGCGCAGAGACCCACCAGCGGCTTGGCGGGCGCTGCCGGCGTGTTGCGCGGCACGATGCTGCTGGCGAACGAGAAGCAGCGCCTGGTTTTCCGCGAGCCGACTGGCTTCAACAATTCGCCGGGCAAGCCCGGGCTTTATTTCGTGTGCCGGCAGCAAACCGTCCGCGTCTTCCGCGGCCTCAACGCGCAGCCCGCGATGCCCCTCGTACCGCAGGACCGGATCGGCGACCCGATGCCGGGTCCCACGCTGCGGGCGCGCCTCGGTGACATCGTTCAACTCACCTTCGTGAACAACATCAATCCGAATCAATTCCCCTACTCGATCGATCAGGGAGAGAAGAAGACCGGGGCGGGCTGCGACACCACCACGGCGGGCTATCCGGCCTCGGCCAATGACACATTCCCGGACTGCTTCCACGGATCGAGCACCGGCAACATTCATTTCCACGGCACGCACACCAACCCGAACGCGACGGGAGACAACGTGTTTCTCGAGATCCGGCCGTCGCCCATCGTCAATGGCAAGCCGACCGTGACCGCCAAGACCGTGGAGAAGCAGTTCAACGACTTCTTCAAGGCCTGCTACAACCAGTTGAAGAACGCACCCGTCGAATGGCCGGCGACCTGGAACGACGCGCCGCTCGGGCCCTGGAACCTTCCCAACACGGATCAGCCGAATCCCAATACCTGGACCGGGCAACAGGCACTGATGCTGCAAGCCTACGACCAGGGCGCCGTTCCGGCACAACAGTTGTGGCCGCAGAATCTTGCGCTGATCAAGCAAGGCCTCTGGCCGCAGTTTTACCTCGGCGCGTATCCCTACTGCTTCCAGATTCCCCTGAAAGACCCGGCACAGCCGATAACCTCCGGCCCGCTCCAGATGGGCCAGTCGCCCGGCATGCACTGGTACCACGCGCACAAGCATGGCTCGACCGCGATCAATGTCGCGAACGGCATGACCGGCGTGTTCGTCATCGAGGGTGCGACCTACGACGACAAGCTGAACGAGTGGTATGGCGGCGGCTGGACGCAGCGCCAGCCCATCATGGTCCTCAATCAGCTCGGCGTCAGCCCGAACCTGCTGCGCGGCTTCGGAAACAGGGGCGGCAACACCGACAAGGGACCGGACTTTTCGGTGAACGGGCGGATCCAGCCGGTCGTGGACATGAAGCCGGGCGAAGTGCAGTTGTGGCGCATCGCCAACTCCTCCGGGCGCAGCGGTGCGTTCTTCCTGGGTCCGCCTCCGGGCTTCAAATGGCGGCGGATCGCGCAAGACGGCGTGCAGTTCGCCGACGCGAACTATCAGTCGAGCGAGAACAAGACGTTTACGATGGCGGCGGGCAACCGCGTGGATCTGCTGGTGCAGGCGCCGACGACGCCCGCGCTCTATCCGGTCCTCGTGCAGCATGCGGTCGATCCGTCCGATCTCGCGAGCGCCTATCCGGTCACCTTGGTGTCGGTGCGCATCAAGGCCGGACAGCCGCCCGTCACCGGCAATCAGTCGCAGTTCATCCCGGCGGCGCCGACGCCGCCCGCCTTCCTCGCCGACATCACCGACGCGGAGGTGCAGGGCAAGCGCACGATCGCCTTCGCGTCGACCCCGCCGTTTGCCGGACAGCACACCATCGACGGGAAGAAGTTCGATGGCCTCCAGAACGCTCAGAAGGTGCTTCTCAATACCGTCGAGGAATGGACGATCACGAACGCGACGGCGAATCCCAATATCTCCCATCCGTTCCATATTCACATCAATCCGTTCCAGATCGTTGAGCTGTTCGATCCGAACCAGACAATCCCCAATCCCAGTACGGCGCAGGGCCAACCGCCGATCCTTCCCAAGTATGTCTTTACCGACCAGGGTCTCGAACCCGGCCAGTGCTATTTGAACCCGAACGACAACACGACGTGGAAGCCTTGCGCGCCTCCGCCGTCCGCAACGCCGCCGCCTCCACCGGCTCCCCGCATCTGGTGGGATGTGTTTCCGATTCCCTCGGGCATCCAGGCACCCAACAACGGCCCGCTCATTCCCGGATACTTCAAGATGCGCAGCCGGTTCGTCGATTACCCCGGCTATTACGTGCTCCACTGCCACATTCTGGCGCACGAGGACCGCGGCATGATGACGACGGTACAAGTGAGCCCGCTGAAGGACACGCCCGCGCCGCCTCCGTACAAGCATCACTAGGACGGCGCGAAAGCGGAACGATCCTCGCGCACTGGGAGGCGGCGTGGCAGCGGGCGGCGCTCCGTCCGCGCGGGCGCTCGGCTTGTCGCGCCCGCGGCCATTGCGCTAGGCTCCCTCCCGTAGCTGAGCCTGCCGGGCAGCGTCTCACGGGAGTTTTTCATGAAAAAATGCGCGTTTTTGCTGGCGGGTACGGTGCTGCTCGCGGCTTCACCTTTGGCGGCACAGGAGGGAGCGCCGCTGAAAACCGTCGTCGACGGCACGTTCGCCCCGCACGCGATGCCGAAGCTCGGCGGCGGCTACGAGGGCTTCAACATCGATCTCGCCACGGAGATCGGCAAGCGTCTCAAGCGCCCGGTGACGATCGACGCCGTGCAGTTCTCCGGCATCGTGCCGGCGCTGCAGGCCGGCACCTACGATTTCGTCGCCGCGCCGACGACGGTGACGAAAGAGCGCGCCGACAACATGCTGTTTACCGAAGGCTACCTCAACACCGACTTCCAGTTCCTGATCAAGAAGGGAGCGCCCAAGGTCGGGAAGCTCGAAGACCTCAAGGGCAAGATCGTGGCGGTGAACAAGGGTTCGGCCTACGACTCCTGGGCACGCGACCTTGAGGCAAAGATCGGCTGGAAGGTGGAGAGTTTCGGCACTCAGACCGACGCCGTACAGGCTGTGCTCGCCGGCCGCGCCGACGCGAACGTCGCCGGGAACACCAACGTCGCCTGGGCGGTGAAAAACAATCCGCAACTCGAATTGTCCTATCTGCATTCCACCGGGCTCGTCTGGGGCGCGCCGCTGCGCAAGGATTCCGCCGAGTTGCGCAAGACGATCGAGAACGCCATCGAATGCATGAAGCTCGACGGCACCATCGCCAACATGCACGAGAAGTGGTTCGGCATTAAGCCGCCGCCCGGCTCTGCCGCCGTGACGGTGTTTCCCGGCTACGGCGTACCCGGCATGGCGGGGTACGATCCGACCGAGCACACGCCAAAGTGCAACTGACGCACGATGAAGACTGACCGGCCGCCGATCCTTCAGGTTCGCGGCCTGCACAAGAGCTTCGGCCACACGGAAGTCCTGCGCGGCATCGACCTGAACGTCGCCGCGCAGGAGCTTGTCTTCATCATTGGCCCGTCCGGATCGGGCAAGAGCACGCTGCTGCGCTGCTGCAACCGGCTCGAAGAGCCGACCGGCGGCGCGATCGTCGTCGACGGCATCGACCTGATGGCGCGCGCAACCGACATCAACGCGATGCGGCGCAAGATCGGCATGGTGTTTCAATCGTTCAATCTCTACCCGCACATGACCGCGCTCGGGAACGTGACGCTTGCGCTGCGCAAGGTCGCCGGAAAATCCCGCGCCGAGGCGGACACGCTCGGCATGGCGGCGCTCGATCGCGTCGGCCTCGCGGCGAAAGCGCAGTCCTATCCGGGCGAGCTCTCGGGCGGCCAGCAGCAGCGCGTCGCGATCGCGCGCGCGCTTGCGCTTGAGCCGACCGTGATGCTGTTCGACGAGCCGACCTCGGCGCTCGATCCCGAGCTGGTCGGCTCGGTGCTCGCCGTGATGCGCGAACTCAAGGTCGCCGGCATGACCATGCTGGTGGTCAGCCACGAGATGCGCTTTGCGCGCGACGCCGCCGACCGCGTGATCTTCATGGATCATGGCGTGATCGTCGAGGAAGGTCCGCCGGCGCAGATGTTCGGCGCCCCGAAGGAGCCGCGCACGCGCGCGTTTATCGCGGAGCTGACGCGGTGAACGCCTTCCTCGAAACCTTCTTCAAGCCGAACCTGATCGAGCAGTATCTCCCGTCGATCCTGAAAGGCGTCGTCACCACGATCGAGATCGCGCTCGCGGTGGTCGTCACGGGATTGGTCCTGGGCCTCGCGCTCGCGGTTCTGCGTTCATTTCAAATCAAGGCCATCAACGCGCTCATCGTCGTCTTCGTCGACATGTTCCGCGCGCTGCCGCCGCTGGTCATCGTGCTGCTCGTTTATTTCGGCCTGCCCAATGTGGGATTGAGCATTCCGTCGTTCGCGGTGCTGTGGCTGGTGCTCTCGCTGGTATTGGCCGCCTTTGCGGAGGAGATCTTCTGGGCCGGCATCCTCTCGGTGCCGAAAGGCCAGTGGGAGGCGGCCCGCTCGACCGGGCTCACCTTCCTCGGTACGCTTGGCTATATCGTGCTGCCGCGGGCGGTGCGTCTCACGGTGCCTGCGATTACGAACCGCACCGTCGCCACCACCAAGAACACCGCGCTCGGCACCGTGATCGGCGTGCCCGAAATCCTCAACCAGGCGACCACCGCCGTCTCCTTCTCGGCCAAC
>Ga0190272_10000465_pt1 | contig 21552 bp, 16 predicted proteins | sample Popmic504T_FD_133746 | JGI IMG/M metagenome (GOLD analysis project Ga0190272, IMG submission 133746) | Populus adjacent soil microbial communities from riparian zone of Shoshone River, Wyoming, USA - 504 T | ecosystem: Environmental > Terrestrial > Soil > Riparian zone | place: USA: Wyoming... | reverse complement strand
TTTTAACTCGTCGAGCATCTGGTCTAGGCGTTTTTGCCGGGTTTCGGGGCGTTTGGCGTGGGTGATCCAACCAATGTAATCATTTTGTTGGTACGGTGGACGTTCGGTGTAGGCGTCGTACAGGCCGTTTTTCTCGAGGGCTTTCAGCACATCGTCCGGCGTCGGATATTTTTCGCGCTTTAGTTTCATAAAAGAGTTTACCGAGTTTTCCCCGGAAGAACCCAGTCGCTCCCGCTCCCGGTTCTGACCTGTGATGCCGCGTTGAGCAATTCGCCCTTACTTACGTGCGGGCTTGCGCATCCTGGGAGATCATAAGCCGGGCCAGGGCGTCGCTTATGGGCTGGCCGGTTGCCAGCTCGACAAAAAGCCACTGCCCGGAAGGATTTATTTCCAGAAAAATATACTCGCCCTCGGGCGTAAGCCGCATATCAATCGCCCCGTAGACAAGGCCCAGGCGCCGCATATATTCGAGAAGGATGGCTTTTAGCACAGGCGGCAGCTCAAAGGGCTTTATCTCCGCCTCGTCCATTACCATCCGGAAATCCACCTTGTAGCTGGCGTGCTCCGAATAGATCGCGCCGGTATAGATCTCGTCGCCGATCACGGTGATGCGGAGGTCGACCCCGCCAGGAATGAACTCCTGGAAAATGACGGGCGCGTATTTTACGCTGTCGATCAAGTCGACCTCGTTTTCCTTTAGCAGGCGGGTCTCGCGCCATTCGCGCTCGGTGCCGGCAAACGCTTTATAGATGACATTGCCGCTACCGTGTTTTTTTATAAACGCGGCGGCGTCGGCGGGGCTGCTGGTAATACAGGTATCCGGTATTTTCAAACCGGTTTCCTGCGCTTTCCGCAGCTGGTAAACCTTTCTTGCGCCTTCTTCCTCGAGCGTCGGGTGATTGATCCAGAAGGCGTCGAGCGAAAGCCAGAGCCCGGACCACGCCGAGGCGGCCTCGACGACAGCGAAATTGCGGTCGGTGGCGGAAGCGATCTCGTCGTGAATATTGAAATGCTGGGGCCTTCGCCACCACACCACCCCGCAATCGCCGAGATCGATCCGGTCCTTGCCATCGGTGAGAATGTATTGCCGGCCGACAGCGCGGCCCTCAAAACTTATCGACAGGTGGTATTTTTGCGGAAATTCCGACAGGTCCAGCAAAAACGACTCGGCATTGTAGGACTTGAGAGACTCCAAAACCGCGAGGTAATGCCCGTCGTTGAGAGATGATACGATCAGGATCATATAGGTATTGTTAAATTTGGGAAAAGGGCAGGGGTACGGAGGGAGCCAGATACCCCTGCCATGAAAGGCGCGCCCGGTGCTTACTGCCCGAACATCAGCGCCTGATATTCAGCGAGCGTCTGCTGGTACTGCTGGTGCAATGCCTCCAGTTGGGCTGAACTCTGTTGGATCGCCTCGGCCAGCTGCGCAAGCGCATTTTCATAGTCGCCCTGCATCGCCGCCGCTTCATGCTCGGGTGTCGGGATATGATGAGGGGTAGCCAGTATGAACGGGCGGCCTCCTCCAGGGCGGAACGGATCGAAGATCGGGTCGAAGGGGTTCCCCATCACGTCAGAACCGGGTAACTTATTTATCAGATCGCCCGCCGGACTGGTTACCGGGTTATCGAGGAACGTATTGGTCCTCTGTAGAATGTCAAACGCGGGCCGAGTATGCGGCTGATCCGTTGTCACGAGGGTAAGAACATCCAAGGTCGGACTGGAATCCGCGAATACTGACGTAGGCGGCTGATCCAACGAGACATTGGTTGGACCCGGACCCGGAAGCGCCTGCAGCGTGGGCGACACGGCCTTAATTTTCGAGATCCGGAAACCCATGTTAGAACCTGTACCCTGGGGGTTGCAGCCTCCGTTAGTGTGGACGCCGACCAGGAGGCCGGTGGAAGCGCGCAGGATACCCGAGCCGGAATTTCCGCCCAGCGTGTCTATATCATTATAGAAAATGTTATTACCGGAGATGTTGCTGCAAGGGCCGGCCTCGACGCGCTTCGGAACACCGGCCGGGTGGCCCATGATGCAGAGCATGTCGTTCTGCGCGGCGTCGACCGCCGAGACGCCGTTTATTCCGAAGGTGTTGCCCGGATTACCGCCGATCCGGCAGATGGCAAAATCCAGCCCGCCAAGACGGTACTCGATCAGTTGGGTGATCGGAAACTTTACCTCGGCGCGCAGGACGCCGCCCGGATCGACCTGGTAGTTAAAATTCAGGTGCATGTCCAACGCTATTTGCTGCGGACTAATGGTGGCGTGCGTGATATTGTCCTTCGGACGATTCCAACCGCCGCCGGTCTGATCGAACAGGTGGCCGGCAGTCAGGAACAGGTCCTTGGAGATCATCGTCCCGGTACCCCATCGAACATTGTTCACGTTGCCGGGGTCGGTGTATTTGGCCGCCAGATTGTTATTCCACTGGACCTGCGCGACGCAGCTTTGATGGCTGTTTACAAATGCCTTGGTTACGCCGAGGGTCCCGTTGTATTGCTCGACGGGTTGGGAATCATCGGTAGCGCCGCAAATCGTTTCGAGGAAGTCGGAATACTCGCCGGTCGACGTATCTCCCTCGGAAAAAGCTTCGAGGAAACCGGGAGACAGGTCTGGATGTGGGGGAAACAGGCCGGCGTCGTTGTTGTCGACGCTTTCCGCCGTGCTGCTGGAAGTTTTGGCTGTAGTTTTCTTTGCCATGACTAAATTCTCCTTACCCATTTTGGGGGCATTTATAACCGAAGCGCCCGCGGGCTAGCGCGGGGAGCTCCTTGGGGAAGAGATCCGAAAATGCATGTTCTGGCAAAAACGCACAATTGACCTCGTGGAAAGATCGGTCCGAAAGTTGGACTTTCTATGGAAGAAAGCACGTTAAGTCTTAAAGAGACCTAGCAATATATATTAGTAGGACGGGCAATGCAAGATTTTTTGCGGAGCGTTTCGAGGGGTCTGGGAAGTCTGGAAAGTCGAGAAAGTCCAGGAAAGGAATTTCAAATTTGAAATTTAAGATTTGAAAGGTGGTTTTACGCAAAAAGGCTCCAAGGGCGCAAAGAGAAGAATTTACAGGGATGACAGGATATATGGGATAAAACGGAAGGTATACATTACTTCGACTTGGGATTTCAAAAAGGATATTTGATTGATCCTTTATCCCTGTCCATCCTGTTATCCATGTAAATTCTTCCCGTTCCCAAATCCGCAATCCCAAATCCCAAATCGACTATAGCATTCCTCTTTCTTTTACACGGAGATAGCTTTCCAGAAGCTTGGGGGCGAGCGTTTTGGTCGTTACGTCGAGCGCGAGCCCGCCGATGGATTCGACCCGCAGGAGCGCGGCTTCGCGCTGGTGGATGATCTCCTCGGCGGCCGACTGGGTGAACACGTCCTTGATATCGCCCGGGACCTTGCTGACGGTAGCGTTGAGGTCGCGGTCGCCGATGGTCACGACGAGCGGCAGGTGGCGCGGCCGCAGCAGTTTCAGCGAGTTGATCAATTCCTTCGAGCTTTCCTTATCGACCAGATCGGTCAGGATCACCACGAAAGTGCGTTTTTTCAGATTGGACGAGATAAATTGGAATGCCCGCGCGTAGGAGGGCTCGATGAGCTCGGGTTCGAGGTCGTGGAGCGCTTCGAGGACGGAATCGATATGCTCGACGCCGCGTTTGGGCGGCAGATACTTCCTGACCCGGCGGCCGAAAACCGCGAGGCCGCAATTATCGCCGGCGCGCGCGCAGGCCGACATCAGGGCCAGGCTGGCGTGGATGGCCGTGTCGAATTTCGTTTCGTCGTCGATCCGGCCGGTCATCAGGCGCCCGCTATCGATAGCGATAAGGACGGTCTGATCGCGCTCGATCTGGTATTGGCGGGTGGTGAGCCGGGAGCGGCGGGCCGTGGCGGTCCAGGATATGTGCCGGAGCTCGTCGCCCCGCACGTAATCCCGCATCGATTCGAATTCGCGCCCCTCTCCGCGCCGGACGGCCTTTCGCTGGATGGCGAGAAAAGAACGGGCGCCCAGGGCCTTCAACTCCATCTCGCGGGCGCGGCGCATGTTCGGGTAGACCTTGACCGTTTGCGCTTCGCCGAGGTTGGCCTGGCACCAGACCAGCCCGAGCTTTGAGAGATACCGGACGGCGGTTAACCCAAACTTATAAGCGCCTCGGCGGGACGGGGTCAGATAATAAAAGAATTCGGCGGTGGTCTGAGCCTCGACCGTAAATTCTGCTTCACGGCTCTCATCGAGCATCATTTCCGGCGGATACTCGTCCTTTATTATCAGGTGAAAGGACGAGGCCGTTGCATTCTCGACGTGAATGCGGACCTCGGACATGTCGCCGATGGCAAAACGCTTTTCGAACTCGCGTCTTAGAGTTAGTTCGGGGGGGAGTTTTCGGCTTATGTAGTAATCGACAATTGCGGCGATAATGAGCAGGATATCGAAGGCGAAAACGCCGGTGCGCAAGAGAGGTATATTCCAGGAAAGCGAAAGCGGGATGATGCCCAGGCCCAGAAGAATAAAAAATCTGCGTGAGAAAACGAATCGCATAAAATTTCAATGATAATAACATTTAAGCGCAAAATTTGGTTGCAAAATCTGAAACTTAGTGCATTATCTATTGAGAAGAAATGAGCAGTACACCCGATATAGAAACAAGACGAAAAATACCGAGCCCGAAAGATGCAATAGTTTTCAGGTTCAAGTCCACGCTGCTGCAGGTCAAACGCGGCGCGCGAAACCTATTTGATTCGCAAATTAGAAAGTTTTCCAAGGCCGATGCGCTTCTCGATAAGCCGGTGATAGCCGAATCCAGGACCGCGCTATGGACCGAGACCGATCCGAAAGAGCGGTTTTTGCTGGCCGGAAAGATCCACAACCTGCGGCTTGTGATAAGAGAACTCGACGGCGTGGAAATACCGGCGGGCGAGACATTCAGTTTTTGGAAGCAAACTGGCAGGACAATGCGCATGCGGGGTTATGTTGCCGGACGCGAGCTGCGCGAGGGATGCATTATTCCGAATATCGGCGGCGGGCTGTGCCAGATCTCGAATGCGCTTTACGACGCCGCGTTGAAAGCGAATTTCGAAGTCGTGGAGCGTCACGCCCATACCCAGGTCGTGGCTGGATCACTGGCCGAACAGGGCCGGGACGCGACCGTCTTCTGGAATTATGTCGATCTTCGCTTCCGGTCGCCCGAAGCTTTCCGGATCGAAGCCCGGCTCGACGCAGAAAACCTCGTGCTGCGTTTCAAGGGTACGAAAACCGAGAAAAAACAGCTTTTTCAGATATCGAAGAACGGCAAGAGCGAGCATCATCCAAACAGCTGCGCGACCTGTGGTGAGGAAAGCTGTTTCCGGATGGTAAAGCCTGCGGCGAATGTGGATTTCGGGAAAACGGCGTACCTGGTGGATGAATATACCCCGGAATTCGATACGTACATACAGGCGGCCAGGAAGGAAAATGACGCCCTTTTTCTGCCGTTGGACGGGCATAGGTTCGGTAAGGCAAATTATGCCTGGACGACCGGCGGTTTTTCCGATGTAAAGCAAAAGCCGATGGTTACGGCGGTCAGGTCGTACAGGTCGAGAAAGCTGGCGGCGCAGGGTGCGGCAAGACAAAAAAATCTGCTGGACATGTATGAAAAACTGGCCGATGCCTACGCCCGTAGCCTGACATTCGATGTGCTTCACGTCGTAGTGCATCAAAACCTGCTGCCTTTCCTGTGGAAGGCCGGCCACCTGGGCGGCAGGACGTTTGACGTGTTGATGTCCGCCATGCCGATGGAAGAGATACAGAGGCGTCTGGATCGGGCCTCCGCTCTGCACCCGGAGAGCGGGACCCTCGGCGATTTTCGCGCGGACGACTCGCTTCTTTTGGCAGAAACTGAAGCCCTGCGGCAGGCGAGAAAGATAATTACACAGCACACGGGCATTGCCGCTCTGTACCCGGGAAAGGCCGAAATTATCGATTGGAAAATGCCGAAGGGCCGGCCGCGAGGGACGGCCCGAAATTCGAAGCCGACCATTCTTTTTCCGGCCTCGACCGTCGGACGAAAAGGCTGCTATGGTCTGCGCGAGGCGCTGCGCGGGCTGAATTTTAAGATCGTCACGATGGGCCCGGACATCGAGGGCGGAGATTTCTGGGAAGGATTCGACCAGGAGCGCGGTGGGCCCGATTGGTTGGAAAAGGCCGATCTGGTGGTGCTCCCGGCCTTTGTGGAACACCGGCCGAGAAGGCTTCTGGAAGCGGCTGCGGCCGGGATCCCGGTGATCGCTTCGACGGCCTGCGGGGTCGGAAATGTGACAGGCATCGAGACGGTCGAAGCGGGAGATGTCATTGAATTACGCGAGAAAATTCTCGGGTGCCTGGCCGGTGAGGCAGTCCTGGCTTGATAAGGCGGCAATTCGCCTTGAAAAGCGAAAAATACAAGTATACGAAACCTCTCGGGAAGGGAAAAATTTTGGGGCAGATCATGCAACTAAATCGCGAGTTAGGTGTTCAAAGAAAGGGACGGCTTTTCAAAGCAATATGCCGGAAAATGTTATGAAAGCGTTGTTTCTCTTACTACTGTTTGCCCTTTTTTCGTTGAATTCTCTCGCGCAGGACGTGACGCCCCCACCGGCCGGCGGTGTCGAAGACGTTTATCTCGCCAAGGACGATGGTGAAGGTAAAGCGGGTGACGTGGTTACCACCTTCGGTATCTCGGATATACCGATCCATTGTATCGTCCAGCTCGATACGGACAAGATCACCACGGTGAAGATGAACCTGGTGGCCGTAAGCGTGCCGGGCGTTAAGCCGGAAACCAAGGTTGTTACGACAAGCTACACAACCAAAGGAAACCAGAACCAGGTGAACTTTACCGGGAGACCGGACAAGGTCTGGACGGCGGGTAAGTATCGCGTCGATATATTCCTGGACGGAAAGCTTGCGAAAAGCCACGATTTTACTATCCAGAAGCCGGTCACGGCCAATCCTGCCGTCAATTCACTTCAGCCCAAACAAACCCCAAAGCCACGGTCCACAAGTCGAAAACCTGCTAAAAACTAACGTTCATAGCGTTTATGGCGTTCGTAGCGTTTATAGCGTTCGTAGCGTTTACAGCCATGTGTGCCCGAATGATTTAATTGTCCACTACTCCACGAAAAACTTATAATATTGAGAAGCTTTAGTTTATCGAACCAGGGAGGATTTATGTGGAAAAGTGACGAGGGTAAAAATGTCTCGTATTGGCAGGATAGTGAGGAGGGGTTGCGGACCGGTCCGCTAACCGGATCGAGCCAGGCGGACGTTTGTATTATAGGCGGTGGTATCGCCGGTCTGACGACCGCTTATTTTTTATCGAAAGCCGGGAAAAAGGTGGTTGTGCTTGATGACGGCGTGATCGGGGGAGGCGAGACTGCCCGGACCACCGCGCATCTTTCCAATGCTATCGACGACCGCTACTACCGGCTCGAAAAATGGCACGGCGAGGAGAAGGCAAGGCTCGCGGTTGAGGCCCACACAAAAGCCATCGACACGATAGAAGAGATTGTAAGAGACGAAGCGATCGATTGCGATTTTTCACGGCTCGACGGTTTCCTGGTCGAAGCCGAAGGCAGTGATGACGACCTGGACGAGGAACTGGAAGCGGCCAAGGGTCTCGGGTTTACGCAGGTAGAAGATGCGCGGCCGCCGTTTGAAAGTTTTGGCAATTCGAAATCACTGCGGTTCCCGAACCAGGGGCAATTTCACATTCTCAAATATCTTTCCGGGCTCGCAAAAGCGATCGAGCGCGCCGGGGGGCAGCTATTTTCGGCGACATCCGCGATCGAATGGAAAGGGGAAGATTCGCCGCAGGTAAGAACGGCGGACGGCGGAACCATCCAGGCCGATTCCATCGTCCTTGCGACGAACTACCCCATAATGAGCAAAATGTTTGCCCAACTGCCGGCGTACCGGACTTACGCCATCGGCGTGCGGGTCCCGAAAGGCGCGGTCGAAAAAGTGCTGCTTTGGGATACCGGGGATCCATATCATTATGTACGGATACAGGAGGAAGACGGCCACGATCTGCTTATCGTAGGCGGGGAGGACCACCGGACGGGGCAGGCGGAAGCCGGCGCCGAGCCATTCGCCCGGCTGTCGGAATGGGCAAGGAAGTATTTTCCTCAGGGCGAAGACGTGCTCTACGAATGGTCCGGACAATGCCTGGAGACGCATGACGGCTTGGCATTTATCGGCCGGTATTCGAGCGGTGAACCGAATGTATATCTCATTACGGGCGATTCGGGAATGGGCATGACGCACGGCACTATCGGGGGTATCCTGGTATCCGATCTGGTTCTTGGGCGCGAAAATCCGTGGGAAGAGGTATTCGACCCGTCACGCCTGGCCACGCAGTCTCTGAAGGAAGCCATGCCTGAAATAATCGATTCAACTCTGCCTTACGTCGATTGGCTGACGGGGGGCGAGGTCGACTCCGTGGATGAGATCGAAATCGGCAAAGGCGCAATAATCCGCGAGGGGCTCAAAAAGATCGCCGTCTATCGCGATGAGGACGGAAAGCTTTACAAGCGCAGCGCCGTGTGCACGCATATGGGCTGTATTGTGCGGTTTAACCAGGTGGAAAAGACCTGGGACTGCCCGTGCCACGGGTCGCGGTTCGGGACGGACGGGCACGTGATAAATGCGCCGGCGATCAGCGGCCTTGAGGAGGTTGGGGAAGAGGCTTAAGAAGATGGGGGGTTATTTCGGTGAATTTAGCGGACGGGACCGGCCCTCTTTTTCTTGACTTGATGCCGCCAAACAGGGTCTTGCGCAAACGCATACAAGAATATCGTCTTAATCAATTGTTGCGAATGAAAACTTTTATGAAAACTATTTTTATATTCCTGGCTATCACGCTCTTTTCTTTTGCCGCTTTCGCGCAGGGTGAAACGGCCGAAAAGGATTTCGCCCGGGACATCAAGAAATTCAAGGTCGAGAAATACGCGATGGGCGAGGACGCCTCGAGCGGCTACGACTACTTGATCTATAAGAAGAAAGACGAGATTGTAAAGATCCGCACCGTCTGGAGCAGCAGCGCAAACCCGAAATGGTGGGTCGAGGATGTGTATTACCAGGCCGGGCAGGCGGTACTCGTGGTTGAGCTGTCGCTAACGAAAAAGCAGTATAGATCTGTGGTCCGCGGCACTCAAATGGCCTTGCCGGTAAATGATAGATATGTTCTTAAAGATTCAAAGCTCGTGACGTGGACCGAAAAAGGCAAAACCGTCGCGGCAAGCGACCCTCGCTGGGCTGAAACGGAGAAAGACGTTGTATCCTCGGCAAAATTCACGCTTGAATTTTACCCGGAAATGAAAGAACAGTAAGTCCGGTATGGGATTACATCCTTCCCAAATCCCAAATCCCAAATCCCAAATCCCAAATAGAAAGAGGCCCTTATTTTCATAAGAGCCTCTTCTATTTAGCTTCCGGTAATCTTACCAGCGGTTTCCGCCGCCGTAACCACCGCCACCGCCGCCGCGATTTCCGCCGCCACCACGGCCGCCGCCGCCGCCATAACCACCACGGCCACCGCCGCCGCCGCCGCGGTCTTCACGCGGTTTTGCTTCATTTACCTTCAGCGCGCGGCCGTTTACTTCCTGGCCGTTCAGCGCTTCGATAGCTGCTTCGCCTTCTTCTTTCGAAGCCATTTCTACAAAACCGAATCCGCGCGAGCGGCCCGTTTCACGGTCTTCGACGATATTCGCCGACTGTACGCTGCCGGATTGTGCAAAAAGTTCCAGGAGATCCTGATTGTTCGTTTCGAAGGAAAGATTTCCCACGTAGAGTTTCATTGACATAATATTTTTTACCTTTGTTCCGCTGATTGTTGGGGAACACACAAAAGAAGCGTCGAAAGCGAGCTTAACTCCGGAGAAACGGTAAGTGCTGCGAAGAGTCGGGTTCGTACTCTCTATAGAGTAACTTCTATAACCTAAAACAACCTGTCTCCCGAACGTCCAAACGCCGTCAAATAAAACTCGATCTGATGGGCGCACCACCGTTGATGCGCGAGAGAAGGATAATCTAGAATAGGATGCACGGTTTATCGGATAGTTGCAAGTTTTATTTATTGATTATATTTCAACGCCCCGTTACGAACACGAACAAAAAGTGCGATTCAGGCGTATAATCATACGACGCGATACGGGGCCGAACTTAATACGAGAGGAGCACACGAGATATGTTTTGTCCGGGCTGCGGTTTAGAAGAGATACAATCGAATCAATTTTGCAGGGCTTGCGGGACCGATCTCAGGCCCGTGCGTTATGCTCTCGAGGCGCCGGATAACATCACCGCCTCGGCCGTATCGGCGCGCGACGAGATCGGCCGGGCCGTTGCGGCAAAGATCCGCGAGGCATCGCTCTCCGAGCTGCCGGACGTGGCGGAAGACGTATTGCCGGAGATAGAGAAGTTTCTCGAATCGCCCGAGGAAAAGAGGCTCAGGCGCGTCCGGGCCGGGATAGTCACCTCTTTTATCGGGATCGGCGGAACCATCGCCTTTGCAATGGCCGCTATGCTAATGGGAGATAACGGTATATTTATGGTCGCCGGTGCGGGCCTGGTATGCTTTTTTATCGGGTTGGGCCTGGTCGTCAACGGGCTGTTTCTGACGGTGCCCCGCAAGAGACTGTCAGACCGTTCCGGGGAAGGAGCGAGCCAGCGTGAACTTGATGCGCGGGCGCCTGGACTGGAGGTAAAGACCAACGACCTGGCGCTTCCCGAGCCGGCCAACTTGTTCTCTTCGGTAACCGAAAACACCACGCGGCACCTGGAAGAAAAACAGCCGGTCAGGCGCGGGTAGCCGATTTGAAGAGGGCCGGATGTTTTTAGCCCGCTAATTCCAGTTTTTCAAATCCGGCCAAAGTTCGGCCAGCGAGCGCTTTAGCCCGGTACAGTGGATGATCGGGTACTTTTCATACGGCAAGGTAAGGGGATGAGTGACCTGCCCGAGGACCTTCACACTTCCGCAATTTTTTTCGGCATCGGCGACACTGCTTCCTAAAACGATAATACTCTCACCTGTATAATTCCGCGGTCCCCACACAAAATAGCTTTGGTGTGGGCTGATCGCCTTCGGCAGACCGTATTTCGGCCCAAAAAAATCGATAGCCCCGGCCTGACCGTAATTACTGCCGTAGATGGCCGTTCTCTCGCGTTGATCGGCAGGCAGGGAATTGTAGGCGTTAGCAACATTTTCGACCATTTCGGGCCAGCCAAACTGGTCGGCGTAGAGTTGCTGCAGCACGCCCTCGTGAGAGATCTCGGATTTTGGAGGCTTGAATCCGATGGTCTCCTGGTAGCTTATCAATTTCTCTACGGGCAGGACCGGGAGCACCATCGGTAAAAAAATAAGCATGGGCACTATTACCAGGGCGGGTAAGGCTATCTTTATGAAACGCACGGCTTTGATCTTTTCGACGACATCCTCCCACCAGATCGCGCCTCCGGCGAAAAGTACCGGGTAAACGGGCGCGAGATAATAGTCTTTGGCCTTGAGAAGGACCATGAGCACGAGCAGGACGACATATAAAATACCGGCAAAGCGAAAAACGCGTCCGGTTTTTCCGGCCAGGAAATACCAGATACCCGCGACCCAAACGACCACCGCGGGTGGGCCCAGCATCAGAACCTGCCGTCCGATGAACTCAAGGGGCGAGAGAACGACGTTTTTGCCCGTTTTTTGCACATTTTGCAAGAGCTCGAGCGTTGCCCAATCGTTCTGCCATTCCCATACAATATTCGGAAGAAAGATAAGAAAGGCCAGCAGTCCGCCCAGCCAGAACCATTTACTAAGGAGCACCTTTCGCTCGCGGGTGAACGCCAGGCCCAGGACAAGCGAAAATCCGAAAAAGACCATTGAATGCTTGTTCATTAGCCCAAGCCCGGCACACAGACCGAACAAGAGCCAGTAAAGGGGTTTCTCCCGCCTAATCGCCAGGACAGCAAAATAAACGCAGAGCATCCAGAAAATCGGCTCGAGCGCGTTCATGCCGAGAAAGTTGTCGACGGCCAGGTAGACCGGGGCGCACAGCACGCATAAACATGCGAGGAAGGCCGCGAACCTTTTGCCGCCGAATTCCCTCACCAGAAGCGCGGTAATAAAGACCTTGGCAGCGCCCGCCAACGCCGGGAAGAAGCGGATCGCGAACAATGAATCGCCCAGGAGAACACGGCTTCCTTTGGCCATTAGGGCAACCATGGGCGCGTGGTCGGGGTAACCCCAGGCAAGGTGCTCGCCGCACGCGATAAAATAGAGCTCGTCGCGGAAATAGCCGTAACCGCTGTTAAATACAAAATGTACTAAAAGCGTCAGACCGGCGAAATACGAGCCGATCGCAAAATGCGAAAGCCAGGGGTTCGAGGTATCGGAGGTAATCATTTCCGGCTATTTTATAACACTAAAGCTGAACCGGCGAACGCGGGAGCGAAACCGCGATCAGGGCTATGACGGCGAAAATGGGGAAGGTTCGACACCTTCAGCGTTGGAATGGTTTGTGGCCGGCCTTACCCGGGGGTGGCGCTCGCTAAAGCTCGCTGACCCTGGGCCATATTATTTGTCGCTTTCAGCGACGGGAAAACCCTTAGTTTTACGAATGCGCAATCCGGCAGGAGCGTCCAGGCCGTGTCTCTGCCTGTTTTAACCTTTTACGGTTGGCCGATCAAAGCCTTGATCTCTTCGATCTTTTCCCGCGCGGCCGCTTCGCCGGCGGCAATAAGCTCGTCCATTTTGCTGAGATCGTCGATCCTGATGTGGGACACTTTGGGAAGGATCGTAACATCCGCGTGATAGTCCTGGAGCTTTGAAGCGGTCCGGATCAGCATCATCGCGGATTGGAATATGACGCCCAGGAGGGTTTTCGGTTTGCCCAAATTGGTCCCGCCGCCGGCCAGCACATCGACCGCAATAATAATTTCAGCGCCCATTTCGCGGACCGCGCGGGTCGGGACGGGAGCTACAACCCCGCCGTCTACCAATGTCCGTCCCGCAGCGTCCTCTACCGGCGTAAAAACACCCGGTATGGCACAACTCGCCCTGATCGCAGGCGCCAGATCGCCCTCGCCCGTGAGGACAACTTCGTCGCCCGTCTCGATATCGCAGGCGACCGCGCCGAAAGGAACAGGAAGGTCCTCAAATCTATGAACGGGAAAATTCCGGGTAATAAACGTTTCGAGCCGCGAGTTGGAGAGAAGGCCCATCCGCGAGAATGACGGGCCCGATATCTTCATCCACTTGACCTTGCGCCCCATTTCGGCGATCTCGTCGGGTGTCATCCCGGCGGCGAACGCTCCCGCGACGATCGATCCGGCCGAACTCCCGGCTATCATATCGATGGGTATCCCATGCTCCTGCAGGACTTTTAAGACGCCGACGTGAGCAAAGCCGCGCGCCGCGCCGCCGGAGAGGGCTATTCCGATTTTTTTTGTGATCATAAGATGATGTTTGTGGATCGTGGTCGGTGGTTCGTGGTCCGTTGTTCGTCGTCGGTGGTTAGTTGATAATGCTTGCGCATAACGAAATCAACCAACCACGAACAACTAACCACGAACAACGAACCAACGCAAAATTGATTTTAACTTTTGTTTATGAAAAACTTAAATCCGCATAAATGACGCCACAAGAATCTCTTTCATTTCAAAGACAAAAAACCGGAGCGGATATTGCGGCAGGCGAAAAGGTCTGTCCCGTCTGTTCGCGCGAGACGCGGGATGAATATGTGCCGCTCGTCGCCATGCCCGAAGACCTGCAAAAGCTCATCCAAGCCAATGCTCCCGACACGCGCGAGTTCAAAGCGGTCTGCTCGCGCTGCGTGAGGCTGTTCGAGCGCGCCAAGGACCAGATCGTAAAAGACGCGGCCATGCAAAAGGACGGCTCGCATGTGCTTTCGACGCCGCTAAGGCTCGACGCCGATGAGCGTTTTACGGGCCGGGGAGTGACGATCGCTTTTCTCGATTCGGGATTTTACCCGCATGTCGATCTGACCACGCCGGACAACCGCATCATCGCCTATCGGAATATGGTCGATGAGGACGGCGATCTGAAATCGCTCTTTCAGCCGGATGTGGCGAGCTGGCATGGGATGATGACCTCTGTGGTGGCGGCCGGAAACGGGTCGCTCTCGAATGGATTTTATCGCGGTATCGCGCCCGGCGCGAAGGTCGTGCTGGTTAAACTGGCGCGAACGGGCCGCATCTCGGAGGAGGATATTCAGCGCGGTCTCGAATGGGTGCTGGAACACCGGGAGCAGTACGGGATCAAGGTCGTGAATATATCGGCCGGGGGCGATTACGAGCAAAGCTACCTGACGGACGAGCTTTCGCAGGCGGTCGAGGCGTGCACGGCCAGCGGTATCGCGGTCGTCTGCGCGGTCGGCAACGCCGGGGACCATCCGAACCATCCCGTTTTTCCGCCGGCGAGCGCGCCGTCGTCGATAGCCGTGGGCGGGCTCGACGATAGTAATTCAATGAACCGTGCCCGGCGCGGAATGTATCGCTCATCCTACGGCCCGACCTTCGACGGCCTGCAGAAGCCGGAAATAATAGCGCCGAGTATCTGGGTCCCGGCGCCGATCCTGCCGAATACGCCGACCTCGGCGCAGGCCGCGCTGCTCAAAACCCTGGACGAAAGCCCGGACGACAAACTGCACGATATAATCCGGGAAAATGCCGGTGTGGATGGCGAACTGGATGCTGCGCTGGATAGGCCCGTCCATTCGATCCGCCAGATCATTCTCTTAAAACTCCGCCGCGAAAATGTGATCACGAGGCATTATAAATATGTCGACGGCACATCCTTTTCGGCCCCGATCGTTTCATCGGTTATCGCGCAAATGCTCGAAGCAAACCCCGCGCTTACCCCGCAGGAGATAAAACGGATACTCATTTCAACGGCCGAAAGGCTGCCGCGTTATGAGGTCGACCGCCAGGGTTGGGGCGTGATCGATCCGCGCCGTGCAGTAGAGTTAGCGCTGGCATCTTCGTAAAACAATTTAACCGCCGAGACGCTGAGACGCCGAGAAAACAAGAGAAAAATTTACAGGGATAACAGGATGGAGGAGATAGGAAACCTTTAATCGTTTCTTATATCTCTTTCATCCCCTCATCCCTGTTAAAAATCTTCTCTCTGTCTCTCCGCGGTTATAAATCCTATGGCGAGCGTCGCGGTGTCGGAGTTTGCGGCGGGCCGGGGTCGTGCGGGAACTTCGGCGTCGGCGAAGGCGTCCTGCTCGGCGCCGCGCTTGGGCTCGGGCTGGGCGTCGGCGAGGCTGACGGGCTCGGGCTGGGCGTCGGTGTGCGGGTCGGCGTCGGCGTTCTCAGATTCGTATTCGTATTGAAGCTTGTATTGAAATTCGGGATGGCGATGCTGTTGATATTTATAGTGGAGTTGTAATTGTAATTGGCGTCGAAATTAAGGTTAGTGTTCAAATTCGTGTTGAAATTGAACATGTTCGCATTCATGTTGATGTTCGTGTTGGTGGGTGTGTCTTCGCGAAGCAGCATGACGACCGCGGCAACCCCGCCCAGGACCAGGAGGGTGCAGATTATCGTCAGCGCGACGACCTTGGCCGTGTTCGGCTTTTGCGGAGGCGGCACGTAAGCGGGCGGGCGCGAGCGAACGTTCTGCGGAGGCGGTTTTTCTTCGCTTGTGGGGATCACGATCCGCGGGTTTGAGGGCTGCGCAGGCGCAGGCGGCACCGGCGGAGCGCTGCGGACCACCGTATCCTCGCCGAAATCGTCGCTGTCATCGTCCAAACTTTCGCTGGGCATCGCGTCAAAATGGGGCTCGTCGTCATCGATCAGCGGAGCGCCGTCCTTGGTACAAAAACGCAGTATCTCTTCGTCGTATTGGGTATGGCAAACGGGGCAGTGTTTCATAGATTTAGAAAGAAAGCCTTGGGTTTATTGGATATTATAGAACGAACATCGACCTGCGTGTATTCTACCACAATCCGATTTGGGATTTGGGATTTGGGATTGCGGATTTGAAGAGAGTTTGCCGAGTTAACAGAGTTGACCAAGTTTGCCGCCCGCGCTCCCAGTAACTCGCCCTTTAGAACTCCAGCCGCAAACCGAAGATCGGCAGGCGCTTGTTTTCCCGGAGGAACTGGGGAGTCGGCTGGTGGAACTCGTAGTTGGGCTGCACGATGGTATCGTGATTCGTCACGTTGAAGATGTCGATATACGGCGAGAACGACCACCGTTTGAAGCCGAAACGTTTTTCGGCGCGCACGTCGAGGCTCGCGAAATCCGGAAGCCGGAGGCGGTTGATGTCCTGTTCGGAGGCGATCCGCTGGATGTAATAAAAGGAGTTGGGAAATACTTCTACCGGTGTCCGCGCCGAGTAGGGCAAGCCGCTGGCGAGGCGGTATTTAGCCGCCACGCTAAACCCGCGAAAACGCGTGATGCCGACGAGTGTGAGCTGGTGCGGGCGTTCGAGGTCGGAAGGGAATTCGATGCCGGTCGGAAAAAATCGCCGCCGCGATCGTGTAAACCCGTATGACGCCTGGCCGGTAAGAAATCCGGTCAGCGCTTTTTGCACCGAGATCTCAAAACCATCGGCAAAACCGCTGCCGCTATTGTAATAATTTCCGTCACGCGGAAAATTCACGGTCGGCCGCAGAGGGCTTACCACCAGGTTTTCATAATTTTTTCGAAAAACTTCCAGCCGGACGCGCGTGTCCTCGCGCGCCAGCCATTCGATACCGCCTATAAATTGCGTCGCCGTTTGAGCTTTCAGCGCGCGGTTGCCGGGCCTCAGCGACATTATGAAGAGGCTGGGCGGCTGGCGGTAGATACCGGCGGCAAAGGTAACGGCCACTTTAGAGGTCAGGCTAAAACGCGCCCCGAAGCGCGGGCTCACAAGGTCCTCACCCGTCATCGCGTAGCGGTCGATCCGAACGCCCGGCGCGATCGATAGGCGCGGAGTGATATTCCAGTTGAGCTGAACATAAGTGTAGGCCGAAGCGCGCGTCCCAAATTTCATCCGGTTCTCGCGCGGCGGGGCTGTAAACTCTTCTTCCAGGGGGCTGTACAAACCGCCCGAATTCTCAAACGAATGATAGTTTGCCTGGTCGAAATAGATCCCGCCGCCGGCAGCCACCTGGAATTCCGGTGAAAGCGCCGCGCTCAGGTCCTGCTTGACCCCGAACTGCGAATCGCGGAGATCGCGCGAGCGCTGCAAGTATGACGTAAACGGCAGGTAGAAGGCGCCGTCGTTATGGGAGCCGTTCGCCCAGAGAGTAGCCTGGACGAATGTCTTTGTGCCATAGGTGGTGCTGACGGTGGCGCCCAGGTTAAAACGCTGCGAGGTGCGACGCATGCTGAAGCGGTCGGTGCGGCGGGCGATATTCAGCGCCTGGTCGTCCGACTGGTCGAAATTCTCGAAAAAGTTGAGAGCGGTAAACGAAAGCTTGTGCTTGGGGGTAAGGTCGTAAATGAATTTATTTGTAAAATCGAGTGTCCGCGGATACCCGATAACACCCTGATCGGCAATTCCCGCCACATCGAGCGCAACATCGATAAAACTCCGCCGGGCCGAGAAAAGCCAGCTTCCCGACTTGCGGATCGGAACGTCCAGGCTGCCGCCCGCCGTTCCGGAATCGACAAATAATACACCCTGGACCTTTTCGCGATTCGCTTCGCGCAGGAAAACATCGAGCACCGAAGACATCCGATCGCCGTAGCGGGCGCCGAAGCCGCCGGCGGAAAAAACAGCGCGGTCGAAGGTGTCGGGCGGGAGAATACCGGCCCGACCGCCCCGGTCGCCGTCATATTTATCGGTGAAATATGTAAAATCCGCGACCGGAATATTGTCGATGTATGTGAGGTTTTCATCCGTGCCGCCCCCGCGAACGATCAGATCGGCAAACTCGGCCGAGGCTGCGGTGACGGCGGGAAGCGAATTTATCGCTCGGAGGGGGTCCCCGCCGCTTCCCGGGGCGGCACGAATATCGTCGCGGCTCAGGGTCGTATTGCTTACTACCTGCTCCGTGTTTGGGGTGAATATCTCGCTTCGCACCTCGACGTTTTCACTTACCGTGACGTCGAGCTTGACGTTCAGTACAGTGGTGCGGCTGCCCGTGACGCTCACCTGATTGCGGGCGATCGGCGCGAAGCCCGCCGCGCTGATCTGGACGTCGTATACACCCGAAAAGATCTCCAACCTGAACTTTCCCACATCGTCGGTCACGACCGATGCTACTCCCCGCACGGCCACGGTGGCCCCGGCGACGGGCTGTCCGGTGGAACGCTCCGTTACCTCCCCGGTGATCAGGCCGCGGGGGGATTGGGCTATCAGATCGGTTGAGAAAAAAACTCCGAGCAGCGAGGCAAATAAAAATAGTTTCGGCATATTCTAAGTCGGTGCAGCTCTTGACTTGAGTATATATTACCTGTTTTTACCGATCGCGCCGTAAGATTCGAGCAAACCTTTTATCTCGGCCTTGTCCGCCATTTCCAGGGCGCCGTCCCCGCTCTTTTTACGCGGATTTACATTGGCTCCCGATTCAAGCAGCGCCTTTACTATATCGAGATGCCCTTCCTGCGCCGCCGTCATCAGCGGGGTGGCGCCTTCCTTATTTACCGCATTTACGTTCGCGCCCGCAAGTATTAGAAGCCGGAATATTTCCGGTTTATCATAACCGGCAAAGTGGTTCAAGGTGGTAAATTTCTTCTTATCCATCAAATCTACTTTTGCGCCATAACGCAGCAGGAGCTGAAGCAGCTCGGGTGTTGCATCATGGTCCATCATCATCAGGGGCGTGCGTTTCAGGGAATCGCGCCCATTGATCTTAGCGCCGCTGCTCAAAAGAAATTGCGCGATCTCCATATTACCGGTTTCTACGGCCGCGTGAAGTGCGGTTACGCCCTCGTGATTTTTATCCTTTAAAGTGACGCGGTGGCCTTTAGCGACCAGCAGCTTTGCCTCATCCATATCCCCGTCATAAACCGCCTCGACCAATTTATTTACCGCCGGCGCATTTTTGTCGTAGGAAACGCTGACGATACCCATAAAGCCGCTGTACTCCTCCGAACTACCTTTGACCGTCACGCTCTCCTCGACCTGCTGGACCGCCAGCCGCGCATCCCGGCGGACCTCGCTACCATCGGCAATGGAGATCGACGTTATTTCCGCGGCGCCAAAACCACCCGCCTCGGCTTTTACCTTATAGGTGCCGGCCGGGAGGTCTTTGAATTCGTAAAAACCCTCGCCCGAGGCATTTTGGACCCGGTATTCATGGGTTTCCTCATTAAGAAGTCCGACCAGCGCATACGGCAGCGCGGCGCCATTCGGGTCGGTGACGTAACCCGAGATGGTCGAGGTCGTACCGGCCGGCTTTGCCTCGGTAAGTATCTGGGCGGCAGGTTCGGCGCCTCCTTCGGTTTGCGCATACGCCCCGGCAGACAGTGCGATCGATGCCGTCATCACCCCGGCGGCGAGACGCGGTACCCTGCGCGTAATTTGGTGCAGCGTGTTCGCAAACAGGGGCCGGCGGGTGGCCGGATCGACGTTGTAGCGAACGCACAGCCGGCCTTCCGACCCGCGCACAAGCTTCATTGCCTCCTTGAACGTCATTTCCGACAAATTGTTTACGCTGTGGGCGCAATGGCTGCAAAAACGGACCTTGCCGGTCCCCTGCATTTCATCCCAGCTTTCGGTGCAGGGGTTTTTTACTTCGATAGTTTCAAGAAATTTCTTTTTAGACATAATAATACTCCGCGGATCGGTCAATGGTTTTTTAGCAGCTCTGCACAAATTAATTAATCGTCTATTAGAGGATTTCCGGTGTGGAGGTGACCGGGACGCTGCTCTCATCCTCCGATTCGTCTTCATCGGGCTTACCGCTCCTTCCACCGTAGCTTTCGAGCAATTCTTCCACCTCTTTCTCGCTTGTGAAGTCCCAGGCCGTTTCCCCATCGTCATTCTTCAGATTTACATCGGCGCCGGCCAGTATCAGCGCCCGCACCAGTTCCAGATCGTTGGCCGCTTCCATCAGTGCCGTTTCACCTTCCTTGTTTTGGATATTAACGTCAGCGCCGGCCTCGATAAGGGCTTTTGCGGTTTTTAATTCCCGTCCGTCGGCGGCGAGTATCAGCGCAGTGTTTCCCTCATCATCGGTGAGATCGAGCTTCGCGCCGTTCCGGACGAGAAACTCGACAATGCCGTCCCCGGCGTCGTCGTCGAGCAGCATAAGCGGTGTGCGGCGCTCCGAATCGCGGGCGTTTACTTTTGCGCCGAAGCGAATAAGTGTCTCAGCGATCGCTTTGTTACCGTTCTCGACGGCGATGAACAGCGGGGTGATCCCGCGGTATTTTTCCCTGGCGTTTACCTCGGCCCCGCGGTTGATGAGATTTGTTACTTCGTCAAGATCTTCGTCTTGACAGGCTGCGGCGAGCGGGTGCTCCATATTCGGTATGACGGCAAACATACCGCCGGAGATCGAGACTGCCATTTGTACATCCAACGTTACATCGTGGTTGGAAACCTCATCCCCCCGGACCGTGAGACCGTTTATATCCTGGACCGCGAATCCAATGGCGATGAACTTCATCCTGTAATTCCCCGCCGAAAGACCGGAGAATTCATAGACGCCGGCGTCATTACTGGTGATGTCTTTTACCTCGTTGGTCCCTTCATTAATAAGTAAAATGTTTGCGGAGACTATCACCGCGCCGTTGGCGTCCGAGACAATGCCAAAAATGCGTCCGTTTGCTTCCCCGGCGGGCTTACGCGCGACATGGGCGTCGTCGTTTGTTTTTTCCGCGGCGGCTGCGGGGCGAACAAGCGTTTCGGCACTGCCCTGGGCATAAGCTGCTGTCGACAGACTGATGGTGGCCGTTATTACCCCGGCCGCAAGGCCCGGAGCGCGGCGGGTTATACGATAAAGATTTTCGGCGAAGAGGGGTTTACTGGTTTTCGGGTGTTTTATATAGCGGATGCAGAGATCACCGCCCGAGGAACGGACCAGGCGGACCGCCTCTCGGCGGGTCATCTCGGAAAGATTATTTACACTTTTTGCGCAATGGCTGCAGAATCTAACCTGGTCATTTCCCTGCATTTCTTCCCAGCTTTCCGAGCAGGGACTTTTTACCTCGATCGCATCGATCAACTTCTTTTTCGACATACGCGCTTATCCTCACAAAAACACTGAATATTCCTGAATTCGCCTGTTTTTCAGACAAATTCCCGGCAGCACAAGTTTCCGAAATTTTTCGATGACGATCGTCTTGTCTCTTGATGCGCCGAGTTTTTCTTTTGGTTGCTTTCGGGGAAGATGAAATTTTGGCGGGGGGGCTCAATTTGGGATTTGGGATTGCGGATTTGGGATTTGCAAAACTGGGAGCGATAGCGACTGGGTTCTTTTTCCAATCCCCGATCCCCGATCCCCGATCCCCGATCCCAAATCCCAAATCCCAAATCCCAGATCGAGTAAGTGGGGAGGAGCGCGTTGGCTGGCGCCTTCGGCCTCCTCCCCGCGAACGGCCGCTCCCACACAAGCCGTTCGCTTCCCGCGTTGACTTCAACT
>Ga0190272_10000464_pt1 | contig 21560 bp, 3 predicted proteins | sample Popmic504T_FD_133746 | JGI IMG/M metagenome (GOLD analysis project Ga0190272, IMG submission 133746) | Populus adjacent soil microbial communities from riparian zone of Shoshone River, Wyoming, USA - 504 T | ecosystem: Environmental > Terrestrial > Soil > Riparian zone | place: USA: Wyoming... | reverse complement strand
ATGTGGTTGAGCCAGGGCTCTTGTCCCATCGCATAGACGTAGACCTCCTTGAAGTTTGCCCCGCCGATCAGTTGCGTGGCTTCAGCGAAGTTGCAGCCCCGCGCCCGCCGCGACTGATCGATGTCGCGCGGCAGCGGCTTCGGAAATAGCGGACCATAAACCCACGAAGGAGGCGCGCCTTCGCATTCCATGCCCAGGAACAGCCGCTGCGGCTCACCCGTAATTTTGAAGATGTGATCGTAAAGGCGCGGCTCCAGATTGCAGGAGTCGGCGATAAAGAGCAGCGACTCTGAACCGAACCGCACCAGATACGAGGTCTTGCTCTGCGTAGTTAGATCGTTGTGCTCGCCGAGGAACGGGATCGTGACGATGCTGCCGCCCGGGAAGGAAAACTCCTGCATGTCGCGCCCCTCGACAACGTTGCGGAAACCGAGTTGGTGCAGGGCCAGTTGCAGCGAAGGGTCCTGGGGAAAGCCGTCACAGTTGCGGCCCACAATGATGGTGCCAATCTTGTGACGCAACTGCAGCAAAGCTTCAAACACGATGTGGTCGTGATGGCTATGTGTTATGCAAACAAAGTCGATGTGTTCAGGCAGATCGGCAAACGTGTAGCGCGCAACATCTGAGTCATAGGTGTAGCTAATGATCGGATCCAGCAAAACACTCACGTCCCTGCTTTCAAAAAAAACGCAGCCGTGGCCAAAGTACCTGACGCGCACCCCATCTCCCGCGAAAGGAACGTGGCGCGTCGGCGGCTGGTCGGTAAAGAAGCTGCGGAACAGAGTTTCCATTTCGGCAGAAACTCCGAGCTTGCCGGCGATGTCTCGATAACTCCCGGGCTCGAATTTCATGCGAAACAAATCGTCCAGAGCGGGGCTTGAAAAAGGAATTGGCAAGTGAGCGGATTTTTCGTCAGGCAGCCGCGGCGTGCTCAGTATGAACGGTCGCTCATTGTCCCGCTCGATGAGGGAAAGCGCGATGCTTTGCAGGCTTTCGTCATAATACTTACTGCGATATAGCAGCGATTCCAACACGCGGAACGAAGGGCTATGGTTGAGGTCGTAGGTCAACTCAACATATCCCTTGAGGACTTCGGGAACTTCGTCATAGAGGTGGTCCATCGCCAGCCCTTTGGCTTTTTCCGGCAGCATCGCGCCTAACTGCTTCAGCCCTTTCGCAAATTCGATGAGATGTTGCGAGCGTTCCTGCGTCGCTTGCGCGAGGGCCTTCACTTCATCAACGCGCCGGCCATCCAAATCAATAAACGGTCCGCCACGCATCGCCGGATTCTTGACGGCGGCCGCGTGCAATGCCGGTGAACTGACGTAAGACTTCATGATTGGCAGGTAACGGTCGAGCACGTTCAAGGCCGCCGTAACCGGCGGCACCATCAGAAACCACGCGTACCAGTCGTTGAACAAAGGCTCAAACTGGACGTTTTGTCTTAGATAGACCATAGACGATGGACGATGGACCATGGCCGGATATTCCATCGTCTGTGGGTCCTGGTCTTGTCCATGGTCTGCGGTCAGGTTCGCGTCCATCGTCCGTGGTCCATCGTCCATGGTCTGAATCGTCCGTGGTCTATCGTCCATGGTCTGAAGTCGCTAGTTCGATTGTCACTTTGGCGGCAGTCGCGCGCTTCACCTTCTGGCTGAGGCGCAGGCGATTGATCCGCACGTCCGGATCACGCGCAACGCTCGCGACAATGGCCTGAAGATCTTCCGCCATTCGTTGCACGGTACTCTCCGTGAAGCGAGCGCCGTTGTAGACGATCGTCATTTCCATCGCGTCGTCGCCCTGCTCGGCGAGAAACCAGAATTGCGTCAAAGCCTCCGCATTCTGAGTTTCAATTTCCCTGCTGCGCAGTTCGGAGATCTCTAAATCTGCACTGCGCCGCGGCACGCTCGAACGGCGTTGATTCTGCAACGTGAAGCCAACTTCGAATACCGGATTGCGTCCCGCTTCACGCTTTACAACCAGTCCTTCGAATAACCAATCCAGCGGATACAGCTGGTTTGCATAAGCATCGAGCGTAGTTTCTCTTACTCGCTCTAACAGCGCGTCGAAACGCTCGTCGCCGGCAACGCGATCGCGCAACGCGACTACATTCAAGTAGGGACCAACCTGTCGCTCCATCTCTGTATGAACGCGTCCGGCGACAGGCGTGCCGATGACGAGGTCGTGCTGCCCCGTGTGGCGGTACAACAGCGCTTTGATGGATGACAACAACGTCATGAAGAGAGTGGCGCCATAACGCCGGCCCCTGGATTCAAGATTGCGGACCAACTCCTCAGGAATCGTGAACAGCAAAGCTTTCCGCCGGTAGGGTTCGTTCTCGGCGCCGTTAAGATCGGGGCGGAAATCAAGCTGCGGCGGCGACCCGCTTAGCTTTTCGAGCCAATAGGCTTTCATCTGTTCGCCGCGTGGACCAGCAAGCAGGCGATTCAACCAGTGCGCGCTGTCGCGGTATTGCAGGTTGAGCGGGACAAGTGGGTTGGCCCGTTCCGACACGAAGGCGTCGTACACTTCACTCAGCTCGTTGAGCAGGATCTCGGCCGACCAACCGTCGCTGATGATGTGATGCATCGTGCAAATGCAAACGTGCGTGGTCTCGGCCAGGCGGAGCAACTTCACGCGAAACAAGGGACCGTTCGCAAGATCCATCGCGGTCAGCGCCTCGCGCAGTTCAGTTCTGCTGACTTCGGCCTCGGGATTCGCGGCGTCGCTGAAATCCAGTTTTTCGAGATGCAGAGGAGCGTTGGCTGCCGGGATTATTCTTTGGCGCGGTTCATTGCCGGAGGTGACGATGACGGTCCGCAGAATCTCATGGCGTTCGAGCAAAGCAGTGAGCGAGGCTTCGAGCGCTGCCACATCGAGCGGTCCAGCCAACAGAAACGAGGCAGGCAACGTGCCGCCAGGCGTGGGACCAGGCGCATCGCGGAGACGGTCTTGCACCCAGAATCGCTTCTGTGCCGGTGACACTTCGTAATCCTGCTGTGGCGGCAACACTGCTACCGGCTCATATGCGGCGCCCCGTGCCCGCGCTACCTGACGCGCCAAATCGCGCAGGCAGGGAAACAGAAAAAGATCTCGCAGCTCGATCGCGACCTGCAATTTCTGTTGAATGCGAGCTACCACCTGCGTGGCGGAAAGAGAGTCGCCGCCGATCTCGAAGAAGCTATCGAGCGCTCCGACCTGCGGCTTCTGCAACACTTCCTGCCAGATGGAAATCAAGGCCGCTTGAATTTCGTCCTGCGGCGGCGCGTACGATCCATTGTTGGAGGCATCAGGCAGCCGGTGTCGATCGAGTTTGCCATTTGGCAGGAAGGGAAATTCAGGCAAGACGACAAAGAGCGAAGGCATCATGTAGTGTGGCAGGCGGTCACGCACAAAGCGGCGCAGTTCAGGGACCACTTCGGATTCCGGACGCTCGGAGGCAACATAGGCCACCAACTGCTTATTTTTCTCCTCGCCGCGCACGATTACGATCGCACTATCCACCCAGGCGTGCGACGAAATCACCGCCTCCGTCTCACCGGGTTCAACGCGGAAGCCGCGCAGTTTGATTTGATTATCAACGCGCCCCAGAAAATCAAGCGTTCCGTCGTTACGGTAGCGCGCCAGGTCACCAGTCCGATACAGTCGGGCTCGAGGATCGCTCGAGTATGGATCGGGAATGAAGCGCTCGGCCGTCAGCGCGGGATTGTTCCAATAACATCGCGCCTGGCCGGAGCCGCCGATGAAGAGTTCGCCTGTAACGCCGGGAGGCAACAGCTCAAGCTCGCGTCCAAGAATGTAGATGTACGTGTTCGAGATCGGCCGGCCGATTGAGGGCGGGCGCGTGTCTTCTTTTTCCAGGAGCACCGCGGAGGAAAATACGGTGTCCTCAGTTGGACCATACAAGTTGTAAACGCAGCCAACCGTTTCCATTTCGTAGAGCCGATCGACAGAATCGCGGCTCAGCGGCTCGCCGACGAGAGTCACAGTGTTTACGGAAGCGGGCAGAGCGCCGAGTTTCAACAACTCGCTCAAAACGGACGGCACGGTGCTGAGCAACGTAACTTCACCCGCCGCGGGCAGCTGCGGCAACTGCAAGGCGTTGTCTGCCAGCGCCAACGTTCCACCCCAAGACAACGGCGCGAAGATCTCAAACACGGATAGATCGAAACAGATCGAAGCGGTAGCGAGCACGCAAGCAAGCTGATCGTCGGTAAAGTATGAACGCACCCAATGTTGAAACTCGACGGCATTGCGATGCTCGATGGCAACCCCGTGCGGACGGCCAGTGGAACCGGAAGTGTAGATGACGTAGGACAAATTGCCGGGCTGCGCGCCATGGCCCTTTGTTATCGGAGTGGGCGGTATGGTCGAGTCGGCATCCAGTAGAACGATGCGCGCCGATGTTTGCGGAAGTTCGGGAAGCGCGTCGCTTTGCGTCAGGATCACTGGCATAGATGCGTCTTCCACGATGAACTGCAGCCGTGCTTTTGGATATGCGGGATCCATCGGCACGTAGGCGCCCCCGGCTTTGAGAATCGCAAGCAAGCCAACAAACATCTCGGGCCGGCGATACGCGCAAACGCCCACCAGCACTTCTGGACCAACGCCCAGGCCCACTAACTCGCCTGCCAAACGGTCGGCGCGTTCATTCAACTCGCGGTAAGTGGTTCGCGATTCGCCAAAGAGAATAGCCGTCCGGTCCGGCGTTTTTGCAGCCTGCGCTTCAAACAGTTGCTGCAGGCACAGCTGCGTCGGATACGCTTTCCGCGTCGCGTTCGATTCATCCAGCAAGCGGCGGTCAGACTCGGGAATGAGTGGCAGCCGCGAGATAGTGGCCGCCAAATCCGCCACCATTCCCCGCGCGATAGTTTGATAGACGTTCAGGAGGCGTTGAATCGTGTCCTCATTGAACAAGCCGGTGTTGTAGTCGCAATCGATTTGCAGTTCCTTACCGCTGTCGATCACATTGACGAACAGGTCGAACGCCGTGAAGCGAATGATGGGTGCCACCAGATTCAGATCGAGCCCAGGGAAAGTTGGCAGCGCCGAGATGGGTTCCAGGTTGAAAACGGTGGAAACCAGTGGAGAGACCCGCGCCTCCCGCCGTTGGCCCAACTGCTGGATTAACTCGGAAAAAGGAAAGTCCTGATGATCGAGTGCGTCAAGCAACGCCGTTCTGGTTTGCTTCAAAAACCCCGCTACGGTGTCGCCGTCGCTAAGCTTTGATCGGAGCGGCAACAGATGCGCGCAATACCCCACTAGCCGCTCGCTGCCTGGAAATGGCCGGCCCGTCACCGGAATCCCGGTAACCACCTCGTCCTGTCGGGAATACTTAGCAAGAAGATTTTGGAAGGCGGCCAGCAGCAACATGAACAACGTGCAGCCGCTGCGTCGTGCCGCGCCGCGCAATTCATCCGCGAGTTCCGGCGTCAGTGTCGAACTCACTCGTCCGCCGTGGTAAGTCTTCAGCGCCGGTCGCGACCGGTCGGTTGGCAGATTGAGCACCGGCAGATCTGCCTGGCGTTGCGACAGCCAATACTCGCGGTGGCTGTTCATTTCCGGAGTTGCGAGACTCTTTATGCTCAACTCCACGTATTCGGGAAACTGCATGGGCTCGGGTAACCCAGCACCCGGCGCAGCATAAATTTGCGCCAGCTCCTCAAGCAGTACCGACATGGTTGTGCCGTCGCAAATGATATGGTGCGCAGTGAGGCTGAGTAGATAGCGCTCCGGTTCCAACTGGATCAGCAGGACTCGAAACAACGGACCGTTAACCAGATCGAATGCTGCTCCGCTTTCAGCCAGCCGGGCCTGCCGTACCGAAGCATCTCGCTCGTCAGCGGCAAGCAAAGTGCAATCAAGGCGCCGGATCTGCGGAGGCAAATGTCGATGGACTACTTGGCCCTGTCCGTCCGCGGCTACCGTGGTGCGCAAAGCATCATGCCGATTCGCGAGACTTTCGATCGCGCCTACCATTGCCGGCGCATTCAACTTGCCCGTTAGCTCAATCGTTACATTGACGTTGTAAGCAATCGAACCCTCCGGATCGATTTGCGAGAGCAGAAAAAGCTGCCGCTGCGCTTCGCTCATTGGCACCTGCCGCGCCGCAGCCGAACCACCGTTACTGGAAATTGCCGTGGCCGCCATAGGCGCCGCCGGCGCTATGAATCCTCCGGCGCGTAACTCGCCCACGCTTTCCCTGACTGCTTTGAAGAAGGCATCCAGATCTGCCTCGGTATGCGCCGTGGAGAGGAAGCAGGTGCGCCATTCCCAAATGTAAATTCCCTTTTCGAGCAGGTGATAGAACAACAGATCAAGATTCGCGGAGAACTCGAACCGGAACATCGAGCCGAAATAAGTAACGCTAATAGGAACCTTGCTGGCTGCGAAATACTCATTGAGAGTTTTGGCTAATTGAGCAGTGCGTTGGTTCAAACGTTCCTGCAGTGCGGGTCCCTCTGCTTCGATCTTTTGCAACACGGCGAGTGCGGCGGCCATGGCCAGGGGATGTTGACAAAAAGTACCACCGAAAGCTGTGCGCTCGGCCGCGGGAAATGTGTGGTCGCCATAACTCCACATGCCACCGTCGATGCCGTCCATAAAACGCTTCGTGCCGGCAACGAGACCGAGCGGCAACCCGCCGCCAATAATCTTGCCGTACGCAGCCAGGTCGGCGTGAATGCCGAAAAACCCTTGTGAGCCGGCCGGATGAACGCGGAAACCGGTGATCATTTCGTCGAAGATAAGCGCGGCGCCGGCCGTTTCCGTGATCTGGCGCACTTCGCGCAAAAACTCCACCGGTTGCAGCGAAGGGTTGCGGCTTTGCACCGGCTCCACCATCACCGCCGCCAGTTCTCCACCGAGCGCGCGAATCGTTTCGAGGGCTTCAGCCGTGCCGTACTCAAGCACGACGATGCTTTCGACCACGCCGTTTGGAACGCCCGGAGCCATTGGATACGTCACCGGCTTGCCCTGCTCATTGCGCACGGCGGCGAGCGTGCCGTCAGCATGGCCGTGATAAGAGTGATTGAAGATGACGATCTTTTCGCGGCCGGTGCCGGCCCTTGCCAGTCGCATGGCGGCCATGACGCCTTCTGTGCCGGAGTTGGAAAATGCCACGCGGTCGTGACCAGTGAGTTGGACAAATCTTCTGGCAACCTCGCCGGCCAGATTCGATCGCGCACCCAGTTCAACGCCGGCTTCGAATTCTCTGGCAATGGCTTCGTTCAGGAATGGCGGCCGGTGACCGAACAGGTGAACGCCAAACCCCATCGTGAAATCGATGTACTCGTTGCCATCAATGTCCCAGAGCCGCGAACCGTTCGAACGGTCGCCGACAATCGGGTACAACATTTCTTTGGTTGAGAAGCGGAAGCCGACCGTCGCCCGACTGTCGGCGAGTGGCCCACGATACTCTTGCACGGACTCCTTCGATTTGCGTGTACGAGCGGTGTAACGCTGAATCAAATTTTCCAGATGCTCTTGCTGGGCCGGCGTAAGTCCCTGCGCGCGCTTTTCGGCCGGCGTGCCCCAGGGAAGCAGCGGAGTGTTCTTTTGTTCAGCAGCCGTAGCAACGCGACCCGATGACGTCCAAGGCGAAGCGGGTTTTGCAGTTTGAACGGGAGGAGACTCTTGCACCGCTTGCGGCGCGCGTCTCAGGCTCTCGCGCAACAACTCCAACTGCTCGGACATAAGCCTGGCAATGGTGCGGTTTTGCTCGATCAGGACTTGCTCGATCCCTGCTGCGTCGGCGCGCGGTTCTGCGCTGTACGAGGCCACTGAAGTTTCTACAGCCGCGGGCGCCGTCTGTTCCGGAGTGACTGACCCTGATGTACTTACCGGCAAATTGCTATCGATAAACTCCGCGACGGCGGCGATGGTGGAAAGGTCCTCGAAGAGCCTGCGGATGGCGAGCTTCAGGCCATACTCATTTTCGATCATGCGGATCGCTTCAACAAGGACCAGCGAGTCCGCGCCCATCTCGAGGAACGGCAGTTGGACGTTCACTTCGGAAATGTCTGCGTGGATCAATGTGGCAATGCGAGTTCGCAAGTCGTCGAGAATTGCATCACGGCGCGCCAGCGCGGTTTGCGCCTTAACCACTATTTGCTTTGTCTCCATGGTGGATGGTCCTTCATTGAACCAAAAATGTTTTCGTTGAAAAGGATAGGAAGGCAACTGCACCGGCGCGCGCCTTAGCTCTTTATGAAATTCGGACCAGTCTATTTCCGCGCCTCTTACATGAAGCTTCAGCAACGTATCAATCGCGGTTTCCCAATCGGCGCCGGCCGCCAGCAATGGTGCAAACAGCGGACGAGCATTTGCCGGCGAGTTGGCTCTTGCCAACCCGGTCAAGGTCGCCTTGGGACCAATTTCGAGAAACACGTCGAAGCCATCCGCAAACAGCGTCTCCATGCCAGCTGCGAACAGCACCGGTTGGCGACAATGCTCGCGCCAATAGTGCGCGTTGGGCGCTTCAGCCAGCGTTGTTCCTGTCAGGTTGGAAATAACCGGGATGGATGGCTTGCTAAAGTGGCTTGCTCCGGCCGCGCGCTCAAACTGGTCCAACATCGGGTCAATGAGCTGCGAGTGAAACGCATGTGATACCGTCAAAGCCGTGGTTGTTACACCAGCGCTCGTAAGCGTCTCGAGTACAGCCGCCAGGGCTTCCTGCTCGCCTGAAATTACTGTATGCCGCGGCCCGTTAATCGCGGCGATAGAAACGCGCGCCGAATGTGGTCCAATCGCTTGGCGGGTAACCTCCTCGCCCGCGAATACTGCTGCCATGCCTCCACGGCCAGGCAGCGCCTGCATGAGTCGCGCGCGTTCAAGCGTCAACCGCACTCCATTTTCAACACTAAAAACGCCGGCCGCCCACGCTGCGGCATATTCGCCGACGCTGTGGCCCATAACCGCGTCGGGGTTGATTCCCCATGACTTCAAGAGTTCGACCAGGGCGTATTCGACTGTGAATAGAGCGGGCTGACAATATGCCGTGAGATCGATTAGAGGCGGCCCATTATCTGACGGATACATCACGTCGAGTAACGATGTTTCCAAAAAGGGAGAGGCAATCTCGCAACAGCGATCCACGGCCTGCCGGAAAACGGGCTCGGTGTTGTAGAGCGTCTGGCCCATGCCCTGATACTGGGAACCCTGCCCGCTAAAGAGAAACGCAATGCGCGGCGCGCTTGCTCCTTCAATGTTTTCGTAATGCACACCGCGTTGCGTTTGGCTTGAAGCAAACGCGTTCAGCTTTTGCGCGGCGTCGCTGTTCGTGCTTGCCGAAATTCCCAGTCGATGGCGCAGGTGGCTGCGCCCGGTGGCCGCCGCCGCCGAGATCAATTCCAGGTTGGGAGCGTCTGCCTGATCAAATTGCGCCGCGTACCGGACGGCGAGATCTTTCAGCGCCGGCTCGCTCTTCGCGGATAGGACCAGCGGATGCAACGGTCGCTGCACCTGGATGAGTGAGCTCGCTTGCTCGGGCGCCTCTTCGATCACGAGGTGTGCATTGATTCCGCTGGCGCCAAACGCGCTTACGCCGGCAACGCGGCGTTTGCCGTTTGGCAGCCAGGGCGTGGCAATCTTTGAAACTTCTATCGGAAGCTCGGCCCAGGGAATCAACGGGCTGGGGTTATTGAAATGTAAATGCGCCGGGAGTTCGTTGTGCTGCAACGCGAGAATAACTTTGATCACACTCGCAATGCCCGCCGCCGACTCCGCATGGCCCAGATTTGTTTTCACTGAACCGATTCGCAGCTTGCGCTCCCGGCCTTTGCCAAACACAGCAGCCAATGCCTTGACTTCAATTGGATCGCCCAGCTCAGTACCGGTGCCATGAGCTTCAACATAATCCACCTCCGCCGGCGCGAGATCGCCGAGGGCTTTGCGGATTACGGCTTCCTGTGCTTTGCCATTCGGCACCGTGAATCCGCTCGATGCTCCGTCATGGTTCACGGCTGAACCACGAATAACGGCGAGCACCCGATCGCCGGCGGAAAGTGCGGCGGAAAGTTTCTTCACGACAACGACACCGCAGCCCTCACTGCGTACGAAACCATCAGCCGCGGCGTCGAATGTCTTCGTCCGGCCATCCGGCGCCAAAGCGCGCGTGCGCGAAACCGCAACGGTAGTGGCGGGCGAAAGAATCAGGTTAACTCCGCCGGCCAGCGCCATTTCACATTCGCCGGCGCGCAGGCTCTGGCAAGCCTGATGAAGCGAAACCAGCGAAGAGGAACAGGCGCTGTCAAGCGCCATGCTTGGACCATGCAACCCCAGGAAGTAAGAGACGCGGCCCGCAATCGTATTCAAGGGATTGCCGGTGAAGAAATAACCGTCGAGACGACTCGCGCCATCACCCTGCATTTGCAGTTGCGCGTAGTCGTTCGTCGTGATGCCAACGAACACGCCGGTCGCGCTGCCTTGCAAACTGTCAGGCGGCACGTGAGCATCTTCCAGCGCCTCCCAGCTAACTTCGAGCAGCAGCCGCTGCTGCGGATCCATGCTGGCCGCTTCGCGTGGAGAAATGCGGAAGAACGCGGCCTCAAACTGATCCACATTCTCGAGAAAGCCACCGTAACGCGTGTACATCTTTCCCGGACTCTCCGGATTTGGATCGTAATAGTCATCGATGTTCCAGCGATCGGGCGGCACTTCCGTAATTGCGTCGCGACCCTTGCGCAGCAGCTCCCAATAGTTTGCGGGACTGTCGGCGCCGCCCGGGAAGCGGCAGCTCATTCCTATCACCGCGATGGGCTCAGTCTGCGAGCGCTCCGCCGCTGCAAGCTTCGCCTCCAGTTGTTCGAGGCGCAGCAAAGTGCGCTTCACGGGTGATAGTTGGGAAACGGTAGTCTCGTCCATAGTCAATTCATGCGTCAGCTCATCGTTTCCAGTTTTTGCAGCAGCAACGCTTCCGCTTCTTCGTCGGACAGTTGTTCAATCTCCGCGGCCCGCAAGCGCGCGAGCTCCGATTGAGCGACGCGAGTCTTTGGCTGATCGTCCGCGGCTTGATCCGAGATCTCGTTAATGAGAAACGCAGCCAACGCGTCAATTGTCGGATGGTCGAAAATCAGCGTCGCCGGAAGGCTCGCTGCAAATGCCGTCTCCAGACGTGCCTTGAATTCCAGAGTCAGCAATGAGTCCATACCCATCTCAAAAAAGCCCTGCTCCGTGTCGGGAAGTTGAGGACCCAAATCAAGCACCTGGGCGACCTCCGCTTGAATGAAGCGCAGCAACCGGCGTTTACGATCGGCAGGCGAGGCGGCGCGAAGTAGTTCGACAAAAGTCCCAGCTGGTGCGGTGTCAGCTTTCGCAGGCCTGCCTTGGGAAATGTGATCGAGAAAAGGCTGTCTGCCGTGGGCCTCGTACGATCCGCGAAAGAGAGACCAGTCGATGTCGGCAACTGCCGTGTTGGAAGTTCTCGAAGCAAGCATTTGAGCGAGGGCCTTAATCGCAATTCGCGGCTTCAGCGCGCGCACGCCAATGCGACGCAGAAGAGTATCTGCTTCCGCCGAGGTCATGCCGCCTTCCGCCCACGGTCCCCAGTTAATGCTGAGCGCCGGCAGACCGATCGCGCGGCGGTGTGTCGCGAGGATATCCAGAAAGCGATTGGCGGCGCTGTAGTGTGCCTGGCTTCTCGATCCCCAAACAGAAGCGACGGATGAGAACATCACGAAGAAGTCGAGCCGCTGGTCCAAACTCAAACGATGTAACAGCCAGGCGCCGCTGACCTTGGGACGCAGCACTGCTGCAAGCTCCGCGCTTTCCAATTTTTCCAGCGCACAATAGCCGGGCACACCCGCGGCATGCACAATTCCGCGCAGCCGAATACCCGCCGCACGAAGTTTCCCGAACAAGCCGTTCATGTTCTCTTCGTTGGCAACGTCGGCCTGTTCCACCTGAATCACTGCGCCCGAACCTCGCAGGCCGGCGATGGTTGTTTGTGCTTCAGAATTGGTAGCGCCGCTGCGACTAACGAGCAGCAGATGCCGCGCGCCTTCAGCTACCAACCACTCGGCCACGTGCAAGCCCAGCGCGCCACAACCGCCCGTGATTAAGTAAGCGCCCTCTGCCGAAATCGGCATGGGCTTGTCGGAAGTTGTCGACGTTGCAACTTTTGTCAGCCGCGGCACCCAGCGCCGCTCATCGCGGAAAGCAATCTGGTCTTCGCGGTCTGCGGCAACAATCTCTGCCAACAGCATTTCGGTTTCACTCGCAGGCTTTGCCGGATCGAGATCGATGCAGCCGCCCAGCCGCTCTGGTTGCTCCAGCAGAATGCCTTTGCCGAAACCCCACAAGGCAGACTGCGCCAAACCATCTGCCCGATCATTTCGCCCGCCTTGCACCGATACCGCGCCACGAGTGACAAGCCAGATACGAGGCCGGCCGACGGCGGACTGGATGATATGAAGCACTACTCCACAGCCATTCTTTTGACAGAGATGTAACTGCGTCGGCGTGAGATCGTCAGCCTCGGGAGCATCTAGTCCCCAAAGGAAAAGCACTCGGCCGAAAGGTCCTGACGAAGAAGCGTCGCGCAGCAGCCGGGTAAAATCTTCGGCGGAATCCGCGCGGAGCTCCCACGCGCCATCCGGAGAGATGCCGTACCTGGCGCCTTCATACGCAAGCGCACAACGCTCGCCTTTCTGCGTTAACAGATCTGACAGTGACTTGCCGACTCCACTACGGTCGGAAAGAATTAACCAACCGCCCCCATCAACATCGCTAAGCCCGCCAACATCTCCACTAAGTTTCCCGGTTTGCTGAACGACACCTTGCTCCTGCCAAACAATGCGGTAAAGCAGATCGTTCGGTTCCACGTCTGGCCGATTCAGATCGGCAACTGCCTGCAGAACTTCGGGAGCAAGACGCAGTGCTTCCGCCGACAACTTGCCGCTCTGTTCAAGGCGACTAATCAATTCCGTCTGCGACTCAGCCGGCGTGTGCACCGGCGCTTCCGGGCTGCGTGTCCGATCATGCCAATAGCGTTGTCTTTGAAACGGATAATTCGGGAGTTCCGTGGCGGCGGCCGACTGATCTTTGTAAAACGCAGCCCAGTTAATCGTCGCGCCCGAGGTATAAAGCGCCGCCAGGGCCGCCAGCATCGTGTCCCAGTTATTTTGTTTGGCACGAATGCTGAACAACCAGCGTTGCGCGGCATCTCCGAGACACTCGCGCCCCATCACTGTCAGTACTGGTTCCGGGCCAACTTCCAGGAACGCGTCAAGATTCAGCGCGCCGAGCGACGCTATCCCACCCGCAAAGTCTACCGGCTCCAACAGGTGTCGTATCCAATATTCCGGGTCCATCATCTCTTCACCAACCAGTCGCCCGGTCAGATTCGAAACAATCTTCGTGGTTGGTTTTGCGAAGCGCATCTGTCTGACCAAACTGCGAAACTCGTCGAGCATCGGTTTCATCAGCGGCGAATGGAATGCGTGGGACACGCGCAACTGCTTGACGCGAATTCCCTGTTCAGCGAGTTGCTTGCCAACAGCTTCCACCGCTTCTCGTCGACCTGAAGTGACCGTATGCGCCGGACCGTTAATTGCCGCGATGGCCAGCTCTTCGCCATAAGGCTTGATGGCGTCGCGCACGATTTGGCGGCTGGCAAACACCGTGAACATCGCTCCTGAACGATCCAACTGCTGCATCAAGCGGGCGCGCGCCGCGACCAGGCGGAGTCCTTCGTCAAGCCCCATCACTCCCGCCTGGCAGGCAGCCACATATTCACCCGCACTATGGCCCATCACCGCAAACGGCTTCACGCCCCACGACTTCCACAACTCTGCCAGCGCGTATTCAATGGCGAACAATGCCGGCTGCGTGTAAGCGGTTTGGTCGAGCAACCCGGCGTCACCTGTGCGGCCGAAGATGACATCGAGCAGCGGGGCTTCGAGCTGCCCTTCCAGCAACTGGGCCATGTGGTCCAGGTTGGCTCTGAACGAAGGCTCGGTTTCATACAATTCGCGCGTCATGCCAACCGATTGAGATCCTTGCCCGGTAAACAAGAAGCCAATCTTTTTCTGTTGGGTCGTTTTTGCTTTTTCCACTTGTAAGAGCGGCGCCATGCCAGTTGATACAAACGATGACAACCTGTCGCGCAACTCGCTGGTAGAGCGCGCCCGCACAGCCAAACGAAATAGAAAGTGACTCCTACCGGCGCCCGCGCCACGACACAAAGCGCCAAGATCGATCTCGGGCTGACGCGCTAACAACGCTTGATAACGCGCGGCCAACTCCTTAAGTCCCTGCTCCGATTTTGCTGACAGCGTCAAAAGCTGATACGTGCGACGACCGACGACGTCTCGAACCGCGGCCACTGGCGGCTCTTCAATAATTGCGTGTGCGTTGGTGCCGCTGAACCCAAAAGCGCTGAGGCCGGCAATCCGCTTGCGACTCGTCATGGGCCAGGGCGTGGCAGAAGCAGCAACGCGCACCGGAATTTCGTTCCAGGGAATGTGTGGGTTTGGTTGCGTAAAGTGAAGCTGCGCCAGAATCGTTTCATGTCGAAATGAGAGCAGCACCTTAATGAGTCCGGCTACACCCGAGGCCGGCTCAAGATGACCAATATTTGTTTTGACTGATCCGGTAAGGAGAGGATTTCCTGCCGCTCTTCCCTGCCCGTAGACCTGGGCCATCGCTTCGATCTCGATGGGGTCTCCGAGAGAAGTGCCAGTCCCATGAGCCTCAACGTAGTCCACCTCATGCGGCGCCACACCGGCTTGTAACAAAGCGCGTTCAATCACGCGTTGTTGCGCGGCGCCGCTGGGAACAGTCAACCCACCGCTGGGCCCGTTTTGATTGACAGCGCTGCCGCGCACCACGCCGAGAATCGTGTCGCCGTCTGCCTCAGCGTCGGAGAGGCGCTTTAGCACGACCACGCCGCATCCTTCTCCGCGCACATATCCGTCAGCGGCGGCGTCGAAGGTTTTTGAACGACCATCGGCGGCCAGCATTCTGGCTTGCGAGAAGCTCACCATTACCTCCGGCGAAAGCATCAGGTTGACGCCTCCCGCCAACGCGAGATTGCTCTCCCGCGCGCGCAAGCTCTCGCAGGCAAGATGAAGCGACACGAGCGACGCTGAACATGCGGTGTCGATCGCCATCGATGGACCAGTCAATCCCAAAAAATACGAAAGGCGGCCCGCAGCCATGTTGAGAGCGCTGCCTGTTCCGGCGTAGGCGCCGAAATTTTCGGGTGAGTTGCCGAGACGAATCGCGTGATCAAAACAGGTGATGCCGACGTAGGCGCCGGTGGCACTTCCGTACACTTGCTCGAGTGTCAGGTTGGCGTTCTCAAGCGCTTCCCACGCCACTTCCAGCAGCAATTGTTGCTGCGGATCGAGGCTGCGGCATTCGCGCGGCGAGATGCTAAAGAAGTCGGCGTCGAATGAGTCTACCTGGCGCAGAAAGCCACCGTAACGAGTAGCCATTTTTCCAGGTACGGCCGCGTCCGCATCGTAATACTCAGCAACCTGCCATCGTTCAGGCGGCACTTCCGTAATCGCGTTTTGTTTCTGATCCAACAATTGCCAGAATTGTTCGGGTGTGTCACAGCCTCCGGGGAAACGGCACGCCATTCCAATGACAGCGATTGGTGATATTCGCTCGTTGCGAAGCGTTTCGATTTCGGCGCGCCGCTGGCGCAGTTCCTCCAGGGCCGCGGCAAGCGCCGAGCGCGAGTCGATGTTGGATGATGGAGACTTCATAAAACTCTAGTTCGACAATCGAGGTTCTAATTTCACCAGCCTGCCACTAACCGTTTCCGTCCAAGTGCAACGGGCTGCCAGTCGTGTTGGGAGCTTCTTTGCGGTAGCCAATTTCCTGAGCGATCAAGCGCGCAATCTCTTCTTCCGACAGTGTGCCGATTAAAGACGAATCTGCGGTTAATTGGCTTTCTGTTTCCTGAATTTCTAAAGTAGCCCCTGGTTGCGTCACGTCCTCGGAGAGGCGCAGCTCGCCGAGCAAATACTCCGCCAGCGACTCAATGTTCGGGTAGGTGAAAAACAACGTGGCGCGAAACGATTGTCCGAGGCTCAGCTCCAATTGTGCTTTCAATTGCAGGGCCACAATCGAATCGAGCCCGAGCTCAAACAATCCCTGCCGCGGCGCCAAGCGCTCGCTGTCTTCCAGCTTCAACGCCTTCGCGATCAAGTCCGAAAGAAAATTCATCAATACGTCCGCGCGCTCGGCTTTTGGCAGCGCCCGTAATAATTGCAGAAGCTCCGTTTCTTCCGCCGGCCTCACGCGCCTGGCTGCGCTTTGGACCAGTTCGGCAAAAAACGGCGAGTGCGCAGCCGCGGGATCGGCCTGAAAGAATTTGTTCCAGTCCACCTGCCCGATGGCGACTTGCGTTTGTCCTTGGCCCATCAGAGTTCCCAGTAACTGCAAACCCAGCCGCGGTGCGATTGCGTCTATTCCGAGTTGGACCAGTTGCGCATGAGCGTTGCGGCCGTACTCAGTGGCGGCGTGTCCCACATCGCCCCAGGGTCCCCAGTTCACGCTGAGTGCCGGCTGTTCCATCGAGCGGCGGTAATGTGCCAGCGCATCCAAAAAGGCGTTCGCCGCCGCGTAGTTTCCCTGTCCGGGCATAGACACGAGCGAGGCCATCGACGAGAACAACACAAAGAACTCAAGCGGCGCGCGCTGCGTCAGCTGATGCAGATTCCAGGCGCCATCTACTTTGGCGCGGCCGGCGGTACGGAAGCGCCGCCATGTCTGTTCCGCCAGCGGCGCGTCATCCAACACGCCCGCCAAATGGAACACGCCTTTCAACGGAGGCATGGTGGATTCGAGCGTGGAAATCACTCCGGACAGTTCATCGATACTCGAAACGTCAGCCTGGAAAACGCGCACGGATACGTTGTTGCCTTGCTCAAGCTGGCGGATCGTCTTCGCTGCTTCCGCTGCCGGTTCACTTCGCGACAACAGCGCCAGATTGCGCGCGCCCCTTTGCGTCATCCAGCGCGCTACTTCAAGCCCGAGTCCGCCGAGGCCGCCCGTGATCAAATAAGTCGCGGTCTTCTCAAAATGAATGTCGCCAGAATGAATGTCAGTTGCCTTCGCATTAACCGCTTCGTCTCTTTGCAGGCGCGCGAGGTACCGCTGACCCGCCCTGAAGGCGACCATGTCTTCACCACTGGTGTCGCGCAACCAGTCGAACAATTGGTGCGCGGACTCGGATACGGACGATTCGTGGTCCAGGTCCGCAATTCCACCCCACAGCTTCGGGTGCTCGACGGACATCGTTCGCGCCAGTCCCCAAAGAGGCGTTTGCGCAATGGCAACTGTCTCTCGATCATTCACCGGCGTCGCCATTTTCGTGACCAAGCTGAGGCGCTTTACGCTCGTTGGCCCACGCGACGCTGCCTGGATCAAATGAAGCGCACTGCCGCAAACCAATTCCTGATCACGTTGCAGCGACTCAAGGGTTGTTTCTTCCGATGCGATCGCGTCGAGACTCCAAAGATGAACAATGCGCTGAGGCAACTCACGCTCGATGAGGCTGCGCAGCGCTTCGGGATCGTCGGAATCGCACTCCGCCGCCGAAATGAGAAGACAATTTGCGCCAGCCTCGTTTAGCAAAGCCGCAAGCCTTGCGGTGACTCCACTCCGGTCGGCTAAGATCAGCCACTTGCCCTCGACGGTTTCACTTGAGTCAGCAGGTGGTCCAACAATCCAAGCGTGCTTGTACGCCAGGTTGTTGCTGCGCGAATCGCGCCGTTCGACTGCTTCGTTTCCAAATCGCGGTTGCTCTAAACGCAGACCTTGAATACGCACCACCAGCCGGCCTTCGAAGTTATAGATATCCACGTTGCCTTCGAATGTTTGTTTGCCATTGTCTTCGGCGGACAGTTTCACCGTTGCATGGCTCCAGCCGGCAACGGGCACTGGTCCAACTATGCGCAGCGAGCGAATCTTTGCCGGCAGGTGGAGGCCAACCCGAATATTCTCCGGCAAGGCGGCGGCGAGGACCCGGCTGCAAGCATCAAGAAAGGCCGGATGGATCGTGAAAGCGCTGGCCGCGCCGTTATCAGGAGGAACTCGAACACGACCCAAGGCCTCGCCATCGCGGCGCCAGATTTTTTCGACGGCATTGAACTTCCCGTCGATCTCGATGCCGTAGGAACGCAGTTGTTCGTTGAAGTCGGCCCCGGAAAGTTCCGCGCGGCAACGCGCCTGAACACTGGCAACGTTGAATTTCTGTTCTCGTTTCGGACGTGGCTTGGCTGCAGACGTTCCTGCATCTGCGAGGCGCGTTTGGCACAGGTCTTTCAAGCGGTTCAAGTGCGGAAGATTGCCGAGAATCTGGTCCACATCCGGTCCGAAGTCGAGCAGGCTAGCAATTTCGTTCGCACCGATAGCGTTTAGCCGCGCCACCAGGGGAAAGCAACTCTCCGGCGTTCCAATCAGACCGCGCTCGGCAGCGAAACGCTCATAAAGGAAATTGACGAAGTCGTCGAGGTCCCGCTCCGGCATCGTTGAGACGTCAATATTCTGCCCCCGGCTCTGAGACAATCCCTTCAACAGCCCGATGTTGCTCTTGATGTATTGGCAAAAGGGAGCACGTGCTTGCTCGCGCACGACGCCCGCATCAGCGCCAACGAAGGTATGCAGCATCACGGTGACGGTCCCTGCGTCAGGGTCCCAGCCATGTTCCGCGCGCGCTTGTCGATACAGCGCAATCTTGCCTGCCAGTTGATCTTCCTCTTGATCGAGAAGATGCGTCAGCAGATTCGCGCCAAGTTCACCTGCCAGTTTGAACGTTTTGGGATTGCCTGCCGCCGTCACCCAGATGGGCAATTCCGTTTGGACCGGAGAGGGAAAGACGCGGACCTTGATCTCGTCACCGTTTCCGCTTTTGGCTGTTGTCGTCTCGCCGCGCCACAATTTTTGAATAGCACGGATGCTCGCAAGCATGATCTCCTGGCGCTCTTGATAACGCTCCGGAAAGAACGCGAAGTCTTCAGGGTTCCAACCCGGCGCAAAGGAAACGCCCACGCGGCCGCGCGAGAGGTTATCCACCATGGCCCACTCTTCCGCAATTCGCAGCGGGTTGTGCAGTGGCGCCACCACGCTGCCGGCATTCAGACGGATGCGCTCCGTGACCATGGCCAGGGCCGAATGGAGCACGGCGGGATTCGGATAAAGACTGCCAAACTTCGTGAAGTGTCGTTCGGGCACCCAAACACTAGAGAACCCGTGGCGATCGGCAAAGCGTGCGCTTTCCACCACCACGCGATAGCGGTCGCCAGATAGGGCGTCTTCACTACTGGCAAAGAACATCAGTCCAAAGTTCATAAGCCTCGTTCCCATTAGTCGCCCAAATCATCGCGCTCGCGGACAGCGTCCACTCGTGGTTCGAGGAAACAAGCTGCGCCCGGCTGAAAACTTTGAAAGACAGATTCCCGTCGCCCAACTCATTCAGCACAACTTGAATGACACCGGGTTTGTCCTCGGAAACAAATAACGGATGATGCAGAGACATTTCTTCAAGGTAGTGAAATTGTCCCGGATAAACTTCTGACGCCGCAGCCAGCGCCATCTCCACGAATGCCGAATAGGGCGCCACCGTCGAACCCATCAAACGGTGGCCGGCAAAAAGCCCCGCCAATCCTTCAAGCTGCAACTCCCACACGTGCGTTCCCGGCAGGTGGGCCAGTTCGCCCACGCGCCTTCCCAGCAATGGATGAGCGCCGGCGACAGTCGTTGTGGCAATCGGCTGCGCTGCTTCCTCCAGCCAATAACTGTGGCGTTCAAACGGATAGGTCGGAAGAGGAATGCGCCGCCCACTACCGTCCTCGTGTAACGCGCTCCAATTCACAGGAGCACCCAGCGTGTAGAGATTCCCAAGGGCTTCGAACATCGAGCGGGAGTTATGGCCGTCTGGTCCAATGGATGAGATCCAAGCGGCGGCCGAGTTATCGACGCGGCTATCAACGCAGTTTTGCGCCAGCGAAATCAATACGGGCTTTGGTCCAATCTCTACAAACGTATCAATCCCCAGCGCGCTGAGGCTGTCCATCGCCTTGCTGAAACAGACCGGAGCCAGGACCTGATCTCGCCAGTAGTCCGCTGCGGTAATCTCGCCCCCAGCCTTCGCGCCCGTCACGCCGGAGACGATATCGATCGTGGGCCGTCGATACTCAACGCCAGCGGCCACGCGCCCAAATTCGTCCACCATCGGCTTCATCAAAGGAGAATGGAAGGCGTGCGAAACCTGCAAACGTTTCACGCCGATGCCACGCGCAACCAAATCGACTTCGATTTGCCGCAGTGCTTCTGAGTCGCCCGACAAAACCACGTGAGCAGGACCATTCACGGCAGCAACGCTCACCGATTCCGAATGTGGTCGCGCTGCCTCGATACACGATTGCTCGTCCGCGAACACCGACAACATCGATCCGGTTTTAGGCAGCGACTGCATCAGCCGTGCTCGTGCGGCGATCATTCGCAGACCGTCTTCCAAACTGAACACGCCCGCGAAACAAGCCGCTGCAAATTCGCCCACGCTGTGACCGAGCACGGCCTGCGGGACAATGCCCCACTGCTTCCAAACCTCGGCTAGCGCAAACTCAAGCGCAAACAATGCGGGCTGGGCATAACGAGTTTCGTGGATTTCGTTCGCTTCGTCGTTTGGGCCAAAGAGCACCTCGAGAAGCGGCTTCGGCAAATCACCGCGCAGAAGTTTGTCGCAGCGTTCGAGTGTTTGCCGGAAACCAGCGTGCGAGTCGAAAAACTGCCGGCCCATCTCAAAGTACTGAGCGCCCTGCCCGGTAAACAGAAAAGCAATTTTCGGCGCTCGCATTGCGCTCGTTTGTCCCTGCTGACTTTCGAAGTTAGCGATTGCTTCGCCCCTTGTTCCGGCAACGAGTGCAAGCCTGTGCTGAAGGTGCGATCTGCCTGTGTTAACCGTGTAGGCGAAGTCAGCGAGTGACACTTCCGGATGAGAGCGCAGGAACTCGGCATAGGTCGTGGCCACAGTCAGCAGGGCGGAAGAAGTTCGAGCCGACAATGCCAGAACTTCTAGCGGCCGCGCCTGTCCGCGCTGCTTCGTTGCCGGCGCCGGACCCTCTTCGACAATGATGTGTGCATTCGTTCCGCCAAAGCCGAACGAACTCACGCCGGCGAACCGTTTTTCCTGCGCGCGTTTCCAGGATTGAACGGTCGTAGGAATCTGAATGGGTAGGCCATCAAGTTTGATGTGGGAGTTGAGCCGCTGCAGTTGCAGATGCGGCGGTATCGTTTCGTTTACCAGCGCCAGTACCACTTTGATCAGGCCGGCAATTCCGGCGGCAGATTCCAAATGGCCAATGTTGGTTTTTACTGAACCGACCCAACAGGTTTCACCTTCACTCCGCCCTTCCTTAAGAATTGCTGCCAGCGAGTTCAGCTCGATTGGATCACCCAGGGAGGTGCCGGTTCCGTGCGCCTCAACATAGCCGATCTCATGCGCGCACACTGCCGCGACCGCGAGTGCCTGCCGAATGGCCGCCTGCTGGGCCGGGCCGTTCGGCGCTGTCAGTCCGTTGCTGCGTCCATCCTGATTCACCGCT
>Ga0190272_10000463_pt1 | contig 21578 bp, 18 predicted proteins | sample Popmic504T_FD_133746 | JGI IMG/M metagenome (GOLD analysis project Ga0190272, IMG submission 133746) | Populus adjacent soil microbial communities from riparian zone of Shoshone River, Wyoming, USA - 504 T | ecosystem: Environmental > Terrestrial > Soil > Riparian zone | place: USA: Wyoming... | reverse complement strand
TTCGCCGGCGCCAGCACCCGGCTCATCGTCACCGGCCGGGTCGGCCCGCTCGACCCCGGCGTCGAGCTCACCGCCTACCGCATCGTCCAGGAGGCCCTGACCAACGCGCGGCGGCACGCCCCGGGGGCCGCCGTCGACGTCGAGCTCGACTACGCGGCCGACGCCCTGCACCTGCGCATCCGCGACAACGGCCCCGGGATGGACGCTGCCTCCGCCGCCGACCCTGGTGGGCACGGGCTGTTGGGGATGCGGGAACGCGCCGCCACCGTCGGCGGCACCCTGCGGACCGGGCCGGCGCCGGTGAGCGGGTTCCTCGTCAGGGCCACCCTTCCCACCGCTGTCCCGGCTGTCCCGTTGGACCCAGGATGACCCCGGTCCGGATCGTCGTCGTCGACGACCAGCAGGTCGTCCGGGCCGGGTTCGCCGCCCTGCTCGACACCCAGCCCGACTTCACCGTCGTGGGCACCGCGGCCGACGGCGCCGCCGCCGTCCGGGTCTGCCGCGAGCATCGCCCCGACGTCGTCCTCATGGACGTCCGGATGCCCGTCATGGACGGCATCCGGGCCACCGCGGAGATCGTCGCCGACAGCCTCACCGACAGCACGGCCGGGCCGCGCATCCTCATGCTGACCACGTTCGACCTCGACGAGCACGTGTACGACGCCCTCGCCGCCGGCGCCAGCGGATTCCTCCTCAAGGACGTCACGGCCGAGCGGCTCTTCGACGCCGTCCGGGTGATCGCCGCCGGGGACGCCCTGCTGGCACCCGCCGTCACCCGCCGGCTCATCGGCGAGTTCGCCCGGCTCCGACCACGGTCCGCGCCCCGCCACGACCGGCTGGCCGCCCTCACCCCGCGCGAGACCGAGGTGCTGCGACTCATCGCCGAAGGGCTGTCCAACCCCGAGATCGCCGCCCGGCTCGTCGTCAGCGAGGAGACGGTCAAGACCCACGTCAGCCGGGTGCTGAACAAGCTCGACCTGCGCGACCGCACCCAGGCCGTGGTCGCCGCCTACGAGTCGGGGCTCGTCGTGCCGCGTTCCGGCAGGTGAGCGGCCGGACCAGGGCGTGTCCCGTGGATCATCCAGCCGGCTGCGCGGCATAGATCCACGGGACACGCCCTAGACTGCCACGGTGCTGGTGCTGCTGGATTCCGCGAGCCTGTACTTCCGCGCGTTCTTCGGCGTGCCGGACACCGTCCGCGCCCCCGACGGCACCCCGATCAACGCGGCCCGCGGCTTCATCGACATGGTCGCCAGCATCGTCGGCTCGGCCAACCCCACCAGGCTCGTCGCCTGCCTCGACCTCGACTGGCGGCCCGCGTTCCGGGTGGCCGCCCTGCCCCAGTACAAGGCGCACCGGCTGGCCCCCAACGGGCGCGAGGAGATCGTGCCGCCCGACCTGGAGCTCCAGGTGCCGATCATCCTCGACGTCCTCGCCGCGTTCGGCATCGCCAGGGCGGGCGCCGACGGGTACGAGGCCGACGACGTGATGGGGGCGCTCGCCCACCGCGAGACCGTCGACCCCGTCGAGGTCGTGTCCGGCGACCGCGACCTGTTCCAGGTGGTCCGCGACGAGCCCACCCCGGTACGGGTGCGCTACGTCGGGCGTGGGCTCGCCAGGGCCGTCATGTACGGGCCGACGGAGCTGGCCGAGCGGTACGGGCTGCCGGTGTCGCGCGCCGGCGCCGCCTACGTCGACCTCGCCGTCCTGCGCGGTGACCCGTCCGACGGGCTGCCCGGGGTGCCGGGCATCGGCGAGAAGACCGGCGCCACCGTGGTCTCACGGTTCGACACGTTCGACGACCTGGTCGCGGCCGTCGACGACCCCACGGACACCCGGCTGTCCCAGGGCGTGCGGCTCAAGCTGGCCGCCGCCAAGGACTACCTCGCCGCCGCCCCGCAGGTCGTGCGGGTCGCGGTGGACGCGCCGGTGAAGCAGTCCGGCTCCGACGAGCTGCCCACCACCCCGGAGGACCCCGACGCGCTCGCCGCCCTGGCCGAGCGGTGGGGCATCGGCAGCGCCATCAACCGCCTCGCGTCCGCCCTCGCCGCCCGCGGCTGAGCGGCCGGACCCCCGCGGCCAGCCCTCAGAAGAACGTGCCGCACCAGGGCGTCACCCCGGTGGCGAAGAGGGCGTCGGCGGCCCGGAGCGCGGCCGGGTCGGTCGCCGTCAGCCAGCCCGTCGCGGCCAGCACCGACGGCGCGACGTCACCGAGGTACAGCCGGCCCAGCACGGCGACGTCGCACTCCACCTGCGGCGCCTTGTCCACCCGCGACACCCCGTCCGGGGTGATCCGGTAGCTGCCGCCGTTCGACGGCAGCAGCGCGTCCCGCACCCCGAGCACCACGTCGTCCATGGCGTCCGACCCGGCCCACGACCGGGCCGACAACGCGGCCGGCACGTCCACCACCCGCAGCCACAGCTCGTCGAAGACGCCCTTCGTCGCGACCTCCCGCGGATCGGCCACCAGCAGATGCAGCGGCTCGTCCAGCGGCCGCTGCCAGGCACGGACCCGGTTGATCATGTCGATGCCCAGCACGAACCGCCACAACGCGGTGGTGGCCGCAGCGTCGGCCGCATGCAGGTCCTCGATCTGCACGGCCGTGCCCCACGGCGAGTCACCCTCGTGGTTCTCCTCGAGGGTGTAGACGACGAACCCGTCGTCGCCGTCCGCGCCGGTGTGCACCGCGGCCAGCACGTGCCGCTGGTCGTCCGGACGGTCGAGGCCGACGTGCCACCACATCTGCGACCGGCGGAACATGCCGGGGCGCCGCGCCCCGATCCGCTCGTACACCGCCGGGAGTACGGCGGCGAACTCCGGCTTGCTGATCATCCGCACCTCGCCGGTGCGTGGCGCCGCCGGGTGCAACGACACCTTCCTCGGGTCGAGCTGCACGTCGACGCCACGGCTGGTGACGCCGTAGCCGAAGCGGCCGTAGATGGGGTACTCGGAGGCGCGCAGCGCGGCCAGTGGCTCACCGTCGGCGGCGACGGCGGCCAACTGCTCGCGCATCAGCGCGGAGAGCACCCCGCGTCGGGTGTGGTCGGCCCTGACCCCGACCCTGGTGACGGCCGCGGTCGGCAGCGCGGCCCCGCCCGGCACCGTGGTGTGCATCGGGAAGGACATGGTGCACCCGGCCAGGGTGCCGTCGACGTACCCGCCGAAGGTGCGGCCGGGCGGGAACGTGGTGCGGGCGAACGCCCACCCGGCGTCGTCGGCCGGCTTGACGTGCAAGGAGACCCGGAACAGGCCGTGCGCCGCCCGGAGGGCCTCGTCGTCGGCGAGATTCTTGACGTCGGTCACCGGCCCATCCTGCCCAGGGGCCGGTGCGGCCGCGAGTGAATTGCCGGCGCGGGGCTACCTGGGTTGGCCGACCTCGTACTCGCCGTCACCGTTCTTGATCGTGATGGTGACCTGGCGGTCCTGGCCGTCGATGTTCGCGGTGCAGCTGAACGTGGCGCCGGTGGTGACCTCCTGGCCCGCCGGGCAGGTCACGTTCCCCACGTTCTCGATCTTGTAGTCCTCGGTGAGGATCTTCTTCACCCCGGTCTGCACCGCGGTGTTGTCGAACGTCGTCCGACCGAGGGTGCCGGTGGCCGCGAGGAGCGCGACGACCACGCCGGCGATCACCACGACGCCGACGACGAGCAGGATCCACGGCAGCGCCGATTTCTTCTTCGGGGCGGGCGGCTGCGGGTACTGCTGCGGGTACTGCCACTGCTGACCGGGTTGTCCCGGCAGTCCGTAACCGGGGGGCTGGCCCGGCTGCCCGGGTTGTCCCGGCTGGTGTGGTTGGCCGTAGCCGCCCGGCCCTGGTTGGCCGTAGCCCGGCTGCCCGTACTGCGGCTGAGGCTGCCCGTACTGCGGCTGACCGCCGTAGGGATCGCCGCCGTAGGGCGGCTGCCCGTACTGGGGCTGCTGTCCCTGACCCGGCTGGCCGTACTGCGGCTGGCCGCCGTACTGGCCGCCGCCGTGCTCCGGAGGCTGGCCCTGCTCCCCCTGCCCGTACCCGGGTTGCTGCTGACCCCACTGTGGGTCAGAGCCGCTGGGGCCGCTGGGGCCGTACGGGCTGGACATGATGTGCCTCCGGAACGCAGGGCCGATTCGGTCGCGATCAAACCACAGCGGGGGTCAGGTGCCCAGACTCAGGTGCCGGAGTCAGGTACCCAGAGTTAGGTACCCCAGAGTTAGGTACCCCAGAGTCAGGTACCCAGCGCGACCACGCCCCGGCGCAGCGCGGTGATCGCCTGATCCGCCGCCCGACCCATCGGGGTCATCGATCCGGCGACCACCCTGATCTGGTCCAGCAGGTCGACCACCTGACGGCACCACCGGACGAAGTCACCGGCCGACAGCTCCTGGCCGTTCTGCTCGGCGGCGGTGAGCACCGCGGTCAGCGACTCGCCGCGCGCCCAACGGTACACCGGCCAGGCGAACCCGAGGTCGGGCTCACGGGTGCGCTCGACCCGGTGCCGCCGCTCGTCCTCCTCCAGCACCGCCCACAGCCGAACCGTCTCGGTGAGCGCGTCCGTGACCGCGCCACCCGGCACCCGAGGGGCGCCCGCGATCTCCCGGCGCGACTCGAAGACCAGCGCGGACACCACGGCCGCCAGCTCGGCGGGGCCGAGCCCGTTCCACACCCCGCCGCGGAGGCACTCGGCGGCCACCAGGTCGGACTCGCTGTACAGCCGCGCCAGCATGGCCCCGTCCGGGGTCACCGCGTCGTCGCGGCCGAGGTACCCGCGCTCGGTCAGCAGCGCCCTGATCCGGTCGAACGCCCTGGCCAGCGAGTGCGTGGTGGCCGCGACCTTCTGCCGCAGCTGGTCGGTCTCCTTCGCCAGCCGGGTGTGCCGCTCCGCCCAGCGGGCGTGGTCCTCCCGGTCGGTGCACCCGTGGCACGGGTGGGCCCGCAGCGCCCGCCGCATCGCCGCCAGCTCCGCGTCGTCGGCGGCGTCGGAGCGGCGCTTGCGGCCACGCCCCGGCGGAGTGAGCCCGGTGTTGCGCAGCGACGAGGCGAGGTCGCGGCGCACCCGCGCCACCCGGTGCTCCACGTGCCGCGGCAGCCGCATCCGCCCGACCACCTGCACCGGGGTGGCGAAGTCCGCCACCGACAGCCGCCCGGCCCACGCGTCCTCGCTGAGCACCAGCGGCTTCGCGTCCCCGTCGTGGTCCACCCCGGGGTCCAGCACCACCGCCAGCCCGGACCGGCTGCGCTTCCCCTCCACCGCGATGACGTCGCCGCGGGACAGCGCGGCGAGCGCCGCAGCCGACTCGGCCCGCCGGGCGGTGCTGTCCTGCCGCGACAGGGCCCGCTCCCGCTCGGCCAGCTTCCGCCGCAGCGCCGCGTACTCCTCGAAGTCGCCCAGGTGGCACGTCATCGACTCGGAGTGCCCGGCGAGGGCCTCCTCGTTGCGCTCGATCCGCCTGGCCAGCCCCACCACCGACCGGTCCGCCTGGAACTGGGCGAACGACTGCTCCAGGATCTGCCGCGCCTCACCGGCGCCCAGCCGCGCCACCAGGTTGACCGCCATGTTGTACCCGGGGCGGAACGACGACCGCAGCGGGTACGTACGCGTCGACGCCAGCCCGGCCACCTGCTTGGGGTCGATCCCCGGCTGCCACAGCACGACGGCGTGGCCCTCGATGTCGATGCCGCGGCGCCCGGCCCGGCCGGTGAGCTGGGTGTACTCCCCCGCCGTCAGCTCGACGTGCGCCTCGCCGTTGAACTTCACCAGCCGCTCCAGCACCACCGTGCGGGCCGGCATGTTGATGCCCAGTGCCAGCGTCTCGGTGGCGAACACGATCTTCACCAGGCCGCGGACGAACAGCTCCTCGACGGTCTGTTTGAACGCGGGCAGCATCCCGGCGTGGTGGGCGGCGATGCCCCGCTCCAGCGCCTCGCGCCACTCCCAGAAGCCGAGCACCGTCAGGTCGGCCTCCGGCAGCTCGGCCGTGGTGGCCTGCACGACGGCCCGGATCTCGGTGGCCTCCTCGGGACCGGTCAGCCGCACCCCGGCCCGCACGCACTGCGCCACCGCCGCGTCGCAGCCCGCCCTGGAGAAGATGAACGAGATCGCCGGCAGCAGCGCCGCCCGGTCCAGCCGCTCCACCACGTCGACCCGCGACGGCGGCCGGAACCCCCTGGTGGTGGTCCCGCCGCGGCGGCCGCGGTTCCACGGCGCGATGTGCCGCTCCAGCTCGTCGGTGTACTTCAGCAGGTTGGGGTCGATCCGCAGCTCGGCCGACGCGCCCTCGCCGACGGTGCCGCCGAACAGGTCGAACATCCGGTTGCCGACCAGCATGTGCTGCCACAGCGGCACCGGCCGGTGCTCGTCCACCACGACCGCGGTGTCGCCGCGCACCTCGACGAGCCACTCGCCGAACTCCTCCGCGTTGCTGACGGTGGCGCTCAGGCCGGTCAGCCGCACGTGCCGGGGCAGGTGGAGGATGACCTCCTCCCACACCGCGCCCCGGAACTTGTCGGCCAGGTAGTGGATCTCGTCCATCACCACGTATCCCAGCCCGTCCAGGGTGGACGACCTGGCGTACAGCATGTTGCGCAGCACCTCGGTGGTCATCACCACCACCTGGGCGTTGCCGTTGATCGAGGTGTCGCCGGTGAGCAGGCCCACCGAAGAGACGCCGTGCACGGCAGCCAGATCGGCGTACTTCTGGTTCGACAACGCCTTGATCGGCGTGGTGTAGAAGCACTTGCGACCCTCGGCCAGCGCCAGGTGCACCGCGAACTCGCCGACCACGGTCTTCCCGGCCCCGGTCGGCGCGCACACCAGCACCCCGTGGCCGTCCTCCAGCGCCTGGCACGAGCGCACCTGGAAGTCGTCGAGCTCGAAACCGACGCCCCCGGCGAACTCCGTCAGCCTGGGATACCGCGATCGACTACGCGCCGCCGCGTAGGCCTGCGCTGGCGTGCTCACCCCTCCAGGCTGTCATACCGTGCCGACACCGTGGCGTCGGTGCCGCCGGCTGCCGCCATGAGCGCTCGGGTTGTCAGCACCAGTGATAACCATGGCTGACGGTGGCTCACAGTCAGCGACCTGGGCGTTACCCTGCGTAGATGTGCCGGCGGCCAGGCCGGTGACAGGGATGAGGCCTTCGGCGACGTGTTCCCACCGCCCGCTGTCACCTGGCGGGCGGCGACCAAGGACAAGGTCGGCTGGCTGTGACTCGACAGGCGGTGCCCCAGGATCACACCGTCCGCCGAGACCGGTCATGAGCTGGCGGCGTCAACTCGTGGGAACAGTCGGGCCAGTTCGGTGAGGGTCGTTTCCGGGTCGGTGGCGTGGACCGTGCCCATTCCCAGCTCCTCGGCCGGCGGAAGGTAGCGGGCGACGTCATCCACGAACACGCAGGCTGACGGAGGCAGCCGGAGCCGGTCGGCGGCGAGCGTGAAGATCGCCGGTTCTGGTTTGCGTAGGCCCACCTGATCGGAGATCACCACAGCGTCGAAACGTTGCGGCAGGTCGAAGGGGCGGTACGGATCGAAGGGGTGTGAGCCCCACGAGTTGGACAGGACCGCGACACGCACCCCCCGCTGGCGTAGCCGCTGCACTGCGGCGGCCACCTCTGGTTCCAGGTGCAGGTCGGCGACCATCCGTTCCAGGAGTCCGTCAGGATTGACACCGAGTGTGGCAGCGAGATGTGTGACGAACTCCGCTTGGCTGACCACGCCACGTTCGAGGTCGACGAGCATCCCCTTCGCTCCGGCGTCGAGGGAGAACACCTGCTCCAATGCGTCCGGTTCGAGCCCTTCCCGGACGCAGAAGGACCGCAGGGCGCCGTCGAAGGACGTGGACAGCACGCCTCCGAAGTCCACGATCAGTCCGCGGTAGCCGTCGGCAGCGGTGCCGTTCAACCGGTCCACGCCATGGTCGTCTTCAGGGCCAACACGTCGTTCCACAGGGTGGGCATCCCTGGTGTCGGTCGCGAGTAGTGACCGGGCGACCTTTTCGGCGCGATGCACGGTGTCGACATGCTGCGTGTCGGCCGCGAGTGCCAGCGCTGCTCGGGTGTCGGCGCAGGCGGCATCGATATGGCCTGCGCCGTGGTGGGCTTCGGCGCGGTCGATGAGAGCGGTGGTGCGGTGTCGGCGCATGCTGGGGTCCAGTTCGGTCAGTGCGGTGTCGAGTACGCGGATGGCGTTGCCGTAGTCGCCGAGGCGTCGGTAGTTGCCGCCCTCATAGGCGGTGAGTTTGGCAAGGTCGAACGACCCGATTCCGGACCACGGCCTGTCGTCGGACGGTCCGCTCAATACCGAGCGGGCCTGGTCGAGTCTGTGGTGGCTGGCCGAGGCGTTGCCGGCGTCCGCGTGGCGTTCCGAAGCCACCGCGGCCACCCAGGCGCCGGTGGTGTCGCAGGCCCCATGCCGGGCGGCCGCGACCGCCGCATCGGCGAGATCCAGGCCGAGTTGCTCGTCACCCGGACCGTAGGCGGCGTGGAAGGCCCGGCATGCCAGCACTGTTGTCTCCAGTTCGGCGGGGCCAATCAGGCCCAGAGGCAGTGAGGCCAGGCCGCCGACGACGAATGCTCGGCGTTTCGTGGTCTCCACCCCCTCCATCCCTGACGAGCTGTCTGCTTCGGCGAGTAGGCCGTCCAGCTGTGTGGCCGAGATCCGTAGCGCCTCGGCGATTCTGGGCCGCATCCATGGCTGTGGACCGGTGTCACCGCTTTCCCATCGCACCACAGTAGAACGTTCGACACCGAGCTTGCCGGCCAGCGACTCCTGCGTGAATCCGAGCGACTTACGGCGCTGCGCGAGTCGGTGCCGTCTGGGCGCCATCAGCAACCCCCTCGCCGGAGTGCACTTGGCCGAACCCGACCTGCCGACGTCGTTGCTGGTCAGCACCACCGGTGCGCCACGGACGCCACAGGTCTGCGCCGCCGCTGCTCTGGTTCACGGCCGCTGCCCACGGGGCCGCGTCAATCGGTTGTGAGCCTGTGCACCGACGCCCGACCGGCCGCGATGTCCAGCAGCGGGTTTCGCCGGGTCGGGCCGCGCCGCGGTGCGTCGTCCGCGTCGAGCAGACCCCTGGTGTAGACCGTGAACGCCGTCGAGTGCGGCACCCACCCACCGTGCCGGCGCACGTCGTGCTCGTTGGCGCCGCTCTCGATCGACTCGACGGCGAACCCGGCCCGCAGCGAGTGCGGGGTCACGTTCTCCGGCAGCTCGGCCCGTCGCCGCAACCGCTGGAAGATGTGGTTGATCGCGGCCAGGCTCAGCCGCTCGTCGTGGCCACCGGCCACCGGGCGGATGCCCGCGATGTTGCCGCTCTTGTCGATGGGCCGGAACAGCGGACCGCTGTCCACCCCCAGCCGCGCGACCCAGGCCGCCACCGCGCACAGCGGGCACAGCGGGTCGGCGCACCGGTCCCGTACCGGCGTGCCCCAGTGCGGCACCAGCACCCGCCGCCGCTCCCGCTGGGCACCCTGGAACGCCAGCACCTCGTGGTGCCGCTCGTCCACCCGGCGCAGGTCAGGGATGTCCAGCTGGGTCAGCGCCGACCTGGTGCCGGCGATGGAGTACCCGAGCAGCACCAGCGCCCGGTCACGCGACCCCTGTGCCGTCGCCGGATCGCACACGTCCACCAGCTGCGCCAGCTCGCGGGTCCGTGCCGGCGCCGACCGCCGCGGCCGCCACCCCGTCGCCACCAGCTCGGCCCGGTAGCCCCGCACCGCGGCGGCCGCCTGCATCCCGTCCGGCACCGGTTCACCGGCGATCCGGTGCTTGGCCCGCACGATCGACAGGCAGCCCTGGATCGTCGCCGGCGCGTACCCGCGGTGCGCCAGGTAGCCGACGAACTCCGTCAGCGTGTCCGGCGCCGCCGGCAGCGGGGTCAACCCCCGCAATAGGTCGCCGTCCGGTCCGTGCCCGCCGTACTCCGCGCAGAACTTCTCGAACAGCGCCCAGTACCGCACCCGGCTCCCCCGGGTCGACTCCGACTCCGAGCCGCCGGCCAGCGGCATGGTCCGCGCCTCACCGGCCCGCTGGATCGTCCCGTCGATCACGTCGGCCGGGAGCTTGCGTGGGTCTGGGCGGCTTTTGCCTGTGTCCACTTGGCGGGCCTCCGGCGTCGGTGGATGTAGCTTGACACAGAGATCGTACCCATAAAGCTATGGTCACGCATCGGAAGGTGGTGAGTGCTTCCGATGCGGCTCAGGGGCGGTCCGGCACCCTCACGACCCGGTGCGCAAGCGAAGCCCGTACGCGGCCAGGATCTCCCCGATCGGCTGGTAGAAGGTGGTGCCGCCCGTACTGCAGTTGCCCGAGCCACCCGACAGGATGCCGAGCACGTACACCCGGCCCCCGGCGTCCGGTGCGGTCACCAGCGGGCCACCCGAGTCACCCGGCTCGGCGCAGATGTTCGTGCGGATGAGGCCGTACACGATCCCGCCCGCGTAGTTCACGGTCTGGTTGAGCCCGGTGACGGTGCCACAGCGCCAGCCCGACGTCGCGCCGGAGCGGCACACGGCCTCCCCCAGCCGGGCCGGACGGTGGCCGATCACGATGACGTCGGGCAGCGAGCCGAAGCGGTCGACGAACCAGCTGGGCTGCGCCGCCGTCGACGACACCCGGATGGTGCCGTAGTCGTTGTTGGGGAAGGACACTCCGCCGACCGGCCCGATCAGGCCGCCCACCCCGGACCAGTTGCCGGAGGCGACGGAGACGCAGTGGCCCGCCGTGATGACGAACGGGGCGCCGGTGCTGCTGATCGCGTTGACGCCGAGGGAACAGCGGGCCGACCCCTGGGAGATGCGCTGGCCGCCGATCAGACTCCACAGGGTGTGCGGCCGTGCGACGCCGGTCTCCACCCGGACCGACCCGCCGGCGACGGACCGGGCCCGCGCCACGAACTCGGCCGACGCCGTGTCGCCTGCGCCCACGACGGACACCACCACCGACCCGGTCGCCGGGTCGACGTGCCAGCCGGCCACCGAGTCCGGCACGGCCGAGCCTGCGGCCATGGCCGTGACGTCGACCGCGGCCGCCGGGCCACTCGCCGTGTCCGCGGCGGCGGCGTTGCCCGAGCTTCCGGTAAGGGCCACCGCGGCCAGCACAGTGAGAACGGTCAGCGCGGGACGGAGCACAGTACGGCTCACGGCCACCTCCCCGAGGTACGTCGGTGGCTCCGACGCTAGAACCCGGGTGCGCTCACCGAAAGCGTCCGTTCCGGCACATTCCGTGTCTGTCCCTGTGCCGTTCCTATCCCTGCGTCGGGGTGACCACCCGGATCGCGGCCCGCACGCACTCCACCCGCAGCGGCAGCGGCCCCTGCGGGTCGCCGTCGGCATAGGCCACCCAGTCGTTGTCGCCGCCGAGGCGGACCGTGCTCGCCCTCAGAGTGGTGACCTCCGGCTCGTCCACGTGCGCGCCGGTGCGCAGCCGGGGGAACACCTGCACCAGGCGACGGCGCGTCATCGGTCCGACGACCGTCACGTCGAACAGCCCGTCCCCCAGATCGGCCCCCGGGCAGATGCGCAGCCCGCCCCCGTAGCTCGGCGTGTTGCCGATCGCCACCATGCTGGCGTCGAGCTCGTGGGTGCCGTGCTCCGTCTCCACGATCAGCGGGTACGCCCGCAGCCGGGCCAGCTCGCCGAGGATCGCCAGGTCGTAGCGGCGCGGACCGCTGGGCCACCGCATCCGGTTGGCCCGCTCGTTCACCTTGGAGTCGAACCCGGCGCACAACACGGTGCTGAACAGGCGGGCGCCGTCGACGCGGCCGAGGTCCAGGTCACGGACCGCGCCGGCCGCGATCCCGGCGGCCACCGCGTCCGCCGCGGCCAGCGGGGCCGCTGGCAGCCCGAGCGAGGCCGCGAGGTCGTTGCCGGTGCCGGACGGGATCACCGCCAGCGCGGTGGCGCTGTTCGCGCAGGGGTCGAGCGCGAGCCGCACGGTGCCGTCGCCGCCGAGGACGGCCAGCACCTCGTACCCCTCGTCGACGGCGCGGCGCGCCACCGCTTCAGTGTCCGGCGCGTCGACCGCGATGTGCACGTCGAGGGTGTCCACGACGGCCCGCAGGGTGGCGGCGACCGTCGCGCCGGCCCGCCCACCGGCGCCGCGCCCCGACGCCGGGTTGACCAACAACATGGTTCGCACGAACGCGCAGCCTAGAGCCTGCCCGGTCCCCGGGTTAGGGTGCCGCGTGCGGATCATGGTGACGTTCATCGGCGGCAGCGGACACCTCAACCCCCTGGTCCCGATCGTGCGGGCGGCCGCTGAGGCCGGTCACGACGTGCTGCTGCTCGCCGACGCCTTCATGATCGAGCCGGCGCGCCGGCTGGGCGTGCCCGTCGAGCAGCTCGGCGAGGAGCCGGCCTCGCCGCCCGAGCGACTACCGGCGCAGGACCCGGACCCGGCCCGCGAACGCAAGGTGCTCCACGAGCGGTTCGTGCTGGACGGCACGCGCACGCGGGTGCCGCAGATCGAGGCGGTGTGCGCGCGGTGGCGGCCCGACATCCTGCTGGTGGAGGAGCTCAACTTCGGCGGCATGCTGGCCGGCGAGCGGCTCGGCCTGCCGTACGCCACCGTGCAGGTGATCGTGCCCGGCACGTTCGTCCGGCCCCAGATCATGGGCGACGTGTTCGACCAGGTCCGCGCGGAACACGGACTGCCACCCGACCCCACCATGGCCACCATCACCCGGCACCTGCTGCTGACCCCGTTCCCGCCCAGCTACCACCCGCCCGAGCACCCGCTGCCGCCGAACGGGCACGCCTTCCGCCCCGCCGGACCGGTCGGGCCGGCAGCCCGCGTCGGCGAGCCACCGGCCTGGACCCGCGTCCGGCCCGGCGCGCCCACCGTCTACTTCACCCTGGGCACCGTGTTCAACATGGAGTCCGGCGACCTCTTCGACCGCGTGCTCGCCGGGCTGGCGGACCTGCCGGTCAACGCGCTGGCCACCGTCGGGCCGCACATCGACCCGGCCGAGTTCGGACCCCAGCCGAACCACGTGCGCGTGGAACGCTACGTACCGCAGGACTCCGTGCTCCCCTGGTGCGACCTCGTGCTGTCGCACGGCGGCTCCGGCACCGTGATGGGCTCGCTGACGCACGGCCTGCCGTCGGTGATCATGCCGCTCGGCGCCGACCAGCCCCACAACGCCGCCCGGTGCCGCGAGCTGGGCGCCGGCATCACGGTCGACCCGGTCACCCTCACCCCGCAGCGGCTGTGCAACGCGGTCGCCGAGGTGCTCGCCGAACCGGCCCACCGGTCGGTGGCGCAGAAGGTCGGCGACGAGATCGGCGCCCAGTCCTCCCCCGCCGAGATCGTGGCCCTACTGGAGCGTCAGGTCGCGTCGTCGTAGGTGGGGCGCACCGGGTCGGCGGGGGCCACCGGGTCGACCGCGTAGTCGTCCATGGGAGTGGCCTCGTCGTCGTCCACGTCGGCCCACTCCTCGCGCGGGTGGCGTTTGTCGTGGAAGCGAGCGATGACCATGGCTATGCCGAAGAGGATGGTGAGCGCCCCGGCGAGGGCGAGCATGGAGATCGGGTCCTGGCTCGGGGTGGCCACCGCGGCGAACGCGAACAGGCCCATGATGATCCCGCGCAGCCACCGGCGGAGCTTGGCGTAGGTGAGCACGCCGGCCCGGTTGAGCATGACGACGAGCACCGGCAGCTCGAAGCTCACCCCGAAGATGAGCAGCATGGTGAGGATGAAGCTGAAGTACCGGTCACCGGTCAGGGCGGTGACGACCTGGCCGCCACCGAACCCGAGCAGCACCTCCAGCCCCGTGGCCACGACCACGTAGGCCAGCAGGGCGCCCGCGACGAACAGTCCGGCGGCGATGGCGACGAACGTCAGCGCGTACTTGCGCTCCTTGGCGTACAGGCCCGGGGTGATGAACCCCCACAGCTGGTACAGCCAGAACGGGGAGGCCAGCACCACGCCGGCCGACACCCCGACTTTGAACTGCAGCATGAACGCCTCGAACGGCGCGGTCGCCAGCAGCTGACACTTGTTGTCGATGCTGATGTCCGCGCGGAGGTTCTCCGGCAGGTCGCAGTACGGGTCCGTGAGGAGCTTGCCCAGGGTGGGTAGGCCCAGAATGTTGAACTGGAACCACACGAAGCCGACCACGGCACAGGCCAACACGGCGATGATCGCGATCGTCAACCGCCGGCGCAGCTCGTACAGGTGCTCGATCAGCGTCATGGTGCCGTCGGGATTGTGCCGACGGCCCGTGCGGCGTCGCCCCGAACCGCGGCGGAACGGGATGCCCACTCACGTACCTCGTAGGTCTAGTGCCCGATCAGGGCAGGATCACGCGCTGTCGCGCTTGGCATCGTGCTGCTCTTCGACCCTGGTCACCTGCGGCCCGGGCTGGACCTGCTGGGCCTTCGGCAACGCGGCCGGCGGTGCGGTGTCGCGGATGTCGTCGTCCTTGTCGTCATCGCGCAGGCCCTTGGTCTCGGCCTTGAAGATCCGCAGCGAGCGGCCGATGCCGCGCGCGGCCTCCGGCAGCTTGCGCGCACCGAACAGCAACACGATCACCAGCGCGATGATGATGATCTCGGTCGTTCCCAGTCCCGCCATCGTGCTCCTCCGTAGGTTCCCGTTACCGCATCGTACGCGGCCGGGTCGGCACCGTGCGTCCGCGACGCCGGGCCAGTTCGGCGACCAGGTCACCCCGTCGGTGTCGCAGCAGCGCCGACTCCGCGCTCAGGTGGCGCCGGTACGCGGCCGCCAGCACCCGGAACCGCCGGAACAGCACGAACGCCCACCGACCGAGCACGCCCAGCGCCGCAAGGGCAACCCCCACGACCCCCAGCGCGAGCCAGTAGAACGACACCCGCCCAACCTACCTACCAACTCACCCCCACGAACCGGGTGGATGGCACATCTGACCGGTAGAACCGACCATATGTGCCATCCACCCGGAAAGGGCGGTGTTCAGGCGGTGGGGAGATGGGCGGCTCGGGCCAGGGCGGCGGTCGCACGGCGGCGCAGGGCGGCGGCCAACGCGGGCGGTTCCAGGACGGTGACGTCGGGGCCGAGGCCGAGCAGCAGGCGGACCATCCACGCCTCGTCGGCGTAGCGCATCCGGACGCGGCAGCGGCCGTCGCCGAGCTCCACCAACTCGTCCACCGGGTAGTACTCCGACACCCAGCCCGCGTCCTGGCCGAGGACGAGCACCGCCACCTGCTGGTCCGGCGCCGGGCGGAACAGGCCGGCGGACACGTCGGTGGGGCGGGCGTGCGCCGGTGGGTTCGCCGCCTCGTCGAGCAGGGTGACGTCCTCGATCCGGTCCAGGCGGAACAGCCGCACCCCCTCGGCCTGGCGGCACCACGCCTCCAGGTAGCTGCGGCCCTCCAGCAACAGCAGGCGCATCGGGTCGACGGTGCGGTCGCTCACCGCGTCCCGCGACGCCGTGTAGTACCGCAGGTGCAGCGCCCGCCGCCGGGCCAGTGCCTCGCGGACCGACGCGGTGGCCGCCTCCTCGCGGGTGGCGAGCCCCACCACCATCGGCGTCTGGGCGGCCAGGCCGGCCGCGGACTCGATCTTGGCCAGGGCCCGCTGCACGGCGTCGCTGTCGACGCCCGGGGTGTCGACCAGCGCGCGCAGGGCGACGACGAGCGCGGTGGCCTCGGCCGCGGCCAGCCGCAGCGGCCGGTTCATCCCGGCGTCGAACGTGACCGTGACGGTGTCGCTGTCGAAGGACAGGTCGATGAGGTCGCCGGGGCCGTACCCGGGCAGCCCGCACATCCAGAGCAGCTCGAGGTCGCGGCGCAGCTGGGTGGCGGTGACGCCGAAGTCGGCCGCCGCCTCGTCGATCGGGATGCCGGGCCGGGCCAACAGGTACGGCACCAGCGCCAGCAGGCGCGGCAGCCGGTCCGACACGGCGCTGCTCACGTCGTCACCGCCGCCGTCCGCTTCGAGTCAGCCTCCGACACCTGGCCGGCGGCCGCCGCGAGGCGGTGCATCACCATGTCGCGCAGCCACGCCGGCTCGATCACCACGGCGTCCGGGCCGTGGCCGGCGATCCAGCGGGCCGCGGTGTCCGGCCAGTGCAGGTCGATCTCCACCACGTCGCCGACCACCCCGTCGATGGTGCGGGTGTCGAGGACGCGGGCCCGGCGGCGCAACCCCTGCGCCCGGCCGGAGGCCAGCCACAGAGTGGCCGTGCTCCCCTGGCTGTCCTCGTGGTGGTGCGGATGCGAGGACCGGCCCACCATGGCCAGGAGGTCCAGGTTCTCCGGCCGCTGCACGGCGCCGCGCGGGCCGACGGTCGTGACGTCGCCGAGGATCCTGCTGAGCCGGAACGAGCGGGGCGCGTCCCGGCCGCGATCGTGGCCCGCGACGTACCAGCGGCCGCGCCACGACACCACGCCCCACGGCTCCAGCACGCGACGCCGCGGCTGGTCACCGGGCTGGCGGCGGTACTCGAAGGCGACCGCGCGGCCGTCCTCCACCGCCTTGAGCAGGACGGTGAACGCCGGACCGGCGGCGCGGACCCGCGGCTGCACCGGAGCGTCGTCGTCGTGCACCTCGACGCCGGCGGCGCGCAGCTTGAGCAGCGCCCCACGGGCCGCGCCGGCCAGGTCGGGCGAGTCCCACAGGCGGGCGGCGAGCGCCACCGCGGCCGCCTCGTCCGGCTCCAGCTCGATGTCCGGCAGCTCGTAGTCGCGCCGCGCGATGCGGTACCCGTCGATGGTGTCGAACGCCGAGTTGCGGCCCGTCTCCAGCGGGACCCCGAGGTCGCGCAGCTCCGACTTGTCCCGCTCGAACATCCGGAAGAACGCCTCGTCCGTCGGGGTGTCGCCGTACCCGGGCACGATCGTGCGAATCTTGTCGGCCGGTAAGTACTGCTTCGTCGACAACAGGCACAGCACCAGGTTCACCAACCGTTCGGCGCGTGCTGTCGACACGCTGCGCAGCTTAGCCCGCCCAGCTACCACACCTGCGCTCCGCGCATGTGAGTGGCGTTTGGTGCTCTGACACCAAACGCCACTCACGACCTGTGGGGCGGCCGACTCCCCCGCATGAACGTGACAGGAGTCTGGTTTCCGGCGTGCCCGAGCCGACTGGTGTCGCGCTCATGCGGGTTGAGGCCGGTGCGGTCTGTTCGGGCCCGGCGACCGCCTGACAAGGTGGTTCTAGCTTGACGCGGTGGTGGTACCTGTAAAGCTAAACCGCGCTCACGACGCCGGGAGGCGCAGGGTCACGGTGAAGCCCGGGCCCTCGGGATCGATGTGCAGCGCGCCGTCGGCCGCCTCGGCCAGGGTGCGGGCGATGGACAGACCGAGGCCGGTCCCCGGCACCCCGCTGTGCGTGGGCGCGCGGTAGAAGCGCTCGCCCAGCCGGGTGGCCTCCTCCCCCGGCAGACCGGCGCCACCGTCCCGCACGGTGACCTCGACGTACCCCGGAGGGGCCGTTCCCCCGATGGTGACGGCCACCGGGGCGCCGGGCGCGTACTTCGCGGCGTTGTCCATGAGCACGTCGAGGATCTCGTCGGCGACGCCCGGCATGGCCAGCGCCACCGCGGGGCCGGCCACGATCAGCGTCGCGGCGGGGAGCAGCGGCTGCCAGACGCGCAGCCGGGCGGCGGCCACCGCGGCCAGGTCGACGGGCTGGCGCTCCGCCCTGGTGGCCTCGGCGCGCGCGAGCTGCAGCAGCCCGTCGAGGGTGCCGGCCAGCCGGTCGGTCTCGCGCAGCGCCGCGGTGGCGGCCGGGCCGCCGTTGGCGTCGACGAGCTGCTCCACCCGCAGCCGCAGGGCGGTGAGGGGGTTGCGCAGTTGGTGCGAGGCGTCGGCCACGAACGCGCGCTGCTGGTCGAGCGCGGCCTGGACGCTGGCCGCCATCGCGTTGAACGAGGTGGCGAGGCCGCGCAGCTCCGGCGGCCCCTCGTCGACCGGGGCGCGGGCCTCCAGGTGCCCGAGCCGCAGCCGCTGCGCGGTGTCGTCCAGGTCGTGCACCGGCCGCAGGATCCACCGGACGAGCGGCAGCGACACGGCGGCGGCGACCACGACGACGCACCCGAGGCCGACCAGCAGCAGGAGCAGCAGCCGCCGGGCCACGTCGGAGCGCGCCGGATCGGTCGGCGACACGGTGACGACGGCGCCCAGCACCAGGCTCCCGCGTCCCACCGGCTCGGCGATGACGTAGTCCTGGCCCTGCCACGGCCAGGCGTCGGCGACCCGCTGCCCCGGGCGGCCGGCCAGCGCGTTGTCCAGGGCGTCCCGCACCCCCGGCGCGTCGAGGATGGCGCCGCCGGAGGTCAGGCTCACCTCGCCGTCGGCGTCGACGACCGCCACCGACACCCCGTACAGCTCCCGGTACCTGACCAGCTCGGCCTGCAGGACGGCGGTGCGGCCGCTGCTCAGTACGGGCTCGGCGAGGGCGGCGAACCGGCTGGTGTCGCCGAGGCGGTCGATGTAGAGCTGCTGGGAGCGGGTGAGGGTGTACGACTGGGCCAGCGGCACGAGCAGCGCCGTGAGCAGCGCCCCGAGCAGCGCGAACAGCAGGACCAGCAGCCGGCGGCGCACGTCACCGGGCCCCGAGGCGGTAGCCGACGCCGCGCACGGTCTCGATCACGCCGGGGCGGCCGAGCTTGCCGCGGATGGCGGCGACGTGCACGTCGAGGGTGCGTGACGACCCGGCCCAGGTGATCTGCCAGACCTCCTCCAGCAGCTCCGCGCGGGCGGCCACCTCTCCCCCACGCCTGGCGAGCGCGGCGAGGAGCTCGAACTCCTTGCGGGCCAGCTCGACCGGGCGGCCGTCCACGGTGGCGCGGTGGTTGCGCAGGTCGAGCACCACCCCGTCGGCCGTCACCACGTCGTCGGTGGCGAGTGCCCTGGTGCGGCGCAGCACGGCCTCGATGCGGGCCACCAGCTCCGGGGTGCTGAACGGTTTCACCACGTAGTCGTCGGCCCCGGCCCGCAGCCCGGTGATGCGGGCCGCCTCCTCGCTGCGGGCCGTGACGGCGATGATCGCCACGTCGGACACGGCCCGGATGCGCCGGCACAGCTGCAGGCCGTCGAGGTCCGGCAGCCCCATGTCGAGCAGCACGAGGTCGGGCCGGGTGCGGCCGAGGATGGTCAGCGCCTGGGCCGCCGTGTACGCGCGGACCACGCCGTAGGACCGGGCCACCAGCACGTCCCGCAGGGCCGCGGCGACCGCCCTGTCGTCCTCGACGACCAGGATCCGCACGCATCACCCCCGAACATCAAGCCTTTGTAAATTCGACCTGGACCGAGCTGGGCATGTGGCGCACGCTACACCTAGCGTCACGATGTGCCCTCCACCGTCAGCAGCGCACCGGCGCCGAGCGCTGACGAACTCATTGCGGAATACGACGAGGAACGCCCGGCACGGCGGCTCGGTTCGCGGCTCGATCTGGCGATCGGTGTGGTGGCACTGGTCGGCGCGTTGTTCGTCATCAGGCAGGTCTTCTTTCCGATCAGCCAGGGCAACCAGTACTACCTGATCCTGTTCCTGGCGTTCGTGCTGCCGTTGACGTTTCTGTGCTATCGGCCGGGATTTCGGAAACAGCGGAGAACGGCCGACGGGGACAATCCCGGAATCATGGACTGGGTGCTCGCCGCGGGCGCGCTCGTGGTGTGCCTGTACCCGGTGCTGCCGGCGCCCGGCGGCGGGTTCGACGCGTTCCTCGACCGGCAGGGTTCGCTCACCACGCTGGACGTGGCGATGGGCGCGATCCTGTTGGTACTGGTCGTCGAGGCGTGCCGGCGCACGACCGGCATCATGCTGCCGATCGTGGCGCTGGTATTCCTCGGCTACGCCTACTACGGCGGCTTCCTGCCGGTGACGTGGCCCATCTCGCACGCCGGGCTCGACTTCGACCAGATCGTCAACGCGCTCTACAACGACGCCAGCGGTTTCTTCGGCACTCCGCTCGACGTGTGCGCCACCTACATCGTCCTGTTCACCATTTACGGCGCGGTGCTCGATCGGACCGGCGCCGGGCGTTTCTTCATCGAACTGAGCTTCGCCGCGTTCAAGGGTTCACGCACCGCGCCGGGCCGCACGGTCGCATTGTCGGGATTCCTGCTCGGCACGGTCTCCGGTTCGGGAACGGCGACCGCGGTGAGCCTGGGATCGGTGGCGTGGCCGACGCTGCGCCGCGCCGGCTATCCGGCGGACAATGCGGGTGGGATGCTCGCAGCCTCCGGTATCGGCGCCATTCTGTCACCGCCGACGCTGGGCGCGGCCGCATTCATCATCGCCGAATACCTCCAGGTGTCCTACGTGGAGGTGCTCATCTGGGCCGTGGTGCCGACGCTGCTCTATTACCTCGGCATCGCCCTCGCGGTCGAGATCGACGCCCGCCGGTTCGGGGCGAAGGCGGTCGACGTCCGGGCCAGGCCCGCGCTGTGGCTGCTGATGCGGTTCGGGTACCACTTCGTGTCGCTCGGCATCATCGTGCTGTTCCTCGCCATGGGCATCCCGCCGATCCGCGCCGTCGTGTACGCGACCGTGGTGGCCGCGCTGTTCGGGCTGGCCGAGCGGCTGCTGTCGCGCCGGGCCGACTCCTTCGACCCGGACGCGCCCGACGACCGGGAGCCGCCGGTTCAGGCGTTGCGTGGGTACGGGCTGGGCATCGCGGCCGCGCTGGCCGCCGGGATGCGGGCCGTGCTGCCGGTGGCCGCCGTGTGCGCGGCGGCGGGGATCATCACGTCCACGATCACCAAGACCGGCCTCGGGCAGACCCTCGCCGACCTGCTGGTGAAGGCCGCACAGGCGCTCACCAGCAACCCGACGGCCGTGCTCGTGACGACCGTGGTGTTCGCCGCCATCGCGATCCTGGTGCTCGGCCTCGCCGTGCCGGTGACCGCGTCGTTCATCATCAGCTGGGTGGTGATCGGCCCGGCGCTGATCGACCTCGGGGTGTCGCTGCCGGAGACGGCGATGTTCATCTTCTACTACGCGGTGCTGTCGGAAGTGTCGCCGCCGACGGCCCTCGCCGCGGTCGCCGCGGCCGCCATCACCGGCGGCGACGTGATCAGGACCATGGTCCAGGCCTGCAAGTACACCCTGCCGGCGTTCCTGGTGCCGATCGCGTTCGTGATCACCGACAACGGCGCCAACCTGCTGTGGCGCGGCGATCTGGTCGACGTCGCGTGGACCCTGCTGGTGTCCGCGCTGGCGGTGGCCGCACTGGCCGTCGTCGCGGGCGGGTGGATCACCGCGCCGGCGTCGCCGATCGAGCGGCTGCTGTGCGTGCCGGCCGCCGCGCTGCTGCTGTACCTGCAGCCCCTGTCGATCGCGATCGGCGTCGGCTTCCTCGTGGTCGCGGTCGCCGTACACCTGATCCGGGTCCGCGCCGGCCGGACCACCACGCCCGGCAGCGGCTCCACCACCGCGTCAGCCGCCGCGCCCGTCACCGCTCCGGAAGGAACCCCACCGTGAGACGCCCACTCCTGTCCACCCTCGCCATCGGCGCGATGGTGGTGAGCCTCGCCGCGTGCGGCGGCAAGCAGCACACCGCCACCGAGGCCGGGTCCGCCGACGACTGCACCGCGGGCGCCGGCCGCATCACCATCGCCACCGGCAACTCCACCGGCGTGTACTACGTCGTCGGCGGCGGCCTGGCCGAGCTGATCA
>Ga0190272_10000462_pt1 | contig 21580 bp, 16 predicted proteins | sample Popmic504T_FD_133746 | JGI IMG/M metagenome (GOLD analysis project Ga0190272, IMG submission 133746) | Populus adjacent soil microbial communities from riparian zone of Shoshone River, Wyoming, USA - 504 T | ecosystem: Environmental > Terrestrial > Soil > Riparian zone | place: USA: Wyoming... | reverse complement strand
GCGCAGGAAGCGCATCAATTCCGAACTCCGTTCAGCGATTCGGCAATGAAAAGGCTGTCAGTCGGGTGTGGGAAGCGAACAGCCGAAGAGAACCTGACTCGATTGGATAAATCTCCGGCAGTTGCGCCGGATGTGCTATGGGACTTGGATATTAGTCCCTATCCCTTCGAGGATTCGACGTTTGATGAGGTTGAGTGTTTCGACGTTATCGAACATCTGGCCGACATCCCCAGAGTAATGGCCGAATTCCATCGCATCCTAAAGCCAAAGGGCATACTCAAAATTGCTACCCCACATTTCTCGAGCGCAAACTCCTTTATTGATCCTACGCATCGTTGGCATTTGAGCCGCTTTTCATTTGACTACTTTTGCAACGGCCACGAATTGTCTTACTACTCCGAGGCCAAGTATCGAATGCTCTCCGCGCACATTCAGTTCAGCGGTGGACGCTTCAATCGCTCGGTCGTCAGTCGAGTAGCCAATAGGTTTCCGGTGATGTACGAGCAGCGACTCGCCTGGATCCTCCCAGCGTGGTTTCTGCATTTCGAGCTTGAGGCAGTTAAGTAGATCGCATTCGTGAAGGTAGTCCACATCACACCGACCTATTTTGACGAGTCGTCGGTTATCGGCGGGGGCGAACGCTATCCGACTGAGTTATCCACGCAGATGGCGAAGTCGGTAGATACAACGCTGGTAAGTTTTGCTGCCGCACGTGAGTCTTATGTGAACAACGATCTCAAGGTGGAAATCTACCCGGTGCGTCGCTTCATTCACGGAAACAGGGTGAACCCGCTTAGCTTTCGTTACCTGGCGGCGATCCGCGACGCAGATATAGTTCACATCCATCACGTGCACACTCTCGTTTCCGATCTCGCGTGCCTGGCCGCATCCTTTTTCGGCAAACCCTGCTTCGTCACGGACTATGGCGGGGGCGGAAGCCTCGTACTCAACCAGCGATTGCCCGTGCTCAAGCATTACCGGAAGGCCATTGCGTACTCGAGTTATGGCGCTGATTTCCTGCCGTCCCAACTAAAAGATAAGGCAGTCATCATCAAAGGCGGCATCGACACCACGCGCTTCTGTCCCGACTTGTTACGCCCACGTGAGAAAACGATTCTTTACGTCGGGCGCATCCTGCCTCATAAAGGGATCAACTACTTAATCGACGCTTTCGTTTCGCTGAACCGTTCAGATTTCACGTTGCGAATAATCGGCCGCGTCTACAGCGAAGACTACTACGCTCACCTGAAGCAGCAGGCTGAGGGCCTGCGGGTTAAGTTTATACACGACGCGGACGACGAACGCCTGCTCCACGAATATCGCACCGCACTCGTGACTGTGCTGCCCTCCGTCCATATGAACATATATGACCAGCACACTCAGGTCCCGGAACTAATGGGATTTACGCTCCTCGAATCGCAGGCCTGCGGCACGCCCGTGGTTTGCACCGACGCCGGAGCGATGAGTGAGTTCGTCGATGAAGGGCAGACAGGGTTCGTCGTTGCACAAAACTCAGCCGATGCCATTGCTGATGCCATCCGGAAGATCGCAGAGGCCCCTCCCAGCGAGCATGCATCGCAATGCCGCCAATGGGTCTCGCAGTTTGATTGGTCCACAGTCGTGACCCAGTACTTAAAAGTTTACGAAGAAAGCCTGCCCGCGCGGCTACGTTCTCGGGCTGCCTGACCTCGGTATTATGCGCATCCTGATCGTCACCCACGCACCGTTAAACGCAGAGTTCGGCGCAAGTCAAATTGCGCTAAATTTGGGCGAAGCATTGCGGGCTCAGGGAAACGACGTGACGCTGTGGTCGCCGCAACCACTTCCGGCAAACACACTTTGGTGGCGATCTCTCCGAGCGATGCGTGTGAGGCTCGATGAATTCCTGAGCGCCACGGACGGGTTTGATTTAATTGACTGCCCGCCCTCTCTTATCACCCGACGGGCAACTCGTTCGGCCGTTGTTATTGCACGCAGCACTCAGCCCGACCTACTTTATTTCCGGCATGAACTAATGGGGCGGGGGATGCGCGGGTTCAAGAGCCTTTATCTGCCTTTCGAGTTCCTATATACCCTCTATCACATAACATTAGTGTTCGCTGGGTGGTCGCGGGCGCGACGTATTTTATGCCTCGGGCGTCTCGAACTTAATTGGATGAGACGCTGGCTTCCGTGGTGGCAGCACAAGCTTGAGAGTTATGTCATCGCGCCTTCGGCGAATGATCAGCTGACGCTAAGAGAAATCAGAATTGCGCGTGTCTCTCGTACGGAGCAGAAGCTTCGGTTTCTATGGATTGGTCGTTGGGTCCCACATAAGGGCAGAAAACGGTTGCTGGACTTCATATCGGTGTGGAATGCCGCGCATCCTCAAGATACCTTTACGATCGCCGGCTGCGGCTCGGGCCTGGATAAAGAGTTCCCCATCGAACGGCTTCGTTCGGGAGTAATTAATCTGGTCCCATCATTTAAGAGGTCTGAGTTAGGTGAGCTTTTGGCCCAGCACGACATCGGTCTTTTTACCAGCAAGGTTGAAGGTTGGGGATTGTCGCTGAATGAGATGCTGGAGTCCGGCATGGTCGTTTATGCAACCCTGGCCGGGGGAGTTGCAGATCTTCGTCCGTATCACGAATCATTGCTTGAGTTTCCCCCAGAGTTTGGGTCTAGGAGCGCCAAGCCAATAAGCCACTCCCTCACTGATTACTACGATATCTTTAATTGGCCCTACATTGCTGACGCTTACCTCAATAGTGTCAACTGCGATGTTTCAAATCCTTTGGAACGCGTTCCTGATCCGCTGGCACAGCACCATGAGGCATCTACATAAACTTAAGACCTCGTTGAACCTTTTGCGGAGGTCACAGTATCGCTATGCCCGGATGCGAATGCTGAGACCGCCGTTCTGGCTCGCTGTTAACGGCCAAACGTGCAGGATTGTGGCCGGAAGTGAAAAGGGCTCGGGAACTTGTTACTCAGAGGTCATCGTCGAAGACTGCTACGGCATGTTCGACTACTCCAAGCGGGCGAAGCCGCAGGTGATTGTCGATATTGGTGCGAATATCGGCGTCTTCAGCAAGCTTTGCTCCATGCTCTTTCCGAATGCTCAAATCTATGCCTACGAGCCAAACCCTGCGGCCTTAGAATGGCTTGAGCAGAATGCCTCTGACACCAAGATTACCGTTTTACCCGTTGCTGTAGGAGATGAAAGAGGAACAGCCAAATTCGACACGTCCTTCGATTCAACGCTAGGACGAATCTCCAAGTCAGGCGACCTGGAAGTCACCTGCATCGCTCCTTCCGATGTCGCTGACGCTCGGCAAATTGACCTACTAAAGATTGACTGTGAGGGAGGAGAATTCGAAATCCTGAAGGACCTCTCACTCCTCGCTCGAACTCGTGACTTTTGCCTCGAATATCATTTGTTTGAAGGCAAAAGCATTGAAGAGTTGTCTTCACTAATCGAAGATGCAGGCCATCGCATACAGTCGATTACGCCCAACCTGGGAAACGATCAGTGCGGGTTTCTGCGTTCAACTCGGTGGGGGGCTCGGCTGAGATGATAAGAAGGGTAGCGGAACATCTCAGTCGTAATCTTGTTTTCTGGAGACGACTCCCATCTCATGTAGGGCGTGAGCTCGTGCTGGTATCCCCAGACGCGTCTCTGAAATTCTGGAAGCGTGATTTGTATAAGTCAGAGCCGCGCCTGTTCGATTGGGCTGAAGAGTTTGTTCGCCGCGGCGATGTGGTTTGGGACATCGGGGCCAATGTCGGATTATTTGCATTTTCTGCTGCCAGTCTATCAGGAACTGAAGGCCACATCGTCGCTGTTGAGGCAGATAACTGGTTAGCCCAATTACTCGTTAGGTCAGCCTCAATGTTGACGAGCAAATGCGCGGGTGTCGATGTGTTCCCTTTAGCGGTGATTAATTCAGTTGGCGTGGGAATGTTCAATATTGCCGCGAGAGGCCGAAGCACAAACTATCTCGACGGCGCTCGAGGAAGCACTCAGACAGGAGGCATACGAAAGTCGGTAATGGTGGAGACTGTTACGCTCGATTGGCTCCTGACCAGGTCACCCGTCCCCAACATTCTAAAGATTGATGTCGAGGGTGCGGAATATCAGGTGCTGAAAGGCGCCCATCAAGTTTTGTCGCAGGTTCGACCATTGATCATCTGTGAGGTCAGTTCAGAAAATGCGGTTCGCGTTGGAGAGCTATTGCGATCTTATGGCTATGAATTATTCGATCTTGATAAGAGTAAGAATGCGCGCCGGCCATTGAGTGTGCCAAGTTTCAACACGCTTGCTCGCTTCAAAGGGTCTTCGGATGAATCGGCGACTCTTTTTAAGCATTCAATCCACACGAAAGCCGGAGTTGGACTGTCGGTCTAATGCGCATTCTATCACTCTCGACCTGTCCACTTGATCCTTCCCTCGGCTCGGGAAAAACGCGCTTGCGTTGGTCCGAAGGATTACGCGCTCTGGGCCACACGGTCGAGATGATCGAGCCAAAAGACTTTGAAACGTGGCACGGGCATAGGCGGGGACTTCGTTTTCGCCAGGCTTGGGGAGCGTGTGGCTTGGTCAAAACCAAGTTGAAGTCAGGCAAATACGATCTGATTGAATTTTTCGGTGGAGAATTTGGACTGGCTACGTGGCAACTCTCCAAACTGCCGACCCGGCCTCTGATCGTTGCACACACGGATGGATTGGAAATGCTCGCGAGTCAACGAGAGCGAGACTACGACCCTCCCATCACCGTCAAAGGACATCTGCGTTCAACTCTCCTCGGGCCAACACATAATTGGCTTTCGCGTGCTGCGTTTGATCACGCCGATGCATTCGTTTCAGGCTGTGAACTTGAGCGTGATTTTGTTCTTCGTCGGAAACTTTACCCGAGTGAACGAACGGCCGTAATTGAGCCAGGCCTGGACAAGGAATATCTTTCTGTTCCGCTCACGACTTCCCGAGAAGATCGCGTGGCCTTCATGGGTTCGTGGATTGCGCGCAAGGGTATAGCGATCCTGATCAAGGTGATGACTCGAGTTCTTACGGCCGACCCCAAACTGCATCTTGACCTTTATGGAAGCGGAGCGTCGCCTGACGTAGTGCTGTCGTCATTTCCTATGGCGTTGCAGAACCGGATTACGGTTTACCCCCGCCTGACAAGTCAGCCTATCGCCGACGGTCTATCGAAGGCGAAGGTCTTTTTCTTTCCTACGCAGTACGAGGGGTTCGGGATGGCCTTGTCGGAGGCGATGGCTTGTGGCTGTGCGCCGGTGACGACCCCGACAGGGTTCGGCGCGACGTTGCGGGATGGTGAAGAGGCTCTGATCTGTGACTTCACTGACACTGATGCGATGGAACGCGCTGTCTTGAGTCTGCTTCACAACGACGAGTTGCGGGAGCGCATCGCACGCAACGCCTGGGAGCGCGTCCGTGGCCTTACATGGGAAGCAAACATTTCCAAACTCGAGGCGATCTACACGCAATGGTCGGCCGAACATCGGGTTAGCCAGGCGGGCAGAGGCGTTTCGGCAGGCAGCAATGCTAATGCGCAACGCGGTTGCCCAGGTTGATTGGAGCAGCCTCACAAGCTGGTGCAGCGAGCAAGTAAATACACACGCCCGTTAGGGCATTTCACGAGGAAGCTTTGCGCCTCGGACCCACATGGACCCATCTGATTTTTCTCCGATAGGAAATTCCGTGAAAAAGATGACTATTGGTGTAGTCGTCACCAACTACAACTCCTGGAACATTGCTCTCCGTTGCGTAGATGCTCACTTGCGAGTTGCCGGGCACGCAATAGAAAGAATCATCCTTGTGGATGATCACTCGGATCGACAGCTTGATCGGCCATTGCACCCGAAGGTCACAGTCATTCGGAATGACAGAAATCTCGGCTTTGTCAAAAGTGTGAATGTGGGATTCAAGAACCTGGGTTCGGATATCGTCATGCTGTTTGACGCGGACGCCTACCCTTTAATGGATTATTCGAACGCGGTATTAACTCGCTTTCGTAGCGACTGCAAACTAGGAGTCATAGGATTTACTACTTACGATAGCAACCGCAAAATTACAGGCTCGTGCGAAGGCGAGCCCAGTGCGTTGAGGCTCGTGTTGGGCCATAAACTGGATAGCTGGTACCTAAAATTTTTCGTGAGGCGGCCAGAAGACAGGATTGTGTATTCATGCGCAATGGCTGTGAGAAAGGCAGCGTTTGATGAAGTAGCTGGTTTCGATGAAAACCTTGATTGGCTGGACCCGGATACTGATCTCTGCCTCAAGCTGAGATCACGAGGATGGGAAGTAGAGCACAGCTCGGAAGTAACTGCTTTCCACGAGGGTGGTGGAACAGCGCAAACGACCAGCGACCGGGTGTTAAGATTCTACAAGAACAGATGGTATTTGCTGAAGAAGCACGGAAAAATCAAAAGCGTTTTCATCGCCAGAAACTTAATACTCCTGAGACTCCGAGCGGAATACTTAACGCTGCTCCTGTTAGGCAATCTACTTTACCGCAATCGAGAAATTGCTAGAGATAAGCTTCTCGGAAGACGACGGGTTCTGGAATATTGCCGACAACACTATCGATAAAACCTTCAAACGATGGCCGGCTCGGTGAGAACTCCGACCACGTCCAACGGCTCGCGGAAGCTCAAATCCAACTTCATGCAATTGACTTGCATTACATCCGGATTGCCACCGCGAATTGACGGCGTTGGCGACTATTCCCTAAGCCTTGCGAGGGAATTTCGAGAAGGTTACGGAATCAACACCAACTTTCTTGTGGGCGACCCAACCTGGATCGGTGAAGGGAAGGTAGAAGCTTTTTCAGTGAGGAAGCTGACTGAGCGAAAAGCCGCAGCGCTAAACGACGCCTTGCCACAGGACCAGGACGCAACCGTGTTACTTCATTACGGCGGCTACGCTTATGCGCAGCGCGGTTGTCCGGGTTGGTTAGTAGATGCGTTAACGACTTGGCGCATGGAATATGAAGGGCGCCGTTTGGTTACGATCTTCCACGAGCTTTATGCTTCAGGACCTCCCTGGAGCAGCTCATTCTGGTTGTCGCGACGGCAGCGAAACCTGACCGAGCAACTCGCGCGATTGAGCGATCGGTCCCTCACCAGCCGCGCTTTCTATGCCGAACTCCTACGGAAGATGGGTGGGCGCGCGGAAAGCTTGCCGGTCTTTTCCAGCATTGGCGAGCCTGACGAGAATGCGAAGCCGCTCTCGGCGCGCCGCCGCCGGCTTGTTGTTTTTGGAACACGCGGACGGCGTGTGCAGGTATATCGAAGATCTGCAAATGACCTTAACCGTGTCTGTCGCGATTTGGCTATCGAGGAAGTTTTGGACATTGGACGTGAGATGGGTCTGGATCCAAGCCGGCTGATCGAAGCGCCGGTTGTGCTTCGCGGCGAGCTGCCGGGGCATGAAGTGCAGGAGACTCTGCTCGACTCAATCGCCGGAGTAATTGATTACCCGGCAGACATGCTGGGGAAGTCAACGATCTTCGCGGCCTATTGCGCACACCGGATGATTCCTCTGGTAGCGGGCTACGGCGAGGTTGCAGGTTCGTCAGATGGGTTGGTGGCGGGTGTCCACTACCACATGCTTGCCGATGGGGGATCCGAAAACGTCGCTCGTATTAAGGAATTGAATTTGAGCTCATGGCAGACGATTGCTGATAACGCCCTTGACTGGTACCAGGATCACACGCTGGCAGAGCACGCGCGAATCCTGGCCGCAAGTCTCCTGGGAGAAACTGCTGCGGCCGAAAAGGCCTTGGTGATGACATAGATGAGTCGTAGCCCGCGGAGCGGGCGGTAGCGTAAAGCCTCCTAAGGAACTACGGCCTAAGTCCAATCATTTCAACAACGGCCCAAGTTCTTTAAATTGACAACGCGGCTGCAATCGCCGCGTACTTTGCTGGGGTGAAGCGAAGCGGAACCCCAGGTAAGGTCCAACTAAATTTTCAAACCCGCGAAGCGGGTGACAGTCGTCGCCATTCTGGCTGTCGCCCACTCCGCGGGCTCAGCTTTCATCCCCGTTCATGCCTGAACGCAAACAAAAAGTCCTGCTGGTTTCGTCACAACCGATACAAAACGCAGCCAGCTTGCGCCTGATGGCAGCGCATCCCGATTTCGAAGTGCTGACCGCCTACTGCAGTCTGCCGGATGCAAAACTCTGGCGCGACGATGAACATTTGAACAAGGAAGCGTTTGATACACCGGCGCTGGACGGCTACAAATGGGAGCGCATGGCAAACTGGTCGCCCCTCCCGCAGCTTGGCAGGTTTTACGGTTTGATAAACCCCGGAGTAGTGCGCAGGGTATTCGCGTCGGACTGCGTCATCGTCTACGGCCACTCATACGTAACCTTCTGGCTGGCGATTACCACGGTAAAGCTCGCCGGGAAGTCACTAATTCTGACGACCGACGCCACGCATCTGGAGCCGTCAGATCCTTCAGGCTGGAAAACAAAAATTAAGAAACGGTTGCTGCCATTTCTTTATAACCACGTCGCCGATGTGGTGCTGGTGCCATCATCTGCGTCCCGGCGCTTTGTCTGCTCGCTGGGCGTGAGCGAACAACGAGTCGCTTTAACGCCTTACGTCGTTGACAACGAATACATCGAAAGCGTTGCTGCGCATACAGACTGGAAGCGTGTCCGGGCGGAGTGGGAGATACCAGGCGATGCGCGTGTTGTTGTTTTCTGTGCCAAGTTCATTGCGCGCAAGCGGCCTCAGGATGCTTTGCGCGCCTTTGCACGAGCGTTGGTCCCCGATAGTTATCTAATAATGATCGGCGATGGTCCGTTGGTTGACTCGCTAAAAGCGGAAGCGACGCAGTTAGGCATTGCCGACCGCGTGCGATTTACAGGGCTCATTAAATACTCGCGACTCCCGGAACTCTACGCAGCCTCCGACATCCTGGTCTTCACTTCCGAGCGAGAGCCTTACGGACTGCCAGTCAACGAAGCAATGATCTGCGGGCTACCCGTGATCGCCAGTGATCGCGTAGGCGCTGCGCAGGATCTCATACGCGAGGGCGAGACGGGATTCGTGTATCCATGCGGCGACTTGGATCAACTAGCTTCGTTGATACGCGAAGTATTCTCCGACGACCAGCGTTTGCGGCGCATAGGTCAGGCAGCACGGCACAGAATGCAAAGCTGGTCGCCGCGTGAGAATGCCGAGGCCACTCTCAACAGCGTGAAAAGGGCAATTTCCGGCGAGCGTAGTCCATTCAAGAGTCCTGACAGTTTAGTGGAGAAGGCTCTTTGAAGCGGTCAGACAATTTCGACTGGGCCTCCTGTTATACACCAGGTGAATCCGTGCATTCTGCTTCTCATTTGAACAGTCCGGATACCGAGATCTCTCCTCGGCGAGGAAGCTTGAGTGGCGGGAGCACGCAGAGAACAGTTGCCGTCACTCTATTGGCGTGCGCTGTGTGCGTCATCGCAATCTTATCCGCAACGCGCGGTTTGGTACTGGTTAATCTCGGGACTCCTTTTGTCGTGCTGGGCGCGGCCGGGTTGCTCTTTTTCGGGTGGAGGCACTGGGAGTTTGGTGTACAGTCTCTGCTCGTCATTGTCATCGTTGAGGGTGCGCTTCGAAAGTGGTTTCTTCCCTCCTACGCTGATCTCATCTACTTCTACAAAGATGCCTTGATGGTGGCGATAGTCCTCGGCTATTTCATGCACGGGCGTAAAGCACCGTTTGTCATCAAACGCGATATACAGTTTGTGGTGGTGACGATGTTCGCTTTCATCATTTACGCCGTTTCGGTAGCCGCTAATCCAAGCGCCCCGCACTTTTTGACAAATCTGTTTGGCATCAAAGCGTATTGCCTGTACATGCCACTGGTTTTCTTTGTGCCGCGGATGTTTCCTACCAAGGAGAAGCTAGTCGTATTTCTTCGTTGGTATCTGGTGATTGCGCTGATGGTCGCCGCCATCGGGGGTTGGCAGTTCGTCGACAACCGGCAGGATTCTGACCTCAATCGTTATGCTCATGAAGCTGCCGGCGGGCAACCTCAGGACACCGCGATATTTGCCGACTCATCAGGTGATTACTTCGTGCGCGTGACCAGTACGTTCTCTTTTATTTCGGGATTGACTGTCTACCTGCCCGTTGCTTTTGCATTGCTCCTGGGACTCACCTCCCTGGGCGCCACAAAGTCGCTCCCTATTAGCGTTCGCCTCATCTACTACCTGGGAATTGCCGGCGTGGTAGTCACGGCATTCATGTCCGGGAGCCGCGGTGTGATCATTAATCTGCTTCTCGTTGCGGTCATCTTTTTCGCCTTTACATCACTTAAGAACGCCTTCAAACGTCTGCGCCAGATCATCATCGGCGGCGCGTGCGTTTTCCTGGCACTCAATATGGTTGCGCCTCAGGCAGTTGATGGGGTTTACCAACGGGCGTTCGGCGGCGAGGAGCAAATCGACGAAGGGCGCGAGCGAATTGAAGCGGTGTTTGCCTTTCCCTTTGACGAGGCCGGCTATGCGGGACCTTTCGGCTACGGAATCGGAGCAACCCAGAATAGTGTGCCGGCTTTGATGAACAGACTCTCTCTCTCGCATACGGGCGAGCCGATTCCCCTGGCTGTCGAAAGTGAATCATCGCGGGTGATGCTGGAATTGGGAGTCGTGGGGTTTGTCTTATTTAGCCTGATGCGTCTGGCGCTACTCATTACAACCCTGCGCGCTTGTCTCGTTATCCGCGATCCGGAGATGAAGGCCCTGGCAGTAGCCGGCTTTGCCAATCTGCTTTTCTTCATAGTCGTCGGTGGCGCGGTCATCAACCATACACAGAATGTTTACCAGTGGTTTCTGGTTGGGATGGTGTTTGCTCTCTTCAACGCCGACAAACTGACGCGAGCGACTCAGCCGGTTCCTGCCAATCGCGGTCGCATTCCCCTGGGCAGAGCGACGCTGTCAACTCAGATTCCGGCGCTGGATCGCAGATGAAGATCCTGATTTATTCTCCGGCTTTTTATCCGAGCGTTGGAGGCCTGGAAACTCTCGTGTCAATTCTCGCGGCGGAGTTTGGTGCAAATGGTCATGAGGTGAGAATAGTTTCGCAAACAGCGAATGATCAGCCGGATCACTTTCCCTTTGAAGTGATTCGCCATCCGGGTCCCCTCAAACTGCTCGACCTAACGCGTTGGTGCGACGTCTACTTCCAGGCAAATATCAGCTTACGTGGTTTGTGGCCGCTGACAGTTTTTAATAGACCGTTGGTTGCTTCTCATAACAATTGGTATCAACGCGCTGACGGCCGGCGAGGCTGGCAGGACCATCTCAAACACTATTACTCACGAAAGGCCACCGGCATTGCGGTAAGCGACGCCGTAGCGGAACACGTTGGCGGTACTGACACCACAATCATTCCAAACGCCTATCGTGCGGACATGTTTCGCCTCATGCCTCAGGTTCGACGTAATCGCGATCTGGTCTTTGTGGGTCGTCTCGTATCGGACAAGGGTGCGGACGTACTGCTTGATGCGCTCGGTTTACTCAAGACGCGCGGGCTAACACCGCAACTGACGATTGTCGGCGACGGACCCGAGATGTCCGCGCTACGTAGTCAAGCATTGAATCTCAAACTCGACGGACAGGTCGAGTTCGCCGGCGTCAAGAGAGAAGAAGAGCTGGCGGCAGTCCTGAATGCACATCGCATCATGGTTGTTCCTTCTCGATGGCGTGAGCCTTTTGGCATCGTCGCGCTTGAGGGCATTGCTTGTGGTTGCGTGGTAGTCGGATCCGAAGGTGGCGGGCTGAAGGACGCTATTGGACCTTGTGGAGTCACGGTTCCCAATGGCGACGCAGCAGCGCTGGCAGATGCGATCGCCGGATTGCTAGCAGACGATCGGAAGCTTGAATCATTACGGGGTCACGCGCAGACGCATCTGGCGTTGCATCAACCCGCCGCTGTCGCTCAAGCCTATTTGCAGGTGTTCGAAAAGGCAATCCACCACAGAGACGGAGACTTCATAGCGCAGCCAGGGGCAGCAATCGATTCCTAGCTCCAGAGGAGCCAAATGTTTATAGATACAGCTATTAACCGCTAGCCGCGCTCCAGCGGAGCGCAATGTGTCCGCTGCTGAATGCGCGACGCAGGTTTCGCTCCTAGGGAGCGAGGAGGCTCCTTTTAGAACATGTGCGTTCTATAAACATTACGTCCCTACGGGACCCGGCACTTGCTAGCGAACGTTGGCAAGAGAACAAGAACTTGGCGGTTTGTTTCACAGAGATTGCACAGCGCAGCTAATGCCACAGCAGCGAAGAAAGAGCGGATCCACGAAATCACACGAACAGGCACTAAGGCATGTTCGTGTTGTTTCGTGTGGTCGTGGATTGTGTCTGATTACTGATTGGCTCTAGGTTGAAATTTGAAAATAACGATCTCTCATCCGCACGGCAACCCCAATAGTTTCCATGCCGCGCAGGCTTTTACCGAGGCGGGATGGCTTTGCTCGTTCCAGCGCGGTCTCACCGGCAACGGAATCATTGGCGGCGTTACAAATAAGCTGCCCGGCAACACAGGTGACCGTCTGCGAAACCGGCAGCTTGCAGGTGTTCCGCGTGAACATCAACGCCAGCATCTATCCTGGGAAACGATTTCGCGACTGGGGAAGAAAGTTAAGCCCTCCGGATTTTCATCGCGTATTAATTGGAACGATGTGCTTTTCTGCGGACACGATTTGCAGGTGTCTCGAGAGCTTGAAACCAATCTTGATTCAATTTACGCATACGAAGACGCGGCGCGCTGGACCTTCCTCGCCGCGAAACGCAGACACGCTTTTGCCGTCTACGAGTTGCCACTTGGGTACTTTGGGGGAGTTGCGCACGAAATTGAAAAGGCAAGACGTGCGCGCCCTGATCTTCCGGTGGATTACAAGACCGAGCCGGAATGGAAGCAGCAACGTAAAAACGAGGAGTTGGCACTGGCCGACCTGATAGTCGTACCTTGCGAATGGGCCCGCTCGGGTCTCGACTTCAGCAAGTTAACTACAACCAAAGTCATCAAGGTCCCGTATGGAACGCCCGCCGATGAAGTTGCTGCGAGGACGCATCGTCCTGAAGGTCCCTTCACCGTTTTGTTTGCCGGCCAGGTGGGGATGCGTAAAGGCGTGCCGCTGCTGCTGGAAGCGTGGAAGAGGCTTGAGCTGAAGGATGCCCGGCTCCTCCTGGCAGGTTCGTTGGCTTTTGAAGATAGTTATCTCAAAGGCTATCAAAACGTCGAATACCTTGGACCAGTGCCTCGGACCCGTCTACTTGAAATCATGAAGAGTGCCGACGTGTTTGTATTTCCATCACTGGCCGAGGGCTTCGGCCTGGTCATCGGCGAAGCGATGGCAGTAGGCGTTCCGGTACTTACGACGATGAACACAGGTGGGCCGGAATTGATTACGGACGATCGCGAAGGCTGGTGCGTGCCCGCGCATGATGTGGACGCACTCGCTGAACGGATCGCGTGGGGCTACACGAACCGCGACATTCTCTGGGACATGGGAATGGCCGCGAGGCGCAGGGCGGAAGAATGGACCTGGACACACTACCGCCGGATGCTCGTGGCACAAATGACGCCGTATCTTAACGGCACAGCGCACTGATGAAGCGTTCGAGCAAAACAAGTAATAGGGGGATCCGCCAACCGCGAATGCTTCTGGTCTTGCCAGAATCATTTAACTGCGCAGGCGGCATTCAGATGTTTTGTCGTGCGCTGACTCTAGCGGCTGGACGTTGGGCGGGGAGTAACGACGGAACACTTGATGCACTTGTGCTTAACGATTCTGGGCTTCCGGATACACGTTACGTCAACGGCGGGTTTTCATCCTACTTTGGTGCAGGGAAGAGCAAATCAAAACTACTAGCAAAATATCTTAGTCTCATTTCGAGAGCGAAGTATGACTTGATTATCTTCGGCCACGTCTCTCTGTCGCCCCTCGCGCTGCTCGCGAAGGTCGTTCACCCGGGAGCCAAATACCTGGTGATGGCCTACGGGGTCGAGGTCTGGCACCCACTTAGTCCGATCCAGCGTTACACCGTGCGTCATGCTGATGCAGTTTTGGCGATTAGCGACTACACAAAGGAGCAATTAGTAAAGAACCAAACCGCCCGGGCTGACAAGATCAAGATCTTTTCCTGCACCCTCGATCCTTACTGGCAGAGTGGTGTCGTTAGCCAAGATAAGCAGCCGAAGCTTCCGGTTATTCTCAGTGTCACACGAATGGATATCAATGACCGTTACAAGGGCATTGATAGTGTGATCCGCAGCCTGCCCATCGTGGTCCCGGAAGTGGGGCCGGTCGAATACAAAATAGTCGGCGAAGGTAATGATCTCCCTCGATTGCGCGCTCTGGCTGCGGGACTCGGCATGTCGCGTTATTTGAGTTTCGCAGGGGGGATCTCGGAGGAACAGTTACGAGAGCAGTATCAGCGTTGCTCTCTCTTTGTTTTGCCCAGCAGTAAGGAAGGCTTTGGTATCGTCTTTCTCGAAGCAATGGCCCAAGGGAAACCTGTGCTGGGAGGAGCACACGGTGGAACGCCCTCAGTAATTAAGGATGGCGAGACTGGATTGCTGGTGGATAACGCCGACGTTTCTGGTATCGCCCGGGCCATTATTCGGCTCTTGAAAGATGAAGACATGCGGAATGAATTTGGGCGCGCTGGACATGAACGTTTACAGGGCCGGTTCACTTTTGATCAGTTCGAAAGAAACTTCCGCAAGGTTGTTGAGGGCCTCCAGGTCCAAGGTTGAATGTCCAATGTCCAAACTCCGAAGTCTAATGAGCTTCCGATACTTTAATTCATTCCTGGTAGTGCGATTCTCAATCAGAAAGACTTTGGACCCTCTAAGTCTATGTGTGGAATAGCCGGCATTATTGGAAGTCATGTTGCTGACCCTGAGGCCTGCCTTGCTCGCATGAGTAACGCCCTCAGGCATCGAGGGCCGGATGATCACGGTGTCTCAATATGGCCGGCAACTAATCAGCTGACATATGCCGCGTTTGCACATCGCAGGCTTTCGATAATTGATCTAAGCGCCGCGGGCCACCAGCCAATGACCACCCAGGATGGGCGCTTCTCCATTATTTTCAATGGCGAGATTTATAACTACCGAACGTTGAGGCGGGAACTTGAGACGGAAGGGGTAGCATTTCATTCGCACTCCGACACGGAGGTGTTGCTGCAACTCTATGCGCGTCGTGGCGGTGATTGCTTGAGATGGCTGCGAGGGATGTTTGCCTTTGCCATCCGCAACAACGAGACAGGCGAGGTTTTCGTAGCCCGCGATCCTTTAGGGATTAAGCCACTCTATTATTACAAGACTAAAGAATTATTTACTTTCGCATCCGAGCTCAGGGCGCTTTTGGCAAGCGGTCTAATCCCGCGACGCCTAAACCCGGCCGGTCTAGTCTCGTATCTACAAACTGGATCGGTTTCAGGACCTGCGACAATCATCCAGAACATTCGTTTACTTCCGCCAGGGCATTCCGTCACGGTCAAGCATGATTCTGATCTCGATTCAGTAGAGAACTCATACACCGGCGATTGGATGGTGAACTGGACGGGTTGGGCCGGACTGAAACGCGACGCAGCGGTGGAAGCCTTGCGAGAGGCGCTGAAAGAATCGGTGCGGATTCACCTCGAGAGCGACGTTCCACTCGGACCGTTCTTATCGGGCGGCATGGATTCTAGTGCGATCGTCGCGCTGATGAGCGCTGTGACCAAACAAAGACCACGGACCTTCAGTGTTGTCTTTGACGAGGAGAGGTTTTCCGAAGCGCGGTATGCGCGTCAGGTTGCCACGAAGTTCGGGACCGAGCACCACGAGATACTGCTGGGTGAAGAGCAGTTGTTTAAAATGCTTCCAGCAGCAGTCGCCGCTGAAGACCAACCAACAATGGATGGCATCAACACTTTTGTTGTCTCAAAAGCCGTCAGGGAGTCAGGTATTACGGTTGCGCTTTCAGGCCTCGGTGGCGATGAGTTGTTTGCCGGGTATCCGACGTTTCGTCGAGCGGTTCATTTACAGTCAATCGCTCGAGTGCCAGGTTCCGTCAGGCAGGGGATTTCATTCCTCGGTCAAAGAGTGTGGAATCGGTCGCGGCAACAGGATAAGCTCTGGCAATTAGTTCGAAGCAACGGCAGCGCACAAGTCGCCTGCACGGTCTCACGCCAGCTCCTTTCAGACGATGAAGTTAGATCGCTCGTTTTTAAAAATGGATTGCAAAGTTGCGCCAATGGAAATGGCCACGCTTCGGAAGCGCCGGTCCTGGCTTCCGATACTATAAATGCCGTCTCTTTTTGGGAACTTAGCGGATACATGGCCAACACCCTCCTGCGCGATACTGACTCGATGAGCATGGCGCACTCACTCGAGGTGCGCGTGCCCTTTATTGATGTCGAGGTAGTGAAGTTCGTGCTTGCTTTACCAGGCGCCTGGAAAATAGATGGAGGCCGCCAAAAGCCACTTCTACAGGATGCGATCGGAGATTTACTTCCGCCGGAGATAATGAATCGACCGAAGATGGGTTTCACGCTTCCGTTTCAGGATTGGATGCAGTCTCGCCTGCGCGATGAGATCGAAACCAGCTTCAGGGATGACCAACAATTTGAGTCGATCGGATTGCGGCCGGACGGTGTGCGCGAAGTCTGGCGGCAGTTTCTGCGCCGCCCGGAAAGCATCGGTTGGTCGCGACCCTGGGCACTTTATGTTCTCAGCCGATGGTGTCAACAACACCAGGTAACTCTTTGAGAGTACTGCACGTGATTCCCGCGGTCGCCCCACGTTATGGAGGGCCAAGCCGCGCCGTCTTCGAGATGTCGCGCGCGCTAAGCGGTTCCGGAACCGAGGTGCTTATCGCAACCACGAATGCCGACGGACCAGGCCGCCTTACCGTGAACACGGGCGAGACGCTGAGTTTTCAGGGCGCCGACACGATCTTTTTTCCACAACGACTCAGCGAACGCTTCACCTATTCCCCAGAACTCGCTCGATGGTTACGGGGAAACGCCGGACGTTTCGACCTGGTGCACATCCACGCCGTTTTTTCCCATCCATGTTTAGCCGCAGCGCGCGCATGTCAAAGAAGCGGTGTTCCGTATGTTGTGCGACCATTGGGGAGTTTGGATCCATGGAGCATGAAGCAGAAATCGTGGCGGAAGAGTGCGCTCTGGCATTCTTCGGTCAGGCGTTTGCTGCGCCAGGCGGCAGCTATCCACTACACGACGAAAGAAGAGCAACGACTGGCCGAGAGTACGCTTGGATTGGAGCGCGGAGTCGTTATTCCTCTTGGGATTGAAATTCCTGAAGCTGATCGCGGGGTACTATCAAGCAGCCTTTCGGAAAGCGTCGGGGTGGGTAACGGTCCATATGTTCTTGCTCTCAGCCGTCTGCATCCGAAAAAGAACCTGGAGTCGTTGATCCAGGCTTTTGGCGCCGTAACGACAGGGCCGGACTATTCGAAATGGCAACTGGTGATCGCCGGCGATGGAGAAGGGGAGTATGTTGCGCGGCTGAAAGCGTTGGCTGCAACCGTGGGGAAGCGAATCGTTTTTACAGGCTGGCTGGAAGGCGCTGTCAAAACTGATGTCCTTCGCAATGCTCAGTTGGTGGCGCTGACTTCGCTTCAGGAGAATTTTGGTTTGTGCGTTGCTGAAGCGTTTGCGTGCGAAGTTCCAGTGTTAATCAGTGACCGCGTAAATCTTGCTTCGGATGTTCAGGAAGTTAATGCGGGTTGGGTCACAGGGCTTGGACCGAAGGAGATTGAAGAGACTTTGATAGAGGCGATGACTGACGCACCGGAGCGAGAACGACGTGGTCGCGCCGGACGTGAATTTGCTTCTTCGCATCTCTCCTGGACCACGGCGGCAGGCGAGCTCGATAAACTCTATCGTGCGATCTTGACGCAAAGTCAAAATGCGTCATCCGGATGCGAATCGCTTGGCATTCTAAGACCGTCCGCCAGTAAGAGGTCAACTTGATTCCAGTCACACTCATCGTAACTACTCGGAACGAAGAAGCGAATATCGAGAAGTGTCTCCAGAGCGCGCACGGGGTCGTTGACCAGATTTTCGTTATTGATTCGGAGAGTGAAGACGCTACCGCCACGATTGCGCAACGCTACGCGGACGTGATTAACCTTCCGTACGAACACGGCAAGATTATCCCGTGGATTTACCAATGGGGTCTGGACCATTTGCCGATCAGGAACCAGTGGGTACTCATTCTCGAAGCCGATCAGGCCCTCACCCCGGAGTTGTCCAATGAGTTGGTGGAGCTATTCAGACGCTCCGAAATAAGTGAACGCGGGTTCTACATTCGGCGCATCCAGGTTTTTCGCGGCAAGCGACTCCGGTTCGGAGGCTACGGCTCGAAATACATGCTGAAACTCTTCTACCGCACAGCGGGTGAATTGGACACAGAAGAAACGGACACACGGATCTACGTTAACGCTCCGCTTGGCAGATTAAGAGCGCCCATTATCGAAGAAAACCTGAAGGAAGAAGCGATACTCTTTTATCTTCAAAAGCACCTTCGTTACGCCGAAGCCTTTGCCAGAGAGGAAGCGCAGCGAAGGCGAGATGTAGCGCCATGGAAAACCGCGCCGGCGTTTTTCGGTAATCCCGATCAAAGGATACTTTGGCTAAAGCATCTTTATTTTCGCTTGCCCCTATACGTCAGACCTTTCCTCTACTTTTTCTATCGCTACGTTATTCTGCTCGGCTTCCTCGACGGAAAGCAGGGGACCATCTTTCACTTCCTGCAGGCTTTCTGGTTCCGGCTGATTCTAGATATTCGATTGGAGGAGATACTGCGCGCGGAAGCGAAAGAAACAACGACTCCCGCAAACCCTACGCAAGAGCCGGCCAGGCAAGTGGTAAAGGCCTGAAAAAGATCATGTACATCCTTGGAATCAATGCATATCACGGTGACGCCGCGGCGGCGATCGTGAAAGATGGGGAATTGCTCGCGGCGGTGGAAGAGGAGCGGTTTAATCGTGTGAAGCATTGTGCGGGGTTTCCGGCGGAGTCGGTGCGTTACTGTCTGACGGCTGCGGGGGTTGGGATTGAGGAGGTTGAGCACATCGGGATTTCACGCGATCCTTCGGCGCATCTGCATAAAAAGGTGTTGTTTGCCGCCAGTAAGATCTCGAAGCTTGGATTTCGATACTCTAATCCAAAAACAAGCGAGAGGAGCAGGATCGCGGATGTCGCATTTCGGAATGCGGAGTTACAAGGTGCGGCAAGTGAGAGAGCAAATGTCGTGGCGCGCGCTGTTGGGAATTCTGACATAACCGAGGATGAGACTTTAATCTTTGGGTTGCCAGAGAACAAAGATGCGTTTGGTTTGTCGACGGGTGGGAATGGGAATGGGCGCAGGTTCTTTCGCCAGGTGAAGGACCGCCTGGGAAACGCTGCAAAGATTCGCGACTTGAAAAATGTGCTGGCGCGTGAGTTGGGCGTTCCGAAGAGTGCGCTGCGCGCGCAGTTTCATGATATTGAGCACCATCGCGCGCACCTCGCCAGCTCGTTCTACGTTTCGCCATTTGAACGCGCAGCGCTGCTTTCCATCGACGGCTTCGGCGATTTCGTGTCCACCATGTGGGCGGTGGGAGAAGGGAACTCGATCACGGTCCTGGATCGAGTTGAGTTTCCACACTCGACCGGCATCGTCTATACCGCCACCACACAGTTCATAGGATTCCCGCATTACGGCGACGAAGGCAAGGTGATGGGCCTCGCGCCCTATGGACGGCCGCGTTACATGGATGAGTTTCGCGACATCATTCGCACGGAACCGCGCGGGCAGTTTCGTCTGAATCTCGATTACTTTCGTCATCATGCGGAAGGTGTTGACATGAACTGGGACCAGGGGTCACCGGTGATTGGCCGAATCTTCTCAGATGAGTTTGCCAATGCGTTTGGACCGGCGCGCGCCCCGAACGCGGCTTTAACTGAACGCGAACAGGATATTGCAGCGAGTTTGCAGCAACGTCTGGAGGAAGTCGGGTTTCATGTGCTCAATCATCTGCATGAAGAAACGGGTCTCACCGACCTGGGCCTGTCAGGTGGCGTTGCGTACAACTCTGTGATGAATGGGAAGATTCTGATTAAGACGCCGTTTAGGAGAGTGTTTGTCCAGCCAGCGGCGGGTGACAGTGGAACGGCGGTCGGGGTTTGTTATGAGATCTGGAGCCGGCTGGCGAGGCGTGACCCACCCGCTACCGCAGGTGGTACTGACTACATGGCCCAGCGGCGCGATGTAACGCAAGCTGTTAGATTGCGGAGCGACACCCGAGAAAGCGCGAGCCCTATTGAAGGGCGAGGTCCGCAAACTAACAGTTTGCGTTACGTTATGGAGGGCGCTTATACGGGTCCGGAATTTTCAAGTGCAGAAATTTGTCGGGAACTCGACGTGAGTAATCTTGAGTATGAGACGTATTCGGATGAGGACGTTACCAGGCACGCCGCTCAGGACATAGCCGACGGCCTGGTGGTGGGATGGTTTCAGGGACGAATGGAGTTTGGTCCAAGGGCTTTAGGCAACCGTTCCATCGTCGTTGATCCACGTCGCGTCGAGATGAAAGAGACGCTAAACGAGCGCATCAAAAAACGCGAGCCGTTTCGCCCGTTTGCGCCATCAATACTGGAAGAACGCACCGCCGACTACTTTGAGCAGGACCATCCTGCGCCGACCATGTTGATGGTCTACCGGGTGAGGCCCGAGCGCCGCGCGGAGATTCCGGCCGTCACACACGTGGATGGGTCGGGGCGTTTGCAAACTGTCTCGCGTAATGTAAACCCAAGGTATTATCAGTTGATCTCGGACTTTAATGAGTTAACCGGAGTGCCGGTTGTGCTTAATACGTCGTTCAATGAGAACGAGCCAATTGTTTGTACACCGCGTCATGCAATCGACTGCTTTCTTAAAACGCGGATGGACGTGTTATATCTGGGGAATCAGGCGGTAAGAAGACGGAAGACCGAGGACGGAAATTGAACGAGCGGGGGTAAACCACCCTTCCCGACCTCTAACTATTCAAAGTGCTTGATCGCTTCCAAGAGTCTGGTTTATTTGTGGTAAACCACTCTTCCCAACCTCGGATTTTTCAAGGTGCATGACTGGTTCCAGAGTTCCAATTCTCTTACCGGTCGTCGGTCGCCCGTCCCCGTTCTTACCCTTGCCGGTCGCCCGTCATCGGTCTTCTTACAATCTTTAAAGGTAAACGTGATTTGATACCAAACAATCTTCGCTCGCGTCTAATCATCATCTTCTGGGCAGTGGCAGCTGGGTTGGCGCTGGCGCGCGGATTCATTAATTCCCTAAGACCCGAACGCAGCATTGATCTTCACGTGGTCTACAGTTGGCTTAGGGCGTGGCTATGGCTGGGAGTTAATCCATACTATCCACCACCAGGCGTCATTGAAAACTCTCCCTGGTGGACCATGCGGGCGAATTACACACCTTATGCCATAGCATTTCTTTCGCCGTTGGCAGTAATCCCTGAAAAATGGGTCACTCCGCTGTGGAGTGTTTTCAGTGTCGCATTGCTGATATTTACG
>Ga0190272_10000461_pt1 | contig 21597 bp, 20 predicted proteins | sample Popmic504T_FD_133746 | JGI IMG/M metagenome (GOLD analysis project Ga0190272, IMG submission 133746) | Populus adjacent soil microbial communities from riparian zone of Shoshone River, Wyoming, USA - 504 T | ecosystem: Environmental > Terrestrial > Soil > Riparian zone | place: USA: Wyoming... | reverse complement strand
TGAGCGTCACCCCCTAACCCTGCGAGAAGCAGGACTTCATCACTCTCCGCGTACCAAATTCCGCCCTCTCAGGTTCCCGCGAATCTGACAGGGCGTAGTTAGATACGAATAGCGAGATGAAGGCGTCCTTCTCGCGGAGGGTTGGGGCGGGGGGGAAGCGGGGGGAAATGGTGAGGGGGGAAATGGTGAGGGGAAATGGCGAGGGGGAAATAAGGGCGGGATGTGGGGGCTGCGCTACCGGGTTTGTGCGCACGGGGCACTTAGTCTGGATTGGCTATTTGTCTCTAACCATCGCGACTAGCGCGTAACGCACACGCCTCAACGCAAAGGGGGATCGGCCGCCCGTGACTTCGGTTTCGATCGAGGCTGGTCCGATCCGTCCGACGAGCCCGGCCCCGTCGCGGCGCGTTCCCAAGTTCGCTCATCGACCAGCTCTCGACGGACTGCGCGCGGTGGCCGCTCTGCTGGTCACGCTCTTCCATGCCGACGTGCCGTTTCTACGCGGCGGGTTTGTCGGCGTCGATGTGTTCTTTGTCCTCTCGGGCTTTCTCATTACCTCCCTGTTGCTGCGCGAGATGGTCGCCAACAAGCGCATCGATTTCGTCGCCTTCTACGCGCGACGGGCCCGTCGGCTGCTGCCACCCGCTGTGCTGGTATTGCTCGTCACAGCAGTGCTCTTCCACATCCTTGCCTCCCCCTTGCAGGTGGCACTTGACAGAGGCGGGTTCGCAGCGGCGGCCTCATATGTCTCTAACTGGTATTTCCTCGGGCAAGCGCAGGACTACTTTGCCCACGATCAGGACCCCAGCCCGGTCTTGCATTACTGGTCGTTGTCGGTAGAGGAGCAGTTCTACTTCGTCTGGCCGGCGGTGCTGCTCGCCATCATGGTTTACGTCGGGTTCCGCACCGGATCCTTGGCCAAAATTGTCGGCGGCATCGCGTTGGTGTCTTTCGTCTACGCGTTCGTGGTCAATATTGACAATCCGATGCTTGCGTACTTTGGCACCTTCGCGCGCGTCTACCAATTACTGCTTGGCGCGCTCGTCGCCATCTGGGTCTTTCGACGCGAGGTGCCACTTGAAGGGCCGCCACCTCGTGTGGACCCACGCCTTGCGGTGCTTGCACCCATGGGGTTTGCCGCCATCCTGCTGGCTTCCCTGACGGTCTTCCGCGAGGAGGGGCCCCTGCAGTTGGGGTTGATTGCGGCCGTTGGAACGGCGGCCCTCATTGTGGGGTTGGAGTTGAACTCGCGCGAGGGGCTCGCCCGCACGCTGGCGCACCCGAGGCTTCGCAGACTCGGCGACTACTCCTACTCGATGTACCTGTGGCATTGGCCTGTGATCGTGCTGCTCGGCATCATCGGAATTCTGCCCACCTTCTGGCCCGTTCGCGCCGTCATCGTCGTCGCTTTGACAGTGTTGCTTGCGCACTGGACCTGGCGCTTCGTCGAGCGCCCCTTTGCGCGCATCTCGCTTCGACGCATTCAGACGCGCCGAATCCTTGCCGCGTCATTGCCGGTGGGTGCTGTCCTTGCTGCGGCCGCGGTGCTTGTACTACTTCCGGTTACTGCACGATCTGAGTTGTTGATGCAGGCTGCAGACCTCAACGAAGAGGAAGCCCAGCACCTCAACGAGACCACCGGCTCAACCGATGCTGGCACCGAGAAAGTCATGTTGGCGGGCGATTCACATGCTGGTTTCTGGACGCCAGCTTTGATGGGCTCGGCCGAGCAAGACGGTTGGCAGTTCACGGTGGTTCGGGAGAACGGGTGTCCGTGGCCGATGGTGACCAGCCTTTCCGACGGTGGACGCCCCCTCGACTGCGACTCCATGCTGCGCGAGGCTGCCGTGGCGACTGCTGCTGACGTAGAGCCGGATGTCGTCCTCCTAGCATCACATTCCATCTTGGAGCGGCCGGTTCAATTCAAGGGAGTCGCCGTTGAGCCGGGAAGCGCAGCCTGGGCGCGCGCGGTCGACAAGGGAAGTCGCGAGATGGTCGAAGCCCTCTTGCAGCAGACCAGGCGTGTTGCTGTCATCGCCCCGACTCCCCAGACGGAAGAGCCGATGGTCGACTGCCTTTCGGAGGCGACGAACCCTTCAGAGTGTGACGCGCCGGTGTACGAACTCCCAGCCCTGACAAAGCTTGAGCGGGTTTGGCAGCAACTTGTCCGGGACTACCCCCGGGTGTCGCTGGTCGATATTGACGATCTGGTGTGCCCGGACAACATGTGTCCCGCCATGAGCGACGGTGTCGTCACCTTCAAGGACGAGAATCACCTCACCGAAGATTTCGCTGCCACTTTGATGGACAGTTTGCTAGCGCGGGCCCGCATCCACGTCAACTAATGCTTCGCTGGGCCACTGGCAGCCTTCGAAAGGGTCCCCACAACGCGTGAACTGGACCGCGCGGTGCGAACAGCGCCCAACAGATCAGGCACCATGCCCAGCCGAGGACAAGTCCACCGAAAACGTCGGTAAGCCAGTGCACACCCAAAAGTGCGCGACTGCACGCAACCGCAACACCAATGCTCAATGCCGCCCCGACGAGGACCGCCTTCCAGCGATAGTGGACGTAGCCGGCGAGTACCAGCGCGATGGCGAGGTACACAGAAGCAGCCGCTGTTGTATGACCGGAAGGGAACGATGCGCCACTAATGGCTGTCAATGGGTCGAGACTTGGTCGGTCGCGGTCAAAAGCCCATTTGACGGTGTTGACGATGATGAGTTGCCCGACGGCGACACAGACAAGAAATCCGACGGTGGGCCAGTCGCGCCTGGTGGCAATGACGAAGAGTGCGGTCGACGCAACGAGTACGGAAACTGTAATTGTGTCGCCCAGATGTGTGATCCACGTAAGCGCAGTCGTGGCTCGTGCACCTGCCTCTTCTGAGGCCCACCGCTCTACGGATCTGTCCCAACCTGCGACCAACGTGTTGCGCTCGATGAGAATCATCAATGACCCCAGCGACGCGACGATGATGCCCAGTGCCAACGCGATGAACGGCAACGCGACCACGTGAGAGGCCGGTGCATGTAGCTCACTGCCCTCGTCAGTACCCATCACCTTGCTCGGCGGTGGGGGACTGGAGGTGAGAGCCAGCATGGTCACGGTCGCGGCCAGCCCAACAGCGAAAGCAAGACACAACGTCAGGAGAAGCGGCCACATGGATGGATGTTTACCCCACACACTGCCTGGGTAAACAGGGCCGGTGCCCCGCCATTCGATCCCCGCCTTGAGCGAGCCTGAAACCAGCCAACAGGCGGACCATGCATGGAGAGCGTTCTCGGTACGCCTGGCTGCCGGCTGGGCGCTGTTGGTCGTCGCATGCCTCGCCGCCGGTTGGCTAGTGGTTGACGTGCTGGCCGAGACGGCTATCGGCACGTGGGATCGACAGTTGCCTCAGCAGTGGGAAGACGCTCGAACCTCCACCATGAACTCGTGGAGTCAGTTGGGGTCTACCGCAGCCGACACGCTCTTCGTCATTGCCATAGCCAGCTTCTTCGGGGCACTCATGCTCTTTCTCAAGCGGTGGACGTCAACCCTGTTCCTTGTTTCTGCTCTGATCCTCGAAGTTACGGTGTTCTCACTCACCTCGCTCATCATCGGTCGCGACCGACCAGAGGTCGAGCAGTTGGATGTATCGCCTCCAACGGCGTCATTTCCCTCGGGACACACAGCGGCTGCCACGGCTTTGTACGTTGGCCTGACAGTTATCGCATGGTGGAACTTCAAGTCACGCATCGTGGTCGTCGTCGCATCATTGGTCGCCACCTTCTCCATTCTTTCCGTCGGGCTAGCGCGCATATATCGCGGGATGCATCACCCAACAGATGTAATCGCAGGAGTGTTGCTGGGACTTGGATGCGTACTCTTCGCCTACTTCGCCGTACGAGCCTGGGTCGGCAGCGGCCAAAGTGAGTCGACTGAAGACAGAGAAAGCTTGCCCGTTGCTGAGGAGATTCGATGAAGGTCGCTGTTGTTGCCCACGCGCGAAAGACCACAGGAGGCGGACTCACTGAGTTGCGCCAGGTGCTCGACGAATTCAACGTCGACGACCTGTTGTGGTTCGAGGTCAACAAAAGCAAGAGAGCACCCAAGCAAGTGCAGCGTGCCATCGACGAAGGAGCCGAACTGATTGTCGTCTGGGGCGGCGACGGCACGGTGCAACGCAGCCTCAACGTGCTCGCTGGCACCGACATACCCCTGGCTATTGTGCCTGCGGGTACGGCCAACCTGTTCGCGAACAATCTAGGCATTCCCCAGGACATTCGTGACGCAGTGCGCGTTGGTCTCTATGGGCGCCGACGTCACGTCGACGTCGGACGCATCAACGATGAACGTTTTGGTGTGATGGCCGGTGTTGGCGCAGACGCGCTGATGATCCGCGACGCTGACCGAGGCTTGAAGGATCGGCTCGGTAGGGGGGCGTACATCTTTACTGGTGCCAAGAATCTGCAGGCCGCCTCATCGAAGGTACGCATAGACGTCGACGGTGCCAAGTTCTTCAAGGGTGTCTCAAGCTGTGTGTTAGTCGGGAACGTTGGCAAGGTCTTCGGCGGCATCGAAGCATTTGATGACGCCTCACCGGACGACGGGCGCCTCGACCTAGCTGTTGTGACTGCAGATGGCCTCCTTGAGTGGAGTCAGGTGGCCGCTCGCGTGACGCTGGGAAGGACAGAGAAGTCCAAACACGTCATGACGGCGACGGCCAAGCGCATTGATATCCGCCTGAAGCCAAAGCAGCTCTACGAACTAGACGGTGGCGACCGCAAAAAGGTCAAGCGAATCCGCATTACCGTCGAGCCACGAGCCCTGACCGTATGTGTACCCGACGAAGTGAACAGTTGAACGCCTCGAGAATGACGAGCGGGCGCGGCTACCGACTGGCGTGGATCGGTGGGATGCGGTGCGCCCACGGCTGCGCTTGTTCAAGTTGGGACGCGAGCCGCAACAGCAGTGACTCTGCGCCGAAGGCACCGACGAGTTGCATGCCAATCGGTAGGCCTTCCTCACTCATGTGCAGCGGAAGACTGATGGCGGGCTGTCCGGTGGCGTTGAAAACGGGCAGGAATGACTCAAGCGGGGACCAGGTGTCGAAGACGTCGCGCAACTCGGTCGCCGCCGATGGCTCATAGACACCTAAAGGCGCGGGTAACCGTCCCAGGGTTGGTGTGAGCAGGACGTCGTACTTCGAGAAGAACCAACCCATGGTGCGGGCCAGAGCATTCGCCACATCGAAGGCGTCCATCAACTCGACGGCACTGACTCTGCGCCCAAACTCAACCGCATTGAGCGTGGCAACCTCAAGCGTTTTGTCGCTGACCTCCCGGCCAACGAGTTTGGCAAAGGCATCGATGGTGTGTGCGTTGTCACTGGACCACACGTCGGTCATTGCTTGCAGAAATGGCTCCCATTCAAACGCTGGCTGAGCCTTCTCGACGTGATGTCCGAGCGCCTCCAGTTGGCGCGCTGTCTCTTCCGTCGCGGCCGCTACCTGTGGGTCCCCCTCGTGGCCCGACCATGGCTGGTGACAGAAGGCGACGCGAAGTGGCTCGACGGGAGCGCCGATCTCCGAGCGGTACGGCCGTATCGGAGCGGCAATAGTGAATGGGTCGCCGACGTAAGGACCAGATAGCGCATCGAGCGCCACCGCACTGTCACGAACCGTACGGCTGACCACAAAGTGCACGGCCCAACCTGAGAGTGCCTCGGCGATTTGCGGCCCCCAGGTGATGCGTCCACGTGAAGGCTTCAGACCCACGACGCCACACGATGCGGCCGGGATACGAATCGAGCCGCCGCCGTCACTGGCGGTAGCAATCGGCACGATGCCGGCACCCACTGCCGACGCAGCACCGCCACTCGATCCGCCGGCCATATGGTTTGGGCTCCACGGAGAACACGTGCGCCCGACGGCAAGGGTCTCGGTTGTTCCCATGATGCCGAACTCCGACGTTGCGGTGCGGCCAACATTGACAAGTCCGCTACGTCGGACCCGTTCAGAGAATTCCGTCTCGGCAGGTACAACCCAACCCTGGGCGAGCCGGCTGCCGTTCTCACAGACCTGCCCAGCCTCACCATGGAAGAGGTCTTTCACCATGGTCGGGACGCCTCCGAACGGCCCCACTGGCACCGAGTCGTCCATCCCGGCAATCCGGTCGTTGTACGTCTGCACGACTGCTGTCAGCTCTGGGTTGAGCTTGTCGCTGGCGGCAAGTGCGCACTCCGCCAACTCCCGAGGTGTCACTTGCTTGGTGTCGATCAGCTCGGCCAAACCGACAGCGTCGAAGGTTGCGTACTCATGCAGGTCCACGGCGGGGATGTTAACCCGCCGCAGGCGCCGGACTAAGGACCGGGCGCGGCCCGGTCACCCTGGGTCCACAACGAAATCCGTAGTTGGTCAGGATCTAGGGCCCAAACGTGACGCGCCTCACCCTTGAAGTCGCGAGTGGCCGGTCAAGACTCGGCCATTTGCTGCCGAGACCGCAGGTGCATCCCGCATACTCATTCCCAGTGCCCCCGTGTCATAGGCGACTCATAGGCGAGCCGCCGGGGCTTTGTCACTAGGTGGTCTTGATGGTTCGGCAGCCGTTGCAGCCCGAGGTGGTTGAGCTCGACTCGACCTTCCGTGCTGTCGACGCGGGCGAACGAATCGATCAACGACTCCCCGAATTCTTTGACGTGGGCTGGCCGGCGTACCGAAGTTGGTACTTGCGCGAGGGCGAAGCCGCCCGCCCTTCGTACGCTGAGTGCTCCCACAAGTTAAAGCAGTACATGCCCGAACTTGTCCCGTCGTACGACCGGCTGGTCGAAGCAGTCGGGGGCGGCGACTTAGAAGCACGCTTCCTCAGCCATTGGTCTCCGCCGCCACTGTTTGCTGCCTGTTCGTTGGCAACCTGGACGCGCGACTCCAATGTGCTTATACGTAACTACGACTATCCGCCCTTGCTGTGCGACAACACTGTGTTGCGTTCTGCGTGGAACGGCACGTCGGTGATGGCGATGAGTGACTGCGTGTGGGGAGCGCTCGACGGAGTCAATGCCAGTGGGCTTTCGGTCGCCATCGCATTCGGCGGGCGACCGAATGTGGGCGAGGGATTTGGCATTGGTTTGGTGGTGCGCTACTTGTTGGAGTTCACCCGTGACGTGCCTGAAGCGATTGATGCGCTGCGTCGGGTGCCCGTTCAGTTGTCCTACAACATCGCGCTGGTGGATGCATCTGGTCACAGTGCGATCGTCTATGTCGCTCCCGACCGCGAAGCGGTTGTCACTAGTGACGTCGTGGCGGCCAATCGGCAGGGACAGACCGAATGGCCCGCCCACGCCGCGTTCTGCGCAACGGTCGCTCGTGAAGAAGCGATGCACGAGGTGCTGCAACGGCCGGGAGTCACCGCAACTGAACTCGCAGAACAGTTTCTGGTGGCCCCGATCTATCGTCCGACTGCTGCGAGTACATGGGGCACGGTTTATACCGCCGTCTACAACTGCGACGACCGCACCCTGGAACTCCGCTGGCCAGATGCCACCTGGCAACTCGCGCTCGATCCCTTCGTCGAAGGTGAACACCGGCGGCGTTCATTGGTGGCTGTGCCGCAGCCAAGCTTCGAGCCAGCTCCCGATCACCCTCCAATGCATCCACCTGTGCTGATCGCCTGACCGGTTAACCGATCGGTTGCCGGCCCGCGTATCGGCCGGTGTATCTGCCCGCGCCATGAGGATTAATGACGCGAACCTTCCCCACTCGGGCGGATTCGGGGTTACAGTCCTGCCACGATGGGCAAGGGAAAAAAGGGCAAGAAGGGCAAGAGCAAAAAGGCTCAGCGCAAGCAGGCTGAGCGTGCTCGCGCCGCTGCTTTGCGCTCATCTCTCGCCTCGTCAGTTCAGTCGGCGTCGAAGGAATCGACGAAGGAGGCGGCCGTGGCCACTGCCGCGAATGGACGCCCGGTGCTGCGAAGTTTGTCGGATATCTACCGATACTTCCGTGAACATGCCGACCCCATCTACTTCATCTCCCCAACCCCGTACAACCTCCTAGGGATCGACGAGTGGGTCGGCGGCTTCCGGTACATCACCTACTTCGACAGCTTTGACGGTGCGCACGCGCGATCGTTTTCTCCCACGCATGCCGGCCCGCGCGACTTTGAGTCGTTTGAATCAGTGAACTCCTACTTGCTTGGCAACAAGCAGGTCATCGACTACATCAAGGCCACCGGGCAGGGGCAAGCGCTCTTTGTGATGTTTGACGAAGAGACCGAAAAGCTAGCTCAGGAACTCGGCCTGGACATCGCGTTGCCTCCGCGCGAGCTGCGCGAACGCATTGACTCAAAGATTGTCACCACCCAACTCGGCAATGAGGCTGGCGTACCGAGTGTTCCCAATGTGCTGGGTAGGGCAACGTCGTACAAGGAGCTGAAGGAGTTGGCTAAGTCGGCTGACCTTGGCAAAGACCTCGTCGTGCAGACACCGTACGGTGACAGCGGTCGCACTACCTTCTTCATTGCCAGCAAGGACGACTTTGCCGAGTACGAAGACGTGCTCGTCGACGAAGAACTAAAAGTGATGCGCCGGATTAACCACTTCCCGGGCACCGTTGAGGCTGTCGCCACCAAGCACGGCACACTTGTTGGACCAATTCAGACGGACATCACTGGATTCAGCGAACTCACGCCGTATCGAGGCGGCTGGTGCGGCAACGATGTGTATCCCGGCGTTTTCGATGAAGCGTCACGCACTCGCATCCGAAAGATGGCACGCCGACTTGGCGACCGGCTCTATCAAGAGGGCTACAAAGGCGTCTTTTGCCTTGACTTCCTTCTCGACGATGATGACGGCAACGTCTACCTCGGCGAGATCAACCCGCGTGTCTCGGGTGCCTCACCACTCACCAATCTCATCACGGCTCGCTACGGAGGCATCCCACTCTTCCTGTTCCACCTGCTCGAGTTTGCCGACGTCGACTGGGAGCTTGACTTGCAGGCCGTACAAGCGCGCTGGCAAGACTTCGATCGTTGGACGCAACTAGTCCTGAAACAAGTCACTGACGAAGTGCAACTGATTACTGAGGCGCCAGCGAGTGGCCTCTGGCGCATGCAGGACGACGGCCCGATCAAGTACATCCGATCCGAGACCGACTGGCACAACGTGGGAGGGCCGGACGAAGCGTTCTACCTGCAAGTTTACGGGGCGGGCGAGTATCGCTATCCCGGCGCAGACCTCGGCATCCTGGTTACCCGCGACCGGATGCAGACCGACAGTCGCCAACTGCTGGACCGCGGAGTGAAGTGGGCCCGTGCTATTGGCGGAGAGTTCGACGGCGTCCCGCCCGAGGGCCGAGTCGTCACTCCCGAGGAACTGTTGTTTGCTAAGTGGTTCTAGGCGAGTCGGCCACCAACGTCAGTTAGCCCCGTTTCTCAGTGCGCTGAGTCGATGAAGCGCATCAGCTAATACTGACTCCTGCTTACTGAAGGTCCACCGAACAAGGCGTTTTTCGTGAGCACCAGGAGTGTCGTAGAACACCGAGCACGGGACTGCGACGACACCGCAGCGGCGTGGAAGTTCACGACAGAATGTCATGGCGTCGTCGAAACCCAGGGGCCCGACGTCTGTGGTGACGAAGTAAGTGCCTTCGGGGCGAAAGACCTCCATTCCCAGCTGCGCCAGGCCGTCGCAGAGCTGATCGCGACGATTGGCCAGCGACGCACTCAACTGCTCGACCCACTCCATCTCGTGGGTGAGGGCGTGCGCGACGGCGTACTGAAACGGCCCGGCGCTGACAAAGGTGAGGAACTGCTTGGTGGTCCGCACATCACTAATCAAGTCGGCGGGACCAGTGGCCCAGCCGACCTTCCAGCCGGTGAACGAGAACGACTTGCCAGCACTGGAAAGCGTGACGGTTCGTTCGCGCATTCCTGGCAGGGTGGCGATCGGAGTGTGGGCGACGCCGAAAGAGAGGTGTTCGTACACCTCGTCGGAAACAACGATGAGGTCGTGTTCGACGGCCACTTCGGCGATCGCCGTCAACTCCTCCGCAGTGAGGACCATCCCGGTGGGATTGTGCGGCGAGTTCAGCAGGAGCACCTTGGTCTTCGCGGAGACAGCGGCGCCGAGTCGCTCGACGTCGAGGCGAAAGTCTGGCGGCTGCAAACGGATGGGGACGCACTGCCCGCGTGCCATGGCGATTGTGGCTCGGTAGGAGTCGTAGAAGGGTTCCAGCGCCAGCACCTCGTCACCGGTGTCAACGAAGGCAAGCATGGCGGCCGCGATTCCCTCGGTAGCACCGGCTGTTACCAACACCTCACTGTCCACGTCGTAAGTGAGCCCGTATTGCTCCTGGTGTTTCGCGATGGCGGTGCGAAGCTCCGGAATGCCCAGCCCCGGCGGGTACTGATTGCCTCTGCCGGTTTCCACCGCGTCTGCGGCTGCGCGCGCGACTGACGGCGGTCCGTCCACGTCGGGGAAGCCTTGCCCAAGGTTGATGGCGCCGGTGCTCGTCGCGAGAGCGGACATCTCGGCGAAGATGGTGGTGCCGAGGCCGGTGAGATGGGGGACAAGTCGAGAAGCCACCACATCACCGTACGGTGGAGACGTGGCGGATCCCTTCAACGACATCGTTGGGCCGGCCACCACTGATCTCGATACTGCGCTCCTCCAAACGGCGTCCCCCGTCTTTGACCGGCTCCGACGAGAAGCTGAGATGATCGACGCTAAGGGGGTCCAAGCTGAACACGTTGCCACTTTGGGTGCGTTGGGAGTGTTGTCGGCCGGCGTTGACCAGACCCGCGCAGCGACTGCCCGCGAGGTGCACGAACAACTAGCCGCTGCATCTGCAAGTGCCTGGTTTGTCTGTGCGCAGCATCGGTCCGCAGCCGTCGCGGCCGAGGGGACAGACAACACCGAGTTGCGTGCTCGTTGGTCCGAGGCGTTGAACTCTGGTCGAAGCCTCGGCGCGGTGAGTAAAGCCCACATCCGACGACCCGGTCCACCGACGGTTTCGGCAGAGCGTGCCGGCTCGGGCTGGCTGCTCGATGGCACGCTGGATTGGGTCACTTCGTGGGGGTTGGCTGACGCGCTGCTGCTCTTGGCTGAGACGGACGACGCAGAGATCGTGCAAGTCGTCATTCCTGCGGAGGAACGCGAGGGGCTGCTCGTTGGCGGCCCCCTACAACTGGCGGCCATGATGGGCACAGCCACGGTTGGTGCGCATCTGGTGAAGATGAAGGCGGCTGACACCGAGGTCGCTGACGTGGTTTCCAAGACGACCTGGCTTGAGAAGGACACGGCTCGTGCAGCGAACGTCCAGCCCGCGGTCTACGGCATCGCGCGCGCGGTGATCGCTGCGCTGCACGACATCGGAGTTCAACGCTCGTTTGCCGAGGCAAGTGACCTGGCGCAACAGTTGCGAAGCCGACTCATTGCCAACCGCCACAAGGCGTACCACCTCATCGACAACGTCGACCCCCAGGAGGAGATTTCTGCGCGAGTTTCAGCTAGGGCCGAGGCATTGCACTTACTGCAACAGGCAAACGAGGCACTTATTACCGCACATGGTGGACGCGCAATGCTGCTCAGTTCGTCAGCGCAACGGTGGGCTCGCGAGTCGCTCTTCATGTTGATACAGGCCCAGACTCCCGACTTGCGAACTGAGTTACTGCGACTAGTGGCGACCAGCGTCGGCAAGTAGCGTCAGCACTTTGTCGACAGGCATCGCTGGAACGCGGTAGCCATTGCGTCCGACCATGGTTTCGCCAGCACACAAGACGTTGACCACTGCCTCCTCCACGGCCTCCACGGTGGCTGTGTAGAACGGATCGATGAGCGGCCACGGAATGTGCTTCACGTGCGCGACGCTTCCGGCCGCCGGTTGATTGCTGTACCCGGTGTGGAGCGACTCTTCGTTGGCCGTTGAGAAAGCAAGGAATATGTCCCCGCTGAAGTGCGAACCCGCTGTCCCGGTGCGGGCGAGCCCGAGCGACACCCGTCGAGCGAGGGCCTCACACTGTCCGGGGAGCAGAGGTGCGTTGGTGGCGACGATGATAATGACTGAGCCACCGCCAGGGGGACGGGTAGGCGAGACCCGGATGTCACCGGTCAAGGAAAGGCCAACAGGTACGCCAGCAATGGTCAGCTCGTCGCGACTTCCGAAGTTCGCCTGTGCAAACGCGCCAACGATGAACGACTTGTCACCGTGCTCAACCCGACGCGATGCTGTTCCCGATCCGCCCTTGAACTCGTAGCACACCATTCCGGTCCCGCCACCAATGCTGCCTTCGGCGATCGGTCCAGCATGAGCATTGTTGAGAGCGTCGTGTACGTGGGGGATCGTCACGTGCGGTCCGTTGATGTCGTTAAGGTCGCCGTCATAGGTCTCCCCGACGACTGGTAGCAGCCAGTCCTCGGCCACTTTCGGATGGTGCTCGATGACCCACTCGATGATTCCGCGGTGAACGGTGCCCACCGAGTGAGAGTTAGTGATGCCGATGGGGAGCGAGAGCAGGCCGGTCTCCCGAATCCAGTGCGCGCCGGTGAGTTCACCATTGCCGTTCAGCGAGTGCATGCCAGCGAAGCAGGGCTGGCCAACGTCGCCGGTGCCGCGCGGCAGGATAGCCGTAACTCCAGTGCGCGCCGCAGCCGCGCCTTCGCCCTGGATCACGGTTGAGTAGCCGACTTCAACGCCGGGAACGTCTGTGATCGAGTTGGCGGCACCGGGCGTTCCGCGAAAGGGAATCCCCAAGTCTCGGGCTCGTGGACGTGGCCCGTGAGTCGTTGTCATGCGACAGATGGTGCCAGGCTGGTCGGCATGACAACCGCACTGGTCACCGGTCCAACATCAGGAATCGGCGAGGGGTTCGCCAGACGACTGGCCTCGGACGGACACGATCTCGTGTTGGTAGCGCGCGACGAGGCACGACTCCGGGCACTCGCTACCGAACTTGCAAGGCATGGTGTGGACGTTGAGGTGCTGGTCGCGGACCTTGGCGATCGCGATCACCTGTCACAGGTGGAAGCGCGTCTCCGCGATGTAGCGCGTCCCATCGATGTCTTAGTGAACAACGCTGGATTTGGCCTTAACCAAAAGTTCGTTGGCGGAGATCTAGCGCGCGAACAAGAGGCGATCGACGTCATGGTGACCGCCGTGATGCGGCTCACGCACGCTGTTGCTCCACAGATGAAAGAGCGTGGTGCGGGAACCATCATCAACGTAGCCAGCATTGCCGGATTCCTACCTTTTGGAACCTACAGCGCAGCAAAGGCATGGGTGGTGTACTTCTCGCAGGCGTTGGCGAACCAGCTGCAATCGTGCGGGGTGAAGGTACTCGCGACGTGCCCGGGGTTTGTGCGCACTGAGTTCCACGACCGGGCGGGGATCAACATGAACCGAAGCAGCGAAAGGTGGTGGCTCAGTGTTGACGACGTCGTGGACGAAGCCTTTCGCGACTTGGCTCGAGGGAAGGTTCTCTCGGTTCCCGGTCGAAAGTACAAGGGGATAGCCGCCATGAGTCATCTGGCGCCCCGAGACACCCTTCGTCGTCTTGAAGGGCTCCGTCGCCGCCGGTTGGGTCGCTAGCTCTACAGGTTTCGGACTGCGTCGTGCAGTGTGTCGGCCACTTGGTCCACGTGGGTGAGCGCCGCGAAGTGGTGCAGTTCGAGGCGGTAGACGTCCCATCCCCTTCGCATGGCGGTATCTGCATTGGAGTCGTAGGACGAGGACAGCCGAACGAATGCACAACGCGCGTCTGGCCAGTCTGCCGGCATGGGCAGTGGCTCCTCAAAGAAGTCGATCGCGCGCGGCCGAAGCCCAGCCAGCAGCATCGCTCGGTCTTCTGGGTCGGGAAGGTCGCTGCGTAGTTCGGACTCTCCCCAGTTTGGGAAGCGTGCCCCCGCAGCGAGTTTTCTTTTCAGAGCAGCGGCCATGTCGGCGTCTTCGAGCGCCAGCAGTTCCAGACGGGTAGCCGCACGCATGACGCGTGGGAGCATGGCGTCGTAGAAGACATAGCCGTGAACGGGTGCACCAACAGCCTGACGTGCGAAACCAATCTGGGGCAGTAGCGGACCCGCGCCACTGTGTCCGACCAGCACAAGGGGAACGTCACCAATCTCATTACGCAACTGCACGGCGGCCCGGGCGATGTACTTGTTGGCGTACGGGGCTACGTCGTCGTCGAGAACTTCGGAAACAACGACTTGGTGACCCCGCGAGCGAAGCGCATCCGGAAGCTCACCCCACGCTGTCGCCGACGTCAGCGGTGAATGTAGCAGCGCAACAACAACGCCCTGACCTACTCGCTGCTCATCTGCACGCTCGCTCACCCCGCCAACTTATGCGAGAAGGACGCCTTCATCACTCTGGGCGTACCTAATTCCGCCCTGTCAGAGGGATATCAGCGGCTATCCGACGTCGCGGCGTTGGAAGGACCACACGGCCGCTGCGGCCGCGACAGCGGTGTAAAGGCTGAGCGTGACGGCGGCTCGTCCATGGGTGAGGAGAACACTCTCGGCCATCTCGTAGGTGCTGCGACCTCCTTCGTCGACCTCCACCGTTTTCCCAGGCACTTCGAGTCCCTCGGGGAGGAGCAGGGCAGCACTGTTTCCGGATACGAGGTAAGGCTCAGGGCCGTACTTCGCCAGGATGAAGCGCACCCCGAACTCAGCGACGGCAAAGTAGACGAATCCCGCACCGAGTGCAGCCCCGGTGTTTCTGAGTGCCGTGGCGATCCCGAGCCCCACTGTGGCTGCCAGCGATATGAGCAGCCCGCCCCTCATCGCGACCCAAAACTGTTCGCTCCAAAAGTCGGAGGTAGCGCTGTCCCAGCTGCCGCGCAGTTGTGTGGTCAGTGCCGCCAGGGCGAGAGCAAAAGCGAGCATGACGAGGGCCAACGCAATCATTACTGCGATCAGCGCTAGCCACTTAGCGCTGAGCAGTCGGAGGCGGCGGGGCTCCCAAAGAAGTTGCAGGGTCATTGAGCGGGACGACCATTCAGCTCCGCCCACGCTTGCACCAATGATGAACGCGACAGTGGCCATAACGCCGGCCACTCCGAGAAAGACCGACGGCATGTTGTCGACGGCGAGGAACCTCGGGTCATCGATGAACCAGTCGAGTTGGGGTGCGTCAGCGCCAACCGGCTCAGGGCCACAGTAGTCCTCGATCGTGGCGCCTGGATCACCGTCAAAGTCCCCTTCAGCACATCGATTCCATCTCTCAAGCGCCTGCTCTTGGCGCTTCTCCAGCCGCTCTTGCAGGCCGGGGGGAATCACGATGTCTTTCGACGACTGAAGGAAGGCAATACCAAGGACCAGGGCCACGCCACCGAGCAGTAGAACCGCGACAACTCGCAGCAGGCGCCGTCGGTAGATCCGCACAACTTCAGAACGCACAAGGGCCGGGTAGCTGGGAGACGGGGTCACGGCCCCCGGTGTCCATTCGGTCGTATCGAGTTGAAGGCTCATGCCACATCCCCCTCGATCGCCGGTTCGTCGGATGTGAGTTCGAGGAACGCTTGTTCAAGGTCGGCCTGAATGGGCGTCAGTGCACTCAAGTAGAGGTTCGCCTCGGCCAGCGCTTTCGTCACTGTTGACGGGTCGGCCACCGCGCGTGCGACCAGCCCGGCGTCAAGAATCTCGGAGGTGATCCCCGCGTCGAAGAGCACCCGTTGTGCAGTCGTCAGATCAGCCACTTCAACTCGCACATCTCCGGTCGAGCGGGCGGCAAGGACGTCGCGTACGGCACCGCTTGTCACCAGGCGTCCGTGCGACACGATGGTTACGTCGTCGCAAATTTGTTGTACTTCACCGAGCAAGTGGGAAGAGACGAGAACCGTCGTACCGGTGTTACCCAGCTGTCGAAGGAGCTCGCGCACCTCTTTCATTCCCGCAGGGTCGAGACCGTTGCTCGGCTCGTCGAGGATGAGCACCTGGGGTGCTTTAAGTAGTGCAGCGGCGATCGCGAGTCGTTGACGCATGCCGAGGGAATAGCCCTTCACCTTGTCAGTGGCGGCATCAGTGAGTCCGACGAGTTCGAGCACATCGTCGACGCGTTGGTGAGAAATCCGTTGCGAGGTGGCTAGCAACGTCAGGTTGGAGCGACCGGAGTACGGCGGAAAGAAGGCGGGGCTTTCGAGAAGGGCACCGACGGTTCCGATGACGGCCGGTAGTCGCTTGGGCACGGCCGCGTTCAGGATGCGCATGTCGCCGCTATCGGCCCGCGCGAGTCCGAGCAAACACCGAAGGAGTGTTGTCTTGCCGGACCCGTTAGGCCCAAGGAATCCGTGGACGCCACCCTCTTCGACCACGAGGTCGATGCCGGCCAGGGCGGCTTTAGGGGGTTTGCGGAACCGTCGGTAAGTCTTGTGCACGTCGAGTGCTTCGATGACCGCCATCGTCACCTTTCTACGTCAGACCGCCACGGCCGGGTCTGCGGATGCAGAGGGCGGTGCGGCGTAGGGGAGCGCACACTAGCGCTTCATCGTAAGGCGCCTAGGCTGGGGCCGTGACCACTCGCGATGACTTGCTGTCGGAAATCCAGAAGAAGGCGGTCGTTCACGGCCGAGTTGTTCTCTCGTCAGGTAAAGAGGCTGACTACTACGTCGACCTGCGCCGGGTCACACTCGATGCAGTGGCCGCACCACTTGTCGGCAAGGTGATGCTGGCAGCGACGGCGGATGTCGAGTACGACGCTGTTGGAGGTCTGACGCTTGGCGCGGACCCGGTAGCCGCAGCGATGCTTCACGCGGCCGCTGCCCAGGGCCGCCAGCTTGACGCATTTGTCGTCCGAAAGAGTGAAAAGCAACACGGTCTCCAGCGTCGAGTTGAGGGTCCCGATGTGGCGGGACGCAGAGTGCTTGCAGTGGAGGACACCTCCACCACAGGTGGTTCGGTGATGACCGCCGTGGAGGCGCTGAAGCAGGCTGGTGCGGAGGTGGTGGCGGTCGCGGTCATCGTCGACCGCGGGGCCCGCGCGACGGTAGAAGCCGCTGGTTTCCGATACATAGCTGCCTACGAGCCGTCCGACCTGGGCCTTAACTAACCAGCACCCTCGAAGGTCCTCGTACCAGCATGCGTTGGGGGCTACGATCGCAGTGATCGTCGGCCTTGGTGCCCTACGAGCAAGGAGTCAGTTGTGCAGTGGGTTCTCGTCGTTATCGGCGTGCTGGTTGTCATCGTGGGTCTGTGGGTGGTGGCCCAATACAACGGGTTCGTCAAACTGCGCAACATCGTCGAAGAATCGTGGAAGCAGATCGACGTCGAGTTGCACCGTCGTTATGACCTAATCCCCAACTTGGTCGAGACCGTCAAGGGTTACGCAGGCCATGAGCGCCAGACGCTTGAGGCAGTGACCGCGGCGCGTGCGCAGGCCGCCACACCGGGCGCGACGCCCGCTGAGCAAGCAGCGCAGGAGAACATCCTGACGGGTGCACTGCGCCAGCTCTTCGCGGTTGCTGAGGCTTACCCAGACCTCAAGGCAAACACCAACTTCCTCGAGTTGCAGCGCCAACTGACCGAGACCGAAGACCGCATCGCCGCGGGGCGCAGGTTCTACAACGCCAACGTTCGCGCTTGGAACACCAAGGTTCAGACCTTTCCGCCCAACATTGTGGCGCGCATGTTTGGGTTCAAAGAGGCTGAGTACTTCGAAGCCGAGGATCCAACAGTCAGGGCCGCGCCGGAAGTTCGTTTCTGACGTCGACGCTGGCTTATTCGGGCTCGGGCGCCGTTCGCCGATGCCTGCGTAGTTCGAAGAAAATCGGCACGATCGAAAGCGCCACCGTGCCCACGATGATGAACTCGATGTTTTCGCGCACGAACTCTATGTTGCCGAGGAAGTAGCCGAGCAGGGTGACGCCGGTTCCCCAGAGAATGCCGCCGATGGTGGTGTAGAGCACGTAACTGCTGTACTTCATGTTCGCCGCACCAGCCATAACGGTGATGAAGGTGCGAACAATCGGAATGAATCGCGCGAGCACGATCGCCCGCCCGCCATACTGGTTGAAGAAATGTTGCGTACGTTCGACATACTCCTGCCTAAAGAAGCGCGAGTCAGGTCGTCGAAAGATCGAGGGTCCGGCTTTGTAGCCGATCCAGTATCCGGTGATGTTGCCGGCGATTGCTGCAACAGTGATGAGCAGACAAACGATGGCGATGTTCGTATCGATGAATCCGGTAGACACCAACAGCCCCGCGGCAAAGAGCAGAGAGTCGCCAGGAAGAAAGAAACCGATGAGCAGTCCGCATTCAGCGAAGACGATGATCAGGATGCCAACCAAGGCCCACGGACCCAATGACTCCAGTATGTATTGGGGGTCCAGCCAATCTGGACCAATCATCGGGCGCATCGGTTGAGCGTAGCCAGCGCCTTAAGGTGACGCTCATGGACCTCGTCGGAGTTGGGCCACATGAGTTGCCGTGGCCGGACGATCCGCGTCTTGACCCGGAGCTGCTGGCTAGCGGTGACCGCCGCAACGTGGTTGACCGTTACCGATACTGGCGACGCGATGCCATCGTCGCCGATTTGGACGAGCTGCGTCATCCCTTTCACGTCGCCATCGAGAACTGGGAGCACGACTTCAACATTGGCTCGGTGGTGCGTACCGCCAACGCCTTCCTCGCCGCCGAAGTACACATTGTGGGCAAACGGCGCTGGAACCGCCGGGGGGCCATGGTCACCGACCGATACCAGCACGAGCGCCATCACGAGAGTGTTGACGGCCTGGTGACATGGGCGAAGGAAGAGCGGTTGCCACTGGTTGGTATCGACAACCTGCCTGGGTCGGTCCCGATTGAGGCCTATCGGCTGCCGAAGGACTGCGTCTTGGTGTTTGGCCAAGAAGGACCGGGGCTTTCGGCCGCAGTGCGGCACGTGTGTGTCGACACCCTTTCTATCGCGCAGTACGGCTCAACGCGATCGATCAATGCGGGTGCCGCAGCCGCGATCGCCATGCACACCTGGATTCGGCAGCACGCGCGGCCGCTAGAGGGCTGATCAGACAGATTTTCGAACTCGCTGTTCGGCCCACCCGAAGGGCTGCCAAGATGGGGGTAAGTGCGGCCCATTCGTTAGCGAAGGAGTTCCGATGCCCATCGCGTCCCCAGAGGTTTACGGTGAGATGCTCGACCGCGCCAAGGCGGGCGCGTTCGCTTATCCCGCGATCAACGTGACGTCCTCGCAATCGGTGGTTGCTGCTTTGCGGGGCTTCGCCGAGTCGGAGAGCGACGGCATCATCCAGTTCTCATGGGGTGGCGCGGAGTTTGCGTCAGGTCAATCGGTTAAGGACATGGTGACCGGCGCTGTGGCGCTGGCTGAGTTTGCGCACGTCGTCGCCAAGAAGTACCCGGTGAATATCGCCTTGCACACAGACCACTGCCCCATCGAGAAATTGCCAGGATTCATGGAGCCACTGCTCGCACTCTCTGCAGAGCGGGTGGCGAATGGCAAGCAGCCGCTCATGCAATCGCATATGTGGGATGGCTCGGCTGTTGAACTCGGGGAGAACCTCGATATCGCCGAACGCATGCTGGACGCATCGGTCAAAGCACGCACCGTGCTCGAGCTTGAGATCGGCGTCGTCGGTGGCGAGGAAGACGGCGTTGAGGCCAAGCACGATGCCAAGTTGTACTCAACTCCCGACGATGCGCTGGCCACCGCGGCCAAGCTCGGAATCGGCGAGCGCGGACGCTACTTGCTTGCCGCTACCTTCGGCAATGTGCACGGCGTCTACAAGCCAGGGAACGTCGTGCTCAAGCCCAGCATCTTGAAGGAGATTCAGGACGCGGTAGGTAGTAAGCACGGCAAGGAGAAGCCGTTCGACTTGGTCTTCCACGGGGGCTCAGGTTCGCGGCTGGAGGAGATCCGCGAGACGCTCGATTACGGCGTCGTCAAGATGAACGTCGACACCGACACGCAGTACGCGTTCACCCGCCCGATCGCGGATCACATGCTGAAGAACTACGACGGCGTCTTGAAGATTGACGGCGAAGTGGGCAACAAGAAGCAGTACGACCCACGCTCCTACGGCAAGGCAGCGGAAGCCTCCATGGCGGCCCGAGTTGTGGAGGCCTGCCAAGACCTCCGTAGCGCCGGCACCAAGATGAAGTAGTTCTCGTGCCTCTAGCCTTCGCCTAGGCGAGGGAGCGGGTCTTGCCAAGGGATGAGGTCGCGATGCGAGCATTTCTCGGCCCTCAGGTACCCCCGAATGTGCTCCTAACTCTCGGCTCGGCGTAGAAAGGGGGGATGACGATTCATCAAAACTTGCTGGGTGGCCCCCCGGACACGCTGCTACCCGAGAACGAGAAGGCGAAAGCCGAACTGGACGCTGGGCGGGCGGCGCGCGAGGTAGCGGCCGACCACCCCGACTATCCGCTGGCCTGGGCCATCCTGGCTGAGACGGCGTTTGCCACCGGCGACTTCGTGACGAGTTACGCCTATGCCCGCACCGGTTACCACCGCAGCCTGGACCAGCTGCGGCGGAGCGGCTGGAAGGGCCACGGCCCCGTTCCTTGGAGCCATGAGCCGAACCGCGGGTTCCTCCGGAGCCTGAACGCTCTGGGGAGGGCGGCACGCGCCATCGGAGAGCTCGACGAAGCGCAGCGATGCGAGCAGTTCCTCAGCGATTCCAGCGCCGAAGCCGTCACAGCTCTCTCCCAGTGATGGCGCCCAGCGATACCGGCGATCCCAAGGTGGACGCCGCTCGCCTGCGGCGCCAGCTTGAGGCGCTCATCGGGATACCCGCGACCGAGGGCAACAGCATTCACGTGCTCCGCAACGGCGACCAGATCTTTCCGGAGATGCTGGCAGCGATCCGCGGTGCGCAGCACACCGTTGACCTCATGACCTATGTGTACTGGCAAGGAACCATTGCGCAAGAGTTTGCGGAAGCCCTCGCTGAGCGAGCCCGGGCAGGAGTTCGTGTGCGAGTTCTCATCGATGCAGTCGGCGGCCTGAAGATTGAAGATGGGCTGGCGGACGCCATGGAGGCGGCCGGTGTTGACGTGGCATGGTTCCGCAAACCGTGGCTGAAATCGCCGTTCAAGCAGAATCACCGGTGTCATCGCAAGGTGTTGGTCGTGGACGAGTGCATCGGGTTCACCGGTGGTGTTGGAATCGCACAAGAATGGTGCGGCGATGCCCGCAATGAGAACGAATGGCGCGATACCCACATGCGCATCGAGGGCCCTGCGGTCGACGGTATCGCTGCCGGCTTTTCGCAGAACTGGGCGGAAACAACGGGCACCATGTACGACACTCGCGACCGATTCCCCAATCACGAGCAGGTTGGCGCGTCAACGGTGCAGGTCATACGTGGCTCGGCATCGCTCGCGTGGGATGACATGCAGAGTGTGTTTCACGTCGCGCTTCGCGGAGCACGCGAGCGCATCAGGCTCACTACTGCTTACTTCGCGCCGAGCCAAGACTTTCTCGACCATCTCGCCTCACAGGCAAGTCGAGGTGTCGAAATTGACGTGTTGCTTCCCGGCCCAGGAGCCGACAAGCGCGTGTGCCAACTTGCTTCTGAGTCGGTCTACGCGGAGCTCGTCGACTGCGGCGTCAACATCTGGAACTTCCAGCCCTCCATGCTGCACGCCAAAGTGCTGACCATCGACTCT
>Ga0190272_10000460_pt1 | contig 21608 bp, 15 predicted proteins | sample Popmic504T_FD_133746 | JGI IMG/M metagenome (GOLD analysis project Ga0190272, IMG submission 133746) | Populus adjacent soil microbial communities from riparian zone of Shoshone River, Wyoming, USA - 504 T | ecosystem: Environmental > Terrestrial > Soil > Riparian zone | place: USA: Wyoming... | reverse complement strand
GGCTCTTGTTATCCGGGCGGCGCCTGGCAAGAATTTGAGTTGTGGGGAGGCCGCCCGGTTCCCCACCAAGGCGGCCTCCCCTTTCGTTTTCCCTGGCAAAATCTATTTGGATGGCTTGTAGATCTGGTCGAACACGCCGCCGTCGGCGAAGTGGGTCTTCTGGGCCTTTTGCCAGCCGCCGAACGCCCCATCGATGGTGACCAGCGGAATCTTCCTGAACTTCTTGCCCCACTTGGCCGCGGCCGCCTCGTTACGGGGGCGGTAGTGGTTCTTGCCGATCAGATCCTGCGCCAGCGGGCTGTAGAGGAAGTTCAGGTAGCCGGTGGCGATGGTGCGGGTCTTGTGGCGGTCGACATTCTTGTCGACCAGCGCCACCGGCGGCTCGGCCAGGATCGATTGCGAGGGATAGACGATGTCGAACTTCGGCCCGAACTCCTCGATCGACAGGAAGGCCTCGTTCTCCCAGGCCAGCAGCACGTCGCCGATTCCCCGCTGGGCGAAGGTCGTGGTCGAACCGCGCGCGCCGGTATCGAGCACCGGCACGTTGCGGAACAGCTTGCCCACGAAGTCGCGCGCCGCCGCGTCCGAGCCGCCCTTCTTCTTCGCCCAGGCCCAGGCCGCCAGATAGTTCCAGCGCGCGCCGCCCGAGGTCTTGGGGTTGGGCGTGATGACCTTGATGCCCGGTTTGATCAGGTCGTCCCAGTCGTTGATCTTCCAGGGGTTGCCCTTCCTGACCAGGAACACGATCGTCGAGGTGTAGGGCGAGGAGTTGTTGGGCAGGCGCGACTGCCAGTTCTTCGGCAGCACCTTGGCCCGCTGGGCGATCTCGTCGATGTCGTAGGCCAGCGCCAGGGTGACGATGTCCGCCTGCAGCCCGTCGATCACCGACCGCGCCTGCTTGCCCGAGCCGCCGTGGCTCTGGTTGATGGTGATGGACTGGCCGGTGCGGCCCTTCCAGTAGCTGGCGTAGGCGCCGTTGATGTCCTTGTAGAGCTCGCGCGTCGGGTCGTAGCTGACGTTGAGCAGGGTCGCGCCTTTTGGCTCCGCGGCCTGGGCCGCCGAGCCGATCAGCGCCGGGGCCGCGAAGGCCGCCACGCCGCCAGCCGCCAGAACGGTGCGTCGCGAAGGTGTTTTCAGGTCGAAGTTCATGGGTCGGCGCTCCTTGGGGGACGGATCAGAAGGCGAATTGGCTGCGGAGGTTTACGGCCTGGAAGTCCTGGCCCTGCTGAACGCCAAGCGCGGTCTGGCGATCGACGCTGACGTCGAGGTAGTGGAGGCCGAACTTGATGGCCGGATTGACGAACCAGTTGACGCCGCCCGACCAGATGGTCTGCTCCCCGCCGCGAATGCCAGCGTCCTCGTCGTTCAGGTCGAGCACCGAATAGCGGCCCACCAGCTCCCAGGCGCCCCACTGGCCGGCGGCGCGGTCGAACGGTTTGTCCACCGCCGGAGCGTCGAAGGCGGCGGCGCCCGTGTTGTACTTGCGCGCCTCGCCGGTCAGCACATAGCCGGCTTCGATATACCAGCCGTTGAAGCTCGGGTCGGCCAGGCCAATGTCGGTGCGGCGGTCGACCGACAGGTCGAAGTACTCTCCCTGCACCAGGAAGTTCTTCTTCTGGTAGGCCGCTTCGAGACCCCAGTGGTGAGCGCCGCCGGCATCGATGGCGCCGGTCGAGACCAGCTGCGTGCCGTCGACCCGAAGTTCCGGCCGGTCCTGGATGTTGATCGGGTAGGTTCCGCCCAGCGTGGTCTGCGCCGGCTGGGCCAGGACGCTGGCGTTGGCGCCGATGTGGAGCCGCCAGTCTTCGCCGAACAGCGGCGTGCCCGCCGCGCGGAAGGTGTAGCCGAGCTGCTCGTCGAAGGTCGCGCCATCGGCCGCCTTGGCGCCGGTTATCGCCGCCGCCACCAGCCAGTGGTCGCCGCTGGCCAGCGCCTGGGCCGCGATGCGCTTGTCCGAGCCGGCCAGGCTGCGCGCCACTTCCGCCGCCGAGGGCCGCTCGGGGAACAGCGAGCCGTTGGTGGAGGCCGCATCCTCCAGCCCGAGGTTCGGGGCAAAGGCGCCGACGCGGAACTTGAACGGCTTGAACGCCGAATACTGGATCCACAGCTCGTGCAGCGTAGTCTGGCCGTCCGTGCCCGAACCGCCGAAGTCGAGCAGCAGGCTGTAATCGAAGTCGCGGAAGATCTTACCGTCGACGCCAAGGCGCCCGCGCCGGAAGTTCGTGCCGCTGTTGAAGTCGCGTCCGATGACGCCGGCGCCCAGGTCGTCGTCCTGGAAGTACTGGGCGGTGTCCAGCTGCATCACCCCGTGAAGGGTGGCCGAGAAGGCGCCGTCGCCGCTGGCGATGGTCGGCTTGCCGGCGGCGATGGAGACGGTGGTGGCGCGCTGCTCTTCGCGGATCGCCTGCTCGCTGGCCGCCGTCGAGGCCTTCAGGTCGATGATCTGCTCCTGCAGCGCCGTCAGCTGGGCCTCCAGCGCCCGTATGCGCGCCTCCGTGGCGTCCTGCGCGAACGCGCCGCCCGCAATCGCCCACGCCAGGACAGCCACCCCGGCTCCACCAAACAGTCTGCTTGCGCGCGTCATCGATCAGTCCCTCCAACCATGTGCAGAGACTATTCTCCTCAATCCCTATCGGACAAGTAGGATTGAGAGGCGTCTCTGACAGATTTTCTAGAAGGGTCTGTAGCTGGGCGCTATCCGGCGGCGCGGGGATCGTTCATGGCCGCCTGCAGCTGGGCGGCCAGCTGCTCGATGCGGTAGGGCTTTACCAGCAGGCGCAGGCCGTCCTGGTTGGCGGCGGCGGCCGCTTCGCTGAAGCCCGTGGTCAGCACCACCGGCAGGCCGGGCCGCTGCCTGCGGATCTCGCGGGCCAGGCCGATGCCGTCCATCTGGCCGGGCATGACCATGTCGGAGAAGACCAGGTCGAAGGGGCGCTGCTGGTCCAGGACCACCAGCGCTTCGGCGGCCGAGGCGGCGCGGACCGGCTCATAGCCCAGCTCGCGCAGCATCTCGCCGACCACCGAGGCGACGCCGTCGTCGTCCTCGACCAGCAGCACGCGCCCCTGCCCACGCTCCGGCTCCTTTTCCGGGGCGTCGGGCTCCAGCGAGGTCAGCGCCTTGGTGGAGCGGGGCAGCAGCAGGGTGACCGTGGTGCCCTTGTCCAGCTCGCTGTCGATGCGCACGTCTCCGCCCGAGGCGCGGGAGAAGCCATAGACCTGGCTGAGGCCAAGGCCGGTGCCCTGCCCGCGCTCCTTGGTGGTGAAGAAGGGTTCGAACACCCGCGTCACCATCTCCGGCGCCATGCCGCCCCCGGTGTCGGTCACGGCGATGCGCACGAAATCGCCACTCAGCTCGCCCTCGTCGATGTTCGGCGCATTCTGGCCGGCGATGACGATGAGGCCGCCGGTCGGCATGGCGTCACGGGCGTTGACGGCGATGTTGAGCAGCGCCAGCTCCATCTGGTGGGGATCGACCTCCACCGGCCAAAGGTCCGGGGCGAACTTGAACTGGACCTGGATGTCTTCGCGCAGCGACCGGTCGAGCAGCACCCGCATGCCCTCCACCTGCGTGGCTAGATCGACGACGGCGGGCTTGAGGGCGGTCCGCCGCGAGAAGGCCAGCAGTTGCCGGGTCAGGCTGGCGCCGCGGTCGATGGCCTGGCGGATGCTGTCTTTCAGCATCTGACGCCGGGCCGCGTCCTTGGTGCGATCCATCAGGTCCAGCCCGCTGGAGGCGACCATCAAGAGGTTGTTGAAGTCGTGGGCGACGCCGCCGGTGAGCTGGCCTATGGCTTCCATCTTCTGGCTCTGGCGCAGGGCTTCCTCGGCCTTTTCGCGCTCCTCGATCTGCACGCGCAGTGCGTCGTTGGCGGCCGATAGCGCCCGGGCCCGCTGGCGCAGTTCGTTGTTGGCCCGCCGCAGCACGGCGCCGGCGGTGGCCAGCACGCCCAGCAGCAGGATGCCCATGGCGCCCAGCAAGGCGGTGACGCCATAGCGGCTGAAGCGGCGGCTGAGCGGCTCCAGCACGCTGCGGACGTGGACCGTGCCGACGACCGAGCCCGCCTCGATCATCGGCTTGGTGATGACCAGATTCTCACCCTGGAAGACCGGCGGCGTCGCTGTCGGCAGGCGCGGCGGCAAGGCGGCGCCGGCCCGATGGTAGCCGGCGACCAGCGCGCCAGTGGCGTCATAGACCCCGGCCGCCTCGATCTCCGGATTGGCCCGCAACGCGCCGATATATTCCTGCGCCGTCGCCGCATCGTCGAAGACCACCGCGGCGCTGACCGTGACCGCCAGGATCTCGGCCTGGACGCCAACTTCGCGAGCTTTCTGTGCGCGATAGAGCCGCTCGCCGTAGAGGCCGGCCAGCACCCCGGACAGCAGCAGCAGCGCGGCGGCGGCCAGCACCACCAGCGGCACGAAGCGCCAGGAGCGCGAGAGCCTGGCGGCCGGATCGGCCATCAGGCGCGGCCACCCTTGCGAAGCCGCACCGACAGCGCCAGCCGCATCAGCTTGGAGGAGATGCTGACGCCATTGTGGACGGCGGTCACCTCGTCGATGTGAAAGCGGACGCGGTTGTCCTTGATGACGAAGTGGATGGCGCCGCGCGGCGAGCCCATCGACTGGTCGGTCACGGTCAGCGTCGGCGAACCCTGCACCGCCGCCAGGCCGTCGGCGACCGATTGGGCCTTGGAGCCGCCGATGTAGGCGATGTGGCAGCCCGACCCGGCGCTGATCGTCTCCAGCCGCCTGACCACCAGCGCATGGCCGCTCACCTGCTTGCCGGCGACGGCGCTGTCGAGCGTCGCGCCGAAAGGATCGTGGCCGATCACGCACACGGCCAGCGGGCTGACTCCGGACTCGAAGGCGCGCGGCGGCCATTCGACGAAGGGGGCGAACTTGTAGAGGAAGGCCGCCTTGACCGGATACTCCAGCGACGCGGCGCGCGCCGGCCCCCCGGCCATCATGGCCAGGGTGAACGCCAGCATGGCGCGAATGCGCAAGGGCGGGCGCCTTTCCACTCAGAAGCTCCAGCGCAGGTTGGCGAAGACGCTGCGCCCGAACGCCCGGCGGCGCGCCGGATCGGCTGTCTCCAGCCGGTGCTCGTCGAGCAGGTTCTGGCCGGTGACCGCCAGTTCGACCTGCTCGGTCACCTGCCAGCCCAGCCGGGCGTCGGCCTCGACGTAGCTTTCCACCCCCGAGCGGTCGAGCTCGTCGACGGCGCGCAGCCGCACGTCCAGCTCGAGGCTGTCGGTAAGTTCGGCCTGCGAGCGCAGCAGCACCTGATAGCTGGGATCGTCGCCGACCGAGGCCAAGTCACTGAGGTCGGACGTTCCCGGCTCGAGCTCGAAGTCCTTCTCCAGCGTGGCGACGCCCGCGCTGAGCCGCCAGGTCGGGGCCACATCCCAACTTCCCCACGCCTCGATGCCGTGAGTTGTGCCTCGCCCATCGTTGGCGAAGGAGATCGGCAGGAAGGTGACGGGCGTCACCTGCACCGTGCGCAGCTCATCGTACTCGTTGTAGAAGCCCGAGATAGAGATGGCGGTATTGGGCGAGGGGTTGGCGCGGTAGCCGATCTCATAGGCGGTCAGCACCTCGGACTGGAAATCGCCACCTTCCAGGAAGCCGGGCAAGGTCAGGTCGCGCTCGATGCGGTTAGGGGTGCGCGAGGCGCGGCTGACCGCGCCCCAGAACAGGCTGCCGTCGGCCCTGCTCCAGGCCAGCCGCACGTTGGGCAGCAGTTCCTCGCCCGTGAAGCTGTTATTCTCGTACTTCAAGCCGATGGTCAGACGCAGGGTGGCGGCCAGGTCGATCTGGTCCTGCACGAAGACGTTGCCCAGCGACACCGTCCGTTCTGCGGGGTCCAGCCCCGACGGGAGGAGGGTGCGCAGTTCGGTGGCGACATTCCGATAGCCGCCGCCCCACACGACATGGTGGCGGCCCCACGTAAAGGCGTGCTGGACGTGCAGGTCGTAGGTGTCGTTCAGCTCGGTGAGCAGCGGCTCGACCAGTTCAATCTTGTCGTAATAGGCCTGCACCTGCAGCTCGCCCGCCCGCTCGAAGGCGTGGGTCCAAAGCCCGACGACATGGCCGCCATCGGCGTGGGTCTTCTGGCCCGTGAAGTCCTCGTTGGTGCGCATCTGGTTGCGGAAAATCTCAGTGGTCACCGCCAGGGTGTTTGCGCCCAGCATCCAGTCGCCCCGCGCCCCGCCGCGCACGCCCGAAGTGGAGTCGGTGGCGTCGTCCCCACTCTCGCGGAAGCTGTCGTCGCGGTCGAAGGCGGAGGCGTAGACGCGCCAGGTCGCGGTGTCGCCCAGACGGCTGCCGTGGCGTATCGCCAGGGTGCGGTCCTCGTTGCCGGCGCCGGCCGACACCAGCGTGCCCTGCGTGTCGGCCGAGCTGCGCATGATGATGTTGATGACGCCGTTGACCGAGTTGGCGCCGTAGAGCGTGCCGCCCGGCCCGCTGATCACCTCGATGCGCTCGATGTCTTCAAGCATCGGCGTGCGCACGTCCCAGAAGACGCCCGCCTGCAGGGTCGAGTAGATGCTGCGGCCGTTGACCAGCACCTGCAGCTTGTTGGAGGTCTCAAAGCCGTTGAAGCCGCGCGCGCTGATGGCGTAGTCGGCGGCGTTGACCCGCTGGACCTGGAGGTTGGGCGCCAGGCGCAGCACTTCGGGCAGGCTGGTCACGCCGGAGCGGCGGATGTCGTCGGCGCTGATCACATAGATGGCCGCCGCCGCCTCGCCGACCGGCTGCGGGCGGCGCGAGACCGAGGTGATCTCGACATCGGCCAGCTCTTCCAGCGACAGGCGGCTGAGGTCGGCGTCCAGCGCATGCGCCGGCCCCGCCAGCGCGCAAACCGCCGCCGCCCCCAGCAGCATCATCCGCAACGATCCGGCGCTTACGGGCGTCGGTCTTGGCATGCTCGATAGTTCCCCATAACCCCGCCCCGTCCTTGAAGGCTCAGTGGTCGAAATGCTTACGCTTCAGGCGGCGGATTGTTGCCTAAGCCCATTAACTGGCGCGTTCGAGGCGCGCCAGTGCGACTCCTTCACTCACCTGGTCGCCCGCGCCGACCGAAACCTCGGCGACCGTGCCGTCGAAGGGCGCCGTCAGGGTGTGCTCCATCTTCATGGCCTCCAGGGTGACCAGAGCCTGGCCCTTGGTCACCACCTCGCCCGCCTTGACGGACACGGAGACGATCTTGCCCGGCATCGGCGAGCGCATGGCCCCGTCGCTGAGGGCGCCGCTGGCGTCGCCGCCCTGCGCCTTGGGGGCCGAGAAGACGAAGGCCTCGCCGCCCTCGAAGACGACGACCTCGCCGTCCTCGGTCACCAGCACGTCGGCGTCGAGGTCGCCGCCCAGCGGGGCCTCGAAAGTGTTTCCATTGCAGGCGACGCGGACGCCCGCGCGGGCGGCGTTCAGGCGAAAGCCGGCCAGCGTCTGGGTCGGCGACCAGGGCGATGGCTCGGCCCCCTCGCCGCGCACGTTTAGCGCCGCGGCCGCCGCCTCGATGGCGTGACTGGACGGCGCCGGGCTCTGGGTCAGCGCCTCCAGCCGCGCCTCGATGAAGCCGGTGTCCACCGCGCCGGCGACGAAATCGGGGTCGACGGCGCAGCGGGCCAGGAAGGCGGCGTTGGTCTTCACGGGCCACACCTCGACCTCGGCGCAGGCGGCGGCCAGCTGCGCGGCCGCGACTTCGCGGGTATCGGCATGGGCGATCAGCTTGGCGATCATCGGGTCGTAGTGGGGGCTGACCTCGTCGCCCTCCTCCACCGCGCTGTCGACCCGTACGCCGGCGGGCAGCCGGAAGTGATCCAGTGAACCGGTCGAGGGCAGGAAGCCGGTGGCGGGGTTCTCCGCGTAGAGGCGCGCCTCCATCGCCCAGCCGGTCAGCTTGATCTGGTCCTGGGTCAGCGGCAACGGTTCGCCCGAGGCGACGCGCAGCTGCCATTCGACCAGGTCCTGGCCGGTCACGGCCTCGGTCACCGGATGCTCGACCTGCAGGCGGGTGTTCATCTCCATGAACCAGATGCGGTCGGCGCGCAGGCCTTGCGAGGCGTCGGCGATGAACTCGACCGTGCCGGCGCCCTCATAGTTCACAGCCCGGGCGGCCGTTACCGCCGCCTCGCAGACGGCGGCGCGGGTGGTCTCGTCCATGCCGGGCGCGGGCGCTTCCTCGATCACCTTCTGGTGGCGGCGCTGCAGCGAGCAGTCGCGCTCGAAGAGGTGGACGACATTGCCGTGGCGGTCGCCGAACACCTGCACCTCGATGTGGCGAGGCCGGGCGGCGTACTTTTCCAGCAGCACCCGGTCGTCGCCGAAAGCAGCCGCCGCCTCGCGCCTGGCCGCGCCCAGGGCGGCGATGAAGTCCTCGTCCCGCTCGACCTTGCGCATGCCCTTGCCGCCGCCGCCGGCCACCGCCTTGATCAGCACCGGCCAGGTGATTGAGCGGGCTTCCTTGAAGAGCCGCTCCTCACTCTGGTCCTCGCCCAAGTAGCCCGGCGTCACCGGCACGCCGGCCTGCGCCATCAGCCGCTTGGCCGAGTCCTTCAGCCCCATGGCCCGGATGGCGGACGGCGGCGGACCGACCCAGACCAAGCCCGCGGCGACCACGGCCTCGGCGAACTCGGCGTTCTCCGACAGGAAGCCGTAGCCCGGATGGATGGCCTCGGCGCCTGTCTGCCGGGCGGCCGCCAGTATCTTCTCCGGCACGAGATAGCTTTCCCGCGCCGCCGCTGGGCCGATCAGCACCGCCTCGTCGGCCTCGGCCACGAACGCCCCCTCGGCGTCGGCCTCGGAATAGACCGCGATGGTCCGCACGCCCAGCCGGCTGGCCGTGCGGATGATCCTCCGGGCGATCTCCCCCCGGTTGGCGATGAGCAAGCTGCCGATCATCGCATCACATCCTGAACACGCCGAAGCGCGGCTGTTGCGGGATCGGTGCGTTCAGCGAGGCGGAGATGGCCAGCCCGAGCACGTCGCGCGTCTGGGCCGGATCGATGACGCCGTCGTCCCAGAGGCGGGCGGTGGCGTGGTAGGGATTGCCCTCGTCCTCGTAGCGCTGGCGGACGGGGGCCTTGAAGGCCTCTTCCTCTTCCTTGGTCCACTTGTCGGCGTCGCGGTGGACGGTGGCCAGGACGGAGGCGGCCTGCTCGCCGCCCATGACACTGATGCGGCTGTTGGGCCAGGTGAACAGGAAGCGCGGCCCGAAGGCCCGGCCGCTCATGCCGTAGTTGCCGGCCCCGAACGAGCCGCCGATCAGCACGGTGAACTTCGGGACGGAAGCGGTGGCGACGGCGGTGACCATCTTGGCCCCGTCCTTGGCTATGCCGCCCGCTTCGTACTTGCCGCCGACCATGAAGCCCGAGATGTTCTGCAGGAACACGAGAGGCGTGCGGCGCTGGCAGGCCAGCTCGATGAAGTGGGCCGCCTTCAGGGCGCTCTCCGAGAACAGCACCCCGTTGTTGGCCAGGATGGCGACGGGGAAGCCCCAGATGCGGGCAAAGCCCGTGACCAGCGTCGTGCCGTAGAGCGGCTTGAACTCGTGGAACTCCGAGGCGTCGACGACGCGTGCGATGACTTCACGGACGTCATAGGGCGCCCGCACGTCGGTGGGCACGACACCGTAGATCTCGGTCGGATCGTACTTCGGCGGCTGCGGCTCGGTGACCTCGATGTCGATGGTCTTGACGGTGTTCAGCCGGGCCACGATCGAGCGGACGATCTCCAGCGCGTGTTCGTCATTGGCGGCGACGTGATCCACGACGCCGGACTTGCGGCCGTGGGTGTCGGCGCCGCCCAGTTCCTCGGCGCTGATGATCTCGCCGGTCGCCGCCTTCACCAACGGCGGTCCGCCCAGGAAGATGGTGCCCTGCCCGGCGACGATGATGGTCTCGTCGCTCATCGCCGGCACGTAGGCGCCGCCGGCCGTGCACGAGCCCATGACGCAGGCGATCTGGCTGATGCCCGCCGCGCTCATCTGCGCCTGGTTGAAGAAGATGCGCCCGAAATGCTCGCGGTCGGGAAAGACCTCGGCCTGGTGGGGCAGGTTGGCGCCGCCGCTGTCGACCAGGTAGACGCACGGCAGCCGGTTCTCCAGCGCGATCTCCTGCGCCCGGAGGTGCTTCTTCACCGTCATCGGGAAGTAGGCGCCGCCCTTCACCGTGGCGTCGTTGGCGACGATCATTACCTCGCGCCCCGACACCCGCCCGATGCCGGTGATGACGCCGGCGCCCGGCGCCTCGCCGTCGTACATGTCGCAGGCGGCCAGTTGGCCGATCTCAAGGAAGGGCGAGCCGGGGTCGAGCAGCCGCTCCACCCGCTCCCGGGGCAACAGCTTGCCGCGCGAGGTATGCCGCTCCCGCGACTTCTCCGGCCCGCCGAGCGCCGCCTGCGCCACCTTGTCCCGCAGTTCCTGCGCCAGCGCCCTGTTCGCCTCGGCGTTCTTGCGGAAACTTTCGGAGCCAGGATCGACGGTCGAGGTCAGCCGGCTCATCCGCCCACCAGTTCGCGGCCGATCAGGAAGCGGCGGATCTCGTTGGTGCCGGCGCCAATGTCATAGAGCTTGGCGTCGCGCAGGTAGCGTTCGACCGGCCACTCCTTGGTATAGCCCGCGCCGCCCAGCGCCTGGATCGCCTCCAGCGAGGTCTTCACCGCGTTCTCGGACGCCAGCAGGATCGCCCCGGCCGCATCGAACCGCGTCGTCTTGCCGGCGTCGCAGGCCCGCGCCACGGCATAGACGTAGGCCCGGGCCGAGTTGAGCGCGACATACATGTCGGCGACCTTGCCCTGCATCAGCTGAAAGGTGCCGATGGCCTTGCCGAACTGCTGGCGTTCGCGGACGTAGGGCAGCACCGCATCCAGGCAGGCCTGCATGATGCCCAGCGGCCCCGCCGCCAACACGGCGCGCTCATAGTCGAGCCCGCTCATCAGCACGCCAACGCCGCCGTTCTCCGGCCCCATCACATTCTCTTCGGGGACCTCGCAGTCCTCGAACACCAGCTCGCCGGTGTCCGACCCGCGCATGCCCATCTTGTCGAGCTTCTTGGAGGTCGAAAAACCCTTCATGCCCTTTTCGATGATGAAGGCGCTGATGCCGCGGCTGTCGGCCTCGGGCGTGGTCTTGGCGTAGACCACCAGGGTGTCGGCCTCGGCGAAGTTGGTGATCCAGAACTTGGTCCCGTTGAGCACATAGCGCTCGCCCCGCCGGTCGGCCCGCAGCTTCATCGACACCACGTCCGAGCCCGACCCCGCCTCGCTCATGGCCAGGGCGCCGACATGCTCGCCGCTGATCAGCTTTGGCAGGTAGCGGGCCTTCTGCTCGGGCGAAGCCCAGCGCCTGATCTGGTTGACGCACAGGTTGGAGTGGGCGCCGTAGCTGAGGCCGATGGAGGCCGAGGCGCGGGAGATCTCCTCCATCGCCACCACATGCTCAAGGTAACCCAGCCCCAGGCCCCCGTCGGCCTCGTCGACCGTGATGCCGTGCAGCCCCAGCGCGCCCATCTCGGGCCACAGCTCGCGCGGAAACTTATTGGTGGCGTCGATCTCGGCGGCGATCGGCGCAATGCGATCGGCGGCGAAGCGGGCGGTGGTCTCGCGGATGGCGTCGGCGGTGTCGCCGAGCGCGAAGTCCATCGAAGGTCCGGAGTTTGGGATCATCCGCGATGCGTAAGCCGCCCAGCTTCGCCGGACAAGCCTCGCGACGCTTCCACCCCGCCGCCGCGCCCTCTAAGCTCACCGGCAGTAACGCGGGCTGGGCCTCATGTCGGACGACCACCTTACGCATGAGGCGCGCCTGGAAGCGGTGCTGGAGAGCATCAGCGACGCCTTCTATGCGCTCGATAGCGACTGGCGGTACGTCATCTTCAACCGGGCGGCGGAGCGCTACTTCGGGGCCACCGCCGAACAGGTGCTCGGCAAGCGGATATGGGACCTGTTTCCGCAAGGGCTGGGCACGGAATTCGAACAGGCCTGCCACGCCGCCATGAACGACCGCGTGGCGACCAGCTTCGAGACGCCCTCGCGCTTCCATCCCGACCGGTTCGTCGAACTGCGCATCGCGCCGGTGCGCGGCGGCGGCCTGGGCGTGGCGCTGACGGACGTCACCGACCGCCGCCGCGCCGCCGATGCCCTGACGGCGGCCCTGGCCCACACCGAGCAGATCCTCGAAAGCATCTCCGACGCCTTCTATGCGGTCGACGCCGAGTGGCGCTTTACCTACGTCAACCGCGTCGCCGAGGCCTGGTGGGGCCGCTCGCGCGAGGAGCTGATCGGCAAGGTCTATTGGGAGGAGTTCCCCCAGGCCGTGGGCAGCCCCCCCTACGACGCTCACCTGACCGCCGCACGCGAGCGGCGCGTGGTGCGGCTGGAAACCCTGTCGCCAATCCTCGGCCGGTGGGTCGACATCAGCATCTTCCCGAGCGGGGACGGCCTTGCCGTCTATTTCCGCGACATCACCGAGCGCAAGCAGGCCGAGGAGCGCCAGCGCCTGCTGGTCAATGAGCTGAACCACCGGGTCAAGAACGCCCTGGCCACCGTGCAGTCCATCGCCGCCCAGAGCCTTCAGGGCGCGGACGTGCCTGAGGCGGCTCGCGAGCGGTTCATCTCGCGGCTGCTGGCGCTGGCGCGGGCCAACGACCTGCTGGTGGCCCCCGAACGGGGCGGGGCCACCCTGCAGGCCATCGCCGAGCAGGTCGCCAGCCCCCATGCCGGCGAGGCCGACAAAGGGCGCTTCACCATCGAGGGCCCCGCCATCGATCTCAGCGCCCGCGCCGCCACCGCCGCGGCGCTGGCGCTGCACGAGCTGGCCACCAACGCCGCCAAGTACGGCGCCCTGTCGTCGCCCAAGGGGCGGGTGGCGCTGTGTTGGACCATCGATGAGGAAACCTTCCGGATGACCTGGCGCGAGACCGGCGGCCCGCCCGCCACCGCGCCCCGGCGCATTGGCTTTGGCACCCGGCTGATCACCAGGGGCCTGAGCGCCGAGCTGAAGGCAAAAGTCGATCTGGACTACGCCGCCGCCGGTCTGGTCTGCATCGTGACCGCACCGCTGGCGGCCGTGACGCAGCCCACCGGAGAGTAAAGCGTATGGCCAGTATCGACGCGGGGCGGGTGGCGGCTTCGACGGACGGCAAGCCCCTGCGCGGCTGGCGGTTGGCGGCCTACTGCTCGCCGGCCATTCCGCTGGCGGCGCTGCTGCTGCCGATCACCGTCTACCTGCCCGACTACTACGCCACCCACCTGGGCGTGGACCTGGGCGTGCTGGCCTTCGTGTTCATGGCCGTGAGGCTGTTCGACCTTTGGTTCGACCCGGCGCTGGGCATCGCCATGGACAAGACCAACACCCGCTTTGGCCGCTTCCGCCCGTGGTTCGTAGCCGGGGCTCCGGTGGCGATGATGGCGGCCTGGATGCTGTTCATGGCTCCCCATGGAGCGAGCGGCGGCTACATCCTCTTTTGGCTGATCGCCGCCTTCGTCGGCCAGTCGATGGCCCAGTTGGGCCACATGGCCTGGGCGGCGACGGTGGCCCCGGACTACGACGACCGCTCGCGGGTCTATGGCTGGGGCATGGCCTTCACGGTCATCGGCCTGCTCTCGGTGCTGGCCCTGCCGCCGATCCTGCGCCTGGGGTTTGGCGTCAGCCATCCGGGCAGCGTGCAGGCGATGGGCTGGTTCATCGTCCTGCTGATCCCGCCGACCATCCTTCTGGCGCTGTGGTCGACGCGCGAGCCGCCTACCGCCAAGCCCGCCAATCCGCCCAGGCTTCGGCAATACTGGGACCTGCTGCGGCGCGGCTCGGTCCTGCGGGTGCTGGCCGCCGACATCGCCTGGGGAACCGGGCCAGCGCTCTCGGGGTCGCTGTTCTTCTTCTACTTCGACGCGCTGAGGGGCTACGACCGTGGGCCGGCCGGTCTGCTGCTGCTGGTCTATTTCGTCGGCGCTCTGGCCGGCGCGCCGATCTGGACGCGGCTTGCCACGAGGGTGGGCAAGCACCGGGCGCTGATGCTGGCCGGCTTCCTCTACGCCGCCGCCCAGTTCGGGGTGCTGTTCGTGCCCGACCACCTCGGCGTCGGCATCGCGGTGATGTTCATCGCCGGCCTGCCGTTCACCGCCGGCCCCGCCCTGCTGCGGGCGATGATGGCCGACCTGGCGGACGAGGAGCGTCTGCACGGCGGCATCGACCGCACCGCGCTGCTGTTCTCGCTGCTGACCGGCTCGGTGAAGATCGGCTCGGCCCTGGCTGTGGGCGTCGGGCTGTCCTCGCTCAACGCCGCCGGCTTCGACCCCAGGCTCGGCGCGGCCAACAACGAGGCGTCGCTGACGGTGCTGAAGCTGATGTTCGCCGTCGCTCCGGCGGGGCTGGGCCTGCTCACCGCCTGGATCATCAGCGGCCACAGGCTGGGCGCCGCCGAGCACGCCGACATCCGCCGGCGGCTCACCGAACGCGACAGCCTGCTGCACACGCCGTTCGAGTAGGCCTTAGGCGGCCGCGACCTGGGCGCCCGCCAGATAGTCCATCTTGGCCAGCGGCACGCCTTCCTTGCGCAGCAGGCCGTAGGCGGTAACCACGTGGAAAAAGAAGTTCGGCAGCGAGAAGTTGAACAGGAAGTCGCGGCCCGTGAAGGTCATGGTGCGCCCCGGCAGCGGCAGCTCGACGGTGCGGTCCTCGCCGCCGTTCACCTGTTCAGGCGTGATCGAACCGACGAAGGCGATGGTTTTCGCCAGCCGCTCCTTCAGCTCCGGCCAGGTGGTCTCGGTGTCAGGCATCGACGGCGGCGTGAGCTGCGCCAGCCGGGCGGCGCCGCCCTTGGCCGCGTCGCTGACCATCTGGATCTGGCGGGACAGCGGATGCATGTCGGGCGCCAGGCGCGCCTCGGCATAGGCCGCCACGTCCTGCCCTTGCGCCTTGGCATGGGCCTCGGCCTTGTCGAGGATGGCCGCGAGGTTCTTCAGGGTGTTCAGATAGACGGGGATCGAGACGTCATAGAAGGACAGGGCCAAGGCGATTTCTCCAACGGCAAAGGTTGCCGCCAGCAGATGGGGCGCCGGCGCGCGAGCCCCAATAGGCCCGTTCGCAAAAAAGACGCTCTGCCGCCAGAACCCTGTGGAAAACTCAGGGTCGCCTAGATCGGCGGATAGGGGTCGGGCGCCATCGAGTAGTGCTGCATCAGCGCCCCGCCATGCCCATCGTCGTAGATGGTGACGATGAAGCCATTCTCGTCCAGGCCCAGGAAGTCGCCGGCCACCGTGGTGGTCGGGCCATAGTCGCCGGTGCCGTCGTAGGCCCGGCCGAAGATCTCGCCCTCGTCATGCCAGCTGATGGCAAAGCCGCCGTTGTCGGTGGCCACCACACTGACGTCGCCAGGATCGGCCGCGCCGATCTGCTGCTTGGTGATGGTCATGGTTTCGGGGTCGATCAGTTCGGTCCACAGGAACTGGTCCTCGCCCTCGCCGCGCATGAAGGTGAGCAGGATGTTGCCGTCCGACAGCGCCGTCTGGGTGGTTTCGGACAGGTCGCCGGTCAGCAGGGTCGTGGTCTCGCCGATGGTCGAGCCGTTGGCGAAGGCGCCGAACACCGCCCCGCCCTGGCTCCACAGCAGCATGGCCTGGTCGGTCTCACCCGTGGACAGGATGTTGATCTCGGTGTTCCAGGGGTCGCGGTTGAGGGCGACGCCCTTGGCGATGGTCAGCGGAACGCCGTCGCTGCCGAAGGTCTGGAAGTTGAGCATCATGTCGAAGCCGCCGCCGGCCGGCGGCGACAGCCAGGCCACGGCGAACTGTCCATCGGGCAGGGCGGCGGTGGTCATGGCGAAGTCGGACTGCGACGCGCCCAGGTGGGTGGTGATGGCCGTGGCCCCGCTGGCGTCATAGACCGTCAGCTGCGTCGAGCCGGCGTAGGAGAACACAAAGCCTCCGTTCGACAGCGCGTCGATGTCGTCGGGCGCGCGCACCTCGCCGTCGACCGCCACAAGCGGCCGCCAGTCGATGTTGCCGCCCGCGTCGGCGACGCCGAACATGTCCCAAGCCGGATCGCTGAACACCCGCCCACCATTGGCCAGCGGCACGAACAGGGGGTCGCCCTGGGTATAGGCGTTCTTGAAGAAGGCCCCGCCGCCGGCCGGGTTGTAGATCTCGTAGTTGCCGGAGGCGTTGTTGCCTTCGTAGGAGACCTTCCAGTAGCCGCCGGCCAGCGCCTCGACCTGCGGGATCATGTCGATGCCAGCGCCGGTGTATTCATAGAGCCTGATGGTGTCGCCGACGGCGCCGCCGCTGGCCGGATCGTAGCGGTTGGCGATGGCCTGGTGGCTGCCCCAGCCGGAATCGACCGCCGAGACCAGCACGACCTTGCCGTCGGTGGTGAACTGGGCGTCGGTCCAGCCGCCGGAGCCGCTCAGGATGATCGGGTCCCCTTGCGCCTTCAGCGTGCCCGAGGGGGCCGTGGGCGTCAGGTAGTGGACCTCGGACGTGCCATCGGCCAGCGCGTAGGCGCGGATGTAGTCGATGTTGAAATAGGCCGGCAGGCCGGCGTCGTCGACAGGTCCGCCCCAGCCGCCCATCGCCAGGTTGGCGATCATGTACATCGGATCGGTCCAGCTCTGCGGCGTATCCATGGTCAGGACCGAGATGCCGTCGAGATAGAAGCTGGTCGTCGTCGAGGTCCACAGGAAGCCGTAGGTGTGGAAGCCCGTCGGGTCGGGCATGAAGGCCGTCGCCCCGGTCACCACGCCGCCGTCGTTGGCGCGGATGTAGTGGGAGTTGGGCGTGTAGCCCAAGTGCTCCAGCGGGTCGGCCTCGACGCCGGGCGTGTAGGGATCGGTGACCATCCAGAAGGCCGGCCAGGTGCCCGCCGACTGCGGCACCTCGGCGCGGATTTCGAAGTAGCCGTACTTCTGCTCGAAAATCTCCCGGGTGTTGATCATCCCCGAGCTGTAGGGACGGCCGAAGGCGTACTGCTCCTCGTCCTGGGTGAAGCGGCGCGCCTCGATGGTCAGGACGCCGTCCTCGATCGAGAACGGGTCGTAGCCGAGCGGATGGTCGCGGATGCCCTGGAAGTCGGCGGTCGTGTAGACCTGTTTTTCCTGGTTGCTGGTGATGGAATAGGTGTCGACCTTGTCCGGCGCCCCGGCGAACCGGGTCTGCCACAGGCCCGTCTCCTTGGAGAAATCGTAGAGCTGAAGGGCGTCGAATTCGTCGTGGAAGGTGATGTCGTCGATCAGGCTCCAGTCGAGTGGCATCAGGAAGTTCTGCGCCTGGAAGTCGGCGATCTGGCGGTCGCGGAAGGTCAGCGTCTCGTCCGGGGTGATCTGCAGGACGACGTCGGCGCCGACCTGCGTCATCGCCGACTGGACCTGATTGAAGCTGGTGAAACTCGTCCCCGGCAGGCGCACCGTGTCCTGATAGTTCTCGAAGCGGTAGATGACATCGTTGCCTTCCCCGGCGACGACCAGGAAGGCGTTGGCGCCAAAGCCGCCGACCAGCACGTCGTTACCGGCCCCGCCATACATGTTGTTGGCGTCGTTGCCGGTCTGCAGCAGGTTGTCGAGGTCGTTGCCGGCCACATAGTTGTGGGCGCCGTAGGCGGTGAGGTTCTGGACGTTGTCGGGCAGCTGGTAGGAGCTCCAGGCGACGATCGACTTGACGCCGGTCAGCCCGTCGGCGACCTGCACCACATCGGTGAAGTCCTTGACCCAGAAGGTGTTGTCGCCGTTCGCGCCGATGAGAATGTCGCCGCCGCCGCCGCCGGAATCGACACCCGAGGTGCCTGCATAAGCGTATAGCGTCTCGCCGCCGGCCGAGGTGCCGTAGACGTTGTTGGACGGCGGGGCGCTCTCGGCCATCGCCAGGCCTTTGTAGTTGTAGAACGTCAAGCGCCACTCCTCCGCACACACCAGCCGCCGAGGGCTGTGGCCCTCAGCGGCGATGGGTGCTCAACAGAAGGGCGGGCGCTTGCGTTCCTACGGACAAGCTTGGAATCGCAAGGAAATTTTCGCGTGCTGGAGCTTCAGCGGGCGACCACGACGGAGCGGGTACGCTTCTTTTTCTTCTTCTTGATCTTCAGCGCCTGGCGCAGCCTGGCGCGGGCGATGCTGATGCGTACGGCCCACATCCACGGCTCGTTGGCCCCGCGCGCCTCGCCGGCGCGGAGCACCTCGCTCAGGTGACTGATCTGCACCGAATTGCGGGCGTTGATCGAAGCCAGCGCCCAGAACGAGGGCGGCTCGTCCAGGAAGGCGCCCGGCTCTGCGCCGGTGGCCATGAAGTTCAGGTAGGTGCGCTTGCACTTCTCGCACCGGCCGCAGTTGCGCCCGGTCAGCGGCCCCTCCCAGCAGACGCGCAGCAGGTCGCGGGTGTGCGGATAGCGGGCGACCAGCGCCACCTTCTCCGTGCGCGTAAAGCCGGTGCCGTCGGTGACCACCCGCATCCGCCCCGACAGCAGCGGGTTGGTGACCGGGTTGCCGCCCCACGGCACCTCGATGCTGCCGTAGTCCTCGCCGCTGGCCACCAGGCCCGTCGATTGGGGGAAGAGGTTGAGGGCGGCGGCCAGGGCGGGGGCGTACTCCATCTCCCAGTCGTGGACGTGCTGGCGCAGGTTGGTGGCCACCGTCACCAGCGGGACATCCAGCGGCGCCAGCATCTGCCGGGCCCGGTCGGTCGCCGCGGCGAAGGCGTCGGGCGCGCTCAAGGGAATATCGAAGCCGTGCACCAGCACCGCGGTGGTGACCTTGCGGCCCGAACGTCCGGCCAGCCCGTGGAGGTGGCGCAGCAGCGTGAAGCTGGCGTCGACCCCGCCGGAGAAGGTGACCACGGCGGTCCCGTCGTCCGGCGGCGTTTCGGTTTCCTCATCGGCGAGCAGGGCGACCTGCGCGTAGCGCTGCGGCAGCCATTTGGTCCAGGCGGCCTGGAACTCCTCGAGGTTGGTGAGCAGCTGGCGCGACACCGGCGCCTCGATGTGCAGGTCGCGGCCTTCGCGCATGGCCAGGAAGATCAGCGACAGCGCCGCCACATCGCCGGACAGCGCCGGCAGCTCCGAGTCAGACCTGAACCAGATTTCCCGGTCGTCGAACAGAATCGACGACCCAACGATCCGCGCGCGCAGCATCCGCAGCCCCCAAAGCAACGGTCGATCTACGCGTGAACCGCGCCGGGCGACAAGCTGTTGGAAGGAATGGTGGACGCGGCTGGGATTGAACCAGCGACCCCCTCGATGTCAACGAGGTGCTCTCCCACTGAGCTACGCGTCCGCCGAGCCCGACTTGGGCGTGGGAAGGGCGGGGATATACGGGAGGCCGGGCGGCGGTTCAAGCCGCCGTCGCGGGCAGCATCTTTTCGATCTCGCGGACGATGTCGCGCAGGTGGACCGGCTTGGACAGCACCTTGGCGCCCGGCGCGGCCGCTTCGGCCGCGGCCAGCGACACCGCCGCAAAGCCCGTGATGAACATGATGGGCGCCCCGGGTCGCTTTTCACCGGCCAGCCGCGCCACCTCGATGCCGTCCAGCCCGGGCATGACGATGTCGGTCAGCAGCAGGTCCCAGGCCCCGTCCAGCGCCGCCGCCGCCTCGTCGCCGTCGGCGCACGACGTCACCTCATAGCCGGCCTTCTCCAGCGCGCGGGCCAGGAACCCGCGCAGGGACTCGTCGTCTTCAGCAAGCAGGATACGCGCCATCACCCTTCCATAACCCGCAGACGTAAATGAAAGCCTTTGACCCCGCCCGGAGCGGCGCATAGGCAGCGACCATGAGCGCCACCTCGCCGTTCGAGATCCGCAAGGCCTTGGACTCCGCCGGCGCCCCCGTCAGCCCGCTGGTCTACGCCTCGCCGCACTCGGGCCGCATCTACCCGGCGCGGATGATGGAGGCCTCGGCGCTGAACGCCGACGCCATCCGCCGGTCCGAGGACGCCTTCGTCGACGAGCTTATCGCCGCCGCGCCGCGCCACGGGGCCAGCGTCCTCATGGCGCGGCTGGCGCGGGCCTACATCGACGTCAACCGTGAGCCCTATGAGCTCGACCAGGCCATGTTCGAGGACGAGCTGCCCGAATTCGCGCAAGGCAGAACGGCGCGGGTAGCGGCGGGGCTGGGCTCGATCGCCCGCATCGTCTCCGAAGGCCAGGAGATCTACGCCCGCAAGCTGACCTTCGAGGAGGCCCGCGAGCGGATCGAGACGGTGCATGCGCCCTACCACCAGGCGCTCGCCGAGCTGCTGGTTGACGTGAAGGCGGCGCACGGGCTGGCCATCCTCATCGACTGGCATTCGATGCCGTCGGCCGCGGCCGCGCAGGGCAGGTCCGGCAAGGGCTGCGACGTGGTGCTGGGCGACCGCTTCGGGGCCGCCTGCTCGCCGCTGCTGACGCGGCTGGTCGAGCAGCAGCTGGAGGCGATGGGCTATCGCACCGTCCGCAACGCGCCCTACGCCGGCGGCCACACCACCGAGCACTACGGCAAGCCGGCCAAGCGTATCCATGCCCTGCAGATCGAGATCAACCGCGCGCTCTATCTGGACGAGGAGACCATGCAGCCGACCGAGGGCCTCAAGCGCTTGGCCCGCAACATCGAGCGGCTGACCGACGTGCTGGCGGCGGCGGACTGGGAGAAGCTGCGATAGCGCTGCGTCCTTTGAGACGCGCTGCACGCTCCTCAGGATGACGATTTCTGAGTTCGTCATGGTGAGGAGCGGACCATCAGGTCCGCGTCTCGAACCACGCAGGACATAAAAAAAGCGGCGCCCGCAGGCGCCGCAGTTGCATTAGGGAGGAAACGCCCAGGAAGGGCAGAAGCGGCAGGGCCGCCTCACCCCCATAAGTTAGGGTGCGATGCACAATCCGACAACCACTTTTTTGCGGCGCAGCAGCATTTTTTGCGGTTTCCCCTCCGTAAACGTCCATTCCACAGGGGAAAGCGTCCATTATTCGCCATGGTGCGCCGCAACAAAGTCATCGTATTTCCTCATTCGGTGAATAGATTCAACGGCTTTCCTGCTGTGGCGCCGCGTGGGGTGGCTTTTGACACCCTGCTCGCGTACAAGCCGCCGCTTCCTACCCCTCCCGAAAGCTCCGTCTGATATGTCCCTGCGAAACATCGCAATCATCGCCCACGTCGACCACGGCAAGACCACGCTCGTGGACCAGCTCCTGGCCCAGTCCGGCGTCTTCCGAGCCAACGAGGCGACGACCGAGCGCGCCATGGACTCCAACGACCAGGAGCGCGAGCGCGGCATCACCATCCTGGCCAAGTGCACCAGCGTGCTGTGGCACGGTGAGGCGGGCGACACCCGCATCAACATCATCGACACGCCCGGCCACGCCGACTTCGGCGGCGAGGTGGAGCGGATCCTGGGCATGGTCGACGGCTGCGTGCTGCTGGTCGACGCCGAGGAAGGCGTCATGCCGCAGACCAAGTTCGTGCTCGGCAAGGCGCTGAAGATGGGGCTCAAGCCGATCGTCTGCCTCAACAAGGTCGACCGGCCGCACGCCGATCCCGACCGGGTGCTCAACGACGCCTTCGACCTGTTCGCCAACATGGGCGCCACCGACGAGCAGCTCGACTTCCCGCACCTCTACGCCTCGGGCAAGCAGGGCTGGGCGGTGAAGGACATGAAGGATCCG